>Ga0316622_100002115_pt1 | contig 13546 bp, 12 predicted proteins | sample OWC_Aug_OW2_C1_D_FD_207646 | JGI IMG/M metagenome (GOLD analysis project Ga0316622, IMG submission 207646) | Wetland soil microbial communities from Old Woman Creek delta, Ohio, United States - OWC_Aug_OW2_C1_D5_C | ecosystem: Environmental > Terrestrial > Soil > Wetlands | place: USA: Ohio... | reverse complement strand
GAGGTCGAGAGAGCGCGCGAGAAGAAGAAAAGGATTGGCGCATTGCGATACGCGAAGTGCTCTCTTGCGGCATGGGCTGCACCGCCATCATCCAGGGCAAAGTAGAGGCAGCTTGTCCCCCACGGAAGCCCTGGTCCACGGCGCAGTATTTCAAGAAGTGCATCCGCAGGCTCCATCCTCAGCCTGGCCAGCGCCTCCAGTATTGACGGAAGCTGCCCCGGGTTCCTCGTTATCGGAACGATCGGGGAATAGCCCCCGGTCATGGCGCCATTCGTCAACAGGCCTGCGGCACACCCATGCTGATCGAGCCACAACACGACTGAGGCCACGACCTCAAGTGTCTCCTCGAACTCGTCTTGAGCCGTATACTTTGCAAACTGATCTGTCTCAATGACCAGGAGAACCTTTTCCTGCTCAGTCGGCTCAAATATTTTCTCCTGCAACCGGTGGTGGCGCGCGGTCGCCTTCCAGTGCATATATCTCGCGGGCCTCCCGCTCTGGTAGTCCCGTGTGCCAAGGATATACACCGGGTCCTGCACCGGGCTGGCAGCACCAGGAACACCGAAGAAATCGCGCCTCGGAAGAGGAAAAGAGCGGAGCGGTACGAGCCTTGGGTAGACGATCACCTCGTTCACTTCACCGAGGTTCTTTTCCCTCGGATAAAAGCCAAGAAGGTCGCCAGAGCTGAGGCGTGGGGGACCGAGCGCATGGACCCCCCTTTTTTCCGCGGTCAGCTCCCATTCGAAGCGTGCCCCCTGGTACCAGAGCAGCCCACTCTCGCCCGTCGCTCTCTCTGCGCCGTCAGACGTGCGAAGCGCTCCTGCTACAGGCACCGTCACATTCAGCCATATGGGAAGAAGCTTTCCATTCTCGACACCAACCCTCAGTCGCAGCTTTTCTCCGGGGAAAAGTCTGTACCTGTCCACTACTGCGTGGCATCGTATGCTGGAGAGGCTCCATTTCGTCCAGAGCTTCGTCCCCACCACGACGGCGAAGACAAGGATCGACGCGATGGCCAGATCACGCCTGGCATTGAGCAACGCTGCAAATAGGAATGCGCCGACAAAAATAAGGACGAAGCCGGTGAGGTACAGACTGGGAACCCTGCGGGCTTCCACTTCCGTCATAACTCACGCAGCTGGAGCGGGCACTGCAACCTGACGTATGATTTCCTCTATGATGCGCTCCTGTGATGTGCCTCGCATGCGCTCCTCTTCCTTCAATATGAGGCGGTGTGCGAGCGTGGGAACCGCAAGATACTTCACGTCGTCAGGAAGCACATAATCTCGCTGCCGCAATGCCGCCAACGCCTGGCCGGCACGCATCAAGCCAAGCGAGCCCCGGGGGCTCGCACCGAGGCGCAAGGAAGGACTGGAGCGGGTGGCCCTCACAATATTCGTGATGTACTGGCGGACTGGTTGCGAAACCAGAATTGCCCGCCTGGCCTGTTGCATCTCGGAAATCTCTTCGGGGCTTGCAACAGCATCGAGTTCCCGCAGGGGATCCTTGACGCGAAACCGCTCTAGTATCGTCATCTCCTCGCCCTCACCAGGATAGCCCAGGCGCACGCGGAGCAGAAACCTGTCGAGCTGCGCCTCGGGCAGAGGGAACGTACCCTCCAGTTCGATGGGGTTCTGGGTTGCCATCACAAAAAAAGGGTGTGGTAGAAAATAGGTCTTGCCGTCAACCGTCACCTGCCGCTCTTCCATGCTTTCGAGCAGGCTCGACTGCGTGCGCGGTATCGTGCGGTTGATCTCGTCGGCAAGGAGTACATGCGTCATCACCGGACCGGACTGGAATATGAAGTCCCCTGTCTGTTGGTTATACACGTTAAATCCCGTGATGTCGGCGGGAAGGAGGTCGGGTGTGAACTGTACCCTCTTGAAGGAGGCGCCCATGCTCTTGGCGAGGCACTTGGCAATCAGCGTCTTTCCAACCCCAGGGATGTCCTCGAGCAATACGTGTCCATCGGCAAGCAGAGCCACCAGCAGCAACTCTATCGACTGTTCTTTGCCTACGATTACTCGCGAGATATTTTCGACTATCTTCCTGCACAACTCGAACTTCAAGCGATGTTCTCCAGTGACTTCTGATACCATATCATCCTGCGGTTGTAAAGGGTGGGCTCTCAGGTGACGTCTGTCAAGACATGGCGCCGCTGCGCCGAAAGGCAATCTTCTCCGAGCATTGGTGCAGGAGATGGTAGGCTGAGCCTCCCTGCTTGAGGACTTTGATCATCAGGTCCGCATCGGTCAGGCGGATACCCGCAAGCACGTCAACACCGCGCTTGAAAAAAGCATCAGGCAGCATGCTCGCCGTCGGCCCGATGATGGCGCTGCGCTGTCCCGGACGAAGGGCCGAGAGAATCCCGTCGATCGTGTGATTGACAATGGCTGTGCCCGTCATGATCAACACATCTGATTCCGAAACCGTTGCGCTGAGCTGCGTCTCGCTCCGATAATGCTCCATTTCATCCGGTCTCAGTGTCCTGGGATTTCTCTCGATAATGAAGAACGGGTTGCCCATCTGTTTGAGACGCCGGATATACGGAGCAAAGGCGCCGACAAGCGAAACCGTATCGTTCGGCCGGATGTCGAGAAGATCGAATCCGTCAGCATCCTTTACGACGGGCACCTCTTGCCCGCGGGGCGAATCGAGGATAGCGTGCGAAACAGCATTCAGGGTCGCCACCCCGATGGCGCTCTTCAAGACGTTTGCATCGAGCGCGTAATTAATGATCTCGCTCACGGCTTTGCCCTCGAGCTTTCCCGCCTGAGGCATGCGGGCTGCGGATGTGGGGCAGCAGACTGCCTCTGGTATATCAGCGGCCGGCGTGAATGCGACCCCGGCATGACCGCACGTGAGCTTCACACCTGTAAAGAATATGCCGATGACAATGTCCGCGATGCGTGTGTCATGGAGAGGGACCGGAGATTTCTCCCTGAGGATCTCTATGGTCTCAGCTACCACCGATTGCATATTTCTCATCCCCCAGAATGCTCACATTCGCTGCAAGCGCTCGCACTCATCGCCCTCCTAATCTATCCACCTGACCAGCTTCTCAAGCGACTCCCGGCCTGCTTTGAACCGGTTGATAGGTGCATCTTGGTTTGGGTACCCAACTGCCACGCTGATGATGACGCGCTTTTCCTCAGGTATGCTGAGCACTTCTTTTATCTCGTCCTCGTACGAGGTGATAAGCCCAATAGGGCATGTCCAGAGGCCCATGCTGTGGGCCGCGAGCAGGAGGTAGCCGAGAGTAATACCAATGTCTACGAAGTTCGCCTTCGAGAACGCGTCGTCGATACAAAGGAAGATAGCGACGGGAGCACCGTAGAAGTTACAACTTCCTTCATTGATGTACCGGTCGAAATCAGATCCCATCTCTGCGATAAGCGGCTTCATCTCGTCTATTGACCTGGCGCCCCGTGCCGTGACATACGAAGGCAACGGCTTCACATTTCCTGGGCCACACGAGATCCGTTTCTCCTTGTAAGCCTTGATGAGTCGCCTGCTCAGGCGCTCGCGCTCCTCACCTACCACCACTGTGAATTCCCATGGTTGTAAGTTTATCGCCGAAGGTGCCTGTACAGCGAGCTTCAAGAGTTCTTCGATCTTCTCCCTTGGTACCGGATCAGGCTTGAACGCCCGCACACTTCTTCTCTCCTGTATCGCCTGGACCACATCCATATCTACCCCCGCTTTTTTACGAGCTCCACGTCTACTTCCCCATGGAAGGCCTCTTTCAACACGTCCTGAAGTTTGTCGAGATTTTCAGCCTCGTCGATCTCCACCACCAGCTCCCGGTCATCGAGCACCTTCAGTCTTCCATACTGCTTGACCACTTCGATGACCTCCTTGGGGTCGGTTGTTACCCAGCCCTTCATGCGCTTGACCAGCTCTTCTCCGTTGAATGCGCGCTCGATCGTCAGGTCGACACGACGCTTCTTGGCTTCCCAGCCGACGAGCGCAGGCTGCACAACCATTGGCGTCACCGGGTCATGCATGGCAGCGCAACGGAACCACAACTTTGCTCGAATCATATGGTCAATCCCTTTCTTGTCGTTGCATCACGTGGTTTATATTGTCTCCTAAAGTTAGTCGTTTGCCCTTCTGATGTCAAGAGAGACTGAACAAAGCATTATCTCACGCCCGCTCCGCCGCCGAGGCGGGATCGCTAGCTCCGCCGTTCTGGCAAAACATTGATGCACTTCTCTGTGAGCTCTACCTCTGCGGGCTCTGTGGACTCGAAGGAGCGTACCGACTGGGCGTGAGACAAAGGTCCTATTTGCCTATAAAGACCGGCTTGCGCTTTTCCAGGAATGCCCGCGCTGCTTCCTGATGGTCCTGCGTCTCGGATAAAAGAGAGAGCTGCGATGATATGTAGTCTAGGTGCGCCCGCAGGGTGCTGGTCTGTCCCTGATATACAGCCCTTTTCATCATCCTGATGGCCAGAGGCGGCCTGCTGGCGATTGCCGTGGCCAGAATCCCGGTCTCTTCCATCAAGCGCTCGTGAGGTACGACCCGATTCACGAGGCCGATCTTCAGCGCTTCATCAGGACCTATCACACTACCCGTAAGCAGAAGCTCCAGAGCTTTCGGCATGCCGACGACGCGTGGCAGGAAGTAGGCCCCACCGTCACCTGGCACAAGACCCATCATAACGTACGACTCAGCGAGTTTCGCGTTATCCGAGCAGACCCTCAGGTCACACATCAACGCCATGTCGAGCCCTGCGCCCATTGCAGCGCCGTTGATGGCAGCGATGACAGGCTTGTCCAGGTCCTCCATGATCAGCACTAAACGGTGCACACCCTCCCACAGAAAGTTTTTCATGTCCCATGACTTGAGCTTTCCCTCCGCCATCTCCCGTACGTCACCGCCGGAGCAGAACGTGTCACCCCTGCCCGTAACGATGATCACCCTGACCTCATCGTCCGCCTTTGCTTCGGCCAGGTACCCGTTCCACAAAGCGATCATTTCAGGACTGAAGGCGTTTTTTGCCTGCGGTCGATTGAGCGTGATCAAGGCTACGTGCCCTTCCCTCTCGTACAACACATGTTTCTCGCTCATCGAATTCTCCTTCTACTTGTCTGCTTCAAGCATAGAAACCATTCCGCTCCTCACCCTGTCAACCAGAAGTAGCCCGACGTGGGGAACAACGTGCGAGCATACCACGGGCCACAAAAAAAGGCAGGGCCATTTCTGACCCTGCCCTGTGACATTGCCGGTGGGTTACAACCTCGGTGAAGCCACTCCCTCGACCACGTGGGGAGGCCAGGAGTTAGTCGCTTACTAACGGACATCTCCAAGCGCCCTATGAAACGCACGTCAACCTAGTCAACTGCGTCCCTTACTACGGTCCGCTCGATGAAAGCACATTGTTCACCTTACGTCCGGACTTCAACTTCGGCCTCCACTTCGACCGGGATGTCGAAGGGAAGCTCTGCCATTCCAACGGCACTTCGCGCATGAGCTCCGACCTGTGGCCCAAACAGTTCGAGGATGAGATCAGAGAAGCCGTTGAGGACGCTCGGCTGCCTGTTGAAGCCCGGCGCGGAGTTTACCATACCAAAGACCCGGCCCCACGCGGCAATGCGATCAAGATCACCAAGTTGACGCTTCAGGCTGGCAAGGATGGAAACGGCTGTGAGGCGCGCTGCAGTATAGCCTTGTTCAATGGTAAGATCACGGCCGACCTTGCCAAGCGGCCCGGCGATAGAGCCATCCGCATTTTGGGCGCTGTGACCGGAGACAAATGCCCGATTGCCCACGACCCTGACCAACTGGAACGGAAGCACAACGCCCGGAGGTGGTTTCAGGGGTGGTGGTAGCGCCAGCCCGAGGGCAGTGAGACGTTCTTCTACTTTCGTCATGGTTCACCTCGATTGGATTGGCGTGCCTGACGTCGTCATCACCGACGCGACCGGGGCCTTGCCAGAAAGACTAACCCACCTTCTTTCCGCGTCCGGTGCATGAAATGGTTATACCTATTCGTATTTTATGGGCTTCCCTTCTTCAAGATAAACCCTTACAGTTTCCCAACGTTCTTTAGATTTATCTCCTAACAGAGCCATAAAAGTGCTAAGGGGAATATTCTCTTCTTTGAGGAACAACTGGATATCTTCTAACAAGCCACTCGTGAGAAGCATGTTGACTTCAGTCCCTTCATTGCAATAAAGGTCTTCAATGACAGCCAGTATCCTTTGTAGCGTGTCCAGTTCTTTATCGAGATATAGATTTACAATGTATCCTGCAAACGAGGTCATAAGAATGAAGTAAGGTATCCCTTTCTTATCTGCGGCCCACTCATCACGGAAATCGAGCCACATCTCTAGCATGGGTTCAGATATGTCAATTAGTTTATCAACGACTATCTGCACAGTATATTCCAGCGGTGTAACAATTAAGTATACACCTCCAATGCCGTATACCCCAATATTTTTCTCGTGGAGCCGTATATCCTCCGACATGGCCGGGATATACGTCGCGCACTATGGTTCGTCTATCCGTCCAGGGAGTCTCTCGCGCTGAGCCCCGGGCCTGTTGAAGACATCGACATAAATCATCTCCACGAGCCATCGTCAATGAGCCTCTGGCCAGTGGTGATGTCATGTGTTCCCAAGATTACTGAAAAAATTGTACACCCGCACATGCAGTCCGTCAATGACGGTACCCTCAAGAGATGTTAGAGGAAAGGTAGAACTCCCGCAGTGGGCGTTCCAGACGAAGACCCGGCTTGCGTGGGCGGTGAGGAAAAGGTTTCAGATGCGCCTAGCTTCGCTCCGAGTCGCGGGGATCACAGGCGTACTATAAGTACGTCGAAGAGCCACGCGGCGATGGGCGACAAAGCAGAAGATCCTTTAACTCGCCGCCCCCTACGCCGACCGAAGAGCCTCGATAATGTTCATCCGCGACGCCCTCACCGCCGGTAAGAATCCGCCAATGAATCCCATCACCACCGAAAATCCCATTGCCCACGCAGCAATCGAAGGCGTCAGCGTGAAGCGGAAGGCCAGCTCTGAAAAGGTCTGGAAGTTCACGGTTGAAACCGTGAGAAACTGCATCAACGAAGCAAAGAGAAGTCCCGCGCCCCCGCCGATCAGGCCGAGCAGTAGTGCCTCAAAAAGGAAGGCAGCCAGAATACTTCTCCTCTGGAAACCCAGCGCGCGCATGGTGCCGATCTCGGTGGTACGGGTTGCCACAGCCGCGTACATCGTGACCATCGCGCCTATGATCGCCCCCAGCGAGAATATGACGGTAAGTGAGATTCCCAGAATGCGCAGAAACTTCGCCATCATCTCAGACTGGTCCAGATAATACCTGTTCTCGCGCTTCACCTCAACGGTGAGCCGCGGATCACTCTCAATGCGTGTCCTGACCTGATCGAAGAGTGCGGCGTCATGCAGCTTCAGAAGCACTGATGAATAGACCGGCCGGCGGAAGGCCTGCATCAGCTGGTCCGCGTCTCCCCAGATCTCGGAGTTGAACCCCGTATTGCCTGCGTCGAAGATCCCGACTACCATCCAGTCCCGCGTGCCAAAGCGGAGTGTCTCCCCAACGCCTGCCCCCTGGAACCTTTTTGCCACACCTTGGCCTGCTATAATCTCAGACGATCCCGGTCGCGGCAGACGCCCGTCAATCAGCCGTACTTGCGGCCGCAACGCGAGTGACGCCCTGCTCACGCCGCGTATCATCACGTTGGAGGGCTTGCTGCTTCCCCGTTTCGGGAGGGTTATCAGGACGACCACCTCTTTGGCAACGAGCCTCTCGCCATCAGCAACTGTGGCCGCCTCGGGCATTGTTTCCAGTATGGATGCCTGGAGGCGGTCGACGCCGCTCTGGACCTCGGTGCTCGAGCCCTTGCGGATTGCGATGACGTTCTCATACGACCCTGTCTCGACGAGCGTCGTCTGAAGGCCCTGTGCAAGCATCAGGATAGATGTGAAGACAAAGACCACGAGCGCCATGCCCGAGGCTGTCAGCACCGTCGTGAGTCGCCTCGTCCAGAGATTGCGAAAGCTGTATGAGAGCGGCACAGCCATTTTAGCCTATCCTCCTCAGGCCATCGGCGATGGGCGTTTTGATTGCGCGCCATGTCGGGATTATTGCGGCAAGAAGGCCGACGATCAGAGACGCCGCAATGTCCAGGTAGATGGTCAGGGCGGTCACGTTGAAAGCAGGAAAGTATTGCTCCAGGGCCGAGCCAAAGGCCTTCGCCGTGGGGAAGCTGAGGAGAATGCCGACGAGGCACCCTGTCAGTGTTATCACGAGTGACTCACCGAATATGAGCCCGGCTATACTCCAGGCTCCGAAGCCGAGCGTCTTTAAGACGGCGTGCTCTCCGATACGTTCCCGTGCAGTCATTGCCATCGTGTTTCCCACCACCGCAAGGATGATGACGATCACCACGATGGAGACAAGCTGGATCGCCGTAATTATTGTCTCGCTCATTGAGATGAATCCGAGCACAAAGGCCTTCTCCGTCTCGGTGAGCGTCTCGGCGAGAGAGTTCTTGAAGGTGGCGTCGATACGCGCTGCCACTACTGCGGCCTCATTCGCATCCTTTATAACTTCTATGAATGCTCCCACCTTATCAGCCCTTGCCGGCGCTGCCTTCTTCAGTGTCTCGTTGAGATAGTCCCAGTGGAAGAATAATACCGTCTCGTCAGCGTCCTTACGCGTCCCGCGATAGATGCCGCGCAACGTGAACTCCCAGTTGCCCGGGTAGATGGTGCCCTTGAGTGCGATGGTGTCACCGACCTTCCACCCGAACCGCTCGGCCAGCTTTCGTCCGGCTATAGCACCCTTTCTGTCGCGCAGGAGTGCGGCACGCTGCTCAGGCGGAATGTAATATTCGGAATAGGCATCCATGTAGCTCGCCGCCTCAACTGCGAAGTTGGCGAAAAAGTTCTTTTCATCCTGGTATACCCCACCGAACCAGCTTGAGTGGGAGAGAAACTGCACCCCTTCCACCTGGCGAATCTTATCCTTGTACGCGATGGGGAGAGGAAAGATCAGGGAAATGGCATTCCTCGTCCACAGCCTGTTTGCAGACGAGGCTTCGACACCCATGTACCACGTGGTGATGACGGTTCGCAAAAGGCCGAAGGCAAGAATGGCGATGGTGATGCCGAGGATCGTGAGACCTGTGCGCAGCTTGTGACGAAACGCGTTTCTAAAGAGCAGCTTGAGAATGAACATCGCTCAAGAAACCTTTTTCCAGCCGCCTGATCGTGTGGGCCTTTTCAGCGGCCTTTGGGTCATGGGTGACCATGATGATGGTCTTTCCTGACTCGTGGTTGAGCCTGTCCATGAGCGTGAGCACCTCTTCCGCAGAGACGCGGTCGAGATCGCCTGTGGGCTCGTCCGCAACGAGTATCTCAGGGTCCGTCACGATGGCCCGGGCTATGGCGACGCGCTGCTGTTCTCCTCCGGAAAGCTGCGCCGGATAGTGGTCCATTCTCTCCGCAAGATTGACCACCCGGAGCGCAAGCTCCACGTGCTCCCGCCGTTCTTTCCGGGGAAGGTCCGTAAGCAGTAGGGGCAGCTCCACGTTTTCAAACGCGGTGAGCACAGGGATCAGATTGTAGAACTGAAAGATGAATCCGACGTTCGTTGCCCTCCATGCAGCCAGCTCTGTCTCGGTCAGTGCAGTGATATCGATGCCGCCCACGTGAATGGAGCCGCTGTCTGCCTTGTCGATGCCGGCGATCAGGTTGAGAAGCGTGCTCTTGCCCGATCCCGACGGACCCATGAGCGCCAGGAATTCTCCATCTTCTATGTCGAACGTAATATCAAGCAGCACGGGAACGCTTCGGTTCCCTCTCACGTAAGACTTGCTTACGTGACTGATTTCAACGATGGGAGAGTTTGCTTCCAATTACCGTTCCGCAACCTTGATGCGTGATCCGCTGCGCAGTGTGGCGGGAGGATTGAGTACGATGCGGTCTCCAGCCTGTACTCCCTCCAGTACCTCGCGCATGTCACCGATTGCTGGTCCGAGTCGCACTGGCGTTTCCGCGGCCTTGTTGCTTTGTACCATGTAGAGAATGTCGCGGCCATTCTTCTTGACCACGGCCGCCCGGTTGACGGCGGTGCGGGGCTTCTCCTCTTCGGCGGTGATGGGTCTTGAAAGAAAACCGGCCTTAGCGCTCATCTCAGGAAGGATGCGAGGGTCAGCATCGACGAAGCGAATTTTCACCATCACGCTCGCCTTGCTGCGATCGGCAGTGGGCACAATCATGTGAACCTGCCCGCGGAAACGCGAGTCAGGGAACGCATCGAGCTGGATCTCGACGGGTTGGCCTCTTTTTACCTTTTCCAGGCTCGACTCGGAGACATCCACCTCCACCTGGAGAGAGCCCATATCCGCAATGGTCACGACCGCCGCCTTTGCATTTGCCGCACCGCTAATGGGGCTGACGATGTCGCCTATGTCCGCATTCTTCGTGAGCACGACCGCGTCAAACGGCGCGCGTATCTGGGTGTATTCGAGGGCAACCTTTGCCGCCTCCAAGGCCGCAGTGCTCGCTTTCAGCGCAGCCTCTGCCGCGGAGACTGAAGCCGCAGCCTTCTGGTAACGCGCAAGGGCTGCGTCGTACTCGGCCTGGGCTATGAAGCCTTTGGCAGCGAGGTCTTTCGAGCGGTTCATGGTAAGCGTCGCATCGTTCAGTTCAGCCTTGGCGAACTCGATGTTCGAGCGTGCGTTTCGCACATTGGCCTCCGCCTGCGCTTTAGATGCCTCGACGTCCTCGCTCTCCAGGCGTGCGATCACCTGGTCTTTTTTCACCCCGCTCCCCTCTTCCACGCCCAGCCAGATGAGGCGCCCGGTCACTTTCGAGGCAAGGGCTGACTTGCGCTGCGCCACCACGTAACCGCTTGCATTGAGCAGCGTGATGGCCTGGGCGGGATAGACCTGCGTCACGTTCGCTACCTGCACCTCGGTCGCTGGCCGCAAAGGACCTACGACAAAGAGTGCGGCCAACACCAGCACAACGACGCAAGCCGCGGCGACGTACCACCCCTTCCTGCGCCTTCTCGCCGGAGTCGGCGTAATTCTCGATTTATCTATGCGCAGTCGCGAAAGGTCTTCGTCGGGCATATGCACTTCGTGCATCGTGCATCGTTCCTCGTGCTTAGTGCTCCGTTAGTAAAGTTCTTAACGAGGAACCAAGAACGAAGAACCACGAACGGTTTCTATTTTACCGAAATCAGTTCTACTTCGAAGATCAACGTTGCGTTCGGTCCGATCAGGGGGCCTGCCCCGCGGTCCCCGTATGCCAGTTCCGGAGGCACAAAGAGCTGCCACTTGGAGCCTGCTTTCATGAGCTGCAACGCTTCGGTCCAGCCCTTGATCACACCGCTCACCGCGAAGGAAGCAGGCTGGCCGCGCTTGTAAGAGCTGTCAAACTCGCGCCCATCGATAAGCGTACCCCGGTAATGAGTCTCAACAGTGTCCGTTGCCTTGGGAGTCTTGCCTGTACCTTCTTTGATCACCTTGTACTGGAGGCCGCTGGGCATGGTCTTGACGCCTTCTTTTTTCGCATTGGCCGCCAGGAAGGCTGCTCCCTCCTTCTTGTTTTTCTCTGCCAGGCCTTTCTTCGTTTCCGCATCCGCTGCCGCTCTCTCCTTCTGGAATGCCGTGATGACTTCTTTCGCCTCCTGGTCACTCAGAAGCAGTTTGTTTCCGGCAATGGCATCTTTCATGCCCTTGGCTACGAGGTCAGGATCCATATCCATCTTCTGCGTTTTGAAATCCGAACCGATTTGCACCCCTATGACGTAGCTGAGCTTCTCTTTCGGCGTTTTCAACGTGGTTGTCTGTGCTACTGCTGCCTGCGACAGGAGTAGTAAGAGACAGGCTGAATACAATAATGCTTTTTTCATGTGCACGCTCCTTGGATTCAAACAGTGGCCATATTCTACGTTGATGGCTGCCACAATGCAAGCTCGCACCCTTCTCATACTCAGTCAGAATTAAAAAAAACCCGGCCCGGGCCGCTAAGCCCTGAGCCGGGATACACAGGGTGTGTTTTACTGTTACTGCGTTACGGTGAAGGTTACTCCGTTGGAGATTACACCCCCCAGGCCCAAGTCTCTCACAGTGATGGTCCAGACACGCGGCCGTTACAGGTCGCTCGGCATGATCCACGGCTGGAGCCAACCGGATACGTGATGCACCGCATCGGCCTCCGTGTGCCTACACTTTCTTGTCAAATCTTTTTTGAACCGCCACCAAGCGCGGTCAGTGTATTTGAGGCAGGTACCGGTGCTTTGTTGGGAAATATAATGACAAGAACCGTTCGCACAATAACCGTCACATCGGTCCAAGCATCTCTTTGGCGCAGGTAGTCTATATACCCTTTGAGCTTGAGCGGCTGGAGGGTCTCAAGATAGAACTCCTCGAGGTCCCCTTCCACTCGCCCAAGCAGCTCCTCCTCATTGCGAAGAGAAAGTGTAACGGGATCAGTGATCCCTGGACGTGCAGCGAGGACCTGCCTCCACAAAGAATTGTTAAGATTCACATATCTTTCAACTTCCGGCCTCGGCCCGACTATAGGGGGAGCAGGCCTTCAGCGCTCATCGGGTGACCGTGAACGTCTTCCCGTTCGAGTTCTGACCTTTGTCCCTCACTGTCACTTGGTAGTTGCCGGCCTTCGCGACATCGGTCGGAGCGATCCAGACCTGCAGCTCGGTGGCCGAGACGTAGGTCGTACTCTTTTGAGTCGACTTCCAGCGAACAACCGAAGTCGGTGTGTAATTCGCCCCGTACACTGTCAGGTAGAAGCCAGCCGAGCCCGCTTTACAGGACGAAGGGCTGATTAATGTGATACTCGGCAGTGACTGCGTGATCTGGAATGAAAGTCCGTTCGATGTGCCGCCGCCCGGGGTGGGGGTGAAGACCGTCACCGCTGCGGTGCCCGCGGCAGCGATGTCAGCCGCAGTGATGGACGCGGTGAGCTGGGTAGATGAGACGTATACCGTTGTCCTGTTGGAGCCTTTCCACTGTACCACGGAACCATTGACAAAATTGGTACCGGTGACCGTAAGGGTAAACGCCGGACCTCCCGCGGTGGCGGAGGTAGGGTTGAGCGTAGTCAGGGTCGGTGCAGGATTGTTGGCGGCATTAATGGTGAACGTGAGCGCACCGGACGTGCCTCCGCCCGGGGTGGGGGTGAAGACGGTCACGCTCGCAGTACCCGCATTGGCGATGTCGGTAGATGAGATCGCGGCGGTGAGTTGCGTGGCACTCACGTACGTGGTGGTACGGTCAGTACCGTTCCAGCGAACGACCGAACCACTGACGAAGTTGGTACCGGTGACCGTAAGGGTAAACGCCGGACCTCCCGCGGTGGCGGAGGTAGGGCTTAATGACGCGAGGGTCGGCACGGGATTATTAACCGTGAAGTTCACGGAGTTCGATGTGCCGCCGCCCGGGGTGGGGGTGAAGACCGTCACCGCTGCGGTGCCCGCGGCAGCGATGTCAGCCGCAGTGATGGACGCGGTGAGCTGGGTAGATGAGACGTATACCGTTGTCCTGTTG
>Ga0316622_100002114_pt1 | contig 13550 bp, 8 predicted proteins | sample OWC_Aug_OW2_C1_D_FD_207646 | JGI IMG/M metagenome (GOLD analysis project Ga0316622, IMG submission 207646) | Wetland soil microbial communities from Old Woman Creek delta, Ohio, United States - OWC_Aug_OW2_C1_D5_C | ecosystem: Environmental > Terrestrial > Soil > Wetlands | place: USA: Ohio... | reverse complement strand
GCAGCTTCATCTCCCCCGCGGTGCCGATCGTCATGTACGCCGCGCGATCGCTGTACTGGCCCTTCAGCTTCTCGATGAGGGGGTAGTTCGGGAGATTCTTCAGGCTGTTGTCGACCGAGACCTCGACGCCGTCCTTATTGATGAAGATCTTGTAGAGGTCGTCCACTTCCGGCTTCCCCTCCAGCACGATCGCGGCGTACCCGAGCCTCGCCAGCACCTGCGCCGCCTGCCCGCCGGCGTTCGATTCCTTGATCCCCCCCGTGAGGGGGCTCTTGCACCCCACCGAGATCCGTCCGCTCATGGACGCCGCCGTGCCGCTGAGGGATCCCGGGGCGATGACGAGCTTGTTCTCCGCGCCCAGCGGATGGCAAAGAGGGTGCACCTCCTTGCAGATGATCGCGGTGGTCATCGCCCGCCCGCCGAGCCCGGCGAACTCGCCGACCGGCTCGGTCCGGAACTTCGGCCCGCCTGCCGCCCCCATGTCGACCCTCAGAATCTTGTCCATGCACGCTCTCCTTTTCTGCCGGTTATGAAATCGGTATGCAGGAACGTGGTTTCCCTCGGGAAATGCAGCAATACCTGTGCCGTCATCGGGCGGGAACCGGTTTCCTTTCCCCACCGTGCGCGCGACTAGGCTCCCGGGGGGGCCGAATGCCCGCATCCGTTGTTTTATTTTTAACGGGGGAAACGATAATGCTGATCTTTGCATCATGGCGCTATCTTCCGGATTGCCGGCTCTTCGCCGCCCCCGGTCGCGTGCCGTACGGAGGGACCGGGTCCCGATTCGTCGCATTATTGCACACGGGCGAGACGGTTCCGGACGGATCCGACCCGGTTTCGGGAAAACCGGAAACTGCGTTCTGTTTTTTCTCGACCGCCGTAGCCGGAACAGGTCGAAATCACGGGTCCGACGGAGCGCCGATTTTCTCGTCCCGGACAGGAAAACGTCGGTACGGATGGTGCATAATGTCCCTTACGATGATGATCGATTCCCACGGCAGGAAGATCAACTATTTGCGGCTCTCCGTCACCGACCGGTGCAACCTTCGGTGCCGGTACTGCATGCCGGCGGACGGGATTCCGTTGCTTCCGCACGGGGAGATCCTCACCTACGAGGAACTGTTTCTCGTCGCTCGGACAGCCGTATCCCTCGGGATCGAAAAGATCCGCGTGACCGGCGGCGAGCCGCTGGTCAGGAGAGGGATCCTCGAATTTCTTACCCGGCTGGGCGGGATCCCCGGCCTGCGTCAACTCGTCCTCACCACCAACGGGCTCCTGCTGGAAGAAATGGCGGAGCCGCTGAAGAGGGCCGGCGTCCAGCGCCTCAACATCAGCATCGACTCCCTCGTCCCGGAGAATTTCCGCGGGATCACACGCGGGGGGGACGTTTCCCGCGTCCATTCCGGGATCGCCGCCGCGGAAGCCGCGGGGTTCCCGATCAAGCTGAACATGGTGGTGATGCGGGGGGTCAACGACCACGAGGTGGTCGATTTCGCCGCCCTGACGCTCGACAAGCCGTACGCCGTGCGGTTCATCGAATTCATGCCCTCGGGCGCGGACACGGACTGGCAGTCCATGGTGGTTCCCGGCCGGGAGATCCTCGACCGGATTTCGAAGCGGTTCGACTTCTCGGGGGTCATCCGGGGGGATCTGGCGGGGCCCGCCGAAGATTACCGGATTCGCGGCGCCGCCGGAACCATCGGCGTGATCACCGCCGTCACCGGACATTTCTGCGACGGGTGCAACAGGATCCGGGTGACCGCCTCCGGGCTGGCGAGGGGATGCCTTTTTTCCGAGGCGGGAACGGATCTGAAACCGATCCTGCGGGGAAAGGATCCGTCGGAACTGGAAAACTCCCTTCTGCGGATCGTCGGTGCCAAGCCGGGGAAGCATCGGCTTCGCGAAGAACCTTCCGGGCCGCCGACCCTGGACATGTCCAGGGTCGGCGGTTGAACCGCCATGTCCCTGCCGCCCGCGCTGCGGGAACACCCGTCCAAGCTGTTCGTCGAGGTGACCACCCGGTGCAACCTGAACTGCGCGATGTGCGTGAAACGGACCCACGGCGGCGCCGAACACGAGGGAGACCTTTCGATGCCGCTGTTCGAAGCCCTTGCCCCCGCGTTCCCGGGGCTTGAAGCGCTCATCCTGAACGGCGTCGGGGAACCGCTGCTCCACCCGCGGCTCGAGGAGATGATCCGCGCCGCCCGGAAGCGGATGCCCAGGGAGGGGTGGGTCGGCTTCCAGTCCAACGGGCTCCTCCTCACCGACGCCCGCGCCGTTTCCCTCGTTTCCGCGGGGCTGGACCGGATCTGCCTCTCCATCGACGGAGTGTCGCCGGAGACGTTCCGCAAGGTCCGCGAGGGGGGCGAGATCGAAGGGGTCGAGCGGGCGCTCGCGGCGACGGCCGCCGCGAAGAAGCATCTCGGTCGGCCGGATCTGCAGGTCGGGGTCGAGTTCGTGGCCATGCGCGACAACCTGCGGGAGCTCCCCGACGCGCTGCGATGGTCGGCCGCCCGGGGGGCGACGTTCGCGATCGTCACGCACGTCCTCCCCTACGACCCGCACCACGGAAAGCAGGCCGCCTTCGACAGGAACACCGACGAGGCGATCGCGATCTTCCGGGAGTGGGAGGAAAAGGGCCGCAAGGGTGGCTCGGACATCCGCCGGTATTTCGAGATCCTCTGGAAATACTCCAAGACCGCCGAAGAGGCCCGGGTTCTTCAGTTCGTCGAGGCCATGAAGGCCGACGCGATGGGCCGGGGCGTCTTCCTCGACATGAAGAAGCTGCTCTCGGCCGACAGGGGGCACATCGACGATGTCGGCGGCGTCTTCGCCGAATCGGAGGAAGTCGCCCGGAAGGAGGGGCTCGACCTCCGCCTCCCAGGCATCTCCCTGAAGGAGAAGAGGAGCTGCAGCTTCGTCGAGGAGGGAGGGGCGTTCGTCTCGTGGAAAGGAGCGGTCTCCCCGTGCTACTTCCTTTGGCACCGGTACTCCTGCTTCGCGCACGGGTGGAAGCAGTCGGTGCAACCGAAGGTGTTCGGGGAGCTGAAGGACGGGGGAATCCTCGAGATCTGGAACGACCGCGAATTCCGGGCGTTCCGCGAGAACGTGATCAAATACGACTACCCGTACTGCTCGAGCTGCAGCCTCGCCCCGTGCGACTACGTCCAGACCGACGAATTCGAGCAGGATTGCCACATACGGAACGTCCAGTGCGGCAGCTGCATGTGGTGCATGGGCGTGTTCCAGTGCCTGCGGTAAGGATCGAGAAATATTCCCAACCCGATGCGCCTCAGACGATGCCGCTCTCTTTTAATTCCTTCAGCTGTTCTCCATCCAGCCCGAGGTGCTTCCGGTAAACGGATTCGTTGTCGGCCCCGATCGGCCGGCACACCCATTTGACCCTCCCCGGGGTTTTCGACATCGACTTGAACGTCGAATTCTGGACCAGCACCTCTCCGTAGTCCGGGTCGTTTACCCGCACGAACGTCTTCCGGACGTCCCAATGCTCCCGCTTCAGAACGTCTCCGGAGGTTTCGAGCCTCCCCGTCACCACCGTCCCCTTCTTGTCGGGCCTTTTGCTGTAGGCCGTGATCATCTGCTGGAGCTCGTCGGACGTGTACCCCACCGTGAACCGCTCGATCTCGTGCTGGATGGTGGGCTGGTTCTCCGGCGTAAGCCGCTCGCGGATCGACGGGAACCGTTCCCGGAGGTCGGGGCGGTCCATGATCTCGCACAAGGCGGCCCAGTTCGGGTCCGAGAATCCGGAGATGAAGGTGAAGCCGTCCCGGCATTTCACATACGTATATGGGAAAACGGCGTAGTCGTAATTCCCGGCCCGGGGCATCTGCTGCCCCGACATGTGGAAATATTGCATGACGTAATTGGAGATCGCCATCAGCCCTTCCGGCGGCGAGGCGTCGATGAATTGCCCCTTCCCCGTCTTCCGCCGGTGGAACATCGCCGTCTGGATCCCGAACGCCGCCCAGGCGCCCCCGGCGTACCACCCCATCCAGTTCCCCTGCTTCAACGGCTTCTTGTACGCATCCGGCACGGCGGGATCTAGGTCCGGCTCGCCGGTGACCGACATGATGACGCCCCTCGCCTGGTCGACGATGTCGTAGTCCGGCTGGTTGGAGCACGTTTCCGAATCGGTGCCGAACTGTCCGTACGTGTGGATGGCGGTGAAGATCAGGCCGGGGTTGGCTTCACGAAGGTTGCCGTATCCCAGCCCGAGGGCCTCCAGGGTCCCGGGCTTGAAGGTGTGGATCAAAACGTCGGCTTTCCTCGCAAGGCCAAGAAAAAGCTTCCTCCCCTCCTCCCTGGCGATGTCGAGGGTGACGTGGTGCTTGTTCCGTCCCTCCACGATGTAGCCCAGCCCCGTGTCTCCGATCATCATCCCGTACGGAGTCATCTTCCGGGCGAGATCCCCTCCGGGCGGCTCGACGCGGATGACTTCCGCCCCCATCTCGGCCAGCAGGGAAGAGGCGAAGAGCCCGGCGAAGTTCGCGTGGCTCAGATCCAGGACGAGAGTGTCGTCGAGGGCTTCCGGTTTCCCGGGGATCTCCCCGGGGTCCGTTTCGCGATGCGCCCACTTGGCGTATTCCCGATTGGCCGACAAGCCGACGATATTCGAATCGTCCATATTCCCACCCTCCATCCGTCGTCCCCGGATTCTTCCTGCCGCGTCAGGGATTTTTGACTCCGGATTTCCCGTCCCAGCCCGGAGGCGGACATTGCGAGGGGACGCTCGGGTTCCATTGGAATACAATCCCCTCGTCCTCGAGCATTTTTACTTCTTCCTCCGGCAGTCCCAACAGTTTCCCGAGGACGTATCGGTTATCGAACCCCAACGGCCGGCAGCTCCACTTCAACCGGCCGGGGGTCTCGCTCAGCACCGGGGGATAGCACTGCTGCACCATGTTCCCGTAGAGGGGGTCCTCGTACTCCTGGATGGCGCCGCGCTCCCGGGAGTGATCGCTGTGATAGACATCCTTCGCTTCCAATACCCGGGACGCGGCGAAACCGTGCCTGCAGCCAAGCGCCTCGACGTCCTCCACGCGACGGCCCCTGGCCCAGACGGCGATCCGGTCGAGCAGCTCCCTGGCGTTCCCGTCCCTCAACCGCTTCAGCGGATCACGATACGTTTCCTGCAGGTCCATCTGCCCCATCGCCTCGCAAAGACCGTGAAACTCCTCTTCGCTGAACGCCGCGAGCGCCACCCGGCCGTCGAGACAGTCGAACAGGTCCGACGGGCAGATCGCAAGGTCCCGGTTCCCCGACCGTTTCCTGTCTTCTCCCGTCTTGAACGAGTAGAGCCAGGTCCAGTCGAGCAGCCGTATGACATTCTCCACCTGGAGATAATCGATGAACTGCCCCTCGCCCGTCCGTTCCCTGTAGTTCAAGGCGGAGAGGATCGCGTTGGCGCACATGAGCCCGGTGATCCAGTCGGCGATCCAGACCCCCGACTTGATCGGGCCGCGGTCCTCGAAGCCCGTGATCGAGGCGAGTGCGCCCATGCTCTGGGCCACGGCGTCGTAGGAAGTTCTCCCCGTCCACGGCCCCCAGCTTCCGTAGCCGGAAACGTGCAGCTGGACGATCTTCGGATTCACTTCCCGCAGGATCTTGTAATCCAGACCCCACTCCGCCATTCTCCCGGGCGTCAGGTTGTCGACGACCACGTCCGATTTCTTCACGAGTTCCAGGAACAGCGCCTTGGCCTTCGGGTTCCCTACGTGCATCCCCACCCAGTATTTGTTGTGATTCTCGATCTCCAGGCCCGGCGACATTCCCTTCCAGAAGTAGGCATAAGGGGTCACGTACCGCATCTGATCCCCCTTCGGCCCCTCGAACTTGATCACCTCCGCGCCGAATTCCGCCAGGTAATCGCAGGTGGCGGGCCCCAGAACCACGGAGCAGACCTCCAGTACCCGCACGCCTTTCAGCGGCTCCGGCTTGTCGAAGAGTTTTCCCTTGTCGAACAGGTCCCCCGGGCGGTCCGCCTGCGATGTTGCCCGATCCATGTCAGGACCGCTTCCACTCGGCGTTGCGCAACTCCACGCGCCGGATCTTCCCCGAAGACGTCTTGGGCAGCTCCTTCGCGAACACGATATCCCTCGGGTATTTGTACGGCGCGGTGACCTTCTTCACGTGGTCCTGCAGCTCCTTCTTCAAGGCGTCGGACGCCTCGTACCCTTTCCGAAGGACGACGTACGCCTTCACGATCTCGCCTCGCAGCTCATCGGGGGAGGAGACCACCGCGGACTCGACGACCGCCGGGTGCTCGAGCAGGGCGCTTTCCACCTCGAACGGCCCGATGCGGTACCCTGCGGAAATGATGAGGTCGTCCCCGCGGCCGACGAAGAAGAAGTAGCCGTCCTGGTCCCGGTAGGCGCGGTCCCCGGTCATGTACCACTCCCCGCGGAAACATTCCCTGGTCTTCTCCTCGTCCTTCCAGTACCCGAGGAAAATCGAGGGCGGCCGCCCCTTCACCGCGATCTCGCCGATTTCCCCCGGCGGTACTTCGGTCCCCTTGTCGTCGATCACCGCCACGTCGTGGCCGGGGGTGGGGAGCCCCATCGAACCGGGCTTCACGGGGATTCCCGGATAGTTCGCCACCAGATTGATCGTCTCCGTCTGGCCGTACCCGTCGTGGATCGTCAGACCGTAGGCTTCCTTCCATGTCTTGATGACCTCGGGGTTGAGAGGTTCCCCGGCGCCCACGCAGTGGCGAAGCCTCGAAAGGTCGTAGCGGGACAGGTCCTCCTTGACGAACGCCCGGTACGCCGTCGGCGGGGCGCAAAGGACCGTGATCTCGTACCGCTCCAGCAGTTCGAGCCCCTTCTTCGCGTCGAAGGGCGCGTTGTACAGGATGGTGGCGGCGCCGCAATTCCACGGACCGAACAGGACGCTCCAGGCGGCTTTCGCCCAGCCGGTCCCCGCGATGCACCAGAACAGGTCGGTCGGCTTGAGGTCGATCCAGTATTTGCCGGTGACCCAGTGGGCGCCGGTGTAAAAATGGCTGTGCATCACCGCCTTCGGGTTCCCGGTCGTCCCGGAGGTGTAGTACACCAGCGCGGGTTCCGAGGCGTTCCCTTCCGGGATCGCCAGCACCTTCGATGCCTTCGCCAATTCGTCCCGGAAGGAGAGCCATCCCGGCTTCCGCTCGCCGACGCACAGGAAATTGACCAGGCCGGGGCACTCCTTCCGGATCTGGTCGACCTCTCCGGCTTTCGCGTCCCAGCTGATGATCGTCCGCGCGCCGGAGTGCTGCGCCCGATAGACGAGATCCTTGGGACGCAGCTGGTCGGAACAGGGAATCATGACCGCCCCGACCTTGGACCCCGCCGCCATGCAGAAGTACCACTCCGGCACGTTCTGCAGCAGGAGAAGGACCGGGTCCCCCGCCTGCACTCCCAGTCCCTGGAGGACGTTCCCGAGCCGGTCGGAGATCCGGCGCACTTCCCAGAAGGTGTATTTTTCGGTGACGCCCCTGGCGTCCTCGTAGAAGAAGGCAACCTTGGACCGGTCGGATGCGTACCGGTCGACGACGTCACGCCCGAAATTGAAGTTGTCGGGAACGTTCCACCGGAAGTTCTTCCGGATCTCCTTGTAGTGGTCGATGCCGTTCAAGACAACACCCCCTGATGCGAATTGCGAATAGGACGCGGTCCTGCCGGAATGCCCTCACTTCGACGGTTCGTTCGGCGGATCCTTCACCACTCCCTGTTTCGAGAACTTCACGAGTTTCCCGGTGCTGTTCACGGAAATCGCCGTGAAGGGGAGACGGTCTACCCGCTGGCTCCCCTTGAAGGTGGCTCCGCCGTCGACGCTCTCGAGGAACACGCCGTCCAGTCCCGCCGCGTATACCTTCCCGCCGGCCTCCGCGAAATCGGTGATCGACGATCTGAACTCCGACTTCGATTCCCGCCACGACCTCCCGTCGTCGGCGCTCCGGTAGATCGTCCCGCGGAGCCCGCCCACCAGAATGGTGCCGTTGTTCAGGACGAGCCCGGTCCAGAAGGACCCCTTGTACCCCGTATCGACGTACGCCCATTTCTCGCCGTCGTACGATTTCAGGATCATCCCCTGCTCCGCCGCCACGAACAGGGTCCCCATCCGGTTCGCGAAGATCTTGAGGAGGTTCCGGTCCGCTTTTTTCCTGCCGGGGGGGGGAGGGAGCGTGATCTGGGCCCAGGTTTTCCCCCCGTCGACGGTTGCGATCAGAAGGGACCAGAGCCCGACCGCGTAGCCGTGCTGCCTGTCGCGGAACCAGACGGAGAAGAGCGGCTGGTCCACCGACGTGTCGTGCCGCTGCAGCGTCCAGCTCTCGCCCGCGTCGTCCGTTCGCAGCACGACGCCCGACTGGCCCACCGCCCACCCGGTTTTCTCGTCGACGAAGAAGACCGACGTCAGTGTGGAGCGGACGGGAACCGACTTCGCCTGCCGGAAGTCGGCGCCGTCGGTGTCGGAGAGCAGCACGATTCCGTGATTCCCCACGGCGACGATCCGTTTTCCCGCCCGGGCCGAGGAGAGGATCATCGCCCTGGTAGCCGCCGGGGTGGCCTCCGCCGGCTGGATCTTCGGGGAGGAAGGTGCGGCCCCCGCTGCCGGGACGGGTGGAGAGGCCCCCTCCCGGGCGATGGCCGGACAGGCCAGGAAAACGGAGAGCGCAAGGGCCGTCAGGATTCCGAGTCCGCCACGGTGAACGATATTTCTCATGTCGGTCCTCTCCGTTGCTTCAATCATCATTCAACGGTGGGGTGGCTCAGGAGCTCGGAAACGTGCACGGGGCTCTTCCGCGGGAGGATCCGGTCGAGGATCACGGCCACCGCGGGAAGGGCGGTCATCGCCATGACCATGTTGACCAGGAACATGAACGCGAGGAGCTTCCCCATGTCCGCCTGGAACTTGAGCGGCGAGAACGACCAGGTGACCACGCCGGCAGCCAGCGTGATCGCCGTGAAGATGGTCGCCATCGCCTCGAAGGCGAGCGCCTTCTCCATCGCCTCGTAGATGGTGAACCCCTGACCCAGGTGAAGCTGCAGCCGGTTGTAGATGTAGAAGGCGTAGTCCACCCCGATCCCGACCGCCAGGACCATCACGGGGAGGGTGGCCACCGTGAGCCCGATGTTCAGCGCCTTCATGAACCAGTACCCGATGAACGTCCCCACGGCCAGCGGCATGCAGCACGCCACCATCGCACGGATGTCCCGGTAGGCGAGGAAGACGAGGATGAGGATCGCGGCGTACACGTACAGCATCATCGGGATCTCGCTCTTCTCGACCTCGTCGTTGATCGCCGCCTGCACCCCCGCGTTCCCCGCCGCAAGTCGTATCTTCACGTTCTCCTGATGGTGGGTGGCCCGGAACTCCTTGACGGCCCGGATGACGCGGTTGATCGTCACCGCCTTGTGGTCGGTCAGGTACATGTGCGCCGCCGTCATGCTCGCGTCCTTGTTCATGTACCCCCGAAGCCGCGCGATCTCGGCGTTCAGCCCCGCGGTGTTCCCGGGATCGACCGGCACGACCGCCATCTTCGGGTTCCCCTCGTTGTACCCCTCGTTGTAGAGGCGGAGCTGGTTCGAGTACGAATCGACCGACATCACGCCCGGCACGGTCGACATCTTCCAGGTGAACTCGTCCACGAATGCCCCGATCGCCGCGTTGCGGTCCGATTCGGGGGGGGCCTCGAAGACCACCGTGAGCCAGTCCAGCCCCATGTCGTACCCCTCCGAGATCGCCACCGCGTCCCGGTTGAACCGGGCGTCGGGCCGAAGCTCCGGCGCCCCGGGGAGCAAGGTCCCGACCACCCTTCCCTGGCTCTGCCACACCGACACCCCGAAGATCCCCGCCGTGATCAGGACGGTGATCACGGCGTTCCTCGGCTCGGCCACCCGGGCGATCACGTGCAGCCAGCCGGAACGCTCCTCCCGCTTCAACATCGCCCCTTCAGCGTACTCCTGCGTGAACGTGAACAGCGACGCCGCCACCGGGAGCATCAGCAGATTGGTGAAGATCTTGTACGTCACCCCGATCGAGGCGGTGATCGCCAGCTCGCGCACCATCGGGATCGGGATCAGCACCAGGGTGATGAACGACACGATCGCGGTGATGAGCGCCAGCGTCCCGGGGATCAGCAGCCCCGTAAAGCTCTCCCGCGCCGCCTCCTCGGTGCTCTTCCCGTGGGCGAGCCCCCGGACGATGAAGTTGATCTGCTGGACCCCGTGCGAGACGCCGATGGCGAACACCAGGAACGGGACCAGGACCGCCAGCGGGTCCAGGCCGTACCCGAGGATCCGCAGGGTGCCGAACTGCCAGACCAGCGAGGTGAGGGAGCAGACGATCGGCAGGATCGTGAACCGCACGGACCGGCAGTACCAGTACACGGCGAGCGCGGTAAGCAAAAGGGCGATCCCGCAGAACTCCAGGACCCCCGAGGCGCCGTCCGCGATGTCCCCGATCTGCTTGGCGAACCCGATGATCTGGATCTCGAACTTGCCGTCCTCGAACTTCTTCCGGATGCTACCCTCGAGCACCCGGTTGTACGCGACGTAGTCGAGCTTCTTCCCCTCGCGGTCGATCTCGTTGATCTCGGCGGTGATCATCGCGCTGGTCTGGTCGTGCGACACCAGGGTCCCCACGAATCCGCCCTGGCTCGTGAGCTTCTGGATCCGCGCAATGACCTCCGGAGTCAACGCCTCCGGCGTGATCATCGAGTCGATGATCTGGTCGGCCCGGAACCCCTCCTCCGTGATCTCGTTCACGTAGGCGTTGGGGGTCCACAACGACTGGACGCCGATCCGGTCGATGCCGGGAAGGTACATGACGGCCTGCGTGACGTCGTAGAGGCGGGTGAGCGCTTCCTGGTTCCAGATCGTCCCCTTCCTCGCCTTCACGACGAAGTTGAGGCGGTTGGCGCCGAACAGGTCGCCGCGGTATTTTTCGAAGGTCTGGATGTACTCGTGCCCGATCGGCATCTGCTTCTCGAAGCCGGCGGACATGTGGAGCTGAAGGGCGAAGAACGCCATGACGGCGGTGAATGCTGCGATAACCCCCAGGGTTTGCCAGCGATGGCCGAAGAAGAACGCCTCCGCCTTCGCCACGAGCCTGTTCAACAGCACGGTTCGCTACCCCCGCCTCTCATGGATTCCGAGCGACTCCCGCCGTCCGCTGTAGAGGATAGATTCCACGGGCCGGCGCCTCGATTCAGGCGCCGGCCCGTTCCGGCATCAGAAGTTGCGCGTGACGTACGCGCCGATGAAGTCCCTGTCAGCCAGCAGCTGGTTGGTCCCCCAGTAGGTGGTGTAGTTCACCCTCGCCTGCCACAGGGCCGGGGCGCTCTGGTTGAACATGACGTAGAAGTTCGCCGACTTGGCGCCCTGCAGGTAGTTCGCGGTGAACGTCGGCGTGTTCCCCTTGATCGCCTGGAAGTAGGTCACGCCGGGGATCACCGTCCACCCCCTGATGATTTTGTTGTCGTACGCCCAGTTGAAGTCGGCGGTGACGCCCATCGAGATCTCATCCCCGAACCCCGCGATGATCGGGTACCCGAGCGTCCCGACCGTCGTATCGTCCTTCCAGAACCCGTAGCCGGCGGCGGGGGCCTGCGTCACGGCCTGGTTGTCGAACGTCCGGTTATAGCGCGCACCGGGGCTCACGCCCGTGTAGCGGGTGAACACCAGCTCCCCCGCGAACGTCGCCGTATCCGCCCGGAGAAGGTCGAGGAACCAGCCGTGGTCGCCCGGCGTGAGGCTCAGCAGCCCCGTCAGGTGCATCTGGTACTTCTCCGTGTCGATCCAGAGCGGGGTGGTGGCACCCACGATGCCGTTGGTGAGGGAATCGAGCGGACCCCCCTGCCCGTAGGGGAAGGTGAGGGCGACGGCGTCCTTGGGACGGTAGGAAAGCTCCCAGCCGACCGCCCAGTTTCCCAGCGGGAAGTTCGTGCTGACGCCGTACATCTTGCGGTCCTCGAGGAAATTCCACTGCACCCTGCCGTCCCCCAGGAGCGTCAGGACCGGCATCTTGTCGTGGTAGTTCATGAAGTAGAACCCGACGTCCAGGGACGTCCCCGCCGGCTTGAAATGCATCGCGATGCCGTACTGCCCCGAGTTTTTCGCGATGTTCTCGCCGGCGAACGGAACCCCGACGGAGTACCAGGGAGCGCCGAAATAGTCGCCGTTGACGAGGTTCGCCTGCGTCTGGTGGATGGTGCCCAGGTCGCGGGCGCCGGAGATCTGCGCGGCGTCGAATCCGCCGAAGTTGAACTGGTTGGTATCAAGCGTGACCGGCTGGAATCCCTTCCCGTAGATATCCCCCACGGAGAAATAGGTCCCCACCGGGGGGACCTTGTTCCTGTTCCAGCTGAACTGGTAGAACGCTTCCACGTTGATGCCCTTTCCCAGCCCGCTGGCCACGCTGATCATCCGGGCGGGAAGTACCGCTTCCTTGATCTGTGTCCCCGGAATCGCGAACTTCTGGAAGTCCAGCGCCATGGCGGAGTCGATCCCGCCGATCCCGAAGAGGCTCTCCCCCCAGCTGATGACCTGGTTCCCCACCCGGATCCGGGCGCGCTGGGAGCCGATGTTCAAGTCCTTGCTCACCCATAGATCCAGCAACTGCAGATCCCGGGCGATCTGCTGCTGGGCGTCTTTTTCGAGTTCCGTCCTCTGGGTGTCCGGCGCCTTGAAATCGTAGAGAGCGGTCCCACGGAACATGAATTTGAAATCACTCGGGAATTTCAACAGAAGTTCCGGCGTGAACTTCAGGTACGTGGTGAACAGATCATGCTTGTTGTAGTTCAGGTCGCCGTCGTCGCCGTTCGAGGACTGGAACGTGTTCGCAGCGGAATTTACCCGGGTGTCGCCGATCAGGCCGGGGTTCTGATTCTGCATCCGCATCCCGGCGCCGAGGGTCAACTGCATGTCCAGGGATCCCTTGACGGAATCGCTGGCCTGGAACTGGAAGGCGTGGGCCGAGCCCGCGCACAGCAGCGCCATGCACACCGGAAGCCACAAGTTTTTGTAGAGGGCTCTCATTCGCATCGCTCCTTTACCGCTCGCTGATCGCGCGAAGATTTTCACCCGTGTACCAGTCCACCTTGAACCGCGGCGCGTTCGAATCCACGTGATACAGCATGTCCTTGCCCGTCCCGATCGTGCTCTGGTCGCAGACGTACCGGCCGCTGACCAGGTCGTACGCGACGAACGGGAAGTGGTCGAACGTGCCGCCCAGTTCCCAGATCGGGATCGGGTACCCTTCCTCTACCTTCCATAGCGCGCCCTTGGCGTCGTACTGGTCGCCGATGAGCGCCAGATAGGTATCTTCGTCGTAATAGAAGACCCGCTTCGGCATCGTGTGCCGCATTCCCTTCTTCAGCGTCGCTTCCACCACCCACACCCGGTGCAGCTCGTACCGGCGGCTCTCGTTGGCCAGGTGCTTCTGCTGGAGCACGTCGTGCAGCTTCTTCCGGAAGTCGTACATGCCGAAGCTGTTGTACGGGACGTACATCTCCTTCTTGCCGACGATCTTCCAGTCAAACCGGTCGGGAC
>Ga0316622_100002113_pt1 | contig 13551 bp, 14 predicted proteins | sample OWC_Aug_OW2_C1_D_FD_207646 | JGI IMG/M metagenome (GOLD analysis project Ga0316622, IMG submission 207646) | Wetland soil microbial communities from Old Woman Creek delta, Ohio, United States - OWC_Aug_OW2_C1_D5_C | ecosystem: Environmental > Terrestrial > Soil > Wetlands | place: USA: Ohio... | reverse complement strand
CCACGCACACGAGCTGTTGGGGCGCCAGGAAGTCCAGGGCCTCCTGGACACGCTGGCCAGGACTCACCCGAAGGCCGTGGAAGAGCTCGTACCCCAGCAGCTTTCGGTCGGGCAGGTACAAAAGGTTCTGCAGAATCTTCTGCGCGAAGGGGTCAGCATTAGGGACATACTCACGATCGTGGAGACGCTCGCGGACCATTCCCCCCGTACAAAGGACGTCGACGAGCTGACGGAGCACGCCCGGCACGCGCTAGCACGGACGATCGCACGCAGGTTCTTGACCGACGAGGGCAGTCTTCCGCTGGTCACGCTTGAGCCGGCGACGGAGCGGGTTGCGCTGCAGGCGGTGCAGCAAAGCCCCGACGGTGGATTCTTGGCCCTCGAGCCGATCGTTGCGCAGAGGCTCGTTGGTCGCATCGGGGGCTGGGTCGAGCGGTTCGTGGCGAGGGGACACCAGCCGGTGCTTCTCTGTTCCGGCGCTCTTCGTCCGTACCTGCGCCGGCTGCTCGAGCGTTATCTGCCAAACGTTGCGGTACTGTCGGCGGCGGAGATTCCTCCAGAGGTTAGGGTTCAGTCACTAGGAATGGTGGCACTCGATGAAGCTTAGGCGGTTTGTAGGGTCAACGATGTCGGCGGCGCTCGGCCGGGTCAAGGAAGCGCTGGGAGTCGACGCGATGATCCTGGAGACACGAGCGGTGTCGACGGGCGGTGGAGGATTCGAGGTGACGGCCGCGGTCGACGACGAGCCCGCACCGGCAGTGGCTCCGGTGGGCGCCGATATTGCGCTCGCCGCCGAGGTGCGAGAGCTCTCGGGCCTGGTACGCATGCTCGTCGGGCAAGCGTGGGCGCGTCGCTCGCGCGAGCTCGGCCCCGGCCTCGGTGCGCTCTATGCATCGCTGGTCTCCCATGGTGTCGACGGAGAGATCGCCGCCAACCTCATCGAGGAGACGGCGATACGGATGGCCGGGGGAGTGGAGCTTCGCGGTGCCGTCGAGGCGGCCGTTGGCAGCGCCATCATGTTTGGGCTCGGCGACGACGGGTCATCCGTCGAGTCACGTGACCCTCGCCGCCCGCGCGTGCGCATCTTCTGTGGCCCGCCCGGGGACGGGAAGACCACAACCATTGCAAAGCTCGCGGGCCGAGCGGCCTTCGGCGGCGGGCGCCGGGTGGCGCTCGTATCGGCTGACACGTACCGCATCGCTGGTGCGGACGAGCTCGCAGCCTATGCTCGTATCATCGGCGTTCCGTTTGGTGTGGTTTCCACTGCGCAGGAGCTTGGTGCCACCATCGCCCGATTCGGCGAGGTCGATGAAGTTCTCGTCGATACGGCCGGCGTGACCGCGCGGGACACCTGCAAGCATGCTGAGATCAAGTCGCTCGCTGAGTCAGTGCGGGGCATTCGCCGGACGCTGGTGGTTAGTGCGACTGCGGCGCCGGCCGTGACACGGCGCGTGTGGGAGACCCTGCGCGGCCTGTCTCCCGATTCGTGCATTGTGACCAAAGTCGACGAAGCACCGGTAGTAGGTGCTCTGGAGACGCTTTGGCGACAGAAGCTACCAGTCGAATTCTTCGGTACCGGGCGCCGGGTTCCCCAGGATCTCGAGGCGGCCTCACCGGAGCGAATGGCCGCATGGTTGACGGCAGCATGAGGACCCATCACCGCAACGAGATCGGTCATTGCTACGCTCACACTCGTGCTGCAGGAACCCCGTCTGGTTGGACGGGCATGTCCGAGGAGCAATGAGCCAGACCGCTTCTGATTCGAGGGAGGGCCGCAAGCCCTCACCGGGCGGCGCCCCGCCTGCCTGCCGTGTCATGGCAGTAACGAGCGGCAAGGGCGGCGTCGGCAAGACCACCGTGGTGACCAATCTCGCCGTCGCAATGGCCCGACGAGGCAAACGGGTGATTGTTCTCGACGCCGATCTCGGGCTCGCCAACATCGACGTGCTGCTCGGGCTGAATCCCTCGTATACGCTCCTGCACGTGCTGAGCGGCGAGCGACAGCTCACGGAGGTCACCGTCACCGGTCCGGCCGGGATACGCATCATCCCGGCGGCGACCGGGATCGAGGAGCTGACGCGTCTCACCACGAGGGAGCGCCTGCTCCTGCTCGAGCAGATCGAAGCCCTCGATGGGCAGTTCGACGTGCTCTTGATCGACACGGCGGCAGGCATCTCTTCCAACGTCCTGTACTTCAACATGGCTGCCCACGAAGTGATAGTGCTGGTCACGCCCGAGCCAACCTCACTCACGGATGCCTACGCGCTGATGAAGCTGCTCGCCACGCGTCACAGCGTTCGGCGATTCAGCGTCCTGGTGAACCAGGCCGCCGGCGACGGGGAGGCGCGACGCACCTACGCACAGCTCGCGCGTGTGGCGGAGCGCTTCATCGGCGTCAGCCTCGATTACGTGGGCTCGATTCCATTCGACGATGCCGTCCGGCGCTCCGTGCGGGAACAGGTCCCCGTCGTCGAGAGGGCGCCTGCCTCGCCCGTGGGCCGCACGCTGCGAGCGCTGGCCGATGGCTTGCTCGGGCGCTCGCGAGAGGTGCGGCCGACGGGTGGAAGTCAGTTCTTATTCAGGAACTTGCTCTCGCAGGCTGAGGGATGACGGGGTGCTGAGAATGTGGGCGCTGCAGGTCACCCGAGAACGTACGTATGCAAGACGGCCGCTCGGTCCGCTCGCGGGGGAGCGCCTCCGAGCTGTGGGTGGAGGAGCGGGCGGGTGCGGGCGCAGCGGCGAGCCTCTTTCACAGGCTTGCTGAGAGAGGGCGACTGAGCATGCCAGGCCGGAGCCGGGGGGATGTGCTGCGGGGACGCCCGCAGGCAAGAGAGGACGCAAAGCTACCGCGCCTGCCGCTTCGCAGTTCGCCACCGCGATCACACGGGCGCGCCGCGCAGGAGCCTCTGCGAGGAAGCCGCGACGAGCTCCTCGCACGACACCTGCCGCTCGTCAGGCAGGTCGTGCAGCGGCTGGCCGTGCGGAAGCCACCGCATATCGATATCGAGGATCTGGTGAGCTGGGGGATCGTGGGGCTCCTCGATGCGATCAAGAAGTACGATCCCGGCAAGGAGGCTTCGTTTTCCACGTATGCTCAGTTCCGGATTCGAGGGGCGATCCTCGATCATCTGCGGTCGCTCGATTGGGTGCCGCGGAGTGTCCGTCAGAAAGCAAGCATGCTGGAGAAGACGTGTCACCGTCTGGAAAACGCGCTCGGGCGCTCGGCGAGCGAGGAAGAGATCGCTGCGGCGCTCGGCATCGACCTGCAGGAATACCAGAGTCTGCTCAGCAAGGTCGGTGAAATGTGCCTGTTTTCGCTGGAGGATCTCGGATTTGGCTCAGGTGACGAGCGCTTTCGAAAAAGCAAGCCATCGGAGGTCCTCGACGGTGATGATCCGCTTGCAGTGCTGCTCACACAGGAGCGAATCGACATCGTCGCGGATGCCATCGGCCGCCTGCCCGAGCGCGAGCGGCTCGTCGTGACGTTGTACTACCATGAGGAATTGACGATGAAGGAAGTCGGGGCAGTTCTGGGCCTCACGGAGTCACGAGTGTCGCAGGTTCACTCGCAGGCGATGCTGCGCCTGCGCGGGAACCTCCGGGTGTCACTGAAGCCAGCAGCGGACTGAGGGTGAAGATATGGCAGCGGGAATCGACAGGCCAGCGTGGAAGCCGGGGACGCCAGGCCTCGCGCCATCGATACCGGTCCAGCCCGAGGGGCGAGACCGGCGTGATCGGCAGCGACCCGAGCAGGGAAAGCAGCGCCGGCAACGGAGCAAAACGGCCAGAGAACCCGAAGGTGGCGGGGCAGGTGGGGACACCCAGTCCCCGGAAGCCGAGCAGCACCGGGTAGACGTGGTTGCGTGAGCGCACGGCGCACGTGCGGCGTGATCAGCGCTTCGCATGAGTGTGGCTCGGGCTGTGAGGGACAGCGTGTCGGCGGCACAGCTGGTGGCAACCTGTCAAGCACGCAGAGGGGCGGGCGCGCCAGACGTGAGGAAGAGAGAGGTGTGAGGGTGGGCTACGCGGTTACGATGGTGGTGCTCGCAGACATTGCGGTGATTTGCTTTTGCGTCTTCTATTTCTCGCGGGCCGGGCACGCGCTGGACGAACGGTGGGAGAGACAGTGGAAGGTCCTTGAGGGGGCCCGCGGCGCGCTCGAGCGTCTGGTTGGTGACGCGGATGTACGTGCGAGAGATTTCGATCAAGTTCTCGGGACGCGCGAACGGCAACTGCGGGGGCTGCTCTACCGGCTTGCCGAGCAGGAGGAGCGGCTGCGCCGATCGGAAGCCAGCACGGAGCCCCCACCGCCGGCAGCGAGTCGCTTCGCCTCAGAGGTGAGCCGCCTGAGCGTGGCGGGCTTGAGCCCGGTGGAGGTGGCCCACGAGCTCAAGGTGGAGCCGGCCCAAGTACGCCTGGTACTCGATCTCCATGGCCAGGCCGAGGGAGCACGACACGATGCGCGCGCCTGACCGGAGCTGTTATTTGCCGGTACGATGTGCGGCGTGGTTGCTGGGTAAGATCTGCCCGGGTGGTGCTGATTGCCTGGCTACGAGTGCCAGAGCACCTGGGCAAAGGCTCGCTTGGACTCACCTGGTGATGGCATATCGCTTGCTGCCTGCTTACCGGCACATCGGCATAGGACCGGAGGGATGATGAACATGCAGGGCCTGTCGTTGGCGATCTACCCGCGGCCCGCGAAGCGGCTGACCACGGCGGCGCCCTAGCAGAACCTGGGAGCCGAACATGAACGGTGCACTCTATGCGGCCGTATCGGGAAGCCTCTCGGCTGTCCAGCGTCTCGATATCACGGCGAACAACCTGGCCAACACGAGTACTGCGGGCTTTAAGGCGCAACACCTGCTCGTCAGTTCGAAAAGCCCCTGGGAGTTCACCGTGCCGGGTGGTACCAGCCCCTGGCTGGACGTGTCCGCTCGCACGACAGTGGCTACGGCGCATCAGACTGTGACGGATCTCTCGCAGGGGGTGATTCGCGAGTCAGGGAATCCTCTGGATGTTGCGATCAGCGGACCGGGGTTCTTCGTCGTCACGACGCCCAACGGGGAACGCTACACCCGGCAAGGGCAGTTCCACCTCGAGCCTGGAGGTACGCTCGTCACCGGGGCCGGCTATCCAGTGCAGGGCGACGGCGGGGAGGAAATTCGGCTGCCGGCCGGGCAAATCGAGATCGACGCAAATGGAGGCATTTGGGTCGACGGTAACCGGATGGCCACGCTGCGCTTGGTGCGCATCACCGACCCGCAAGCGGTCATCCCAGAGGGCGGCGCGCTCTTTGCAGCGAGACCGCAGGCTCCAGTCGTCGGCACGGATCCCGTAGAGACACGGCTCGTCCAAGGGTCCGTCGAGGAGGCGAACATCGACGTCGTCAAGGGGCTGCTCGATCTCATCGACGTCGCGCGGGGCTACGAGACCTACATGCGGGCGATGCAGCAGGTGGATGCCTCCGTTCAGATGGCCATCCAGCAGGTGGCAGGGATCTGACGTGGAGCTGGTCGGCCGGTCGAAGAACGCACGGCGAGACGCGTATGACGAAAGGCAAGACGTCGAAGTGGCCGTTGATGTGACGAGGTGATGGAATGATTCGAGCACTGTACAGCGCGGCAACGGGCATGCAGTCCCAGCAGCTCAATATCGACGTGATCGCTAACAACCTTGCGAACGTCACTACCACGGGCTTCAAGAAGAGCCGGGCAGACTTCCAGGACTTGCTCTACCAGACAATGCGAGTCCCGGGGGCTGCTTCGACGACGAACACGCAGTCGCCAACCGGCATTCAGGTCGGTCTCGGCTCCCGCCCCGCAGCGGTGCAGCGCGTCTTCTTGCAGGGGAGCTTCGACCAGACTGGCAACCCGCTCGACCTTGCCATCGAGGGTGATGGCTTCTTCCAGGTGACACAGCAGGACGGAGAGATCGCGTATACACGTGCCGGATCGTTCAAGATAGACAACCAATCACGGATCGTAACCTCGGAGGGAGATCCGCTGGAGCCGGCCATAACGGTACCGTTGGAGGCTGAGCAGGTGATGGTCGGGCAAGACGGCATCGTCACGGTAACATTGCCTGGGGAGGCGGCACCAAGCCAGATTGGACAGATTCAGACGGCCAGGTTTACCAACCCGGCGGGGTTGCGTGCCATGGGGCGTAACCTTTCCGCCGAGACAGACAGCTCCGGCACCCCTCAGATCGGAACGCCCGGGTCGGAGGGTCGAGGAACGATAGTGCAAGGTTTTCTCGAGCAGTCGAACGTGAGCGTCGTACAAGAACTCATCGCCCTCATCGTCGGCCAGCGCGCCTATGAAATCAACTCACGGGCGATCAACGTCGCCGACGAGATGCTGCGGGTCACCAACCAGATCGTGCGGTGAGCGAGCTAGGATGAAAGTGCGACTGGTCGCGTGGACGAGGCGACACGCCTTCGGCCGTCCGGGGGTGATTCTGGGGATCACGCTGGCCCTCGCGGCGCCGAGCCTCCACCGAGCAGAAGTGGGTGCCGCCGAGCCGGAGGGACGGATCGTGGTTTTGGACGAGGCCAGCTCGGATGGCGAGATGATCCGTCTTGCAGATGTTGCCCAACTGGAAGGGCCCGCTGCGGAGGCCCTGGCCGGCTTGGAGATCGGCCGCGCGCCGACGCCAGGCAGGATGCGCACCGTATCGGGTGAGACGATCCTCGGGGCACTGCGCCGGCACGGTGTCGATTTCGAGCGCGTGCGCTACGTCATCCCACCCGTCGTTCATGTCCAGCGGCACGCGCAGGAAGTCGCCGCGAGCGCGATTCGTGACATCGTTCACGATTATCTCGGCGGGCAGATCGACCGAGCCGGGGGTCACGTCGCCGTGCACGGCGTGGAGGTTCCCGGCCCCGTCCTGCTGGCGCCCGGTCCTTATCGTTCCAGGGTAACCAGGCAGCGAGAATCTCCTCTGGCCGGGAGGACTCAGCTCATGGTCGAGTTTCTCCAGGCTGACCGGGTCGTGAGTGCGGTACCCGTCACGGCGCAGATAGCCGTCTTCGAGGACATCTACGTCACCCGCCATGCAGTCCCGGCCGGCACCGTGGTCACCGCGGAGGACGTACTCACCGAGCGCCGTGACGTGTCGACGTTGCCGCGCGGGATGATCACGCGGGCGGCGGATGCGGTGGGAAAGGAAACGAAGATGGCTCTGCCGCCACTGACACCGCTGCGCCACGAGCAACTCGGCACACCCGCGCTGGTGCGGCGAGGCGAGGTCGTCACGCTCGTCGCCGAGTCTGGTGCACTTGTCATAACGACCACTGGTGAGGTGCGCGAGAATGCAGCGCGCGGCGATCAGGTCCACGTCCTGAACCAGAGTTCAGGGGCGGAAGTCGTTGGACGGGTGGTCGATGAGAGGACCGTGGCGGTTGCGTTCTGATGTCGGTGGCTCCCGCAATGTGTTGGCGCTTCTCGCGTGACGTTGCGCTGCGGCTCTTCGGGGCTGACGTCATGGGTTTGCCCTCACCGGTCGTCGCCGGTCAATTCTTGCCGCCGGCCGCCCAGCGCGACCGGCCATGGGGCCGTGGGTGTCTCATAGCGACAAGCCTCTTGCTCGTGTTCGCGGGCTGCATGAAGGTGCCCTCATGGAAGCCCACGCCCCCGCTGCTGCCTCCCCTGGGGGCGCAAGCACCGGAGGGAACAGCGCCAGGGTCGCTCTGGCGGCCCGGCCGGGCCGCAAACTACTCGTTTCTCGACCTTCGCCCCCGCTTTCCAGGCGACCTGCTCACGGTGGTCATCGCCGAGGAAGCGCAGGGCAAGAAGGACGCCGACACGGAGCTGGAGACGAGCTCGAGTATTTCTGCGAAGGTGCAGGACTTCTTCGGTATACCGGGGATCGGAGACATCGACCCTTCCAGCGTCGTGGAGACCGAGTCCAAGCGGTCCTTCGACGGCGAGGGCGAGACGACCCGGAAGGCCAGCTTGACCGGACGAATCAGCGTGACTGTGACTGCAGTCGAGCCGAATGGCAATCTGCATGTCGAGGGCCAGAAGGTGGTGACTCTGAACAACGAGGAAGAGTACATCGTCCTTCGCGGTGTCGTGCGGCCGCAAGACATCAATGCTAGCAACGAGGTGTCATCGTGGCGCCTCGCCGACGCCCGCATAGACTTCTACGGATCCGGCGTCCTGGCTGACCAGCAGCGGCCGGGCATCGTGTACACGCTGCTGGATTGGCTGTGGCCGTTCTGAGCGCCGGCCCTGAAGACGATGGATGCATTACGAGAACGTCGGAAAGTGCGCCTGGGCGCCCGTGGATCTGAGGGCAAAGCTGCACAGATGAGTCGCTGCACGACCCCGCGTGGGAGCATGGGTCCGATCCGTCGCGCCGCGCTTGTGACGGCCATACTTGCCGCTGCGCTCGCAGTTCCGTGGGGGAGGGCCACCGCGGCCCGGCTGAAGGACATCGCATACATCGAGGGTGTACGTTCCAACCAGCTCTCGGGTTACGGAGTGGTGGTGGGTCTCAACGGCACGGGCGACAGCCAACAGGCCCTCTTCACGGCGCAGAGCATTCTCAATATGTTGCGCCGGAGAGGGCTCACGCTGGAGGTCAATGCTCGGCAGCTCCAGCTCAAGAACGTGGCAACGGTCATGGTGACGGCGAGCCTGCCGCCCTTCGCGCGTTCTGGCAACCGACTCGACGTCCTGGTCTCCTCGCTCGGTGATGCGAAGAGCCTGCAAGGGGGAACGCTGCTCCAGACCCCGCTCTTTGCCGGGGATGAGGAGGTGTACGCCGTAGCCCAAGGCCCGGTCTCTCTTGGTGGCGGCTTTGCAGCGGGAGGAGCAGGCGCGAGCGCACAGAAGAGCCACCCCACTGCCGCCTTCATTTCCGGAGGCGGGATCGTGGAGCGCGAAGTCCCAGTGGAGGTTGCACGGCAGGGCGTGCTCACCGTGAGCCTGCAGGACCCGGACTTCACGACGGCTAGCCGAGCCGTGAATGCGATCAATACGCAGCTCCAGCGAGATGCGGCGACTGCACGAGACGCGGGAACGATCGAGGTTGCGGTCACCGACATGAGTTCCGAAGGAGTCGTAAGGCTCGCCAGCGTGATCGAGACGGTCGAGGTCGCACCCGATCAACGCGCGCGTGTGTTGCTCAACGAGCGCACGGGCACGGTCATCATGGGTGAGACCGTTCGAGTGATGCCGGTGGCCATAGCGCACGGTAGCCTAACCGTGCGCGTGAAGACCGACTTCGGGGTCTCCCAACCGACACCGTTCGCGCCGGGCGGGCAGACCGTCGTCGTACCGGACACCGCACTCTCTGTCGAGGAGGGCGCCCCGCGAAGCCTCGCCGTGCTCGAGTCCGGGGTGAGTCTAGGTGAGCTCGTTGCTGCGCTCAACGCTCTCGGGGTGACGCCACAGGATCTGATTGCGATCCTGCAGGCAATCCGTGCAGCGGGAGCGCTGCAGGCAGACATCGAGGTGATGTAGAGGACGGCGGCAGGCTCGTTGACACGGAATGGAATCCGCATTGATACCCCAGCTTCCGCCTGCCGGGGCTCTACTCGACGGGCGAACCGATGCCATTCGGCGTATGGACGACGAGCACGGTCGGGTGGCGGCTGCGCGCGAGCTTGAGGTCGTCTTCTTTACCCAGCTCATCGAGGCGATGCGCCGGACGGTCCCGGAGAACTCGCTGTTGCCGCGATCCCCGACGAGAGATGTCTACGATGGACTCTTCGACCGTGAGCTCGCCACTTTTCTGGCGGCAAGCGATCCCGTGGGTCTCATCGCGCGCCTCGGGTACGCTGAGGGCGAGGACTCGGCCTCGCCATGTGATCGGGAGGGCGCTCGAGTGCCGGCCGCTGGGACGGCAGACGCCACGCACGCCGGTAGACCTCGTGAGGGCCGCCTCGTCTCTCTGGTCCCATCGACGGCTGGGCTGCAGGTCCTCGAGGCGGCGGCTTCGGGCACGGCTGCCGAGAGTGTTTCTCCGCCCGTCGAGGGTGCGGTCTCATCGGCGTACGGACCCAGGCGGGATCCGATTTCCGGTGGCTGCAGCATTCATAGGGGGATAGACTTTGCTGCGCCCGCCGGGACTCCCATTCGCGCGGTCGCCGCGGGCCAAGTAGTTGCCAGCGGCTGGGCTGGTTCTGCAGGCAACCGTGTCATGATCGAGCACGATGCCGGGTACAGCACGGTCTATGCTCATGCAGGCCGTGCAGCAGTCGATGTGGCCGACAGGGTGGTTGCAGGGCAGGTGATCGCGACGGTGGGATCGAGCGGGCGGACGACTGGCCCACATCTCCATTTCGAGGTTCACCGCAATCAGGTATCCTTGGATCCCGCGCGGGAGGTACTCACAGGCGACGCCGTGAGGCGCGCGGCCGCTGCCGGCGAGGCTTAAGGAACCCGCCGGAACGGCCGATAAATATGTGGGGATTAATTCGACGGCGAGCGCGGCAGCGATGCGGGGTGTTCGAGCATGAAAATCAGCGGTCATGACGGTACGGGCGGTCCAAAGCGCCCAACTGAAGTGTCCGGCGCTCGTGGCGACCTCACTCGGGAGCGTGGGACCCAGCAGGGCGTGCCGACGGGCAGCGACAAGGTGAGTGTCTCCGAGGAGGCGCGCACGCTGAGCCGGCTGCGGGCCGAGCTTGGGGACGTCGGTGCCGTACGCACGGAGAAGGTCGAGGAGCTACGCGAGAAGATCGACCGGGGTGAGTTCCGCGTGGATCTGAAGGCTGTGGCCCGGAAGCTGCTCGAGTCCATATTCGGCGAGAGCAGCGGTTAAATTTACAAGTTGTCTTGCCAGTCTTCTAGCCATCTTGGTTAGGCGGCCGCGGGGGTGGGGCATGGAGGCAGCTGGAACGGTGGGCTGGCTCATAGAGCGCGAGCGGGTGGTGTGCGCGGATCTGGAGGCCGTTCTCCACGCCGAGCGTGAAGCCCTCGAGACTTTCTCTTCCGATGCCGTCTCCCGGTGCGTCCGGCGAAAGGCTGCCTTGCAGGGAGAGCTTGTGCGGCTGGTGGAACGTCGCCGAGAAGCCGTGCGCACGCTGGCCGGCGAGCTGGGAGTGGCTGCGGATGATGGTCGCATAGTGCCACTGCTTGAGCAGTTGCCAAACCGGGTTGCGGCTGAGCTGCGAGAGGCGATCGGCGGGCTGCGGCAGACCCTGCTCCGCACCCGGCGACTCCAACGTGTCAACGGGGTGCTCATCGACGAGAGCCTCAAGCTCGTGGGTGAGTTAGTCCGAGTGTACCGCCAGCTCCTGCCAGGCACGCGCTACGACGGCCGCGCGGTGGTCAAGCCAGGCTTGACTCCCATGGGCGTCGACGAGCGGGTGTAGATGTAGATAAGGAGCGCGGGGGCGCGGATGGGTCTCAGTTCCGTCTTTGATCTTGCCGCCCGCGCGCTGCGCGCGCAGGACGTGGTTCTCCAAACAACGGGGCACAATATCGCCAACGTCGACCGGCCGGGCTACTCGCGGCAGGAAGCTGTGCTCGTCAGCGAAGACGCGCAGCGCCTCAGAGGGACGATAGTTGGCAGCGGCGTTGCGGTCGACTACGTGCGGCAGGAGGTCGACGCCCTGGTGGAGGCGCAGCTCCTGAGGGCCAGGAGCAGCAGTGCCGAGGCTAGCGCGGCTCGCGATGAGCTGGCACGGCTCGAAAGTATTTTTGGCGACGTTAGTGGTAGCGGGCTGCAGGATGCGCTGGACGCGTTCTTTGCCAGCGCCGACGATCTCGCGCTGCATCCCCAGGGTATGGCCGAGAGAACGGCGTTGCTGGCCAGGGCCGAGACGCTGGCAACGCGATTCAGTGACAGGGCTGCAGAGCTGGCCGAGCTGCAGCGCCAGCTCGACGAGGGCGTGACGGCGGCCGTTGCCGAGGTAAACGGCCTTGTCGACGAAATCGCCAGGCTGAATAACGAGATCTACAGCGCGGAGATCGGGGAGCATCATGCCAACGACCTCCGCGACCAGCGGCGTGAGGCTCTCGGGGAGCTCTCCGAACTGATCGGCATCACGCAGTTCGAGACAGATGGGCAGGTGACGGTCATAGGTCCCGACGGGTGGCCCCTGGTGTACCGTGACGGGGCAACACATCTCGTGGCTGATACCACGACCGCGCCGACGCTCACCGGGCTCGATGGCCGGGCACTGTCACAGCTCGGGTTCGAGGTCGGCAACGGGGATTTCGTGGCATTCTCTGATCCCGTCGAGGGGGGAAAGCTCGGTGGGCTCCTCAGGGTGCGGGATACGGACATTCCATCGATTGCGGGGCGCCTCGACCAGCTGGCAGCATCGCTGGCGGCTGCTGTAAACGCCGTCCATACGAGCGGCGAGGATCTGGATGGAAATGCGGGCGGCGCGGTATTCGGCGGCACCGCAGCCTCGAGCCTGACGGTGCTGATCACCGACCCGCGCCAGGTAGCCGCATCGGCTGCGACGACTCCTCCGGCATTGCCCACGCCGGAGGACAACCAGAATGCGCTGGCGCTGGCCGCAGTCTCATCTGCTGCACTCGACGGCACGGATCCCGCGCTTGGCAGCGCAGACCTGGGCGGGGCGACGCTCGTGGGTTTCCTGGCATCCACGATCGCAGCGGCCGGTACGCTCAGCCAGACGGCCACGGACAGTGCGGACGCGGCAGACTCGGTCACCGTGCAGCTGGAGGCCAGACGTGCCGAGATCTCCGGTGTGAGCACGAATGAGGAGCTGATCAAGCTCCTGGATGCCCAGCGCGCGTTCCAAGCGGCGGCCGTCCTGGTGAATACCGCGACGGCAGCCCTCGACTCGCTGCTGGAGATGGTCCAGTGATGCGCCGCAGTGTGGCTCGTTTTGAACACGCGTCGTGCCGCGCCGATCGTGGCGTGAGCTGAACGAGGTGATCCATGGTATCGCGCGTCAGCGATCTCCAGACGTTTTCGGTGGTCTCGGCGAACCTGAGGCGCCTGCAGTCAAGGCTCCAGCATCTCAACGACCAGGCGAGCTCCGGATTCCGTGTGAACCGACCGTCCGATGACCCTGCAGGAGCCAGCGCAGTGGTCCGGTCCTATTCGATCGTGAACTCCCTCAACCAGGACACCCGGGCCGCCGGGTTCGCGCGCGGATTTCTGGGAGCTCAGGACGGCATACTCGATGATGCCAGCAACATCATAACTCGTGGCCGTGAGATCGCCGTGCAGCAAGCCAACGGCGTGATCTCAGATGACGAGCGTGCAGCGGCGGCCGAGGAGGTTCATTCGCTTCTCGAGGCGTTGGTGGCGCTGGGAAACTCTGATCTGGGTGGGCGCTGCCTCTTTTCGTCCGGCGAGGACGTGGTGCCTGGGGAGGAGCCGTTCACGAACCCGAACGATCCCGGGTTTGACCCGGCGAACCCGTACAGTGGATCGACGGCGCCGCTGCAAGTGGAGGTCGGCTCCGGACAACTCATTCGCGTCACGACGAGCGGTGACGAGGTGCTCGGGAGCTCCGTCGCGGCACTCGCCGATCTCGAGACACGGCTCAGTGCAGGTACGGATCCGGCTGGGGCTCTGGCCGCGCTCGACGAGGCAGCAGCAGACATCAGCACGGAA
>Ga0316622_100002112_pt1 | contig 13551 bp, 15 predicted proteins | sample OWC_Aug_OW2_C1_D_FD_207646 | JGI IMG/M metagenome (GOLD analysis project Ga0316622, IMG submission 207646) | Wetland soil microbial communities from Old Woman Creek delta, Ohio, United States - OWC_Aug_OW2_C1_D5_C | ecosystem: Environmental > Terrestrial > Soil > Wetlands | place: USA: Ohio... | reverse complement strand
ATGGCGCAAAGGACGAAGACCACCGGCATGAGCTTCGTCCGGGGGATGGACAGCACCGTGAGGAGCGGCTTCGTCAACAGGACCCCGAAGATGCCCATGGCCAATGTGGCAAAGAAGACCATGGCCACCGTCTGGTAGACGAACTGTGGAGACTCCACCATGATCATCGGTCCGGGCCGAACCCCGTGGATGAACATGGCGGCCAGCAGGACCGCCGCGGGCGCCGACCCGGGGATGGCCAGGGTCAAGACAGGAATGATCGCCCCGGGGACCACGGCGTTGTTTCCGGTCTCGGCCGCCATCAGGCCCTCGATCGAGCCCTTGCCGAATTTGTCCCGCTCCTTGCTCTTGCGGCGGGCGGCGGCATAGGAAACCCAGGCGCCGATGTCCTCGCCCACTCCCGGGATGATCCCGATAACCGTGCCGATCAGGCCGCTCCGAATGATCGTTCGCCAGTACCTGGTGATGTCACCCAGCTTCGGAATGACGCTGTCCTGTGGGTTCTCGGCCATCTCGGCCGCCGGGTCCCGCATCACCGTCAGCACCTCGGCGAAGCCGAAGGCTCCCACCATGGCGGGGATGAGAGCGAATCCGCCCATCAACTCTGTTGTGCCGTACGTGAATCGCTCGTACGCATGGATCCCCTCCTGACCAACCATGGCGGTCATGAGGCCGATGAAGCCGGCGATCCAACCCTTGATGGGATCCTGCAAGGCGGTGAGGTGGCCCGAGATCACGATGCCGAAGATGGCCAGCCAAAAGAATTCGAAGGACTGGAATTTCAACGCGTAGTTGCCGAGGAGCGGGGCCAGCGTCGCCAGGAAGAACATGCCGATGACGCTGCCCAGCACCGAGCCGGTTGTGGCCACTCCCATGGCCCGACCCGCCAGGCCCTGCTTGGCCAGCGGGAACCCGTCCAGCGTGGTCGCCGCGTTGGCAGGCGTTCCTGGAATGTTGATGAGGATCGCCGTCCGGCTTCCTCCGTATATCGCCCCGACATACACACACATCAGGACGAGAATCGCGAGGTCCGCCTCCAGTTTGTAGGTGAGCGTCGTCACCAGGGCCACCCCCATGGTAGCGGTGAGGCCGGGCAGGGCTCCGATGACGATCCCCAAGAGCGTGGACCACGCCACGTGGAAGAGGGCCAACGGCGTGAGGAAGCTACCGATGGCGGAGAAGAATTGCGCAAGGTTGTCGAGCAGGATGCCGCTCATCGTCGGGCCCTCACGGCAGCGTCACCAAGAAGAGGCGCTCGAAGGCCAAGCTCACGAGGGCGGTGGTGACCACAGCCAGGATTGCCGCCGCCACGACGAGCCGGACGTATTTCGTGGCCGCGCAGCCCCGTTCCCACTCGAAAACCACGATGAACGCGAAGATGAAGAGGCCGGTGGCCAGCGCATAGGAAATGCGACCAACCAGGAAACCGGCATACCCGATGGTCAGCGCGAGTGTGATCAACAGCCGCCGGTTACCGGGCTTGGCGAGGACCTCCCGCAGCGTGTCCGCCGAGAGCCCGAGCCGATGCCCGCCGGCTCGGACGGAGCGGATGACCAGGACCGCGCCGGCTACGATCAGGACCACGGCGAGGAACGCCGGCACGACGCCTGGAACGCTCAACGGATGCGCTCCCAGGTGTTCCATGCGCGGCATCCGCCAGGATTCGAAGATCACGTAGAGGTTGGCGAGGATGAGGACGACGCCTGTGAGGAAATCCGCTCTGACCATGGACACGCTCGACTACTTCGCTGAAACGCGAAAGACACGACGGGGCGGACCCCGCATCGGGATCCGCCCCTCGGGAGCGTCACTGAGGCCGCGGCATTCCGACCGTGTCGGGCTTCACCTTGGCCCGGCCGCCATCCTGCAGCGCCCACGCCGCATTCACGATGGTCGGCCACGACTTTTTCATGGCCTCCTCGCCATAGTAGGGGCTAACGATCTGACCACGAAGATTCGCAAAACCCTTCAAGGCCTTGGAGGTCGCCACCTTCTCTTTCCAGACCTTGCTCATCGTCTCCACGACGTCCTTGGGCGCGCACTTGGGGATCCAGATGCCGAAGTAGATCGGGTCCGCCGCGACCTTGGGCAGCCACTTGCGGATGGACGGCACCTTGCCATAGCCTTCGATGTTCAGATCCTCGGGCGTCAAGGCGGCCAGTGGGCGAAGCTTCTTGGCCCGGATCATCTCGATCTGCTCGCTCAAGAGCTGCGGGGTGGCCATGGTCTCGCCGGCCACGGTGGAGATGACCGCCGGGTTGCCGCCGTCGTAGCTCACCGGCTTGTAGTCGCCGCCGCTCGCCAGTTTAATGGCCTCGATGGCGGTATGCCCGGCCGAGGGGATGCCGGCGATCGCCACCGAGAGTTGCTTGGGATGCTTCTTCATCATCTCCAAGAACTCGGGGAAGTCCTTGATAGGTGCGTGCGGCGTCACTGAAACCACCGTGGCGTTGGCGGTGTTCAGATAGATGTGCCAATCCTGCGCCTTGGTGTTCAGCGTACCCGTGATGATATACGTCCCGAGATCCTTGATGGCACCGGAGCCCCAGGTGTACCCGTCGCACGGGGCGTCGAGAACGCTCTTGGTGCCGATGGCGCCACCGCCGCCCGGCTGATTCACCACGACCACGCTCTGGCCCAGGGCCTGCTCCAGGTCCCCGGTGACGGCTCGGATGGCCTGGTCCGTGGACCCGCCCGCTCCCCATGGAACGATGATCCGGATCGGCTTGGTAGGCTTCCAGTCCGCGGCGAGCGCCGGCGCGGCAAGAGCGACGACCGCTGCTGCGACCACCATCAGAGTGCACAATCGCCGTCCTGTCATGATGTTCCCTCCTTTGTAGATCCGGTTTACCGCTTCGCCTTCTATAGCAAGGCGGTCAGGCCAGGTCAAGCCAAACTACGGCCGGGCAACCCCGCGGGTCGCATGAGCGCACCCAGAACTCCTGCGCATCCGTTCATCCGATCCCCAGGAGCGCGATCAGCGCGAAGCTGACGACCGCCATGAACGTCGCGGCGCACAGGCCGGCGTAGAACGGCCGAAACCCGATCGTCCGGAGACTGGCGAGGTTCGTCTCCACTCCGACGCCCCCCAGGGCGATCACGATGAGCCAGCTGGAGGCGGTCCGGATGACATCCAGGGCCGTCGCGGGAAAGGCGCCGAGCGAGTTCAGCACGGCCATGGCCAGGAATCCCAGGACGAACCCTGGCACCGCTGTCTTCAGCGAGACGCCGCCCTTCTTCGCCGCACCGGCCTCCGCGCTCCGGGCGCGCGCCAGGTGGATGGAACTCAGCACGACGATCACCGGCGCCATGAAGAGGTTGCGGGTGAGCTTGACCACCGTCGCCACCTCGCCCGCTCTCTGGCTGTAGATGAGCCCCGTGGCCACGACCTGGCTGGTGTCGTTCACTGCCGTCCCGGCCCAGGTCCCGAAGAACCCGTCCGTGAGGCCGAGGAGCCGCCCCAGGAGCGGATAGATCACGACCGCCAACAGGCCGAAGACGGTGATCGTGGCCACGGCGAGGGACGTCTCCTCCTGCTTGGCCTCGATCGCCGGCGCGGTCGCCACGATGGCCGACACGCCGCAGATCGACGTCCCGACCCCCAGCAGCGTTCCGAGCCGGTCCGAGAGACCCATCCGGATGCTGACGATGCGGACCACCAGGATCGCCAGCACGATGCAGGCGGCCACCACCAGCACGGCTTTGCCGCCCGTCCGGAGGACCTGGCCGAGGCTGAGCTGCGCCCCGAGGAGCGCGATGCCGATCCGGAGCAGTCGCTTCACGGCCAGGCTGACGCCCGGCTTGCACGCCTCCGGCAGCCCGGCCAGATTCCGGAGCAGTACGCCGATGACGATCGCGATGGCCACGGCGCTCACCACCGTCCTGCCGCTCACGGTAATCTGGCTCTGCACCAGCATCGCCGGCGCGGCGATGGCAAGCAGCAGGGCCAGCCCCGGCAGGTGCTTTGCGATGCGTCCCCCCATCCGCCCCTCCTCCTCTCGCGCCTCCGCCCAGGTCAGGGTTGCCGCACGTAGACCGGGATGGCCTTGAGGTCGGGCTCCGCCACGACCCGGCCGTCCAGGTAATGCAGCCAGTGCCGCGCGCGGCCCCGCGCGATCTCCACCAATCGGAATCCCGGCGTGTCCCGCGTGATCTCGACCTCCTGGTTGATGGGAGAAAATTGGAAGGCCAGGGCGGGCACGCTCGTGAAGTGGGCCGCGCCGTAGCGCCAGCTCCTCGGCTGATGGACGTGGCCGTAGGCCACGGCCCGGACCTGCGGGTGCCGCGCCAGGATGGCCAGAAACGGGTCGGGGTTCTGCAGGCCGAGGCGGTCCAGCCAGCGAATGTAGATCGGCAGCGGCTGGTGGTGGAGGAAGACCCAGGTCGGCCGGCCGGGATGCGCGGCGAGTTCCGCCTCCAGCCAGGCCAGCTGTGACGGCGATAATTCCCCCTCCTCCTTGCCGGGCAGGGTCGAATCCGTCAGAACGAACCGCGTGCCGGCGCGCTCGAATGCCTCGCAGACCGGGTCGTCCGTGGCCGGGACCCCCGGATGGAAGACGCGCCGATAGGCCGCGCGCGAGTCGTGGTTTCCCATCAGCAGATGGATCGGGGCCGCGAGCGGCGCGAGCAGCGCCTGGAGCCGCCGGTAGGAGTCCTCCGCCTCGTCGCTGACGAGGTCCCCGCCGGCGACGACGAAGTCGGGATGCAGCCCGTTGATCGCGGGAATCGCCTGCCGCAGCACGTCGGCCGTATCCACGCCGTGCTGGCGGCGGTCCGGATCCGCCACGATGTGCAAGTCGGACACGTGAACGAAGCGAAGATCCACTCCCGGCATACGCCCCCCGACTCCCTCAGACAGAGATGAAGTGCAGACACGGAAGCTGCGGCAAGGCCCCGGCCTCCGTCAGCATCGCCAGGAAGGCTCGCAGCCCCTCCAGGTGGCGGGGCCCGAGATCGAAGCACAGGCTTTCCCGCAGATAGCGCCGGCACGCCTCGGCCGGCAGGCCGATGCGCTCCTGGGCCAGGGCCAGCATCGCCTCCGGGTGCGCCCTCGTGTGGGTCTTGGCGGCCATGAGCGCGCCGTGGAGCGCCCGGACCTCGGCCGCGGCCGACGCCCAGACCTCGGCCCGCACGGCCCAGACGGCGAACACGAACGGGAGCCCGGTGAACGCATACCACGCCTTCCCGAGGTCCACGCTGTGCGGGAATCGCGGCCCCAGGCGAAGGGCCTCGTCCCCGATGACCAGCCGCGCCTCGGCCTCCCCGGCACGTTCGTCTCCGGCGTACTGCGGCCGGACGTGGTACGCCTTCTCCAGGAGCAGCTTGACGAGATACACGGAGGTCAGCGAATGGCGGCTCAAGGCGACCAGCCGGTCGTGCAGCTCCTCCGGCGGGCGCCGGCTCACGAGCAGGACGCTCTCCACGGGGCCATCGCAGGCGATCGCCAGGTCGGGAAAGAGCCGGTACGCGTCGGGACGGAGGGCGGCCTCCATGACGGAGACGACCGACACGTCGAGCTCCCCGGCACGCAGGCGTCCGTTGAGCTCTGCCGGCGTCCCGTCCGTGATGTCGCAGTCGGCGGGGACCTGCCCGTGTTCGAGCGCGTGGTAGACGGGTTCGCAGTTGATGTAACGGACGCGCCCGAGCCTCAGACGCATGTGGGCACCTCGCACCGGTGGTGGTGCACGCCTCCCTCGATCAGGATGCGCACGCAGCGGCTCCCCCCTGCCCCAGCATCCGTCGGGCGACCTCCAGCTCGTCCGGGGTGTTGACGTTCATGAAAGACCGCAGCAGCGGATCCAGCGGCCGGAGCTCGTCCGCGACCACCCGCCGCACCCGCACGGCGGAGAACAGCGCGTCCACCCGAAGCCGGTCCTCACGGACCATCCGCTCCACGTGGGAGAGGCAGGTCTGTCCGTACAGCGCGTGGAGCGGCTCGTAGCCCGCCTCCCACTCCGGAACCACCGCGTCGTACCCCGGCCCCAGCGCGCACAGGTGGGCGACGACGGCCGGGTTCACCAGGGGCATGTCGCAGGCGATGCAGAAGGTGTACGGAAACCGGCTGGAGCGGAGTGCGGCGTGAATGCCGCCCAGGGGACCCTTGTCGGGGATGCGGTCGGGCACGACCGGGACGCCCAGGCCCTGATAGGCCGTCGTCTCGTTGGCGACGATGACGGTCTCCGGAAACAGCGGGCGGATCGTCTCCAGCACGACCTCGATGAGTCGCCGGGGTCCGATCCGGAGCAGCCCCTTGTCGCTCCCCATCCGGCGCGAGCGACCGCCTGCCAGGACGGCGCCGGTGACCGCCGGACACCTCACGGCGCCTGCCCGGGGATCCGAAGCTCGATGGGCGGCCCCGTGGACGGATCCCGGCCGTCCCCGAGGAGGCTCCGGACGACACGCACGAACACCGCTTCGACCCGGGGGTCGAGCGTGTGGCGGTGCCCGCCGACCAGGATCTCCAGCCGCGGCCGGTCGGGAGGCGGGAGATAGTGCTGCTCGATGAAGTCCGCGAGCCGGAGGACGTCCTCCAGGCCGAAGTGCGGAACCGGCGCGCCGGTGTCCCAGTCCGACACCACCGCCACAAGGCGGTCCGCCGGTCCGCAGAGGAGCGGCGCCCGCTGCTCCTGGCGAATAACCTCGATCTTGGGCATCGGGCCGGACTTGAAGCCTTCGGTGAGAACCAGGTCCACCCCGCAGAACGCGAGGTGGGTGAGGGTCTCGAGGGACAACTCCCCCGGAGCGTCGCGTACCACGAAGACGGTGTCCGGCGACACCAGGGCCACCGCATGCGCGCCGGCCTGCCGGTGCCGCCAGGAGTCCTTGCCCGGGACGTCCACCGCGACGGGGCCGTGGTAGTGGTGCTTGATGGTGCCGACCCGCCGCCCGCGTCCCGCTAGCTCGCGGATCAGTTTCTCCAGCAGGGTGGTCTTGCCGCTCTCGGACCGCCCCACCACCGAGAGGATGGGAATCACAGAGCACCTGTGCGGCGGATCCTACTCTTCGGTTTCCTCGGACTCGATCACTTCCAGGTCGCCGAGCTCGTCCAGGCCCTCTTCTTCGAACTCGTTCATGAGCAGGTCTTCGGCCGCACCGCCGGCCAGCGGGGCCTCCACCGGAACCTCTTCTTCCTCGAGGTGTCCCTCGGCCTCGACCACCATCTCTTCCGGCACCACCTCTTCGGCGCTGAGGCTGCGGTACCAGGTCGGTTTTCCTCCCGGCTCCAGCTCGCCCGTCGCCTCGCCCGCCAGATTCTCCACTTCGTAGCCCAGCTTCCCGGTGGCCACCTCCTCCAGCGCCTGATAGGTCGGCTTCACGTTGCGCACCTGAACCAGCGCGGCGGCGCCCCGGTTGAGCTGCTTCGCGCGCTTGGCCGCCACGATCACCAGGCGGTACTTGCTGTCGATGTGCTCCATGATGTCCTCGATCGGTACGTGAGCCATGGCTTCAACTCCTCTCGTCTGGCCTGGCGCGCCCCCCGCACGGGCGGGATCAGACGCCCAGAAATCCCATGTCGACCCGAGTGCTCCGCCGCCGCTCGGCCAGGATCACGGCCTTGAGCTCTTTGGCGGCCCGGGCAAAGTCGTCGTTCACGATGACGTACTGGTATTCGGCGTAATGCCGGACCTCCTCCCGTGCCCGGGCAAGCCGCCGCTGGATGTCCTCCTCGCTATCGCTGTGACGCTGGCGCAGCCGCCGCCCCAGGACCTCCCAGGACGGCGGAACGATGAACACGAACACGCCCTGCGGGTGCGACTCCCGCAGGATCGCGGCGCCCTGCGTGTCGATGTCCAATATGGCGTCCCGCCCCGCCGCAAAATAGGTCTCCAACACCGACCGTGACGTGCCGTACAGGTGGCCGTGCACCTCGGCCCACTCGGCAAAGTCGCCGCGGGCCGCCATGGACCGAAACGTCGCCTCATCCACGAAATGGTAATCGCGGCCGTCCACCTCGTGCGGCCGGGGCGCCCGGGTCGTGTGCGAGACCGAGTGCACCAGGTTGGGAACGGCCGTGACCGCCCACTCGCACAGCGACGTCTTTCCCGCCCCGGACGGCGCCGACACCACCACGAGCATCTGTCGGGCGGCAACCCCGCCGCTCTGACCAGCGGCGGGACCGGGGGAAGGTGCGTTCGAGGGCCTCACGAAACGTCCCGGGCCTCCTGGGATTCGCCGAGCCGTTGCGCCAGCGTGCTGGACTGGACGGCGGACAGGATGACGTGGCCGCTGTCGGTCACGATCAGCGTCTGAGTGCGGCGTCCGCCGGTGGCGTCCACCAGACGGCTGGCTTCCTTGGCGTCGTCCCGCAGCCGCTTCATCGGCTCCGAGAACACCGCCTTGGAGTCCTTGGAGGAGCGGGCGCTCAGGATCGCCACGATCCGGGAGCGCAGCACCACGTTGCCGAACCCGATGTACAGGACCTCGACAGGGACCGTGCCCACGCGCGCCAAACCCCCTGCTACCACGGAATCGGGCCGCTCGGCGATGCGCGCGGCAGCTACTCGATGTTTTGCACCTGCTCCCGCAGACGCTCGATGGCCGTCTTCAGTTCCACCACGTCCTGGGCCAAGCTGGCGTCGGCGGCCTTGGAGCCGATGGTGTTCGCTTCGCGATTCATCTCCTGCAGGAGGAAATCCAGGCGCCGCCCTTGCGGGCCGCTCTGATCCAGCGTCTCGCGGAACTGCGCCAGGTGGCTCCGCAGCCGATCGCACTCCTCGGCGACGTCGCCGCGTTCGGCCAGCAACGCAACCTCCTGCTCCAGGCGAAGGGGGTCCGGCAGTCGCCCGTCGAGGAGGTCCGCCACCCGCTCCCGCAGGCGGTTGCGATGGGCCGTCACGAGGTCCGACGTCCGCCCGAGAACCTGCGAGAGGACGCCCTCGATCTCGTCCAGGTGCCGCCGCAGCGCCTGGGTCAGTGCGTCGCCTTCCTGGCACCGCATCGTCGCCAGGGCATCCAGGGCGGCGACGAGAGCGGGCTCCATCTCCGCCCAGGCCTCTTCCAGGGTCTCCTCGGACTCCTCGACCGAGATCAGTTCCCGCTGGCCCGCCAGCATCTCCAGCGTCACCTGGCCGGGCAGCTCCATCTCGCGCTGCAGCGTCCGCAGGGACTCCACGTATTGCCGCGCGAGCGCCAGATCGATCTTCAGGGTACGGGTCCGCCCGTCGAGGTCCTTCTCCTGTACCGACACCTCGAAATGGCCCCGGGCAAACCGCTGCTGCACCGCCCGCTGCACGCGCGGCTCCAGTCCCGCCAGGCGCTTCGGCAGGCGGCAGCGCGCCTCCAGGAATCGGTGGTTGACGGACTGCACCTCTACCGTGTAGGCCCGAACCCGGCCGACCGTCTCTCCCCGGCCGAAGCCGGTCATGCTCTGCCTGGCGTGCGATCCGTGGCTGCCCGTACGGCCTCCCAACCCCCAAGAAAGAAAGCACATACTACCTTAACGGGGCAGCTTGTCAACGTCAAATGCCTTGACAAATACCGGCTTGTCCCATATCGTCAGGCGCCGGTGAACTCGGTGAAGGAGGGAGACGTACGTGCCGATCTACGAGTACGAGTGCGAATCGTGTGACGAGCGATTCGAACTCATGCAGAAATTCAGCGACAAGCCTGTGAAGAAGTGCCCCAAATGCGGTGGGGCGGTCCACAAGGTTCTCTCCGCGCCCGCGCTCCACTTCAAGGGGTCGGGGTGGTATGTGACCGACTACGCCAGCCCGGAACGCAAGAAGGCGCAAAAGGCCGACGGAGACGGTAAGACGAACGGCGGCAAGACCTCCGAGACCTCCTCGGCGTCGTCCAGCGCGACCTCCAAGGCAGCCGCCAAGTCCGACACCTAACCGTCGTACGGAACCGAGACGCGCCCCGGAGGGTCTGCCTTCGGGGCGTTCGCATTCTCGGCGCGCAGTGCGCGTCGCCCGCCCCACCACAGGCTGCTCCCGACCGCGCCGAACAGGGCGCCCAGGCCGTCCCAGCCGACGTCCAGTGCGCTCGCGGTCCGCGTCGCCACGAACGCCTGATGCACCTCATCCACACCGGCGAATGCGAGAGTCAGCGCGAACGCGACGAGGGCTGCCTTCGGCCGCCGGGCCCGCCCATCCCATTCCAGACTGCGATACCAGAGGACGGCCAGGACCGCGTACTCGCTGACGTGGCCGACCTTGCGGATCGCGCCGTGCAAGAGATCCAGCGTGGCGGGCGTGGCGCCCGGCAACAGCCAGCGGAGGAAGGGAAGGATGAAGCGGCTGGTCTCATCCGCGGCCAGGACATCCGTCGAGCCCACGCTGATGAGCGCCATCCACAGGACGACCGGGCCCCAGCGCCACAGCCCGGACGAGGCCAGACCGGACTGGCTCACGCGGACCGGCCCAGCAGTTTCCGGACGTGAGCAGCGCTGTCTGCCGGAGCCACCGTGGACACCTCGCCCGTGCGGCGGCGGCGCACCTCCACGACCCCCTCCTTCAACGCCCGGCTTCCCACCGTGACGCGCACCGGCAGCCCGAGGAGGTCGGCGTCCTTGAACTTCACCCCGCCCCGTTCGTCCCGGTCATCGTACAGCACGTCCAGACCCGCCGCCGCGAAAGCCGCGTAGAGCTCCTCGGCCATCCCGGCCATCTTCGCGTCCTTGACGTTGACCACGAGCAGGTGCACGTCGAACGGGGCAATCGTCTCGGGCCAGATCATCCCGTCTTTGTCGTGGTTCTGCTCGATGGCCGCCGCCGCGATGCGGGCGGGACCGATGCCGTAGCACCCCATGACGATGGGCCGCTCCTGCCCCTGCTCGTCGAGGTAGAGTGCCCCCAGGGGGACGGCATACTTCGTCCCCAGCTTGAAGATGTTGCCGATCTCGATCACGCGCTCGACCGCCAGGGCGGCACCGCACTTCACGCAGGCGTCCCCGGGATCGGCCTCCCGGAGGTCGGCGAACTCGGCCTGGAAATGCGTCCCGGGCACCACGCCCCTGAGGTGCGTGTCCGGCTTGTTGGCGCCGGCCACGTAGCACCCGGTCCGGAGCGTCTCGTCCGCGACGGTGCGGAGCGCGAGGCCGACCGGCCCCACGAAGCCCGCCTCGCCTCCCGTGGCCTCCACGATCTCTTCCCGGTGGGCCGGCCGGAACGCCCCCAGCACCCGCTGCAGCTTCCGCTCGTGCAGTTGATGATCGCCCCGGACGAGGGCCAACGCCGGGCCGCCGTCCGTCATGACAACCAGCGACTTGATCGTGAGCGAAGGCTCGATGCGGAGAAAGCCGCAGACCTCGGCGATCGTCCTGGCATTGGGTGTGGCCACCTCTTCGAGTGGCCAGGCCGGAAACGTCGGCACGGGCGCGCGCGAGAGGGCCAGCTCGACGTTGGCGGCGTACCCGCACCGCGCGCAGATGGCCACCCGGTCCTCGCCGGCCTGGCTGGGCGCCATGAACTCTTGCGAGCCTGCGCCGCCCATCATCCCGGGATCGCTCTCGACCACGAAGTACTTCACGCCGCAGCGATCGTAGATCTTGCAGTAGGCGTGCCGATGGGCCTCGTACTGGACATCCAGCCCGGCGGCGTCGCGGTCCAGGGTATACGAGTCCTTCATGACGAACTCGCGGGTGCGCAACACGCCGCTCTTCGGCCGGGCTTCGTCCCGCTCCTTCGTCTGGATCTGGTACCAGATCTGCGGCAGGTCCCGGTAGGAGCGGATCTCCCGCGCCGCCAGCCAGGCAATGACCTCCTCGTGCGTCATGCCCAGGCACATGTCGCGCTGGTTCCGGTCCTTGAGCCGGAACATCTCGCCGCCGATGGTGTCCCAGCGCCCCGACTGCTGCCAGATCTCCGCCGGATGGATGACCGGCATGGTGATCTCTTGTCCGCCGATGCCGTTCATCTCCTCCCGGATGATGGCCGTGATCTTGTCCATCACCCGCTGGCCGAGGGGGAGATACACGTAGATCCCGGCCGCCAGCTGCCGCACCAGGCCGGCGCGGATCATGAGCTTGTGGCTGACCGCCTCGGCGTCGGCCGGGTCTTCCTTCAGCGTGGGGATGAGCGAACGGGACCAGCGCATTGCATGCTCCTTCAGGCCGCTGAAAAAGGCCCACCCACCCTTTGGGCGGGTACCCGGCGGCGTTGGCGCGCTCGCGCGATGCTGCGGCGTACGGACACAGTACGCCTCGCACCACGCCTCGCTTGCCGCCTTGCATCTGGACCTTTTTGAGCGGCCTGGGCGAGAACGCGTTTTCCCGAATCCTGCTAACCGTCAGACCGGGAAACAGAAAGGAGGAGGACACCATCGCATCCTCCCCCTGGATTGATGGGGTCGCGGATAGCTGCCCGCTAATCTTTTTCGGCCTGGGCGGCCAGCCGTTGCACTTCCTCGACCAGCACGTCGGCCAACTCCGACTCCTTGACCTTGCGGACGATCTGACCGTTCTTGATCAGGATGCCGACCCCATGGCCGCCGGCGATCCCGATATCGGCCCCGCGCGCCTCGCCCGGGCCGTTGACCGCGCACCCCATCACCGCCACGTTCAGCGTCCGCTGGATGTTCAAGGCCTCCAGCCGCTTCTCGACCTGCTTGGTGAGCCCGACCAGATCGATCTCGACCCGACCGCAGGAGGGACACGCGATGACGTTGAGGCCGCGCTTCCGCAGGCCCAGGGCCTTCAAGATCTCGAAGCCGGCCCGGATCTCCTCGGTCGGGTCCTCGGTCAGGCTCACCCGGATCGTGTCGCCGATCCCCTCGGCCAGCAGCGTCCCGATCCCGACCGCCGACTTGATCGCCCCCGTGAAGGCTGTCCCGGCCTCCGTCACGCCCAGGTGGAAGGGGTACGGCACCTTGTCGGCCAATTGCCGATAGGCCTCGATCATCATGCGGGGATCCGACGACTTGAGCGAGATTTTCATCTCGGGGTAGTTCAGCTCTTCCAGGATCCGGATGTGAAAGAGGGCGCTCTCCACCAAGGCCTCGGGGGTTGGCTCGCCGAAGCGCTGCAGGAGATGCTTCTCCAGCGACCCGGCGTTGACGCCGATCCGGATGGGCACCTTGCGCTCGGCCGCCGCCCGCGTCACCTCTTGCACGCGCCAGGTCGCCCCGATGTTTCCGGGGTTGATCCGGAGGCAGTCCACGCCCGCCTCCAGGCACTGGAGCGCCAGCCGATAATCGAAGTGGATGTCCACGATGAGCGGGATGCGGATCTGCGACCGGATCCCGCGGACGGCCGCCGCGGCGTCGGCGTCCGGCACCGCCACCCGCACGATCTCGCACCCCGCCGCTTCCAGGGCCCAGATCTGGTCCACGGTCGCCTGGACGTCCCGCGTGTCCGTCTTGGTCATGGACTGGACCGTGATGGGCGCGTTCCCGCCGACGGGCACCTTGCCCACGCGAATCGGCCGCGTCGGCCGCCGGCTGTACGAGCGGGCGGACGCGATGCGGAGCGGCGCGACCTCCGTGAACGGGCTGAAGTCCACCGGCTCGCGCCGGTCTGCGCGAGACTCCATGGCCCGGCTCATTGGCCCAGCCACCGGAAGATGTCGTTGTAGAACGCGAAGACCATGAGCGCCACGAGGAGAACCATGCCGA
>Ga0316622_100002111_pt1 | contig 13557 bp, 12 predicted proteins | sample OWC_Aug_OW2_C1_D_FD_207646 | JGI IMG/M metagenome (GOLD analysis project Ga0316622, IMG submission 207646) | Wetland soil microbial communities from Old Woman Creek delta, Ohio, United States - OWC_Aug_OW2_C1_D5_C | ecosystem: Environmental > Terrestrial > Soil > Wetlands | place: USA: Ohio... | reverse complement strand
CTGGACATCCACGGCGTTCCGTCTGGCGCGGAGCGGGCCGAGCGCGTGACGCGCGCCCTCGAGTCAGCCGGGCTGCGACCGGCCCGGGCATACCTGCGCCGCTTCCCCCACGAGCTGTCGGGCGGCCAGCGCCAGCGTGTCGCCATCGCCGCGGCGATGGTGCTCGATCCCGAGTTCGTGGTTGCCGACGAGCCGGTCTCGATGCTCGACGTCTCGGTCCGCACCGGGATCCTGCGGATCATGATGGAGCTGCGTCAGAGTCGCGGGGTCGGCTACCTGTTCATCACCCATGACTTGTCGCTGGCCTGGCTGATCGCCGACCGGATCGCGGTGATGTACCTGGGCCGGGTCGTCGAGACCGGGCCGGCCGAGCGGCTCGTCAGCCAGCCCCGCCATCCCTACACCCAGGCGCTGCTGTCGGTCATGCCCTCACCCGACCCCAAGCGCCGCCGCCGCCGGCTGATCCTGAGCGGCGAGACCCCCGATGCGTCGCGGATCCCGTCCGGGTGCCGGTTCCACCCGCGCTGCCCGCTTGCGGCTCCGTACGGCATCGAGGAACGCTGCCGAACCGAGGACCCTCCCGCGTTCGACGTGGGCGCCGGGGTGACGTCCGCCTGCTGGCTGGCCGAGCCGGGCGGTCCGCTGGCCGGCGACACCCCCTGGCGGGGCATCCCGGTGGTGGGCGACGATGGCACGATCACCCACGGTCTCGAGCGGGGCCCCGCGCCGGCGGCCCCGGTGCGGGCTCCCGAGCCACCGGCCGTGACGCCGCCCGACGCGGCCAACGCCCCGGCCGCCCCTGCCCAAGGTCCAGGCACACCCGCCCAAGAGACAGGTACGCCCGCCTCCGGTCCCGGCGACCCGGCGACCGGCGCGGGCTAGCGTGGCCGTGCCCGGCCGTCCGTCGGGTCGCGGCGAGCCACGATGACTACGTCACCCCGGCGATCGCTGCCGGTCCGGTTGGCGCATGCCGCGGTCGATCCGTATCGGGGCCTGCCGCCGGCCCTCAACCGGCTGCTGATCGCCCAGGCCATCATCGCCGTCGGCCATGGCGCGATCTGGCCGTTCATCTCCCTCTACATCACCGAGCGGATGGGCGTGGACGTGGTGGTCGCCGGTGCCATCAACTCGCTGTTCTTCGTGTGCGCCGCCGTCGGGAGCGTGGCCGCCGGGATGATCGCCGATCGCTGGGGCCGCCGTCCGGTGCTCGTCGTCACCGTCCTGGCCGACGGGCTGACCCTGCTGGCCCTCGGCTGGGCGCCGACGCTGCCGCTCGTCATCGCCGCGATCGTCGTGTCCGGGCTCGTCGGGAACGCCTCGTTCCCGGTCACCCAGGCCGTGATCGCCGACGCCGCGCCCGAGGACCGCCGGAGCGTGGTCTACGGGCTCAACTACCAGATCCTGGGCGTCGGCTGGTTTCTCGGGCCGGTCATCGCGGCGCCGATCATCGCCCTCGCCGGGCTCGGGGCCGTCTTCCCCGTGGCGGCCGCGTCGATCGTGCTCGCGTCGGCCTTCTTCTGGCGGCTGCCCGAGACGCTCGAGCGCGGCGCTCCTGCGACCGCCGGCTCCGAGCGGGGAGGCGAAGGCCTGGCGCGTCTCGAGCCTGGCGGGCTCACGGCCGGGTCACCCGGGGAGGCCAGCGAGCTGCGGGCGATGGCCGAGGTCCGTGGCACGGCCTCCGTCGGGCCGGTGCGGCCCTGGTACCGCGATCGGCCGCTGCTCGCCTACGTCGGTCTCCACATGCTGACCATCGGCGCATACATCCAGCTGTTCACGATCTTCCCGGTCGATGCCCGCGACCGGCTCGGGATGGCGACTGGTGCCTGGGCCGCGATCCTGGCCCTCAACGGCTTCCTGATCCTGGCCGGCCAGGGGATCGTCAGCGGTGCGGTGCGGGGATACCTGAAGCCGAACGTGGTGGCCGCGGGGGTGCTCGGATGGGCGGCCGGCTTCGCGATCCTCGGGGTCATCACGGGCACGCCCGGGATCTTCGCGGCCATGATCGTCCTGACCATCGGCGAGATGATGGTGTTCCCGACCCAGCCCGCTGTGATCGCAGACCTCGCACCTGCGACGGCGCGGGCCCGCTACCAGGGTGCGCTCACCATGGGCGGCTCGATCGGCAACGCGCTTGCGCCGCTGGTCGCCGGGGCGGCCGTGGCCAGCCTGGGCGGCGGCTGGTGGCTGATCCTCGGCGGGCTCCTGTGCGGCCTTGCGCTGCTGTACGTGGTGTTCGGACGGCTCGCGTACCGGCCGCCCGCGGCCACGCCCCCCGACACTGTCGCGGCCTGAGAGCAGCATGACGCCCGACCGCACGGCCGGGCGTCTGAGCATCTCTGGGCGGGCCTGCGCCGGGCGCGACGGCCGGGTGGAGGTCAGTCGGGGCGCACCTTGCGGAAGCAGTCCGAGCAGTAGACGGGGCGGTCCATGCGCGGCTTGAAGGGGACCTGCGCCTGGTTGCCGCACTCCGAGCAGATGACCGCGAAGTACTCGCGTTCGCCGCCCCCGCGCTCGTAGCCGCGCGGCCCGCCGTAGGAGCCGCTGTCGTAGCCCGAGTCGCGCGCCGAGCGGCGGCTGGCCCGGCAGCTCGGGCAGCGCTTGGGATCGGACGCAAACTGCTTCTGCGCGTAGTACTCCTGGTCCGCGGCGGAGTGGATGAACTCGACACCGCAATCGACGCAGGTCAGGGTTCGGTCGACGTAGGTCACCATTGCCTCCAAGGCGAGCGTGTCTCTGCTGGTGCGACCGAACGGGGACGACGCAGTAGCGGGGCGGGCGGAGGCGTCGACGGGAGCCGGGGCCGCGCGACCCTGGTGCCTGCTGTTCAGTCCCTGGTCGGGGCGCACCGGTTGCTGGCTGGAGGATACCACGCTCGCCGGGGAGCGTTCGTCCGGAGCCTCGGCCAGGGGCCACCTGCCGCGGCGAACCTGTCACAATCTCCCCAGCCAGCCGACCGTGACCCGCGGAGGAACCTGCCGGGGTGCTCAGAATCCTCCATACCGCCGACGTCCACCTCGGTGCCCGCCACACCGATCTCGGCGAGCGCGCGACGGCCCTGCGCGAGCGCCAGTTCGCGGCCTTCCGGGCTTCTGTCGACCTTGCGCTGGCGGAGAAGGTCGACCTCTTCCTGATCGCCGGCGACCTGTTCGACTCCAACACCCAGCCGCGGCGGTCCGTGGAGCGTGCGGCGGCCGAGCTTCGCCGGCTCGCCGACGCGAAGATCCGCAGCATCATCATCCCGGGCACCCACGACGTCTACGACATGTCGTCGGTCTATCGGGCCTACGACCTGTCCGACCTCGCCGGCCTGGGCAGTGACAGCGAGTTCCTCGTCGTGCTCACGCCCGAGAGGCCCACCGTCCACCTGGAGGCTCTCGACACGGTCGTCCACGGCCGGGTGTTTGCCACCAAGCGGGCCCCGGTCAGCCCGCTGGCCGGCTTTGTCACGCCGCCCGACGGCCCCGGGACCTGGCGGATCGGTATGATCCACGGCTCCCTGCGCATCCCGGGCAGGACCGACATGGACGAAGTGGTCTTCGGGGAGGAGGAGGTGGCCGCGTCCGGGCTCGACTACCTCGCGCTCGGGCACTGGCACTCGACGCTCAAGGGCATGGCCGGCCGGGTGGCCTGGGCCTACAGTGGCTCACCGGAGCCCGTGGCGCTCGACCAGGACCGTGCCGGCAGCGTCCTGCTCGTGACGCTCGACCTGGTGAGGGGCGCGCGCACGGCCGTGATCGAGGAGCGCCAGGTCGGCCGCACCCGCTTCGAGCGTCTCGACCTCGACCTGGCCGCCGTCGGCTCGCAGCCCGCGCTGGTCGCGACGCTCGCCGCGCGGGCCGACACAGATCTCGTCCTCGACGTCCGGCTGACCGGGCTGCGACCCGACGCGCTCGACCTCGACCCGGCGGAGGTCGAGGCCGAGCTTGCCCCGTCGTTCTTCCGGATACGGGTCCGCGACGTGTCCGTTCCGCCGCTCACCGAAGGTGCGCTGCCGCCACCCGACACGATCGCCGGCGCCTTCATCCGCGATACCGAGGCCCAGATCGCCGAGCTCGAGGCGGCCGACCGTGCGGACGAGGCTGCCGAGCTCCGGGACGTGCTGAGGCTCGGGCGGCTCCTGCTCTCGGGGAGCGAGGTGACCCTGTGAGGATCACCCGGCTCCAGCTGCGCAACGTGCGTCGCTACCAGGAGCTCGACGTGACCTTCGCGCCGGGGTTCACGGTGGTGCGTGGCCCGAACGAAGCCGGCAAGACGACCCTCCAGCGGGCGCTCGAGCTGGCGCTGACCCGGCGAGTGACGAGCACCGGCGCCGACCTCGAGGAGCTGCGCTCCTGGGACGTGCCGGCCGAGGCACGTCCGGAGATCGCGCTCGAGTTCGTCCAGGAGGACCTCGAGGGCACCCGCACCGGGCGGCTCGAGAAGGCCTTCCGAGGCCAGAAGGGAACGGTCCGTCTCGAGATCGACGGCGAGGTCATCACCGATCCGGCCAGGGCCGACACCACGCTCGCCGAGCTGACCGGTGTCCCGACCGAGCCGTTCTTCCGCTCCACGGCGTCGGTCCACCACCACGAGGCCGCCGACCTCGATCGCGACGAGGCGACGCTGCGCGACCGCCTCCAGGCATCAATCAGCGGCGCCGACCGCGGGACATCGCGCGCCAAGCGCCAGCTCGACCGGGCGATCCGGGACCTCGGCGCCAGGGGCGAGCGCAATCCGGGTCGGCTCAAGGTCGCCGAGGAGGCCGTACGCCAGACCGCCATCTCGCTCGAGCAGGGGGAGGCGGCCCTGGGGACGCTCGCGCAGGACCGCGACACGCTGAGCGGCGCCCGCGAGCGGCGGAGCTCCGCGGAGATCGCCCTCGCCGAGCGCCGGGCGCTCCTGGAGAAGGCTCGCCAGGCCGAGCGACTCCAGGCCGAGCGTGCCACTGCCCTCGAGCGCTACGAGCGCTATCGCACCGCGGTCCAGGTGCACGAGCAGATCGTCCAGCTCAACGCTTCGCACCCCTCGGCGACGCCGGTCAGCGTCCTGCGCGCGACGACCGAACGGCTGCGCGAGCTCGATGGGCAGATGCGCGAGCTCCGGGCCGCGCTGTCGGGCGAGGTCGATGTCCAGTTCGAGGTCCCGCCCGAGCCCACGTGGCGTCCGCTGTCACGGGCAGCCATCGTGCTGGTGCTGCTGGGGCTGGCGGTGGCCGTCGGCACCGAGATCCTGCAGGCGCTCTCGATCGTCGATCTCGGCCAGCTCGGGTTCATCGGAGGGCTCGCGGCCGCGGCGATCGGATTGGTGCTCGCCGTCGTGGCATGGTGGCTCCGACGCGGCGACCGCGTCCAGCGCGAGCTGCGCGAGGCGGAGATCAGCCGGCGCTTGCGCGGGCGCTCGCAGCTCGAGCAGGAGCTGCGCGAGGCCGAGGCCGAGGCCGGGGGCCTGCTCGGGTCGATTGCCCAGCCCGACCTCCCGGCGACCGAGGCGCTGCTCGAGGCGGAAGAGGCGCACGTCGCCCAGATCGACCGGCTCAACGCTCAGCTCGAAGGGTTGGTCGGCCGCGAGCCGCACGAGACGCTGCCGGCCATCCGGGACGCAGCCTCGCTCGAGGCCGAGCAGAAGGCCAGCGCGCTGGAGGCGCTCGGGCCGATCGCCAAGGAGCCCCGGGCACGAGAGCGTCTCGAGGTCGAGGTCGTCGAGCAGGAGGCGGCGCTCGAGCGAGCCCGCGACGACGAGGCCGGGGCGCGGGCACGCGTCGAGGCAAACACGGTCGATGCCGAGCAGGTCGCGGCCGAGGCCGAGCGCCTCTCGGTGTGGCGGGAGCAGCTCGCCGCGCTGCAGCGGCGGGCACGCGTGTACGCGGCCACCCTCGGGGGGATCGAGCGCGCCGAGCAGGCCACGATGCGGACGGCCACCCGCTACCTCGAGAAGCACATGGGGCGCGACGTGATCCGAATCACCGACGGCCGCTACCGACGCGTGGCGGTCGACGACAGGACGCTCGACATTGCGCTCTTCGCGCCGGAGAAGGCGGACTGGGTGCCGGTGCAGCGCCTGAGCCAGGGAACGCTCGACCTGGTTCACCTCGCTGCGCGCATCGGCATCGTCCGCCTCACCACGGCGGACCACCGGCCGCCGCTGATCCTCGACGACCCGTTCGTCACGCTCGACGACGACCGGGCGGCGCGGGCGGTCCAGGTGCTGCGCGACCTGACCGGGGACTTCCAGGTCATCTACCTCACGACCTCGGAGCGCTACGACTCGGCCGCCGATGCGGTTGTCGAGCTGAGCGGCCCGACGCTCCAGGATCCGTACGTCGAGCCGGCCGAGACAGCTCCCGGCGGCGGGCTGCCGCGGGCCTGAGCGCCCGCTGGCCTCGACCCTACCCCGCGTCCCCATGAGCCTCGACGGCACGGTCGTCTTCGGCCTCCTGGCCGCGGTCGCGTGGGGGTCGGCCGACTTCTGCGGCGGGCTCCTCGGCCGCCACGCGTCGGTCTTCGGGGTCGTGCTGCTCGGTCTGCTGGCTGGGATCGTGGCCGCCGCCGGGGTCGCCATCCTGCGCGGCGAGCCCGTCCCCTCGACCGTGGACCTGGCCTGGTCGGTGGCCGCCGGGCTTGCCGCCGGCATCGGGATCATCTCGCTCTACGCGGGGCTCGCCTCGGGCTCGATGTCCGTGGTGGCGCCGGTGGCCGGGGTGCTCTCGGCGATGGTCCCCGTGTCGGTCGGCATGCTCACCGAGGGCCTGCCCGGGCCGCTGGTGATGGCCGGGATCGTCATGGCGATCACGGCCGTCGTGCTCGTGTCGACCTCGTCGGGTGGCTCGGTCGAGGGGCTCCTGGCGAGCGGCTTCGGGCTGGCTGTGATGGCCGGGCTCGGGCTGGGCTCCTTCAGCGCCCTTGCCGCCCAGATCACTGACGGCTTCGTCTTTGGCCCGCTGCTGGTGATCCGCCTGACGGAGCTCGCGCTGGTCGCCGTCGTGGCCCTGGCCGGCACCCGTTCGGTGACCATGCCCGCCCGGCTTGCCGCCGCGGCCGCGGCGGTCGGCCTGCTCGACATGACCGGGAACTCTCTGTTCCTCCTGGCCGCCCAGTCCGGCCGGCTCGACATCGCGGCGGTCCTGTCAGCGCTCTACCCCGTTGCCACCCTGATCCTCGCGGCGATCGTCCTGCGCGAGCATCCGACGCGGCTGCACGCCCTCGGGATCGTGTGCGCGATCGCCGCGATCGTGCTGATCGGCGCAGGCTGAGCGAGCCCGCGTGCCCACGCTCAGTGCGGCTCGCGCACGATGCGCACCCCGGCGATGTCCTCTGGATGCCCGAGCCGGTGCACGGCGGCAAACCCCTCGCCCTCGAGCCCGCCTCGACCAAGGGCGCTCCGAAGCGCGGCTGTCTGGCGCTCGATGACCTCGGGCTCGACCGTCCGGCCTGGCCGCCGTCCGTTCTGCTCGAGATACGTGTCGATCGGCAGATCGAGCACGATCGCGACCGACGGCACGCCGGCCCGCGCCGCGATGTCGAGGAGGGTCCGCCGCGCATCTCGTTCCACGTTCGTGGCATCGACGACGGTCAGCCGGCCCTCGGCCAGTCTCCTCGAGACATGGTCGTGGAGGATCCGAAAGGCGAGGCCGCTCACCGACTGGTCGGCCTCGCTGCCGCTGAGGCGGGCGCGCAGGTTGTCGGAGGAGACCACCTCGTCGGCGTCGAAGCAGCGCCGGGCCAGCGTCGACTTGCCGGCGCCGGCCGGTCCGACCAGGAGCACGAGGGCGGGATCCGGAACGGCGATCGTTCGCGGCCCGGGATCGGGGACCATCCCGTGCATGATGCTGCACCCGCGGCGTGCCCGTCCGCCTGCTGCCCGGCTCCGAATGGAACCACGATGATGCCTGCCGTCGTGTCTCGCCCCGGCCGTGCGGTCGCCTGGTTCCGGCGCGACCTCCGCGTCCACGACCACCCGGCGCTTGTCGATGCCCTCGCCCATGCCGGTGGCGCCGTCCCCCTCTTCGTCCTCGACGACCGTCTCCTGGCGGGGCGCTCGTCATCGCCGAACCGCACGTGGTTCATGCTCGAGTCGCTGCGCGCCCTCGCCGCCGAGCTCGAGCACCGAGGGTCACGGCTCCACCTGCGGCGGGGAGCCCCCGAGGTGGTGGTGCCCGCCTTCGCCCGCGAGATCGGGGCGGCCGACGTGTACGTGTCGCGCGACCACACGCCGTACGGGCGGCGACGAGATCGGGCCGTGGCTGAGGCTCTCGCCGCCGAGGACCGAGCTCTGCACGCCAGGCGCGGCGTGGCTGTCCACGAGCCAGACGACGTGCTGACGGCCAACGGGGGTCCGTACGTCGTGTTCACGCCGTACCGCCGCGCGTGGGAGGCTCGACCACGCCGCCCGATCCTCCCGGCCCCGGATCGCATCCCGATGCCTTCGGGCCTGCGAGCGAACCCGGGCCATGTCCCCACCCTGGCCGACCTCGGCCTGCCGGCACCCACTGCCGACCTGGCACTCGTCCCGACACCCGGCGAGACGGCGGCGCGCAGCCGGCTGGAGCGCTGGCTGTTGCCTGGCCGCGTGGAGGGCTATGCGGCCTCCCGCGACCTGCTCGGTGTCGAGGGCACCTCGCGGCTCTCGCAGGATCTCCGCTTCGGGCTGCTCTCGCCGCTCGAGGTGGTGGAACGCGCGGCGGGGGAGTCGGCGGGACGGCGCTCGTTCGTGTCTGAGGTCTGCTGGCGCGACTTCTACGCCCAGGTGCTGTGGCATCACCCGCATGTGCTGCGGCAGGCCTTTCAGCGGCGCTACGCGTCGGTTCCTTGGCAGGATGACCCGGCGGCGATCCAGGCGTGGCGCGAGGGCCGCACCGGCTACCCCGTCGTGGATGCCGGCATGCGGGAGCTGCGGGCGACCGGGTACATGCACAACCGGGCGCGGATGATCGTCGCCTCGTTCCTGACCAAGGATCTGCTGGTCGACTGGCGCGTCGGCGAGCAGGCGTTCATGGAGCACCTGATCGACGGCGACCCGGCCTCCAACAACGGTGGTTGGCAGTGGGCGGCCTCGACCGGCACGGACGCCGCGCCCTACTTCCGGATCTTCAACCCGGTCACGCAGGGCGTCCGCTTCGACCCGGACGGCGGCTACGTGCGGCGCTGGGTGCCCGAGCTGCGCGCGGTGCCCGCGGAGCTCGTCCACGCACCCTGGCGGATGTCGCTGGCAGAGCAGGCCGCGGCCGGCTGCCGGATCGGGATCGACTACCCGGCCCCCATCGTCGACCACGGACTGGCCCGGGATCGGGCGCTGGCCGTCTACGACGCCGCACGGTCGGACGAGTAGGCGCACGGACTCGCACCGGCCGAGATCCTCGCCCTCCCTCTGCGCACCGGTCGAGAATCCGCGTGCGCCATCGGTCGTCCGAGTCCGTAGAATGCGGTCGAGCCGTCCTACCGACCGAGGCGATGATGCCGAACCTCCCGCGACCGCGACTCCAGCGTGCCCAGCGGACGCTGCCCGGCGACGAGCCGGCGGCGCCCGTCGAGGCCGCGGTTCCGAGCGCGCCCCAGGTCATCCAGGCGGCCGGCCTGCGCTGGATCAACATCACGCGGCCGAGGCTTCCGGATCGCGACTGGCTGGAGCGCGAGTTCGGCTTCCACCCGCTCGATTTCGAGGACGTCTACTCGCGCAACCAGCGCCCCAAGCTCGACGTCTACGACGAGTACCTGTTCATCGTCATGCAGTTCCCGGTCTTCGACAAGGAGACCAACCGGCTGCTCCCTGCCGAGGTGGACATCTTCGTGGGGCCGGACTTCCTCATCACGCTGCCCAACGAGCCGTTCCGGCCGCTCGAGCTGCTGTTCGACCGCTACTCGGAGAACGAGGAGCTTCGCGAGCGGACCTTCGCCTACGGCTCGGGCTACCTGCTCTACAAGCTCGTCGATGCCGCCGTCGACAACTCGTTCCCCATGCTCCGCAAGGTCGGGCTCAAGCTGGAGCGGATCGAGGACGACATCTTCGAGGGTCGCTCGCCCGAGATCGTGCGCGACATCAGCAACGCCAAGCAGGAGATCATCAACTTCCGCAAGATCGTCCGGCCACAGCGCGCGGTGCTGCGCGACCTCGAGCGCACCAAGCAGCGCTACCTGGCCGAGGAGCTGGAGATCTACTTCGACGACATCTCCGATGCGGCCGAGCGGATCTGGGACATCCTCGAGAACTACAAGGAGGTCATCGAGGGCCTCGAGGACTCGAACGAGTCGGTTCTCTCCCACCGCCTGAACGAGGTGATCCGGGTCCTCACCGCGTTCAGCGTGATCCTGCTCCCGCTCACCCTGACGGCCAGCATCTTCGGCATGAACGTCCTGTTTCCGGGCGAGGGAACCCACGAGGCCTTCTGGGAGATCATGCTCCTGATGGCCGGGATCCTCGTGGGGCTCGTCCTCTTCTTCCGACGCCGAGGCTGGCTGTAGCGAGGGTGCTCCGCGGGCGCCCCGGGACCCGGTGCGGCGCTTGCGGCTGGTGATACCCTAGCGCCGCGTTCGTCGAGCCACGGGCTGGGTGCGCCGGTGGCGAAACGTGGACGGGAGGAGACACATGGCGCCTGAGCGGCCGAGCGGCGTGACGATCATCTCGGTGATCTCGGCGATCCTCGGGGCGCTGCTCGTGCTCGTCGGGCTCTTCGTCGCGTTCTCGGCCTTCATCACCGGGACTGCCGGCGGAGGTCCGAGCGACCTGCCCCTGGGGGCCTACCTCGGGCTGATCGCCGTCGTGATCTTCGTGCTGGGCGGGCTCACCCTCCTGTTCTCGAACGGGATCTACAACCTCCAGCCGTGGGCCTGGGCCCTCGGCGTCGTGGTCTGCGGGCTCAACGTGATCGCGACGCTCGCCTTTCTCGCGGCAGGTGCCGAGCCGATCACCGGCCTGGTCGGGACTGCTGCGTCCGCGCTGATCCTGGTCTACCTGCTGCTGCCCGGCACCCGGGCGATCTTCCGGCCGGGCGGAGGCGGCGCGTGAGTCGCATGCCCTGTGGCGGCGGGATCGCCATCGACTGACGGTCGATCCCTGCGCAAGACGGTGCCGGTCCGCAGAGGGAGCGGCCCGGACCTCGTTCACTGCCGGCCCGCCAGACGGCAGGATCCCGGCGAATCGACACATCCAGAGGAGGATGGAACTCGACATGAGTGGTGCAGCAAATCGCCCGATGGGCGTCACGATCCTGGCGATCCTCGCCTTCATCGGTGGGGCGCTCCAGCTCGCAACCGGCGTGGCGGCGGTCGCCTTCGGAGGCCTCGCCGGCGCGGCCGTCGGCGGGACCGAGGGAGCCGCCGTTGGCGGCCTGGTAGCCATCTCGGGGCTGTTCCTGATCGTCCTCGGCGTCGTCGCGCTGCTGGCCGGCTTTGGCCTGTGGCAGCTGAAGCCCTGGGCCTGGCTGCTGACGATCGCCTGGGCGATCCTCGGCCTGGTGAGCGCGGCGCTGACTCTGCTCAGTGGCGACGTCACGAGCGCGATCATCTCGGCGATCATCCCGGCCGTGGTGATCTGGTACCTCAACCGCCCTGACGTCAAGGCGGCGTTCGGGCGGGCCTGATCTCAGCGTCCGCGAATCGCGAGGCCGGCGCCCAACGGGCGCCGGCCTCGCTCGTTTGGGGCCGTCGGAGCGGTCTCAGGCGGGCAGGTCGCGCTCGGCCGGGCCCACGTAGCGTGCGTCGGGCCTGATCAGCTTGCTGGCTACGACCTGCTCGAGGACGTGGGCGGTCCAGCCCGCGTGCCGGGCGAGCGCGAAGGCGGTGGGGAAGAGGTCGGGCGTCAGCCCGACGCCCATCAGGACGGGCGCCGCGTAGTACTCGACGTTGGTCTTGAGGGCGCGCTCGGGATGCCGCTCGGCCAGGACCCGCAGGGCGACGTCCTCGACGCGGATCGCAAGGTCGAGCCAGTCCGGCTTCGTGTCCATCGATTCGGCCACCTTGCGGAGCGCCGCGGCGCGAGGGTCGTACGCCCGGTAGACGCGGTGCCCGAAGCCCATCAGCCGGTCGCCACGGTCGAGCGCCTCGCGGACCCACGCCTCGGCCCGCTCGGGCGAGCCGACCTCGTGGATCTGCTCGACCACCTCGGAGGGGGCGCCGCCATGGAGCGGGCCCTTCATCGCCCCGATCGCCCCGGTGACCGCCGAGGCCAGGTCGGAGCGGGTGGAGACGATGACTCGCGCGGTGAAGGTCGAGGCGTTGAGCCCGTGCTCGGCACCGACGATGAAGTAGGCGTCGAGCGCCCGGGCGGTCCCCGGATCGGGCCGCACGCCGTTGAGCTGGTAGAGAAAGCCCTCGACGAGATTGAGCTCCGGGTCGGGCTCGACCGGATCCAGGCCCCTGCGCAGCCGGGCGAACGCCGCCAGCGCAGAAGGCGAGAAGGCCGTCAGCGCCCGCGCCTGCTCGACGGTCGGCGGCCAGGGCAGAGCCTGGGTCGCGCCCCAGGCCGAGACCGCGGTCCGCAGGGCATCCATCGGCTTGGCGGTCGGCGGCAGCCGGCGCAGCACGTCCATCACCTGGTCCGGCACAGGCGCCGCCGGCAGATGGGCGTCGGCGTCCCACTCGCCGGTCCACAGAAGCTCGGCAACGGCCGGGAAGGACCCGCGCTCGACGAGGTCGCCGATGCGGAAGCCACGGTAGAGGAGGCGGCCGTTGACGCCGTCCACGTAGCCGAGCGCGGTCTCGGCGGCGATGACGCCCTCGAGCCCGGGTGAGTAGGGCCGCTCGTCGGTGGCGGACGGGTGGGCGGCGGTCGAAGGAGCTGGATCAGCGGGGCCGGACATTGCGGTGGTGCTCATGGCGCGATGGTAGACCCCGCCGGGCCCGCTCGCCGGGAGCCGCAGGATGGACTCGAGCCCAGGCGCTCGTCAGTCGCCGAAGGAGAGCGCGCCGATGATCAGCCGGATGACGATTGCAGCCACGGTCGCGAGCAGCGCCGAGACCCAGATGCTCGTGAGCGTGTCCGAGCCGACGATCTCAGTCATCACCCAGCCGGTGATGACTGCGGCGATCAGGCCGATGACGAGGCTCGGCAGCACGCCGCGGGCCGTGCGCCCACCGGCGATGATGCCGGAGACGATGCCCGCGATGAGGCCGACGACGATCCAGCCGACAAACGTAAGGTCCATGGCCGGAGTATGGCATCCGCTGGCGGGCGCGTGTCAAGAAGCCGGCCGCGGCAGGCCGGCCGCGCGGCGCCCTTCGTGTGGGTCGGCAAACCATCGGTCGTCGTCCCGCGAACATGTGGCATGCAGTCACTGTCGAGCCCTGCCAGGCTCCAGCCGTCGCCCGTCGGCTACGCGCCGTTCCGTGACGAGCGGGCCCGCTACGAGACCCATGGGACATCGCTCGTCCGCTACCTGGCGCGCCGCACGGCCAAGACGCGGCTGCTGCTGCCGCTGGCGGACCTGCTCGGGCCAGCCGCCGCGGCACCCGGCGCCGACGAGCCTGCCGATGTGCCGGACACCGCTGCCTGCCTTGCCGTGTTCGGGCAGTTCGTGCTGGCTGCGGCGACGAGCTTCGGGCGGGGCTACCGCCAGCCCTCCTTCGACGAGACCGGGTCCGAGGTCGC
>Ga0316622_100002110_pt1 | contig 13559 bp, 11 predicted proteins | sample OWC_Aug_OW2_C1_D_FD_207646 | JGI IMG/M metagenome (GOLD analysis project Ga0316622, IMG submission 207646) | Wetland soil microbial communities from Old Woman Creek delta, Ohio, United States - OWC_Aug_OW2_C1_D5_C | ecosystem: Environmental > Terrestrial > Soil > Wetlands | place: USA: Ohio... | reverse complement strand
TTCCGCTGACCGACGATCGCTCGCTCAGCCGCCTCGTCAGCAGGACGCTGGCATCCCAGCTGTCGTACTCGTCCGTTTCGGTGAGCCCCGTGCCCGGGACGGCACCGGTTCTCAAATCCTCGTAGCTCGTCCACCCGAGCCGGGCCGTCGCCGTCATGTCCGCCGAGAGGGTGCGGGACACGCGCGCACCGATCCCCCAATCCTGCTCGGTGCCGCCGCTCACCTGGTACTCGCGCTGGTTCCAGTTGGCATCGAGGCCGACCGTCGTGCGGTTGCCGGTCCAGTTGACGCCCGTGAAGAACCGGCTGAGGACATAGCTCTCGTTGGTGAGCGTCGGGTCGACCCGCGTGACGAGGATCGGCAGCCCGGTGGCGGGGTCGACGACCGGCAGGCCGTTCGGATCCGTCTGGACGAAGGTCGGCGACTGCAGGAATTCTTCCTGCACAGTGGTGAGCTGCGTCGAGTAATTAGCGAACCATCTGACCCGCTTGTGGGAATAGCGGGAATTCAGGTACCAGCTGTTGCCGTAGGGCTGGCCGCCGTAGCCGAGGCTGAGCGCCACGCGGGAATTCGGTGTCCAGGTGCCGCCCAGCGACCAGGTCGCGCCGGACGTGTTGCCGCTGGTCGTCTGATAGTCGTTGTTCGCATACCCCAGCGACGCGTCGATCCGCCAGATCGGCGAGATGCGGTAGGACGCCCGGCCCGTCAGCTCCTGGTAGGTGTTCGAGTCACTGGCCGTCGTGGAACTTTCACCAAAACTGATCCCCCTCAGTCTGTAATACACGCTCCATGGCAGACGCTGGAAATCGGGCCCGCTGGTGAAGCCCGCCTGGAACGAAGCATCGACGGAATTGTTGCCGGACGAATCGGCGAAATTGGTCGTACCAATATTGGCGCGCGCGAGGAAATCCGCCGTGCTGCCCAGATGGTGCCGCACGGAGGGGGACACGCCGATAGCAAAGGCCTGAGTGAGGTTGTCGGAATTGTACAGATACGACCCGCTGGGGATGCCGCCCCCCGCCCCGGTCGCACTCTGATTCACGACGGAGGCCTTGGCGTAGCCGTCGACGAAGAACGTGTCCGGCGTCACCTCGACCGTACCGTTGAAGCTGAGGAAGTTGTCGATACTGGGGGACGTGTCACCTATCGTGCCCGTATACAGGGCCGGTGCGTAGTAACCCTGTGCCTTCACCCGCGCGCCCTCGCCATCGACCGTGAAATACGGCAGGACCTGGAGGAAGATCTCTTCCTGAGCTTCGTTGCTGGTGCTCGTCAGATTGGCGTTGTCCGAGTAGGTCGCCGACAGCGCGACCCCCGAGGTGAAGGTCCAGCCGGCCTGTCCCTCTGCCCCGGCGTCCCCGGCGGGCGCACCGATGACACCCAACCCGAAAGCGCTGTCGATCGCGCTTCCTCCAAAACCACCTCCGCCGCCGCCATAGCCCACGCCCAGCGCAATGACCGGTGAAACGGCGGCAATCGAGGCCAGGGTGACGGCAGCACTCCAGCGCATCGCCGACAGGCTGGGGGCCTGGCCCACGCCGACTCGGCTAGGCAGCCGCATCGCTTTTTCCGTATCCATAGCCGTAGCGGTAGCCGTAGTAGTAGCCGCCCCGACCGGACAGCAGCTCGTCCCTCGTCTTGTTGAGGATCAGAGACACGCGGTCCTGGTGCCGGAGGAGACCCAGGGCCTCCTTGACGAGAAACCGCGGCGTCTTCGCCGACTCGACGACCAGACAGATCTGGCCGGCCTGCTCGGCGAGCACACTGGCCTCGCTGGTGGCCAGCAGGGGCGGCGAGTCGAACAGCACCACCCGATCCGGATAACGGGTCGCCAGCTCGTCCAGCAGCCCCTTCATGGCGTTGCTGGCCAGCAGCTCGGTCGAGCGGCGGTGGCGACGGCCCGCCGGCAGCACCGTGAGCTTCGGCACGTCGGTGCGCAGCAACAGATCCCGCAGCTCCACCTTGTCGTCCACGAGACGCTCGGTCAGGCCGGGGCGATCCTGTGCCCTCAGTAGCCGTGACAGGCCGGGGTTGGCGAGATCGGCATCGACCAGCAGCACGGTGCGGTCGAGCTCCATCGCGATGGAAATGGCGAGGTTTAGCGAATTGAAGGTCTTGCCTTCACCCGCCACCGAGCTCGTGACGACGATGACGTTCGGGTGGTCGCCCGTCGCCACATCGTCCGAGAAGGCCCGCTGCAGCAGCGGGCGCTTGATCATGCGGAACTCCTCGGCCGTGCGGCTGCGCTCGGTCTGCGGCGAGATGACGCCTTCCAGCCCCAGCCCGTTGATCGGCAGGATCGCGGCCTGTCCGCGGTCCTCGGCGGACGGCGCGGCGTCGTCGGCTGTCGCCGCCGGTGCCGCCGCGTCGCCCCTGACCGCAACGCTGTCGCGGGCCTGCACCGCCCCGCTCGTCGGCTCAGCCGCCGGGCGGTGTTTCTGGGCCCCGTCCTCGTCGACGAGCCGGTCGATGGCCTTCTCGATGATGCTCATGTCAGGACAGCCCCATGCCGCTCGCGATTCTGGACAGTACGTCGCCGCCCATCATGTGGACCGCCATCACCAGGCCATAGACCGCGACGAGCCCGAAGATCGACGCCAGGAAGCTCAGGTTCCGCATCTGCCGGGCCCGCAGCTGGCTCGGCGTCCAGATCATGTCGACGCTGCCCAGGACGGGCAACCCCGTCACCTCGTTCAGCAGCTTGCGCTCGTCGAAGGTCGGGCGCAGCTGGCCGAACAGGAAGGCGACGGCGGCGCCGAGCAGGAGTCCGGCCAGCAGCACGCCGCTGCTCAGCAGCAGGCGGTTGGGCGCGGACGGCTTCGAGGGCACGCGCGGCGGGTCGATCACCCGGAAGCGGACGGTCTCGGAGCGCGTGTCCGCCTTCCGCGCCAGGCGGGCGGCCTCGAGGCGCCCCACCAGCTCGTCGTGGTTCTTCTTGAGGACCTGGTAGTCGCGATTCAGCTGCGCCTGCTCGCCCTCCACCTTGAGGACGCGGTCCACCGCGCCCTCGAGCTGCTTGATGCGCTCGCGATACTCATTCACCACGGCCTGCCGGGCCGCGACCTCCGCCTCCGCATGGGACACGGCGATCTGCATCTGCTGGTGCACCGGGTTGCCACCGGCGTCCGCGCCCCCCGCAGCACCCGCAGCGGCCTTCTGCGCCTCGGCGATCAAGGCCTTGCGCTGCGCCTTCAGATCGCCGATCGCCCGGCGCAGCGATACGACGTCGGGGTGCTTCTCGGTGAAGCGGAGCAGGAGCTCGTCGAGCTTCACCTCGTTCAGCTGGATGCGCCGGTCGATCTCCTGGGTGTTCGCGGTCACCTCCATCGGCGCGGGCGCGACGTCGAAGCTCGGCGTCTCGCCGCTCAGCTGCTTGCGGAGCACCTCGACCCGGTCCTGCTCGATCTTCAGCTCGAGCTCGGAGCTCTTCAGCTTCTCGGTCATCTGCCGGAGGTTTTCGTAGTAACCGCCACCTTCGCTGGGCAGGAAGCCCATGTTCGCCTGCTTGAACCGGATCAGCCGCTGCTCCGCCTCGACCATCCGGCGCTCGTAGTCCTGAATCTGCTGCTCGAGGAACTGGCTCGCCGAGTCCTGCTCCTTGCGGACCTCGCCGAGGTTGCTCTCCATGAAGATCGTCAGGAGCGACTTGACGACGAGCTTGGCCATCTCCGGCGAGCGGTGCGGGTAGCTGAGGGTGTACAGGTTCTCGCCGCGCGCCGTCTGGAGGCTGATGGTCTTGCGCAAACTTTCGATCAGCAGCTCCTGCTGCTCGGGCGTCTTCGCCTGGAGGTCGAGGTCGGTCATCCGCAGCAGCTTCTCCATGTTCGGCTGCGACAGCAGGGTGCGGGTCATCAGCAGGACCCGCCGCTCCGCCGTGTCTGTCTGGATCGCCAGCCCGCGGAGCATCGGGGCGAGCACCGACTGGGTGTCGACGAAGACGCGGGCCGATGCCTCGTACTGATCGGGCAGACGGGCGACGACTGCCCAGCCGATCACGCAGACCGCCCAGGAGATACCGAGCATCCACCAGCGGAAACGCCAGGTCTCCCTGGCGTACCGCAGCAGCTGCGCAACGAGCTCGTGCATGCGATGCCTACCCCGCGAAGACTCAGAACCATCCCTCGGGGACGATCAGGATGTCGCCCGGCTTCATGTCCACGTTGGCGGAGATGTCGCCGAACCTCAGGAGATCGTCGATGCGCAGCCGGAACTGTCTCTGCTCGCCATCGACGACGCGGACCAGTGTCGTGTTGTTGCCGTCGGCGAACTTCGTCAGCCCGCCAACCGCGATCATGACGTCGAGCAGCGTCATCGAATCCTGGTACAGGAGGGCCTGCGGCTTGGCCGCCTCGCCGACCACGCGGATCTGCTCGGGGTAGACGCCCACGAAACCGGTCACGATCACGGTGACCAGGGGATCGCGGAGATAGGTGGCGAGGATCTTCTCGAGATCCCGCGCCAGCTCGGCCGGTGTCTTGCCCGCGGCCGGGACTTCCTCCATCAGGGGGGCGGAAAGGAAGCCGTCCGGCCTCACGGGAACCGAGGTCGAGACCTCGGGATTGCGCCACACGAAGACCTGGACGGTGTCGCCCGGCGCAATCTTGTACCGTGTCGAAAACCTGGCATCCCCGCTGGCAGTCGGCAGCTCGGGATGATCGGACGGCGTCGCGCAGCCGCCGATCAGAACCACCGTCGCGAGCAGCGCGACCGTACCCTGCCGCAGTCTTGCCCAGAACCCTTTCATCTCGTCCCCCTCGAGTAGCCGGCCGGCCGCAATGTCGGGCAGCACCGGGCGATCAAATTGTAAACCAGATTCCCAAAGTTTTCCTGCAAAGCGCTGTTGCATAGGCGGTTTTGCATTTCCCCGCAGGTTCGTGCCCGGCCGCCAGGCGGTACAATGCCAATTCAGACGGCCTTCGAGCAACCGCGGCGTGCCAATCGGCCCACTTTCTGCATTCAGCTACCCGTTCCGGGGACTCCGCCTGATCTTCCGGTCCGGCTTCCGGCGCTACACCGCCGTTCCGCTGCTGATCAACATCACACTGTTTTCGGCGTTGGGAACCTTACTCTTTAGCAACCTCGGACCCTGGGTCGACAGCCTGCTTCCTCCCGGCGGCTGGCAGGACTACCTGCGCTGGCTGGTCTGGCCCCTGGTCGTGGCGGCCTTCCTGCTGGTCGGCTACTTCGGGTTCACCCTCGTCGGCAACCTCGTCGCCGCCCCGTTCAACGACCTGCTGGCAGCGCGGGTCGTGTCGAGCCTCGGCGCCCCCGGGCACGCCACGCCGGCGGGGGGATTGACCTGGCCGGGCATCCGGAACTCGATCGGCGACGAGCTGCGCAAGCTTTGGCTGATCCTCTCCCGTTCCCTGCCCGCCCTCCTCCTCTTCCTGGTCCCCGGCCTCAACCTGGCAGCCCCGGTCGTGTGGTTCGTGGTCGTCAGCTGGCTGCTCGCCTTCGAGTACCTCGAGTACCCCTTCGCGCAGAGCAGGCTGAGCTTCGCCGAGCAGCGCCGCCTGCTGCGCCGCGATCCCCTGGCGACGGTGGCATTCGGCGCCGGGGTCTCCGCCCTGATGCTGATCCCCCTGGTCAACCTCGCCGCCATCCCGGCGTCGGTCGCCGGCGCCAGCCTCCTCTGGCACGAGCGCTGGCGGCCGGGATAGCGCGGGTCGAGGCGGCCCCTCATCGGCGCGCGGCGCGCCCTGTCGCTACCCCGCGCTCGCCGGGTCCCGGGGTGGGCTACGCGCTTTCGAGGAACCGCGCGATCCGCCGCACGCCCTCTGCAAGCCGGTCGAGGCCGGTGGTGTACGCGAAGCGCAGGTGGCGCTCCGGCCGGTTGTTCCCGAAATCCGCGCCTGGCGTGACCGCGACACCCGCCTCCGCCAGCAGCCGTTCGGCGAGGCGGAAACTGTCGGCGGTGAAGGCCGAGCAGTCCGCGTACAGGTAGAAGGCCCCCGCGGGCCTTGCAGCCACCCGAAAACCGAGCCGCTCGAGCGCGGGCACGAGCCAGTCGCGACGCTCCCCGAACAGGCGCCGCCGCCCCTCCAGGATCGCGACCGTCTCCGTTTCGAAGGCAGCGACGGCCGCGTGCTGGGCCATCGTCGGCGCCGCGATGTAGAGGTTCTGCGCCAGACGGTCGAGCGTGTCGACAAAGGCCGGTGGCGCCACCGCCCAGCCCACGCGCCAGCCGGTCATGCCGAAATACTTGGAGAAGCCGTTCACGACGAACACGTCGTCAGCTCCCAGCGCCAGGGCCGTGTGCGGCGCAGCCTCGTAGGCAAGCTCCTGGTAGATCTCGTCGACGATCAGGCACCCGCCCCGGGCGCGCACGGCCTCGTGGAGAGCGCGCAGCGCGGCCGGTCCGATGACCGCGCCCGTCGGGTTCGAGGGCGAGGCGAGCAGGAGGGCCCTGCCGCGTCCCGTCCAGGACGCCTCGACCTGCGCGGGCGTCGGCCAATAGCCGTTCTGCGGTCCGACGGGCAACGGCACGGTCCGCCCCTCGAGCAGCCGCACGATGTGGCGGTTGCAGGGGTAGCCCGGATCGCACAGCAGCACCTCGTCACCCGGATCGACCAGCGCCGCCACGACGAGCTGAAGGGCGAGCGACGAGCCGGGAGTGACGGCGATCCGCTCCGGCGCCACCGGCACCCCAAAGCGCCGTCCATAGTAGTCGGCGATGGCACAGCGCAGCGCGGGCAGGCCGAGCGCCGGCGTGTAGCGGGTGTGGCCGGCGGCGAGCGCCACCGCGGCCGCGCGCACGATCGGCTCGGGCGTCGGGAAATCCGGCTCGCCGACCTCCATGTGCACGATGTCGCGGCCCTGCGCCTCGAGCGCCTGGGCACGCGCGAGGATCTCCATCACGAAGAACGGCTGGATGTCGCGGGTACGCCGGGCCGGGCCCGTCACGGCTCGGCGGCGCGTCGCGACGCGGCGACGTGCACGGCGCGCAGGGTTTCGAGCGTGACGTGCCCCGTGACCTCTGCCCCGCCGCTGAGACGGTGGGCGGGCCGGCCGGGCTCGCCAAAGGAGTCCAGCACCAGGGTCGCGCCACTGAAGTCCTGGTCCGCCGTGTAGCCGTTCACCGTCACCACGACGGCGCGAATCCCGGCATCCCGGGCGGCATCGAGGCCGTGCCGCGAATCCTCGAGCGCCACGCATTCGGCCGGCGACAGGCCGAGTCGCTCCATGGCCCACAGGTAGATGTCGGGGGCCGGCTTCTTGCGCGGCACGATGTCACCGGCGGCGATGATGTCGAACCAGTCGGACGCGTCGGGCGCCAGCGCATTCCGCAGCAGGGCGAGCACGTTGTCGGGCGTCGTCGTGGTCGCGATGCCGAGCAGGCAGCCGGCCGCGCGTGCCTCGCCGATCAGCCGGGCCACCCCGGGGCGCAGCGGGATCGCCCCGCTGTCGAGCATCTCGGTGTAGTGGCGCGTCTTGGCCCCGTGCAGGCCGGCGACGAACCCGGCAAGGTCGGCCGGCCGTGCGAAGTCGGGGCGGAATCGTTCGAGGTAGTACAGCATCCGCTCTTTGCCACCGGTCACGGCGAGCAGCGCCCCGTAGAGCTCCGGAGTCCAGTCCCAGTCGAGACCGGCCTCGCGGAAGGCGCGATTGAAGGCGACCCGGTGGCCGTCGCGCTCGGTGTCGGCCAATGTGCCGTCGACGTCGAAGAGCAGTGCGCGCAGCTCGCTCATGCCAGCCCCAACTCGGAAAGTCGCAGAGAAAAATGCATGGAAAATGCGGACTTGGCGGCGCCACCCGATTCCTTGCCGCCCCCAGGGTGTTCCTGTATAAATAGCCGCCCTTCAAACACCGTCCGACGGGAGCCAGTCGATGCCGGCCAAGAAAAAAGCGGAGCAACCGACCAGCGCGTTCGGCTTCACGCCGTACGAGCCGAAGGCGGGCGAAGAATACATGAACGATCAGCAGAAGGCGCATTTCCGGGCGATCCTCGAGTCCTGGAAGCAGGAGCTGATGGAAGAGGTGGACCGCACCGTCCACCACATGCAGGACGAGGCCGCGAACTTCCCCGACCCGAACGACCGCGCCACGCAGGAATCCGAGTTCAGCCTCGAGCTGCGGACCCGCGACCGCGAGCGCAAGCTGATCAAGAAGATCGAGGAGACGCTGACCAAGATCGACAACGACGAGTACGGCTACTGCGACGCGTGCGGCGTCGAGATCGGCCTGCGCCGGCTCGAGGCGCGCCCTACCGCGAACCTCTGCATCGACTGCAAGTCGCTCGAGGAGATCCGCGAGAAGCAGATGGCGTGACGGTCTCTGCGACTGGATTGCTGAAAAGCCGGCTCACGCCGGCTTTTTCGCTTTTCGGGAACCTGAATCGATGACGCCGGCAACGCCTCGTCGCGGCCGCTTCGCACCCTCGCCCACCGGGCCGCTACACTTCGGCTCGCTGGTTGCCGCAGTGGCGAGCTACCTCGACGCCCGTGCGAGCGGCGGGGAATGGCTGGTGCGCATCGAGGACGTCGACCAGCTGCGTGCGATCGCCGGCGCCGCCGACGACATCCTGCGCACACTGGAAGCCTTCGGCTTCGACTGGGACGGCGGCATCGCCCACCAGAGCCGCCGATCAGCGCTCTACGAGGACGCGCTGGACGCCCTGCGCCGGCTCGGCGTTGCCTACGACTGCGCCTGCTCACGCAAGGACGTCGCCAGCGCCGGCCACATCGGCGCCGACGGCCCCGTCTACGCTGGCAGGTGCCGGCGCGGCATCCCGCTCGGTGCCACACCGCGCGCGGTGCGGGTGCGCACCCACGACGCGCCGATCACGGTGGTCGACGGCATCTATGGCACCCAGTCGCAACGTCTCGAGAGTGCGGTCGGTGACTTCGTGGTGCGACGTGCCGACGGCTATTTCGCCTACCAGCTCGCGGTCGTCGTCGACGACACCGATCAGGGAATCACGCGGGTCGTACGCGGCGCCGACCTGCTGTCGTCGACGCCGCGACAGGTCTATCTGCAGTGCCTGCTGGGGCTGCCGACGCCGGCCTACGCGCACGTTCCCGTGGTGCTCGATGCCGACGGCAGGAAGCTCAGCAAGCGCGACCTCGCGCACCCGGTGGACCGGCGCGACCCGCTCCCCGCCCTGCTCGCCGCCTGGCGATTCCTCGGTCAGGCCCAAGAGGCCGACCAGCCCGCCAGCCCGGCGGAATTCTGGGCGTTCGCGATCGCGCAGTGGGACATCGGGCGCGTTGCCGCAAGACCACCGCCGCCCGGCCCGACTGGCGGCGGGGCGGAAACCTAGCCCGGATCGGCGCCTGGCCGGCCGCCCCGCGACCTACCCGGACTTGGGTGGCCGATCCGGTACGATCAGCGGCACCCAGACCCGCATCCAGCTGATCGGCGCATTCGCAACGACGAGAGGCCAGGCGAGCCAGCTTGCGGTCGCCACTGCGGTCTGAAATGCGAGCCAGTGCCACATCGGTTCGCCCTCACACGGAACGTCCCTGTCCAAGGACATCGGCGCGGCCCAAGGTGTCTTGAGGCCGCGCGGCAGCGGTCGTCGAAGTGGATCAGGCGCGCCCGTGACGAACCATGACAATTCGCATCGCGCAGATCGCGGCCTGGCCGAGGGCGAGGCCGCCGTCGTTGGCCGGAACCTGCCGATGCTGAAGGACGTCGAGACCACGGCGGCGCAACCCGTCGGCGACCTGCTCCAGGAGAAGCCGGTTCTGGAACACACCGCCCGAGAGCGCGACCGTGCCGACCCGCCGTGAGGCCGCGAGCTCGGCGGCCAGCGCCACCACCGCATCGGCGAGCCCGCGATGGAAGCGCGCCGCGATGACACCCCGGTCGACGCCGGCCCTGAGGTCCGCGAGCAGCGCCGGCCAGAGCGGTGCCGGGTCGAGCACCCGCGGCATGCCGGGACGCACCGCAAATGGGTAACCCGCGACGGAAGTGGACGCGCCGTGCGGCGGTTCGTCGTCGCAAGACGCCCCGCGGCGCGGCGCTGGCGGCCTCCCGTCGACGAGCGCCTCGAGCTCGATCGCCGCCTCGCCCTCGTAGCTCACCCGGTCGCGGCACACGCCGACCGCCGCCGCCACTGCGTCGAACAGCCGGCCGCAGGAGCTCGACGACGGCGCGTTGAGTCCCTTTGAGATCATGCCGGTGATCACCGCGGTCGGCTTGCCCGAGAGATACCGGCAGAGCTCGAGGTCGGCCCAGTCGCGGGCAAAGACGTCGAGGCCGAGATGCGCGTGGAGCTGTGCCACGGTATTGCGCCATGGCTCGAGGATCGCGCGGGTACCGCCCGGCATCGCGGCAACCGCGAGGTGGCCGAGGCGCTCGAAGCCCGCATAGTCGGCGAACAGGAGCTCACCGCCCCACAGCGTGCCGTCCTCGCCGTAGCCGAGGCCGTCGAGCGCGATCCCGAGCACCGGGCCGCCGTGCGCCGGCCAGCCGTTGTCGGCGAGCACCGCGGCGATGTGCGCGTGATGGTGCTGCACCACCTCGAGCGGAAGCCCCGCACGCGCCGCCCAGGCGCGACCGAAGCGCGTCGTCCGGTACTCGGGGTGACGGTCGATGACCAGGTGCTCCGGCCGGTGGTCATAGAGCCGCGCGTACAGCTCGACCGTCCGCTCGTATTCCGCGAAGGTCCGCGCATCCTCCAGGTCGCCCAGGTGCTGCGAGAGGATCGCCTGACCCTCCTGCACCAGACAGACGGTGCTCTTCAGCTCGCCTCCGAGCGCCAGGATGGGCGGCGCGTCCTCGAGCCCCGGCGGCAGTGCAATCGGTGCGGGCGCATAGCCGCGCGCGCGGCGCAGCAGCCGAGGTGAGCCATCCATCACCCGCACGACCGAGTCATCGACGCGGTTCACGATCTCCCGGTCGTGCAGCAGGAAGACGTCGGCGAGCGGACGCAGCCGATGCTCGGCGTCGGCGTTGGCGATGCACTGCGGCTCCTCGCTGAGGTTGCCGCTGGTCATCACCAGCGGCCGGTCCCAGCCGGCGAGCAGCAGGTGGTGAAGAGGGCTGTAGGGCAGCATGAAGCCGAGGGTGCGCTGCCCCGGCGCAACCTCGCGCGCCACGCGACACCCCTCCCTGACGTCCAGCAGCACGATGGGCGCGGCCGTGTCCTGCAGCAGCATCACCTCCTGCGCATCGAGTCGACAGTAGCGGCGGATGATCGCGAGATCGCGCGCCATGAGCGCGAAAGGCTTGCGGTAGCGCCGCTTGCGGGCACGCAGCGCGGCGACCGCCCGCTCGTCGAGGGCATCGCAGGCGAGGTGGAAGCCGCCGATGCCCTTGAGGGCGAGGATGCGGCCCTCCCCCAGCAACCGGCCGGCAAGGTCGATCGCGTCCCGCGCCCCCGCCGCGACCGGATCGAGCCGGTGGCCCGCTGCGTCCTCGAGCCAGACACGGGGCCCGCAGACCGGGCAGGCGTTGGGCTGGGCATGGAAGCGCCGGTCCGCCGGGTCGCCATACTCCCGGGCACAGTCCGGGCACATCGGAAACACCGCCATGCTGGTCTGCGCACGGTCGTAGGGTATGCCGCGCACGATCGACAGCCGCGGGCCGCAGTGCGTGCAGTTGGTGAAGGGATAACGGTGGCGGCGGTCGGCGGGGTCGTCGATCTCGGCGCGGCACGCCGCACAGGTGGCCGCGTCGGGAACGACGCCGGTCTGCACCGCGCCGGCGGCGCTTGCGACGATGTGGAACTCGCCCGATTCGGGCGGCGCAGCGAGGGGCGTGCGCTCGAGCGACCGGATGCGCGCGAGTGGGGGGCTCTCGGCCAGCAGTCGCTCGCAGAAGGCGTCTCGCGCGACTGTCCCGCCCCACAGCCGGATCAGCACCCCCCCGCCGTCGTTGCGCACATCGCCGGCGAGACCGAGCGCACGCGCCAGCCGCCAGACCACCGGCCGGAAGCCCACGCCCTGCACCAGGCCGCGTACGCGGATCTGTTCGCCCGGGAGTCCCAACTGTGCTGCCCGCAGGCCGGCGGCGCTGGGCCGCTCAGCTGTCGTAGTCGTAGAAGTGGCCGGCGCCGATGAAGCGCTCGCGCCAGTATCCCTGAAGAAGGCTCTCGGTGCGTACCGCTTCGCCGGTGTAGGGGGCGTGCAGGAACTGGCCCTTGCCGAGGTAGATGCCGACGTGGCTCGGCGTGGAAGACGTGCGGAAGAAGACCAGGTCGCCCGGCGTCAGCTCGTCGGAGTCCTTGGGTTGCGCCCGCTTGTAGAGCTCGCCGCTCGTCCTCGGGACGGGGCGTGCGGCCGTGGCGTACGCGTAATGCACGAGACCGCTGCAGTCGAAGCCCTGGCCGGGGGAGCTGCCGCCGTAACGGTAAGGCTGCCCGAGCTGCGCGACAGCCGTGCTGAGCACGGCCCGGCGCTCCGGACCGATGGTCGTCCAGTCACCCTTGTCGCGAAAACCCTTCGTGCCGCAGCCGCCCAGCGCCAACGTCAGCGCCACCAGAAAGGCGCAGCAGACCGGGCCGAAGACCTGAGATCTCGCTCGAGCGTCCAACGCGAACCGATTGACCTGGCAACCTTTCTGACCAGGAAAGATAGCATCGATTCGGCCGGTGGGAAGTACCGGCCCGCCAGCGGACGCCTCACATCAGGCGCGCGACCACTTCATTGCCGAGGCCGAGGGCGCCCTTGCCGAGCCGGAGTCCTTCCTCGGTGAAGGCATCGAGATCGCCTAGGCCATCCGACTCGTCGACCACCTCTGACATGACGGCATTGATCACTCGCAGCCGGTAGGCCGCGTCGCCACCCGGGCGGTTCTTCTCGGCGCAGACGAAGAAGCCCGGGCGCGCCTGCCCGTCCTGCACGAACGCCATGATCCAGCGGTAGGCGATGCCATCGCCGCTCTCGACCTCGCCGAGCACGGTGACGTTCTGGTCACCCACCCGGTAGCGGCGCTTGGGGATCGCGGTCCGGATGACGGGGAAGCCGGACATCGCACTCAATCGACCTTCCAGGCGCCGTCGATGTGGACCACGGCGGCGATGGTGCGGGATCCGTCGTCGTTCACCATCACCACCCAGGCCCGGCGGCCATGGATCACCACCTCGCGGATCTGCCGCTGCCGCACGGCCGGCTCCGGCAGCTGGGCGCGCACCTGCTCGAGGAAGACTACCGGGCCGGCCCGCGCAAAGTCCGCGTCGAGTCCCGCGAAACGTTCCGGTGTGGTGAGCGCGCTGACCGCGGCAAGGTCACCGTCGAGAAGTGCACGCTCGAACGACAGCACGGCCTTGGCGGGCGCGCTCTCCTGCGCGCGCGGGCCGATCAGCCGCGCAGTGGGGCGATCCTGCACCACCGGGGCGCTGAACGTCGCGCGGTAGTTGAATGCCAGGCTGTCGCCGCCGGTCGACCGGAACTGCGCCCTGCCCTGCACACGGTCCTTGGTCACCTGCAGGGCCTCGAAACCACCGGAGTCACCGGTCATCGTGAAATGCATCAGCGAATCGGCCGGGGACTGCGGGACCGTCAGCAGCGTGCCGCGCACTGGCGCCTTCCCGAGCTGGGCGGGATCGAGCCGGAGCAGGATGCCGCGGAGCTGGCCCTTGCGCGCGGCGCGCTCGATCCCATCGGTCCGAGGCC
>Ga0316622_100002108_pt1 | contig 13561 bp, 12 predicted proteins | sample OWC_Aug_OW2_C1_D_FD_207646 | JGI IMG/M metagenome (GOLD analysis project Ga0316622, IMG submission 207646) | Wetland soil microbial communities from Old Woman Creek delta, Ohio, United States - OWC_Aug_OW2_C1_D5_C | ecosystem: Environmental > Terrestrial > Soil > Wetlands | place: USA: Ohio... | reverse complement strand
ATCCGCGAAAGAACGCGTTATCTCGTCACCATCGGGGCTTGCGCCACATCCGGAGGATTACAGGCGCTGAGAAACTGGGCGAACATCGAGGATTATAAGAAGGCCGTCTATCCATCCCCGGCGATGATAGAAACGCTTCCCAGTTCCACCCCAATAAGCGACCACGTACATGTCGATTACGAACTCTGGGGGTGTCCGATCAGCAGCGACGAGTTATCGGAGACGCTCGGCTCTTTTCTCCTCGATAGGAGACCCGGCATGCCGGCATACAGCCTCTGCATGGAATGTAAGAGCAGGGGAATCCCGTGTCTGCTTGTGGCGAAGTCGGAACCATGCCTTGGCCCCGTTACGAGGGCGGGATGCGGCGTCCTCTGTCCATCCCTGGAGAGACCGTGCTACGGATGTTTCGGCCCGAAGGAGGGTGCCAACATCGATTCGCTCCTCAATGTCTTCCGGAAGAACGGATTTTCTCACCATGAGTGCGCTCTCCTCCTCGACAAGATGAACACGTACGCTTACCGAAAGGCGAGGACCGGGGAGGGCCACCCATGAAAAGGCTTTTCAAGGTCGATTACCTTTCAAGAGTGGAAGGAGAGACAGGCATTACCGCTGAGATACAGGACGGGGAGATCACCGTGCGCGCGGGGGTCTTTGAGGCCCCCCGTTTTTTTGAATCCTTTCTCAGGGGCAGGCATTACTCCGATGTGGCTGATTTCACCGCGCGGATATGCGGGATATGCCCGGTGGCTTACCAGATGAGCGCGGTCCATGCCTTTGAAAAGATCTTCGGCGTCGAAGTGGAGGAACCGATACGGGAATTGCGAAGACTCCTGTACTGCGGAGAGTGGATTGAAAGCCATGCCCTTCACATCTATTTCCTTCAGGGGCCTGATTTCTGCGGGGCGGAAAGCGCCTGGTCAAAGAAAGACTATCTTCCCATTGCAAAGAGAGGATTGTCTTTCAAGAAGCTCGGAAACCGTATTTTGACCCTCCTCGGCGGAAGACCGACACATCCCGTATCGGTGAAGGTTGGAGGTTTCTCCAAACTGCCCAAAAAGAACATACTTCTCTCGATCCTCCCGGACCTCCAACAGGCATACCAAGAGTCTTTGAGAGAGGTCGAGAGGACTGCACGCCTGCCATTTCAGAATCATACCCTGGATATGGAGTGCGTCTCCCTGTGCGATCCCCGGGAATATCCGATGAATCACGGGAATGCCATATCAAATAGCGGCATTAATACACCGATGGCAGGATTTCTTGCCATGGTCAGAGAGAGCCAGGTCAGTCACTCCAACGCTTTGCACGCGAAGATACGGAAAGACGGTCGTGAAAGCCCATATCTCGTCGGGCCGATATCAAGGGTCAATCTCAATGCTGAGAAACTCCCGGCCGAGATCACGACAACGATGGAGAAATGCGGCATCTCTCTTCCTATAATGAACACCCGCATGGGTATCACCGCCAGGTCGATAGAGCTCTCATACGCGTTTCACGAGGCGATGAGAATCATACGCACGTATGAAGCTCCGCCTGAGCCGTCTGTCCGTTTCCAGCCAGGGGAGGGAGAGGCTACGTGGATAACCGAGGCCCCAAGGGGGATGCTCATTAATCGGTATGCGCTCGATCACGAGGGATATGTGAAAGACTGCACACTCATTCCCCCGACCTCACAAAACCTTGCACAGGTGGAGAGAGATCTTCGCTATTTCATACAAAGCCACATCGATAAACCCGTGGAGTTCCTGAAAAAGGAAAGCGAGAAGATCGTCAGGAGCTACGACCCTTGCATCTCATGCTCTGTACACGTCGTGGTGCTCGAGGGGAACAAAAAGGGAAAGGCACCATAGGGGATCAGCGGTGACCTTGCTTGAGCTGAAAGACATTACATACGTTGTAAAAGGAAAGACTATACTTTCCGGACTGTCATGCTCTATTGCATCGGGAGAAGTCCACGCCCTGCTTGGCACGAATGGCACAGGCAAGAGCACCCTTGCCTATCTTGTTATGGGTTGTGAGGGATACCGGCCTTCATCCGGGACCCTGGCGTTTGAGGGCAAAGTTATCAATAATCTCGGGATATATGAAAGGGCACAGCTTGGCATTACCATGGCCTGGCAGGAGCCGGTGAGGTTTGAGGGGATTTCTGTTAGTGATTATCTTACCCTGAAAAACAAGGATACAGACCCATCTCATTATCTCGAAATAGTCGGCCTCTCCCCAGAGCTTTATCTCAACAGGATGGTCGACAAATGCCTGAGCGGAGGAGAGCGGAAGAGGATAGAGCTTGCCTCCGTGCTTGCATTGCATCCAAAGCTGGCAATTCTCGATGAGCCTGATTCCGGGATCGACATGCTATCGACGCAGGATATCATACATGTCATCAACCTGTTCAAGCAAAACGGCTCAGCCGTGCTCCTCATAACCCATAGGGAAGAGATAGCGCTGATCGCAGACAAGGCATCCCAGATTTGCAGGGGGGGAATAGTCTGTTCAGGAAGCCCCCGTGAAGTGGCCGAATACTATAAATCCAGGAAATGCCTTGTCTGCGAAGGAGAGGTCTGTAATGAGTGAACTGAATGATCTTATGAAGGCCTACAGTGAAGCCGGCGGCGACAAGGCTATCCTTGATAACAATGAGATAGCGCACCTTGTCGCAAGCGGCCATAAACTCCTGAGCATGAAAAGCGTTGAAGGCCTTGAAGTTGACGCAAAAGAAACATTAACCGGAATACGTGCTGAAGTTACGGTCAAGGAAGGAATAAAGATAAAGAATCCAATTCATCTCTGCTTCGGGGTCCTTCATAAAAAGGGAACGCAGAAGATCAGGATGGATGTGAAGCTTGAAAAGGACTCGTCAGCTCATTTCATCGCCCACTGCATTTTTCCAAAGGCTGAGAAGGTGAGACATCTCATGGACGCTGTCGTTGAAATTGGGGAAGGCGCTGAGATGAAATACGCTGAAACCCATTATCACGGTCTTTATGGCGGCATCGAGGTCGTTCCGAAATCCATTGTCAAGATCGGCAGGAACGGCAGATACTTTTCGGAATTTACCCTTATCGACGGCAGGGTCGGGATGCTTGATATTGATTATGCTGTGGACGCGGGAGAAAATGCCGTCACCGAGTTGACGGTAAGAGTGTTCGGCCATGCGAATGATCAGATCAAAATAAAGGAAACGGTGGTTCTCGCAGGCGAAAATGCAAGAGGGCTGATTAAGACCCGGGTTGCCGTTGAGGACGAGGCACTGGTTGAAGTCACCGGCATTACGGAGGGCAATGCCGCAGGTGCGCGCGGGCACGTTGACTGCATGGAAATTGTTAAAGACAGGGCAGTTGCGAAGGCGATTCCGATTGTGAATGTCACCAATCCTCTCGCAAAGGTGACCCACGAAGCAGCCATCGGAAGCGTTGATAAGCGCCAGATGGAGACCCTTATGGCACACGGACTGACGCCTGAGGAAGCGGTGGATATTATTGTCCGGGGAGTGCTCAAGTGATTCACAGGGAACAGTCAAAACGAATATATCGGGGAGCGGCAAGTGGCCCCTAATGAAAAAGTTACTTCTTGATACGGGAAACGATTTTCCTGACCTTGTCTCTCATCATCTCTTTTTCCGTACCTTCTTCAATGTACGTTTCATCCCTCAGTCGCCGGCTCCTGAACCCCTCAAGGGGATATTGTGCGAGGAAGGCCGCCGGCAGTTCATCCGGGAGATCGACGTTGTTCATGACCGCCCAGGCGAGGGTCCATGCCCTGGCTACATTCGTTATCTCGTATCCTCCTCCGCCGAGAGCTATCCACCTGGGCGAGAGCTCTTTCATCTTCCCGAGGACTTCGCAAAAACCGTTCGTCGTATAGCTCAGGTGGGTGAGCGGGTCTGTGCGGAATGAGTCGACGCCGAGCTGGCCGACGACGATGTCAGGCCTGAACCGCTCGATCAGCGGCGGAACGACCTCGGTGAAGGCGTAAACAAAAAGCTCATCGTCAGAGGAAGGCGGCAGAGGGATGTTTACGGAACAGCCTTTCCCTTCTCCTTCGCCTGTCTCACCTTCAAAGCCTGTGCCGGGGAAGAGGTATCGGCCGGATTCATGGAGCGATATGGTCAGAACCTTGTCGGTACGGTAGAACGCCTCCTGCACGCCATCGCCGTGATGCGCGTCGATATCGATATAGGCTACCCTCCTTCCCCTTTTCAGAAGAGAGGAGATGACGACCACCGGGTCGTTAATATAGCAGAACCCGGAAGCGCGGGACGCGAGGGCATGGTGGAGGCCGCCCGAGATGTTGAAGGCGATTGCTACGTCGCCGCTGTCGACAAGCTCGGCGGCCTGAAGAGATGCACCGGTCACGAGTCGCGACCATTCAAAGACCCCTTCGAATACCGGGTTGTCTCCGAAGCCGAGGCCGTAGCGTTCCTCCCCGGGTATCTCGAGACCACTGTTCGCTGCCTTCAGGACCTCGAGGTAATCCCGCGTGTGATACAGGAGCAGATCTTCTTCCGCCGCCGGCTTCGCCTCGACAACACGGACATCCGGAAGAGAGAGGAGTCCGTACGCCTTTATCAGTTCATGGGTGAGTTTCAGCCTGAAGGGCTTGAGCGGATGCCCCGGTCCATAGTCGTACTTCGCGAAGTCTTCTGAGTAGATAAAGGCAGTCTTCATGTCTTATCAGATTATAGAGGGAAAATGGGGGGAATGGAAGACGGAAAGTTGTAATGTAAGAGGTATGAAAGGGGGATAAGTGTAAATGTCATCACTCCTTGAGTTGTAATCGTTCTTTCTTGACAAACCCTTGTATTCCCGTTGCAAACTCCTTAAGATACAGCGTCGGTCCATTTGTCTCTCATGGAAGGGGAATTATGACGGTTATGGGAAAGATGGGATTAGCGCTTCCCATATTAAGCTTCAAGCAAAGCGCAAAAAGTAAAGACACGATCCCAAACCGTGCTCTGCTTCAGTGCCCCGGTCGCCTCAAGCACGTTAATCCACCGGTTTGGGACAGTCTTCAGCCTGCACATGTTTTTCATCAATGAAAGAGATGATAGATGGGAGAAAAAGGGGATGCAGGTAGAAAAACCCGGGCTGTTTTCGCATTCTCAAATGACAATAGTCAAGCCTGATCCCAAAGGTATATCCGCATGAGTGCACAATCCATTCCTGACCGCTTTCGAGAGCAAGCGGCGCGCTTTCCGGATCGGCTTGCGATCAAGCATGGCGATCGGGCGCTCACCTATAGGCAACTCGATCAAGTGACCGATGCCGTCGGCTGCGATATTGTCGATCATATCGGCTTCGATGCGCATCGCGTTGTGCTCTTGACCGATCAGGGGATCGACACCGCCATCGCGACGCTCGCCACGCTAAAAGCGGGGGCGGCCTATGTGCCCCTGGACCCTGCGTTACCCAACCCTATTCTTCGCGGGCTGGTCAACGACGCCGATCCGGCACTCATACTGGCCGATGCCGACCACTTCGAGAGCGCCAAAAGTCTTGAGTCCGGCCTGCGCCGCGCGCTGTGCATCTGTGCCGCCACAGACCATGCGGTTGCCGCCGCCCCCAGGCTGACGATTTCTCCGGACGCGGTGGCCTACATCTACTATACGTCCGGCTCGACCGGCACTCCAAAGGGCGTGTTCGACAGCCATCGTAACGTCCTGCACAACATTCGTCGCTACACGAGCAGGTTGGCGATTTCCCATGACGATCGGATGACGCTGCTGCAGGCCCCGCATTTCAGCGGCGCTGTATCTGGTCTCTTCTGTGCGCTGCTCAATGGCGCCGCCAGTTTCCCCTACAATATACGCCGGGACGGGCTCGAACGTGTACCGGACTGGTTGCGGTCGGAGAGCATTACCATGTACCACTCCGTGCCGGCAATCTTCCGCGAAGTCATCCGTGCCGGTAACTTCCCCTCGCTGCGCTGCGTGCGACTCGAGGGCGACCGGGCTTCGCGCCACGACCTCGAGCTGTTTCGTACATACTGTCCCAGCAGCGCCATTCTGGCCAACGGGTTGGGAGCAACCGAATGCGGGCTTATTTGCCAGTGGCGCTTCGATGCGGCGACCCCCATTCCAAGCGACCCGATCCCAATCGGCGGCCTGATCGACGACATGCATGTGTTGCTGCTGGCGGACGATGGCAAGCAGGTACCGGCCGGCGAGATTGGGGAAATTGCCGTGCGCAGCCGCTATTTAGCATTCGGGTACTGGAGACGGCCGGACCTGACGGCAGCCCGGTTTTTGGCAGACGACGCCAATCCTGCTGAGCGAACTTATTGCACCGGTGACCTGGGCCGACTTCTGCCTGAAGGGCTGTTGCAATATATAGGCCGGAAGGATTTCCTTGCGAAGATTCAAGGCGAATGGGTCGATGTTGCCGCTGTCGAGCAGGTGCTGCTGACTCAGGAAGGTGTAAGCGAGGCGGTGGTTGAGGTCCGGATGCTTTCGGATGAGAAACCCAGGCTCGTGGCCTATGTCGTCGCGGGAGGCGCTGCTGCGCCAACGGCAGAACGCTTGCGCCGGTTCATGGCTTCATGCCTGCCGCCAACGATGATACCTTCCGCATGGGTCTTCCTGCCCAGCCTGCCGCTCGACGGCAATATGAAGGTGGATCGACGAGCGCTGCCGGTGCCGCCGGCAGATCAGCCGGAAGGCGCAACGCCGTTCGTTGTCACCCGCTCTTCCCTGGAGCAGCAGATCGCGGATATCTGGAGAGAAATCCTTAGCATCGGGCAGATCGAAATCGAGGACAGTTTCTTCAATCTCGGTGGCGACTCTCTTGGTGTTATGAGGCTTCAAAACCGGTTGATGTCGGCCTTTTCGTTCACGATGTCGTTGGCAAGATTTTTCGATCATCCGACGATCGCCGACCTGGCCTCCGAGATCCGGCGCAGTGAATCCGGCGATAAGCAGGCCCCGTGATGTTGCCGGCAAAAGTCACGGCAGAACCCGGAGAAACTGCCTCAGCTCGGCTGTCTTCGGGTTGCTGAATACCTCATCCGGCGGCCCGGCTTCCCATACCATGCCCTGATGCATGAAGACCACGCGGTCACACACCTCGCGGGCAAAGCGCATCTCGTGCGTCACAATCAGCAGCGTCATCCCTTCAGCCGCCAGACGCCGCACGACTCCGAGGACTTCCTGCACCAGTTCCGGGTCCAGAGCCGATGTGATCTCGTCGCACAGCAGCGCCTTGGGTCGCATTGCGAGAGCGCGCGCAATCGCCACGCGCTGTTGTTCCCCGCCCGAAAGCTGCTCCGGATACGCACCGAACCTGTCAGCCAGCCCGACCTTCTCCAGCATCGCTCGCGCCAGTGCGCGGGCCTCAGGCTCCGGTGTTCTCTTCACCACCATGGGCGCCAGCATTACGTTGCTTCCGGCCGTGAGGTGCGGAAACAAATTCAAGTGCTGGAAAACCATTCCGACTTGAAGCCGCAACGAGCGCAAGTCGAGCTCATGGCCCCCCAGCACGGCGCCGTCTATTGTGACACTGCCCCCATCGATGGTTTCAAGCCCATTGATGCAGCGCAGCAAAGTGCTTTTCCCCGCACCGCTCCGGCCGATGATCGCTAGGACTTCTCCTGGGGCGACATCAAGGTTCAATCCTTTCAGCACCTCGATCGCGCCCAAACGCTTCTGCATTCCGCTAATGGCGATGAGTGACACGCAGTCTCCTTTCAAGATACCGGCTGAACGTCGACAGCGGAAGGCATAGTGCGAAGTATATCAGTGCGGCCATGCCGTAAACCGTGAATGGATTGAACGATGCGTTGGTGATCATCGTGCTCGCCTTCGAGAGCTCGACAAAGCCGATGATTGACGCGAGGGCCGTTCCCTTGATGACCTGCACCGCGAACCCCACGGTCGGTGGAATGGCGATGCGAAGCGCCTGCGGCAGCATGACGTGGCGCATCTGCTGCAGGTAGCTCATCGCCAGGCTCGCGGAAGCATCCCACTGCTCTTTCGGGATCCCTTCGACACAACCGCGCCAGATTTCGGCCAGGAAAGCGCTCGTCCACAGCGTGAGCGCTACCACTGCCGCAGACCAGGCGGATGTCTCGATACCGAACAGCGACAGTCCGAAAAACGAAAGGAAGAGCTGCATCAGCAGCGGCGTGCCCTGAAAAAGCTCGATATGGGCACTGGCTGCCCGCCGCAGCCAAAGCGGGCGGGAAGTTCGCGCAAAGAGAATTGCCAGTCCGAGGGTGCTGCCGAGAACAAATGCCGCCAACGACAGCGCAATGGTCCAACGTGCAGCCAGCGCCAGATTGCGCACAATATCCCAGAGACTGAACTGGATCATGATGCCCGCCGGAAGATTACCGCCCGCCCCAGTAGCCGCAGCCCCTGTCTCAGCAGCAGTGCGAGTGCCAGGTAGATGCCTGTCGCGACGAAATAGACTTCGAATGCGCGGAAGCTGCGCGACTGGATAAAGCTGGCGGCGAACGTCAATTCTTCGGCAGCGATCTGAGAACACACTGCCGAGCCGAACATCATGATAACAAGTTGGCTTGTCAGTGCCGGCCAGATCTTCTGGAGCGCGGGCTGCAGCACGACGTGAACGAAGATCTGAAACCGCGACATACCCAGACTGGCAGCGGCTTCGATCTGGGAGCGCGGGACTGCTTCGATGCCGGCACGGATGATTTCGGTCGCGTAAGCTCCGAGATTTAAGACGATCGCCAGCAGTGCCGCATTCAAGGAGGACAGGTGAATGCCGGTGCTGGGTAAGCCAAAAAAGATAAAGAGGAGCTGAACCAGGAACGGTGTGTTGCGAATCAATTCGACATAAACACCCACCAGAGCCGCAAGCCATGGCATGCGGCTGAACCCTCGCGCCCAGGCGCCGAATACGCCGACCGCAACGCCTGAGGCACCGCCGACCGTAATCAGGGTCACTGTCAGTCTGACCCCTTTCGCCAGCACATCCGTGTATTGCAGGAGGCCGCCGAAATCAAGCTGATAGGTCATCTGTGGCTAGAGCTTAAGTCAGGACTGAAGAATTCATGGGGCGTACCCACATCGATACCCGAGATCGGCGTGGAGAGAAACGCGACCCTCCGACGCCAGAGGAGCAACACCACCTTCGTCATAGGTCCTTTGGCAGCTCTGCGCCGAGCCATTTCCGCGCTATGGCGTTCAACGAACCGTCGGCTCTTGCTCTGGTGATGATCGCGTTCACCGCATCAAGGAGCCGCATCTCGCCCTTGTTCAGGCCCACGTGGCACGGCGAACTTCTGATCAGAAACTTCACTTCGGGTCTTATCGGTGGATTCTTGGCAAGGATCGCTGCTGCCACAATGTTGCCGGTGGCTATCAGTTCTACCTGACCGGAGATAAATGCCAATAGGGTGCCGCTGTTGTCCTCGAAACGTTTGATCGTCGTTGTCGATGGTGCGATCCTGGTGATTTCGAGATCCTCCACCGCTCCGCGAGTCACGCCGATCGTCTTGCCGGCGAGATCCTGCACCGTGTTCACCTTCTGCCCGGCCGGGCCGAAAACGCCGTTGAAGAAAGGCGCATAGGCTATTGAAAAATCGATCACCTGCTCGCGATCGGAAGTTCGGCCGAGGCTCGAAACGACGAGGTGAACCTTCCTGGCAATCAAGAACGGAATACGGTTTGCGCTGGTAACCGGCACGAGTTCGACCTTGACTCCCAGGCCGTCAGCGATCAGGCGTGCCATGTCGATGTCATACCCCTGCAGCAGCAGGTCCGCATCCACGGTGCCGAACGGAGGGAAGTCCTGCGGCACAGCGACCTTGAGCACGCTGAACTTTCTGATTTCTTCAAGTCCATCAGCACGAGCGCTGGGCATGGCAAAGACACAGGTCACGATGCCGATTACCGCCATTGCCAGCAGCGCGAGTTCCCTGCGTCGCGCTTTTGCGAACGGAGTGTGTGCGTTCATCTGACGGCAGATCGCCTTATGGACGGTTTGAGCACTCGCCCGCCGAGAGCGGCCGCATGCAGCGCTTTTGCGTGGGGGATGTCGCCAAAACGGATTCGGGATGTCAATCACGGGGTTGACCTATGTTCTGCGGGGTTGCTGGGGCTGTCCCGAGCCTGCGCAGCGCAGTCCGCTGGAACCGGTTGCATACTCCTGCCATGGACGTGAGCTTATGGAATGTAAGTCCCCTGTACGAGAACCGAAAGGCATTCATTATCTAGAATACTATCAAAAGTGCGAGCCGAAGGCAATGGCGCCTCCATGATGAGGGGTCAGAAGCCAACAGGAGGGAACAGTACCTGCCTTAAGCAGGGCTTTAAGCCAAAGCCGGAGCGCGAACGTGCAAGACAGAGCCTGTCCTGAGCGAAGCCGAAGGAAACAGAAGCCACATGCAAGGCTTATTCCTGTAGTTATGGGTACAGTTCAGTCCTTGAGTTTCTGACCCCTTCAGTTTTCTTCCCTATGGGCCGGATGTGATAGTGAAGGTTTTGTCGGATGTGTCATTGCCAACCCTGACGCCAGCAGCGTTGAAGCCGATAATGCGGACCCGGCACGTGGAACTCGTTACAGGCTGGGGCGGAACATTCCAAAGAATACTCTTCCCCGTTACCCTCTGGCCGACGGTAATCCATGTTAGCCCGTTGTCAAGCGAAAATTGGACATTAAAGGTCTTGATGTCCGGTGGTGCAGCCCATCGTATCGTCTGTTGAGAGCCGGCAGAGATCAGCTCCCCGCCGTCAGGAAAGAGCACGGTCACAGTCGGGGCGATCTTGAACACGTTCCCCAAAGCGCGATCAACCACAAAGACGCTCCCGTCTTCTCCCTCCCCGAAGGTCGAGATCGCAAAGGAAGTATCGGCAAGTTGTTTCCGTTCAAAACCGGCGCCGACCCTTTGTAAGCCCCAGACGATTCCTGAACAAAAATCCCCGAATAAATAGATACGGTTCAAAACCGGGAATTCCGCTCCCCTGTAAACATACCCACCTGTTACGGAGCATCCGCTGTCGTGGGAATACTCGGTGACAGGAGGAACATACTGGGGAGGAGGGATACATCCAGCAGCGGGGTGCGCGCAGAGCGATCCTTCCAGGATTCTCCAGCCGTAATTTTCTTTGCCTGTGCTTGAGGCTGGCCGGAAATTGATCTCCTCCTGCCTGGCCTCCCCCACATCCCCGAGGTAGAGGGCGCCTGTCTGACGGTCGAAAGAGAACTTCCAGGGATTCCTGAGCCCCCTGGCCCAAATCTCGCTTTTTACACCGCTAAAAAGGGGATTGGTTGGCGGGATTGCATAAGGAACAACGCCTGACTCCACGTCAATGCGGAGGAGCTTGCCGAGCAGGTGCTGATTGCCAGGAAGCGGACTGATATTCTGGGCAAAGTTGTTCGGGTCTCCGGATGATCCACCGTCGCCCATGCCTATATAGAGGTAACCATCGACAGGGCTGAAGGCCATCATACCTCCGTTATGATTTGGAAAGGGCTGGATGACGACCAGCAGAATCTCCTCTGATGCCGGATCAGCGATATTCGGATCTGCTGTCACATGGTAGCGTGCGATCACTGTGGCACCGTCAAGGACCCTAGTATAGTTCACGTAGAAATACTGCTTGACAGCGAACTGAGGGGGAAAAGTGACGTTCAAAAGCCCCCGCTCCCCGCCGAAAAGGACCTTCCCTGAAATGTCAAGAAACGGAAGGGGCAGTACGGACGCGCCGCTGATGATCCTGACCGCGCCTCTCTGCTCCACGACGAAAAGGCGACCGCTTCCGTCACCTGCATTTGCTATATGCACAGGGGCTTTAAAGCCTCCTGAAACTGGTATGAATCTGATGCCGGGAAACCGTGACCATGCCGCGGGCGCAAATGCAAGCAACACCGCCGCAGTCACTGTTGCAATCAACAACGTTCTGAATGGCGCTTTGCGTAAAGAAGACAAGGGGTCAGCCACTGACAGGCTGTTGAAAAGTACCCATATTGCGTGCGTTTTCCCCAGCGTTGCGCGGGCAACTACCGCAGCAGCTCTTTCAGGTTCTTTTCTTGCCAGTAGTTTTACCATTCTCTTGATATTCTGTGCCGCCGCCGTCTGCAAAACTTGTTCTCGAAGAAACCGTTTCCCGCGGAACGTTGCCTCTCTCATCATCATAAACTCCTTTGCCTCGCCAAAAAGCTCCTCGATTTTCTTCCGCATACGTTGTGATATTCTGTATGCCTTTGTCTTGTTCAGTTGTCCCGATTTTTCTATTGAGGTCTTATAGATATGGTGCCCGAATGACGGAAATCCTGTCAATAAGCGTATAAAAAGCCATCTGAGGATTGCCCATAGACCCGACATAGCGCTGTTCGACGTATAAAGGGTTGCAGGGCTAACTGCAATTTTGTAATTCAACATCCCGGGCAAACATGTCATTCCTCGTTTTTTGAGTGAGTTCATAGTCGACAACAATGCGCTCGTAGACTTCATGCATAAGATGCGATGAAATCAGGAAATCCGCCGTCGCCCTGTTGCAGGCAATCGGGATGTTGTAAACAGCAGCGATCCTGAGCAGGGCCTTGACATCGACATCATGAGGCTGCGGTTCAAGAGGGTCCCAGAAAAAAACCGCCATATCAATGTCGCCTTCCGCTATTTTCGCGCCGATTTGCTGGTCACCGCCGAGAGGACCGCTTTTAAAACAGTTTACGGGCATCTCCAGGGCCTTTGTCAGTATGCTGCCGGTGCTGCCTGTTGCGAATAACTCGTGCTGTGAGAGACTGTTTTTATTGAAGAGCGCCCATTCAAGCAATTCTTTCTTCATGTTGTCGTGTGCAACCAATACAATTCTTTTTTTCTCTCTCATCTTAATTTCACTCATAATATTTTCCATCTTTGCTTTCTCCTTTGTAACGAAGCTCAAGGAATATGGAGTATATTATTCAGCGTGTCCCGGCTTTGTTAAACTTTTTCAGGTATCACCAGACCGCTTCTTGTTGACTACCAAAACAAAAAAGCCCCCCCTGCAGAAGCAAGGGGGGCTTTTTTTAGTCAATTACAGCTTTACTACATTGATTGCCTTGGGGCCTTTCGGTCCCTTTTCGGTATCAAAGCTCACTGAGTCACCCTCGGCAAGGCTCTTAAAGCCATTGCCCTGGATGGAAGTATGGTGGACAAATACTTCATTGCCGTCTTCGCTGGTAATAAAGCCGAAGCCTTTTGAATCATTAAACCACTTTACTTTTCCATTAGCCATGTCTGTTACCTCCTTTTCTTTAAACTCAAATCTCAGAAGGTCGCAGCACAAAAAAAAGCCACAAAGTCAAAAAGTCTTTGTGGTTTCATCAACGGCAAAAACTCCCAAAATTCTATAATTAGAATAGCATGCCCACGAACAATTAGTCAAGGAGGCGGAGGCTCTGCTTTTTTCTTCAAGAAGAAGCGCTGTCCCTGACAGCTGATCTCATTTCCTCTGAGGCTGGTTTTATCTCTGGGGCCAATGGTATTGTGGATGGCGGGATGACGCAAAAAATGATCTGTGCATGAGGGGTTCTTGCGCTAAACGATCCCAACGTTCCCCAATAGGTCTTTGCCTTTATCAGGCATAACGTACTATCATAAATAACTTTTCTTTCGG
>Ga0316622_100002107_pt1 | contig 13562 bp, 9 predicted proteins | sample OWC_Aug_OW2_C1_D_FD_207646 | JGI IMG/M metagenome (GOLD analysis project Ga0316622, IMG submission 207646) | Wetland soil microbial communities from Old Woman Creek delta, Ohio, United States - OWC_Aug_OW2_C1_D5_C | ecosystem: Environmental > Terrestrial > Soil > Wetlands | place: USA: Ohio... | reverse complement strand
GCTCGGTCAGGCTTGCGCCCATTGCCGAAGCCTCTCGACTGCTGCCTCCCGTAGGAGTCTGGGCCGTGTCTCAGTCCCAGTGTGGCTGACCATCCTCTCAGACCAGCTACCCATCGTAGCCTTGGTGGGCCGTTACCTCACCAACTAGCTAATGGGGCGCGGGATCATCCTCAAGCGCCAGCTTGCAAGCAGAGGCCAGCTTTGAAGACCAGGCCATGCGACCCGGTCGTGTCATTCGGTATTAGCACTCCGTTAGGAGTGTTATCCCCAACTCGAGGGCAGATTCCCCACGTGTTACTCACCCGTTCGCCGCTCTACTAGCCACCCGAAGGTGACGTTCTCGCGCGACTTGCATGCCTAATCCACGCCGCCAACGTTCGTTCTGAGCCAGGATCAAACCCTCCGTGGTCAGAAAACCATGGAGACCCTTCCGAAGAAGGGTGTCATTGACGGTTCTTGCTTGCCAATGCGGTCCGGCACCATGGGTCCGGACCGAACCCGGCAAGCGCTCGCACGCCTTCGCAATTCCATTTTCAAAGAGCATGATGAGCGTACGGAGACGCATCGAAACCGAATGTTCGGGAGCGTACTCTCTCACACCCCCGCTGTCAAGACACACGCGCATCCGAGCAGCGAGGGTCATGATTGATTCGCGATCACGGAGACTAATCGTCCCTCCCTCGAAGATCAAGAGGTTTTTTTCGACAATCGCCGGGCAGGCGGAAGAAACCCGCAACCACTTCTTCTTCTTCGGGTTGTGATGTGCGAGCCCGGCCTTCCCCGGACGCCTTCGCCCCCCCGGCGCCGCTCGCCGATCCGGGCTCCGCGAGCGAATCCGCATCCTTCGTCCCGAGGCCCCAAGGAGGGCCTTGGCGTGCGGCCCGTCAAACCCGACCGCCCCGGGGCGGTTCCGTCAGCCCGGGCCGCATTCCACGGGATCTTCCGCCGCCCGGCCCGGGCACCGCCGCGCACGCGGCCGCCCGCGAGGCGCACCGCTTGACTCTGCCCGGCGAGCATGGGAGATTGGCCCTCCTTGCGGCGCATGGAAGATGCCTCACATGAAGCCATTCGTCATCGCTCTCCTTCTCATCCCGTTGCTGCTGGCCGCGGCGCTCTACGGCCTGATGGTATTTCTCGGCCGGGATCTGCCCACGCCCGAGTCTCCGCACGAGGTGGAGGGAAGCGTCGCGACCTCGATCGTCGACTGCACGGGGGATCGGGTCGACATCCTCTTCGTCGAAGATCGCAGCCCTCTCAAACTCGCTCAGGTTCCGCGTGATTTCGTGGAGGCGATCCTCGCGGTCGAGGACCGCCAGTTCTACCGGCATTGGGGCCTCGATCCGCTCGGCATCCTGCGCGCGCTGAAAGAGGATCTCCTCAGCCGGCGGGCGGCGCAGGGCGCATCGACGATCACGCAGCAGCTCGCCCGCAATCTCTTCCTCGACCATCAACGGACGATCGGGCGGAAGATCCGCGAGGCGATCCTCGCGTTGCGCATCGAGCGCTCCTTCTCGAAGGACGAGATCCTCGAGCTCTACATCAACCAGATCTATTTCGGCGAAGGCGCCTACGGTCTCGCCGCCGCCGCGCGGCGTTTCTTCGGCATGGACGTCGAGGATCTCTCGCTGCCGCAGATCGCGCTCCTCGCCGGCCTGCCCGGCAATCCGGCGGCCTTCTCCCCCCGCCGCCATCCGGAGGCGGCCCTCGGGCGGCGCAATCGCGTGCTGCGCGCCATGCGCGAGACGGGCGCAATCGACGAGGCGACCTGCGCGCGGGCGACTGCGGCCCCGCTCGCCATTCGCGAGGCGAGCGGCGGGCAGGCGCGCCCGGGCGCCTACTTCACGGAAATGGTGCGCCAGGACCTCATGCGCCGCTACGGCTCCACGTCGGTCTACCACGCGGGCCTGCGCGTCGAGACGACGATCGATCTCGAGCTGCAACGCGTGGCCGAGGAGGCGCTCGAGCGCCATCTGCGGGATCTCGAGGAGCGCAACGCCTATCCGTATCTCTCCGGCCGGGCGGACGCGATGCTCGCGCGCTACGGCTTGGGCCCCGAGTCCGAGCTGCCTGCGCCGCTGCGCCTGCAGGGCGCGGTCGTCGCGATCGAGCTCGGGACCGGAGCCGTCCGCGCCATGGTCGGCGGCCGGGACTTCATCGAGAGCGCCTGGAACCGGGCCGTGCAGGCGCCCCGCCAGCCGGCTTCCGCGTTCAAGCCCTTCATCTATGCCGAAGCGATCCGCCGCGGGTACCGCACGAACGACATCCTCCTCGACGAGCCGGTGAGCTTCCCGATTCCCGGGTTCGCGGACAGCGCCTGGAGCCCGAGCAACTTCGAAGGGACCAACATCGGGCCGGTCACGCTGCGCTACGCGCTCGCGAAGTCGATCAACGTTCCGACCGCGCGCCTGCTCGATGACGTGGGCATCCGCCCCGTGATCGACCTCGCTCACCGCCTGGGCGTGCGCAGCCAGCTGCCCGAGGTGATCTCGCTCGCGACCGGCACGGGCGAGGTGAACCTGCTCGAGATGACTTCGGCCTTCAGCGTCTTCGGCAACCAGGGCATCCGCCTCGAGCCCTACTGGATCGAACGCATCTTCGATCGCGACGGCCACGTGCTGGAGGTCCACGAGCCGTCCTCCGCGCAGGTCCTCGATCCCCAGACGTGCTATCTCGTGACGAGCATGCTGCGCTCGGCCCTCGACTTCGGCACGGCCGCCGCGGCGCGCTCGGCTTACGGAGTGACGGTGGAAGCGGCGGGGAAGACGGGCACCAACGACGACTACACCGACGCCTGGTTCATCGGCTACACGCCCGCGCTGGCGGTCGGCGTCTGGGTCGGTTTCGATTGGCGGATTCCGATCGGCGCGAAGAGCAGCGGAACGGGCTCGCAGGCCGCGCTCCCCGTCTGGGCGGAAGTCATGAGGGCGGTCCAGGCGCGCGGCAAGACGAAGCACTTCGAAGTGCCGGCCAACATCGTCTTCGTCGCCACCTGCCGGGAATCGGGCTATCTCGCCGGCCCCGGCTGTCCTGATGTCGTGGAGAACGACGCGTTCATCGAGGGGACCGCCCCGGAAGAGTCCTGTCCGCTTCACCGCTATGGGCGTTCGCTGCACGGCCCCTGGAGCGACTAGCGCGCCCACCCGCCCGGCCGGCGAAGCTCCACGTTCCACGGATCTTCGTGCGTCCCGTCCGGCGTGACGAGCGCGGCGATGCGGTTCTCGTTCGGGGGAGCCTCCGGCGCGACGGTGACGAGTTCCCTCTCTTCCGGGAAGCGCGCCTCCAACGAGGCGCCGGCGGGCAGATGGAGCGTGAAGAGCGGCTCGCCCACCGCCACCCGGTCGCCGCGCTTCGCGTGGAAGCGGATGCCGACGGCCGAATCGATCTCCTCGCCTCTCCGCCGCCTTCCGCCTCCCAGGCGCGCACAGAGGCGCCCGGCGGAAAGCGCGTCGATGCGCGAGACGAAGCCGGCCGCCGGCGCGCTCACGACTCGGGTGTGGGCGGAGACGCGCAGCAGCCCCGGATCGTCGACGACGTTCGCGTCGCCCCCTTGGGCCTCGATCCAGCGGCGCGCCTGAGGGAGCGCCGCGCCGGACGCGAGGAGCGGGCGCAGGCGATCGGCGCCCGAGGCGATGCTGGACGCGCGCCCGGCCGCCGCGAGCATGAGCCCGCCCAACGCGAGGCAGAGCTCCTCGAGATCGGTCGCGCGCGGCCCACGGCCCAGGAACTCGAGGCTCTCGCGCATCTCGAGCGCGTTCCCGACGGTGAAGCCGATCGGCTCGTCCATGCGGGTGAGGAGCGCGACGGCCGGCAGGCCGAGCTCGCCCGCCGTCTCCACCAACGCGCGGGCGAGCGAGAGCGCGCTCTCCCGGTCGGGCATGAAGGCGCCCCGGCCGAACTTCACGTCCAAAACGAGCGCGTCCAATCCGGCCGACAGCTTCTTGCTCAGGATGCTGCTCACGATGAGGGGCACGGAGGCGATGGTCGCCGAGACGTCGCGCAGCGCATACATGATGCGGTCCGCGGGCACGAGCTCGGCCGTCTGGCCGGCGACGAACGCGCCCGGGTCGGCGATCCGCTCGCGCAACTGCGCGGCCGAGAGCGCCGACCGGTAGCCGGGAATCGACTCCAGCTTGTCGAGCGTGCCGCCCGTGTGCCCGAGTCCGCGGCCCGAGATCATGGGCACTTTCAGCCCGGCCGCGAGGGCGAGCGGCACGAGCGGCAGCGACACCTTGTCGCCCACGCCCCCGGTCGAGTGCTTGTCGATCTTCGGGCCGGGGATGTCGCTCAGCTCGAGGCGGCGTCCGCTCGAGGCCATCGCGCGGGTGAGATCGACGATCTCGCGGCGGGACATGCCCCGCAGAAAGACGGCCATCATGAACGCGCTCATCTGGTGCTCTTCGACTTCGCCGCTGAGAAGCCCCGCGACGAGGCGCTCGATCTCCACCCGCGTGAGGTCGAGGCCGTCGCGCTTGCGGGCGAGAATGTCGCGCGGCTCCCACTCCCGCGGCAGGGGAGGCTCGGCCGCCCCGGGCAGCATCTCGCCGGGCAGCCAGCGCCGGCGGGTGCCCGCTGCGGAGAGCGAGAGGACGGCCGTGCGCGGGGCGAGTTCGCGCAAGGCCTGCCGGCACGCCCCGCAGGGAGGCGTCGGCTCGGAGGTGTCGGTCACGATCACGATCCAGGATCCGGGCGTGAGGCCGCGCGAGAGGCAGGAGAAGAGCGCCGCGCGCTCGGCGCAGACGCCGAGACCCAGGGAGACGTTCTCGACGTTGCAGCCGCGGACGATCACGCCCTCCTCGGTGTCGAGGGCCGCGCCGACCGAGAAGGCCGAGTAGGGCGCGTGGGCGCGCCCGTGCGCGGCCCAGGCGGCTTTCGTGAGTTCGCCTTCGCGCGCGGCCGCGAGGGGCGGCTCCTCTCGCGCGTGTTCCCCGCCGTTCGTCGCTTTCCCGGCCATCACTCGCCTCCCCCGCGCACGTCGTCCGCCACCGGCTGCCGCGGCGGGCGCGCTTGCCCGCCCGCGCGACGGCATGGTAGCGTGCCGCCATGAATCCACAAGTCTCGCACACCTTCGCAGAGCTGCGCCAGATCTGCCGGCGGCTGCGCGAGCCGGGCGGCTGCCCGTGGGACCGCGAGCAGACGCCCTCGACGCTCACGCCGTATCTTCTCGAGGAGACGCACGAAGTGATCGAGGCGATCGAGAGCGGAGAGTCGGCGCGCCTGCGCGAGGAGCTCGGCGATCTGCTCTACCTGATCGTCTTCGTCGTGACGATTGCCGAAGAGGAGCGCCGGCTCACGTTCGAAGAGGTGATCGGGACGATCCTCGCCAAGCTGATCCGCCGCCATCCCCGCGTCTTCGGCGCCCAACCGGAGGCCGAGCAGGCGCGGCCCGGCGAAGGGTGGGAGGAGGCCAAGCGGGCCGAGAAGCGGACGCGTGGGGACCGGCGCGGCACGCTCGCCAGCGGGGCGGGGACGTTGCCCGCGCTGCTCGAGGCCTTCCGCGTGCAGGAGAAGGCCGCGGGCTTCGGCTTTGACTGGCCGCACGCGCGGGCGGTGCTGGCGAAGCTCGACGAGGAACGCGAGGAGCTGGCTCGCGCCATGGCGGAGGATCGCGGGGGCTCCGCCGGGCGTGCAGCGGTCCGCGACGAGCTCGGCGATCTCCTCTTCACGATGGTCAATCTGTCGCGCCGCCTCGGCGAGGACCCCGAACGGCTTCTCAAGCATGCGACGCGCAAGTTCCAGGAGCGCTTCCATCGCATGGAGGCCATCTTGGAAGAACAGGGACCGGGCTTGAAGGCAGCGGATCTCGACACGATGGAAGCAGCCTGGCAGAAGGCAAAGGACGCTCTGGCCGGAAGAGGCCCCGGGGAGGGATGAGCCGCAGCCGCTCCCGCCCTATGGCACCGGCACCTCGGCCCGCCGCCCGCCCGTTTCCGGCAGCGTCTGCGGATCGATCGCGATGAACATCTCCGTCCGCGCTTCCGGAATCGACACGATCGGCGAAGTCTCGAAGAAGGCGTGCAGGCTGCTGCCCGGCTCGAGGTCGAAGACTTCCTTGCCCCGGCGGACGTGTGCGGATCCGGAAATCATGTAGAGGCAGACATCGCCCGGACAGAGTTCCTCGACCCGGCCTTCGAACGCGGTGCTGCTGCGCAGGCTGTAGAGGCGCAAGCGGCTGGCGAGAATCCCCGAGGTGAGCGGGCGCACCTCGAGCGACATGCGTTCCGCCCGCTCGCGTGTCGCGGGCGACGGGGAAGCGAGGCAGACCTCCTCGAGTTCGCGGTCCTCGATGAAGTACGAGGGGTCCTTCTGCAGGGCCTCGGAGATGCGCGTCAAGGCGGCGATGGTCGGGCTCGTGCGTCCCCGCTCGATCTCGCTGATGTGCGTCGAGGAAAAGCCGGAGAGCCGCTCGACCTGCTTCAGCGTCATCTTGCGCTTGTGCCGCGCCTCCCGGATGCGCCGGGCCAGCGCCTGCTTGGTCAACATCCTCGCCCCTCCTCCTGCGCGCCCCGGACGCGCGCTCCGCCCCAGTCGAGAGCGGTGCGCGCCTCGCTCTCCCGAAGCCCGAACGGCGCGCGGCCGCTACAGCACCGAGCGTGGACGGCACGCCCACAGGAAACGCGCCGGAGCGCCCGTCGCGTTGCGGATCTCATGCGCGTTGCGGGGACGGAAGTGCAGCGCCTCGCGCGGCCGGATGAGATAGGGCACGCCGTCGATGCGCACCTCGAGCGCCCCCTCGAGCACGTAGCAGAACTCCTCGCCCTCGTGGCCCTCCTCGGGCTTCAGCATCGCCTCCGGGGCGAGGGAAACCAAATGCAGGCCCAGATCCGAAGGGCCATGGCAGCAGCTCAGCCCCTCGATCTGCACGCTGCCCCCGTTCAAGGTCACTCGCCGGCGGCCCTCGGCCGTCTGCAAGGTGGGCCGCGGCGCGGGCGGGGCATCGAGCAGTTCGGCCGGACCCACCCCGAGTGCCGTGGCAATGCGTTCGAGCACGCCGACGGTCGGAGAGGTCTTGCCGCGTTCGATCTCGCTCACGTGGGTCGCGCTCACCCTCGCCCGCTGCTGCACCGCCCGCAGGGTGAGACCCTTGTCCTGGCGGATCTTGCGTATGCGCCTGCCGAGGGAAACCGCCATCCCTGCACGCACCATTCGCCTCCCTCCCCTCAACCGCCCGACCGGGGTTGAAAAACGTAACCGATCATCTTCGCGGCGAGCCGGGCTGCGAGGAAATCCGGAGCCACGAATCCGGGGATCGGACTGAGCTCGGTGAGGTCGAATCCGACGACATGCCGCCGCTCGGCGACGAGGCGCAGCAGCCGGGTGAGCGAGCGCCAGTCGAGACCGCCGGGCTCGGGAGTGCCGGTCGCGGGCATGCAGGCGGGGTCGAGGCAGTCGACGTCGATCGTGACGTAGACGGGATCGCCGAGGACCTCGTCGAGCCGCGCGGCCGCGCCGGCAGGATCCTCCGCGATCTCGGACGCCGGCAGGATGCGCCCCGGGATCTCCCAGAGCGGTCCTTCCTCCTCCTCGCTCCAGCTCCGCAACCCGGCCTGGACGCAGGAGAACGACTCCCGCGCCCGCGCCATCACGCAGGCATGGCTGAAGGGACTGCCTTGGTAGCGATCGCGCAGGTCGGCGTGGGCGTCGAACTGCAGCACCCAGGGATCCTCCCAATGGCGCCCCAGCGCTTCGAGTGCCCCGATCGTGATCGAGTGGTCGCCTCCCAGCAGCACAGGGAACTTGCCGGCCGCGAACAGGGTCGAGACTGCATCGGCAATCCGGGCGACCATCGCCTCTGGCCCGGTCGCCAGCGGCTCGACCGGGTGCAGGGTGTGAATCCCGGCCCGGCTCGGATCCCAGCGCAGCTCCTCGTCGAACAACTCGACGTCGTGAGATGCGGTCAGAATCGCCCGCGGTCCGAACCGCGCGCCCGGCTGGTAGGTCGTCGTGAGATCGTAAGGCACGGGGAGGACGCCGACGGCCGCCTTCTCGAGGGACTCCTGTACGCCCAGAAACGCCAACGCGGCGGGCAAATCCGACATACAGTCCTTCCCGCATCACCGGATGAACGCCGACGGGAGCTTGCCGTCGATGGCTCAGTCGAAGCGCCCTAGCCCATCGTTAATGCTACGGTAATGGCTGATTTCAGCGCAAGCCTTTTCCCGATGAGGCTTTATCGGCAAGAGGGGGGGGTTTGACCGATGCCCCGCCCATGGGGTATGATCTTATTCCCACGATGAAGATGGTTCCTCATGGTCGCGTCGACGAATCGAAAGGAGGAAGGTCCATGAGCCAGGTCAATCTGCTCGGCCCACCCATCCTCCTGGCGGCTTTGGCCGCATGGCTGGGCTGGGCATGGATGCCGCCCCCGGTCGAAGGGGGGCTGGTGAGCGCCACGGAGCTGGAAAATCTCGAGTCGGTGGCCGGAACGATGGCGACCCTCCCCCTGCGCAGCGGTTCCTCGCTCGAGTTCCACCGGGTGGTCGTCTCTGGCTACTCCAGCGCTGCAGAAGAAACCGACGATACTCCCTTTCTGACAGCTTCGATGACCGCGGTTCAGGACGGCTGCCTCGCGCTCTCGCGCGACCTGCTCCGCACCTTCACGCCCGGCGCGCCCTTCGACTTTGGGGACTACGCGCTGATCCCCGGCGTGGGTATCTTCTTGGTGCAGGACACCATGCATTCGCGATGGCAGCACAGGGCGGACATCTGGTTCGCCGACCGCGGTTCCGCCGTCTCCTGGGGACGCCGGCGCGCCTGGATAGGCCGCCTGCCGAAGCCTCCCCAGAACGAGGTGGCCCTATTTGCTTTCGGGCTCCGGATGAACCAGACGACCCTCGAACCGTAGCCCCTCCAGGATCCGCTTGTAGCCTTGATGGCGCGCCGCGGGGATCTCCCCGCGGCGCGCGGCGTCTTCGACCGCGCAACCGGGCTCCCCGGAGTGCAGGCAATCGCCGAACCGGCAGGCGCCCAGGTGCGGGCGGAACTCGGGATAGAGCGAGGCGAGCCGGTCGAGCGGAAGGCCCCAGGGCTGGATCGTCCGCAGCCCGGGCGTGTCGAGCACGGCTCCGCCTCCGGGCAGGTCCAGGTAGTCGACCCGGGTCGTCGTGTGCACCCCCCGCCGGGTGGAGCGGCTCACGGCCGCCGTCGAGAGGGCTGCGTCCGGGAGAAGGCGGTTGAGGAGGGTGGACTTCCCGACGCCGCTCAGCCCGATGATGGCCGTCTCGTGCCCGCCCAGGAACTCGCCCACCTCCGCAAGCCCTTCCTCGGTCAGTGCGCTCACCAGGAAGATCGGATAGCCCGTCGCGCGGTAGGGTTCGAGCAACCGCTCGGCCTCCCCCGGCGAAGCGAGGTCGATCTTGTTCAGTCCGATCGCGCAGCGCGCCCCGCCGGCTTCGCCGAGGAGCAGCAGGCGATCGAGGGCGCCCGCGTTGAAGGGCGGCTGGTCGACCGCCTGGAGGGCGAGGAGTTGGTCCATGTTGGCCGCGATCACATGCTCGGTGAGGGGACGCAGCGAGCCCAGGCGCGAGATCTTGGTCCGGCGGGGAAGCAACTCGACCGGCATGGCGTTTCCCCGGGCATCGATTTCGAGGATGACCCGATCGCCCACGGCGAGCGGAGCGCGCTGCACCCGCGTGCCGCGTCTCAGACGCCGCGGCACGGGGCAGGCGAAGTCGCCCCCCTGCATGCGCACGACGACGGCCCGGGGGCGCACGGCAATCACGAGCCCTTGGCGGTGTTCCCGCCCGCACTCGTTCACGAGCTCGCCCCCGGACTCCTTCACCGTCTCCCCCCGAACCCGTTCGCGCTGTTCACCGCCTCGCCGCCGCGATAGCCTGCATCCATGGCCTCATCCGGACAGGCGGGCGGAGACGCCGCCCGGCCCGATTCGCTGCGCGCCTGGGTGCGCGCCGGACGCACCGTGGTCGACCCGGCCCACGCGGGCGTGCGGCTCGACCTCTATCTCGCCCGCCGCTTCACCTACCGGTCGCGCACGCAATGGCGCAAGATCGTTCGCGAGGGGCGCCTCACGGTCAACTCGCTCGCCGCTCGCCCATCGCGCGTGCTGCGCACGGGCGACCGGATCGACTACGTGCCCCGGCGCCGTCCGGAACCTCCCGTCGACCGGCACTACCTTCTCCTTCACGCCGACGATGACCTCGTCGCGGTGGCCAAGGGGGGCAACCTCCCCATCCATCCCTCGGGGCGCTATTTCCACCACACGTTGCTCCACTTGCTCCTCGAAGACCATCCCGAATGGCGGCGGCTTCACGTGATCCACCGTCTGGATCGAGAAACGAGCGGAGTCGTGGTCTTCGGGCGCACACGCGCCGCCGCGGGGCGCGTCGCGCGGCAGTTCCGCGAGCGCACGGTCGAGAAGCGTTATCTCGCCCTGGTCATGGGTTCCCCGCCGAACGACCGCTTCACGATCGACCTCTCCCTCGGCCCGGCCCGCGACAGCCTCATTCGCAAGGCAGTCGGCGTGCGCCCCGACGGCGTCCCCGCGAAAACGTCGATCCGCGTCCTCCGGCGGGGTCCCGATTGGACCTGGCTGGAGGCCCGCCCCTTGACCGGGCGCCTGCACCAGATCCGGGTGCACCTGAAGGCGGCCGGATTGCCGATCGCTGGCGACAAGGTCTACGGGGCGGACGAGCGGTTCTTTCTCAAGTTCGTGGCCGGAGAACCGCTGACCCCCGAGGAACAGGCGCGTCTCGGCCACCCGCGGCAGGCGCTCCATGCGTTCCGCCTGCGCATCCGCCACCCGCGGTCCGGGGCCACCTGCACGTTCGAGGCGCCCTTGCCGGACGACCTGCGCGCGGCGCTCGCCGCACGGGGCTTTGATCCAGAGTCCTCACTTCCGGCCGTGGAAGACTGAGAGAATTTAGTCGCACCTGGCTCACAGGCAAGCGCGGCCGGAGTGGACAAGCGATCTTTCCCCCCCCCAGGCAAGCGCGGCCGAAGTGGACAGGCGATCTTTCCCCCCCAGGCAAGCGCCGCCGGAGTGGACAGGCGTTTCGCTATCCACCGGGCGGGCGACGGTGCCCGCCCAGGCGCCTCGCGACTCAGCGGCCGGACCCGCGTTCCTTCTTCTCGCCAAACCGGCGGCTGAGGTCGGCATAGCGCTCGACCGCGCGTTCGACGAGGCCGAAGACCGTCTCCGCGGGATAGCGGCCATCCGCCCGGCGCTTGCCCGCGGGCCGGCCCGAGAGGACCGCGATGCCCTCGGGAATCGTCTCGACGGCGTACAGATGGAACCGGCCGGCGCGCACCGCCTCGGCCACCTCCTCGCGCAGCATGAGATCGGGTGCGTTCAGACGCGGGATCATGACGCCCTGGGTTCCCGTCAACCCACGCGCCTGGCAGACGGCGAAGAAGCCTTCGATCTTCTCGTTCACTCCACCGATCGGCTGGATGATGCCGTTCTGGTTCACGCTGCCCGTGACCGCGATGTCCTGGCGCAGCGGGAGCTCGGCAAGCGCCGAGAGGAGCGCGTAGACCTCGGTCGAGGAGGCGCTGTCGCCTTCGACCCCGGCGTAGGACTGCTCGAAGCAGATTGTCGCGTGGAACGCCAGCGGCCGGCTGACGGCGAAGAGGCTGCGGAAGTAACCCTCGAGGATGAGCATCCCCTTGTTGTGCGTCTTGCCCGAGAGATCCGCCTCGCGCTCGATGTTGACGATGCGCTCCCGCCCAAGCGAGCATTTGGCCGTGATCCGCGCGGGCAGCCCGAAAGCGTAGTCTCCGAGGTCGTAGACCGAGAGGCCGTTCACCTGCCCGACCGCCGAGCCGGTGGTGTCGATCAGGATCACGTTCTCGTCGATCAGCTCGCGCAGCTTCTCCTCGGTCAGGCGCACGCGCTCTTCGCGGCCCTCGATCGCCCGCGAGACGTGAGCGGCGGAGACGCAGTCCGCCTTCTCCTCGCGCGCCCACAGATCGGCCTCGCGGATCACGTCGGCGATCACGCTGAAACGCGCCGTCAGGCGGTCCTTGCGGCCGCCGAGGCGCAGGCCGTGCTCGACGAGCGCGCGCACGCCCTCCGCGTCGAGCGGGCGCAGCCCTTCCTCGCTCGTGATCTTGCGGGCGAAGTTCACGTACTTGCGCACGTTCTCGTCGGTGCAGCGCATCTCGGTGTCGAACTCGGCCTTCACCTTGAAGATCTTGCGGAAGTCGTCGTCGTAGTTGTAGAGCAGGTGGTAGGCGTGGCGGTCGCCGATCACGACGACCTTGCTGTCGAGCGGGATCGGCTCGGGCTTGATCGCCGAGAGCGAGTAGAGGTAGAAGGGGTCGAAGGTCTGGATGTCGCTCTTCTGGTGCTTGAGCGTGCGCTTGAGCGCCACCCACACGCCGGGCTCGAGGATCGCGTCCATCAGGTTGAGCACCAGGGTGCCGCCGTTCGCGCGCATGAGGCTCCCCGCCTTGATGCGCGTGAAGTCGCTCACCCAGTGGCCCGAGCGGTCGATCACCCGGTCGATCGTGCCGAAGAGGTTGCGGTAGTTGGGGCTCGTCTCGACGATCACCGGCGCCGCCGGCGTCGCCGCGTTGTCGACGAGGACGTTCACGGAGAAGTCGCGGAAGCGCTCCTCCTTCTCCTCCGGCGGCTGTTTCTTCTGCTCCTCGGTCTCGCCGCCGTCGATGAACCGCTCCATGTTGCCGAGGATCTCGTCCTGGACTTCCTCGAGGTAGGCCTGCACGCCGGGATGGTCGTAGACGGCCCGCAGGTCTTTCACATGATCGGTCACGGCCGGCGAGCCGAATTCCTGCTGGAGCTTGGTGATCGCGTCGCGCACCTCGCGCTTGAGGTCGCGTGAGGCCTTGAACGCCTTCTCCATCTCCGTGGTCAGCTCCTCGTATTTCTCCTTCAGCCGCTCGAACTCCGCCTCGCCGAACTTGCCCTGGTGGGTGAGCGCCTCGAGGCGCTCCAACTGGACCGGCTCGCCGGCGATGATCGGGGCGATCTCGGGCTTGGAGAAGGGGCCGAGCTGCACCTGGATGAGGGCGAAGTTCTCCTTGCGGATGCGCTCCTCGAAGGTCCGCAGGAACTTCTTCTCGCGCTCCTTGAACTCCTCGATGAGCGCCTTCATCCGCTCCTTGTAGTCGTCGCTCTCGTAGATCTGGGCGATGTTGCGCTGCACGTTCTGGACGAGCAGCTTCATGTCGTCGCGCAGGCGCGCGCCCTGGCCGGCCGGCAGCAGCAGCGCGCGGGGCATGTCCGCGTTGTGGAAGTTGTTCACGTAGACGATATCGGGCGGAATGGCGCGGCCGCTCTCGATGCTCGCCAGCATGTGCTTGATCGTCGTCGTCCGGCCGGTGCCCGGGTCGCCGGCCACGTAGATGTTGTAGCCCTTGCTGCGCATCTTGAGACCGAGCCGGATCGCCTCGATCGCACGTTCCTGGCCGACGATGCCCTCGAAGGTCGGGAGCTCGTCGGTCGACGCGAATCCGAAGAGCTCGCGCGCGCAATTCTGCCGCAGCGCCTCGGGGGCAAGCTCGTAGGGGCTGAGGTCGACCGCGGGAGCGGGAGGCAGGGACTTCGGCATCGCGCCGCTCGCCTTGGCTCGATCTCCTGCCTT
>Ga0316622_100002106_pt1 | contig 13565 bp, 9 predicted proteins | sample OWC_Aug_OW2_C1_D_FD_207646 | JGI IMG/M metagenome (GOLD analysis project Ga0316622, IMG submission 207646) | Wetland soil microbial communities from Old Woman Creek delta, Ohio, United States - OWC_Aug_OW2_C1_D5_C | ecosystem: Environmental > Terrestrial > Soil > Wetlands | place: USA: Ohio... | reverse complement strand
CCTGTTCAATGTATAGTTAGCCATAAAGTCGAGGCCTTCAAATGTCTCCAGCCAGTCCACGTGGCCGCCGTCGTGCCAGACGGCCAATTTGTCGTGAGCAACAGGGTCATAGAACCTGGCCATGTGCGCATAGAAGGTCTCGGATTGGGCAAATGGTATCAGTGTGTCCGCACGGCCGTGCACGATCGCCATAGGCACGTGTTTCAGGTTCATGACCAGCTCCTGTGCCGAGCGGCGCTGCCATTCGAAAGGGCAGGCCCCCGCAGTGTCCCTCGGTGGGCACCCCATATCATAGGTCATCAGGCCCCAGGCCAGGTCAGGCCTTTGCTCCACCCAGTCCAGCAGGTTTGTCGGCGCCTTCCACGCGACAACGGCGGCAAAGACATCGGGATACTTTGCGGCGACCGTTGCCGCTACCCCGCCACCGCTAGAGAACCCGCTGATGTAGATGCGATCGCCATCCACGTTGAACACCTCGCGCATATGGCGGATAGCGTCCATGATGTCGTGCTGGGTCGCGAGCGAGGCGGAGCGTCCCAGCGAGTCCCTCTCGACCTGCCTTACGTCAGGTGCCAGCAACAACCAGCCCCTGACATTGGCCCGATGCGTGAAGCGGCTGAGAGCGTCCCAGCGGTCCTCCAACGTCCCACCAATGGAGACCAGCAATGGAGCGGGGGTGGTGAGGTCGTGACCGATGGGAAACTGATACACAGCCCGTCGCAGGCTACCATCATAGCTGCTGGTGAAGGTCAGGTCCTCGACGATGGCCTTGACCAGGTTGCCTCTGATCACCAATTGCAGGCCATACGCCATCCAGGCATCCATGACGTCGGCGTCATTGGTAATGCTGATATGGTTCCAGCCATTGATCGCAGCAGACGGATCACTCAGGTGGTATGTTGTAGAGCGGGATGGGTAATCCGTCCCGCTTTGGCCGGCCGGGTCGTTGCAGGTGCAAGTCCGGTACGAATCATCTTGAACCTGAACCAGCGGCGACCCGTTCAGGTAGATCGTGTGGTGTTTGCCGGAGTTTACCCCACAGGAGGTCAGTATCAGGTCGGCCTCCGCAGGGGTTCCCTCATACCATAGCAGGACCTTGCCCTCTGCCGAGCGGACGGTGGCACGGTCGGAAGTCACAATCACACAATCCTGTCCAACGGTCGAGCGGATCTCGCTCCACCCCGCCGGTACTTCCCCACCCGCGGGGTGGCCAGCCTCTGGCCCTCCACCTTGCTGCAAGAGGCGCAAAACCAGCGCGCCCATCAAGACTGCCAGCGCCGCAAGAGGGAGAAGCAGCAAGACGGCACGCCGGAGGGCTGGGCGACCGCGCTCAGAGCGTAGAGTGCGCACCGACACTACTCCGGCCGTCGATACTACCCACCTCGCCGCGCTGCGAGCAGGCGGTCGCGCAGCCAACGCTTGCCGCGACCCAGCAAACTAGGCGAACCACGCCGGCTGGGTGCCACCCGGGTTTGCTCCAGAAGGGCCATCTGCGCTTCCACATCGCAAGCCATCGCTTCCGGCGAAAGGACCCTTGCGGCAATGCCCGGGTATTCCTCGAACGCCTTGACATTCAGCGCCGTGGGCTTGAGCGGCTCCAGGAACTCGCGCGTCTGCCGAGCCATCCGCACATCTTGCCCGGGCAGTCCCGCCATGACAAACACCCGACAACGCAGATCAATGTCCGTGCAGGCCTGCACCACTTCTGCCACGTGCTGCAGGTATGCTGTGGCCTCTTCGGGGGAGCCGACCCGGCGCAGCTTGTGCAGCAATTGCCCGTCGGTTGTCTCCAGTCCGATCTTGACCCATTGACAACCTGCTTGCTGCATGAGCCGCAGCAGCTCTGCGTCCAGGTGCTCAGGCCTGGACTCGCACTCCCAGTGCAAATGCAACCCGCGGTGCAGAATGCCCTCACAAATGGCTACCACGCGCGCACGATCAAAGGCAAAGACCGGGTCACGAAAGACCAGGCGCTCCGGGCGAAAGCGCTTGCTCAGCCAGGCCAGTTCTGCCAGTACGTTCTCCACCGACCGGGCACGCAGGTGATGGCCCTGAGCAGCGGCATACGGGCAGTAGGCACATGGATCAGGACAGCCCCGGCTGGTGAACACGCTCAGCAGTTTGTACCGTTCATAGGGCAGGAGCTCCCAGGCGGGGAAGGGCAAGGCGTCCAGATCACGCACCAGGCCCTCGGCATCGCAACAGGGTGACTGTAGACCCTGTGGCGTCAGGGCCTGCGGCTGGTGAGCGCCGGCCTGTGCCGCCAGATGCTGCAGCGCAGCAACAAAGAACCCTTCCGCTTCTCCGATCAGCACAGCATCCACTGCTGCACGGCTAAGAACTTGTTCGCCCACAAAGCGCATGGCCGGGCCAAACGCGATCAATCTGGCTGTCGTCTGCCGTCGCAGGCCCATGAGAAAAGCGACGTCCGTGTCCAGACTGGCATACGACACAAAAACGGCGATGGCATCCGCATCCGTGAAATCGGGGCGGAGTGGTTCTACGACTGCATCAAAGGCCCGCACCGTATGACCCGCTTCGCGCAGAGTGGCAGCGACCGTTGCCAGGGTGTGCGGCGGGTAGCAAAAGGCCTCAGGAGATGGATACACAACGCCCATGCCTGCGGCCCCCTCGCGGTTGGCCAGCGTGCCGGGCGCGCTGGGCGGGCTGACCAGGTGCACTCTTTGCTTCAGGCCGTTACCAGCGGTGCTCAATACAATACCTCGTAGACAATCGTTTTGCCTCTGGGATCCGGCGCGGTATAGACATGCCGCAACCCTTCCGGAGGGGCATCCTCATTCAGCAAGAGACCAAGCTGCGGGCGAATGACCGTCGCCTCCCGCTCGTCTACGACCAGATAGGTTGCACCGCGCTTGCGCACATAGGCCATGAAAACGTCGTACTCTTCATTCGGGGTGGCCGCCCAGCGTCGTTCCGCATAGAACGGCACCTCCGTATCGCGCGACATGATCAGAGCTTCCGCGGCAGCATAGGACCTCAGCCAGACACCCGCCTCACGCCGGCTGGTATTCAGCCCGGCCAGACCGTCACTCACCACCCCGGGTTGCAGTACCACGAAGTACAGCACGAGCAGCAACGAGAGCAACGCGGACAGGCCGAGCCCCAGAGCGGCCGGCCGAGTGCTCGGCGGTACGCCGTCGGACCGGGGAGAGCGCAGACCCATGGTCAGACTGTTCTCCAGCCAGTTCCCCAGCGCCACAATCCCTTTCGCCACCCACAGTAAGAGAACGGGCAACATGGGCGCAAAGTAACGCAGCTCGATGTGGAACGGCAGAAAGATAAAGACGGGCACTATCGCTGCCACGAGGAACAACTCTTTGACAGCGCGCTCCTTGTCCCAGGCGGAGCCGAACAGACCTAACGCGATCAGGGGCAGCAGGTAGAATGGGAAAACCTGGCGCGCAAACAGCACCCTTTCCAGGGTATTCACATTCTGCCATATGCGCAGCAAAAAGCCGCGGGGATCAGCCTGGATGTAATCCATGATATTGTACTTGAAACGGTCGGCTGAGAACCAGATGATCTCTTCACCCGCTTCGTCCAGTTGCGAAAGAGCGCGGTCGTAGAGCCCCGGGTCGTGGTCCACGGCCCCCTGGCCCGCGACGTAGGTAACTCCCAGTTTGCCGGTGACCATAATGCGCCCGGTGTGCTGATACAGAAAGGCCAGGTACGGTGAAATGACCAGAACAAAGGCCAGCACCATACCCAGAAGCCCCAGAATGCTGCGCCAATTGGCCAATGAGCGCCGCCACAGATTACCCAGGGCCAACAGGACAAACATGAGACCCACATAGGCAACCGCTTCGGGTTTGGCCAGGTATGCCAGTCCGAAGAATGCGCCCGCAGCGATGCAGGCGGCGATACTTCGTTTTTCCCAGGCCAGCCACACTGCACAGAACGCCATAAAGAGCAAGAAGAGGTAAAGCGGCTCCAGCAGGGTGCCCCAGAAGAGCACCGCCGCAGTCAGGGCGGGGAAGAAGCATAGCAGCAGGGTGGCTATGATTGCCACGCGCGACCCAGAGAGCCGCTTTGACAGCCAGTAGAACGGCAGCAAGGTCAAGGTGCCAAACACAACGAAGCAAATGTCGCTGTTCAGCTTCATGTCATGGGTAAGTGGGTACAGCACTCCAGTGGCCAGGGGGAACAGCGGCGCATAGTGCAGCTCGGGGCGCCCGCTCACTGTGTATCCTCGCCCTGTGAACAGGTTTCGCCCCAGGATCAGATAGTCCGGTTCGTCCCAGCGCACAATACGGTCCACCTGCACCAGGGCAGTTCTGAGCAGCAATGACGCCACAACTAGCCCCAGCACCATCCAGAACTCGGGGTTGCGGAGCAGGCTGCTGTGTCTCGCCGTTTGTGGGGCGAGGGGGGTTGAGTTTGTTTCCATCTATACTCACTCCATCCGAGGATTGCATTCTGCCGTTGGCACGGCAAACGCTCCTCTAGTCTACGCGGTGGTGAATCACGACCTCTGGCACGCCGCGCACCGTCGCGAATTTGTGATACTCCGGCACAGGCCGGTTGCCCCACAGAATGTCAGGATACGGGATAGTGCTGGCAGTGTAGTTCCCCTCGGCGATGATCCGCGCCAGCTCGTCCGAGTAAGGCCCACCCCGGCGGTTGATGACCCACTCGGGATGGATTGGCTCGTCCAGACGGTAGGCCCCCAGACCCCCGGCAATGTTCAACCCGGTATAGAAAGCGATCGGCAGTTCACCATAGTTGGTCAGAACGAGGTCCGTGGGTGCGGCGTGTGCCTGGAGGTACAGCACGGTGCCCTCATCGGGCCCATCATAATCGTGCGTAAGCTCGTAAGCATAGTCAAACAGATTTGAGCGCAGGCGGCCTGCGGTCGAAATCAACTCATCCGTCTCGACCAGATACTGGCGCGGTGCCAGAGAAGCCCATTTGAAACTGCGCGCCAGCGGCAAGGCATAGGGGAGGATGTGCAGGACATTCGTCGCCACCAGTAAGACGAGCAGCACGCAGCCGAGCACGCGCGAGCGGTCGGCGATGCGTAGCACGGTTGCCGCGACAATCACCATCAGCAGCGGCACGAGCTGCACGATGTAACTAAAGTACATCCAGATAAACGTGGCCGACAGAAACAGAAGGGTAGTCAGGATCACGAGGATGTACAGATTAAGGGCAGAGACCTCACCCTCCTGGAGCGCCAGGCTCTGCCGTCGCAGCCAGTACAAATACCCGAAGAGAATCAACAGCGGCCAGGGCAGAACCCAGCCCGTGATGTAGACAATGTAATGTGCCAGGTGGCCCACGAAACGGTAGATATCAAAGGCAAAGCTGCCCCGCGCCCAGGTCTGCAGGTAGACTGCCCACGGCACTGCGAACAGCCCAATGACACCGACTGCCAGCGCCACGCGTTTCACATCCGACCAACTCGGGCGGCCCAGAAGAAAGTGCACCCCGAGCGCGGCGAACAGGGGAAGGAAGGCCCCAAAGTTGCTCTGGAAGAGGCAGAAGCCAGAGATGATGAAATAGGGCAGGGCCAGCCGGGTCTCCATGTCATGGCGGGGACGCAGCAAGCGCAGATAGGCATCCAGAACACCCACCGTGAACAGAGCGGCAAAGGGGAAGTACTTGCACTGCCGCGCATGCAATAGAAACGGGATACAGAGCAACAACAAGGCCGAGCTCAGCATGGCCAGGCGCTGATCCCGGAAGTGGCGGCGCACGCTGTAGTAAAATAACAGGACCGTGCCCAGTCCTGCCAGAGCGTAGGGTAGACGTGCGGCGAACGTTGTCGGGCCGAGCAGCCTGAAGGACAGAGCCGTAAAGTAGAAGGGTAGCCAGGGGTGGTACACCCACACAAAGTCAGCCGTGTACTGGACGTCCATTGGCGCCTGGCGGATGAGATTGCGCCCGTCAAATGCCAGAGGCAGGCCATAAGTGCCCAGCCGCTGGGAGAGCAAGGCCGTCTCGGCCTCATCCTGCCACAGGTAGATATCCGAAAGGTTCGCGAGAAGCAGTACCATGCCTACCAGGAGGAGCAGCCAGATGAATCGGGACCGGACCCAACCCACAGCACCGTCGAGGAAGCGTGCTCTAGTCGGTCTCATCTCCGCACCGCCTGTACAGGGTCAGCCTGTGCGCGGGCCAGACGCGCCCGTGTCTGATTCATGGCCTGGCGTGGCGTTCTCTGCCGCTGGAGACCGCAGGATCTGCGGCAGGTGATAGCGGCTGATAATCTCTGGCAGCGTCTTTTTGAACTGAGGATAGGGCTTGATGTCCCATCTGGACAGCAAATAGCGGCCCATGACCGACAGCGTGCTCAAGCCGTAGACGATGCTGTTCGCCAAGTTGACGGAGGATGCCTCTTTGAAGTACCGCGTAGGTACTCCAATCTCGCCAATCCGGAAGCCAAAGGCAATGGCCTGGGCAATGACCTCTGTATCAAAGACAAAGTTGTCCGAGTTTAGCAGGAACGGGATGGTCTCCAGAAAGCGCCGGCTATAGGCACGAAATCCAGTATGGCATTCGGACAGATGCTGGCCCAGAACGAGGTTCTCGACAATGGTCAAGAAGCGATTGGAGACAAACTTGTACAGTGGCATTCCCCCGGCAAGGGTGCCGCCACTCAGAAAGCGGGAACCCAACATCATGTCGCATTTGCCCTCCGTAATCGGACGGATCAGCTCGGGCACCAGGGTCGAGTCGTACTGGTAATCGGGGTGCAGCATCACGACGATGTCCGCACCATCCTCCAGTGCCTTCAGATAGCAGGTCTTCTGGTTTCCGCCGTAGCCCTTGTTCTGGATGTGAACAACGACATCCAAACCAAGCTGCCGCGCAATCTCCACGGTTTCATCCTGGCTCACGTCGTCCACCAGGACCACCTTGTCCACTACATCCTTGGGCAAATCATTGTAGGTCCGCTCCAGTGTCTTGGCGGCATTGTAAGCCGGCATCACCACGACAACCCTCTGACGCATCACTTCATCTCCCTTGAAAGGCTGGCTCGGCGGTCTCGTTGCGGTCATGCTCATTCTTCGCCCCAGTAGTGGTCGCCATACCGGGTGTAGTACGCGACTGTGCGCCGCAACCCTTCCTCCAAAGCGACTACGGGCTGCCAGCCCAGAGTCTTCTGGATTTTACTGTAGTCGCCATAGTAGTCACCGATGTCAATGCGCTTCTTGTCCGTGGGGAAAGGCACCAGGCGATAGCCACCCTTGCCCACGCCGAATTCCTGGCAAACCTGGAGAAGAGTGCGCACAAACTCCAGCAGGCTCACCGGCGGAGAGTTCCCCAGGTTGAAAATGCGGCCATTCACCCCATCGTAAGCCGCCGATAGGAGCATGGCTTCAACAACATCATCCACATAGTTCAGGTCGCGAACCTGCAGGCCATCCCCGAAGAGCTGGATCTCCTCGTTGTGAATCGCCTGGCGGATGAACCAGGCGGCAAAGCCCTGCCGGCCGTGCTTCATGAGCAGGCGCGGTCCATAGGTGTTGGTCAAGCGCAGGGATACGGCGCGAATCCCGTAGACGTTGTTGTAGAGGATATGGTACCACTCGCCGGCCATCTTGTTGATGCCGTTCACGTCAACAGGCCGCAGCAAATGCTTTTCGTCTACAGGCAGATACTCGGGCGCGCCGTAGACTTGCCGCGTGCCAGCATAGACCACTTTGACACCGGGGTTGTTGTGACGGCAGGCCTCCAGAATCGACAACTGGGCGCGGCAATTGATCTCGAGGTCGGTGTAGGGATCGCGCATGCTGTCCACGTGGCTGATCTGCCCGGCCAGATTGAACAGATAGTCACGATCCCGCACCAGGTAGTTCATGCCGTTGGCATCGCGCACATCCGCAATGTTGATCCGCACCCGGTCTTTGACCGGCTCGATGTTGAACAGATTGCCGCCATAGTCCGGAATGAGCGAGTCCACAAGGAGCACATCCGCTCCCAGGTCGACCAGACGGACGGCCAGGTTACTGCCGATGAAGCCAAGGCCCCCGGTGATGAGGACCTTCTTGCCTGAGAACAAATCCTGATAGGTCACGATAGTCGTACTCCCCGTATCCTGTGCAGCCCTACGGATTGGGCGCTGGCGCAGAGTCGTCAGGGCCTGGCAGCAAACCGAATCTCTTCCGGAACAGGAAGAGGAGGTTGGCAAACCCGTCATGCCACAGGTTGAGTTTGCTCTCGCCAACGCGCGCCTTGTAGTAGACCGGCAATTCGAGTGCCTTGATGGTCTTGTAAGTCCCGGCCGAGCGTTTTCGGGCCTGGGTAAAGGCCTCGATCTTGATCTCCTCGGACAACGACATGTTGTCACTGACCAGAGTGAGCCGGGGCAGAATGGACCGCCTCAGAATCCACATACCCGACTGGGAATCCTTCAGCCATACTCCAAAGAGCACAAACATGGCGATGTTGAGGATCAGGTTGCCCAGCACGCGCAGGAAAGAACCCGCCTCTTCCGCCTTGTGACCAGTCCGGTCACAGGAGACAAAATCGAGGTCCTCTTCGATCATCACATCCAACAGAACCGGGATAAAGTTACGCGGGTAGGTTGCATCGGCATCCATGGCCACGATGAAATCGCCGGTGGCGGCGTGAAAGCCCGCTTTGAGCGCCGCGCCATAGCCGCGCCGGGCCTCGGTGACCACCCGCGCTCCCATCGCACTCGCTACCTGGGCGGTGCAATCCGTGCAGTTGTTATCCACCACCACCCGGTCGTCCACCAGGGATGGCATGTCGGCAAGTGTCACCTGCACGCCTTCCTCCTCGTTATAGCAGGGTAACACTACCGATACAGAATAGCCTTTGTACATGTCGGTTCTCTTTCGATGCTCCCTCGCGCCCCGACGGGGCGAATGTCGCCTACTTATCCGTGGATGCGGTCAGAACATCCACCAGCTCTGTCCCGCCGCCATCACCACCGGCGGATGGCCCCTGGAGCTTGTGCTGCACAATCGCCCACTTGAGGGCCGCCCACTCTTTGAACACCCGCGGCAGTACCAGCGGGTTGAACAGGATGTTGATGGTGAGGAAGCATTCGTAGGTGCAGAAGCACTTGGTGTCCCGGATCCAGCGGCGCATCTCTTCCGCCCGTGGGCTGTACCAGAGCTTCTTAAAGTCATAGTCCACATCGCGCACATTGCCGATGACTTTGTCCACGAGCAGCTCGCACGGCAATACCTGACCTTCGCTGAACATCGCCCCGCCCAGTGAGCCCGCGTAACACGGAATCTGGAAGCTCCGCTCACGCACCGTCTTGGCGATAATCCGCGGGCGGACGATGCGCTTGGCATTCAACACATCGGAGAATGGCATCTTGTAATAGCCCGACAAGACGCGCTCTTTGTTGTCATGTTCCAGCGCAGCGTGCAACTCTTCGTACTTGCGGATATCAAAATCCTTCGCGCCGGGGTCCCGTGGAGCACCGCGTGTCAACAGAGTAAAGACCGTATTGACCCCCACTTGACGGGTCAGGTAGTGGTACAGCTCCAGCAACTGATCCTGATTGTATGCGGAAACCGTGATCTCGACACAGGTGCTGAAATTCGGGTAATGCTTTTCCAGCAGACGCAGTTCCTTGTATGTATGCACGGCACGCTCGAACAGGCCGGGAAACTGGCGAATCTCGTCGTGCCGCTCACCGAGCCCATCTATGGACACGTCGACATGCAGGTCCAGGCCAGGGCAGGTCTTGAGCATGTCCTCTGTCGTTTCGATGACGCGCGAGGTGAGACTGCCATTGGTTGGGATGCCCACGTTGGCCGCGTGGTTGTTACGGTGGAAGATGCGCACGATTTCGGCCAGATCTCGGCGCAGGAAGGGCTCGCCGCCCGTCGGGGTGAAGAAGAGCATGTCATCCATGCTGGCCGATACGCGCTCGATCTCGTCAATCGTCAGCTCCCGCTGCTTGGCTGTCGGTGAGTGCTCCGCCAGCAGGCAATGCTTGCAGCGCGCATTGCAAAAGTCGGTCACAAAGAAAACAAAGTATATCGGAGAGGCGCCTCTCTTGTAGAGAACGCGCGTGCCGTATTTCAGATACCTCTTGTAGTTCACGTCATTTCCCTCCTCGCCCCAAAGATGGCGAGACTATTCAATGTGGTATTGTTCGCTCGTCCACAGGCAATGGCGACATCCCACGTCAGCGGGGTGAGAGCGCGCCTAGTATTTGTTTCCCCGCAAGTAATCTACGATTGCCCAAAACGCGCCCAATCCGGAGACCCACAGGTCCACGGGCAGAAACAGACAGGACTGCAGCCCAAACAGCCAGCCCCGTACTCGAAACAGCTCGGCCAGGAATGGTGCGTTGATCAGCAGAACAGCCGCATAGATCAGCGCTGCGCTCGCACAGGCCCACAGGGGCTGCCGCACCCACAGCAGCAGGGCGACGGAAACCGGCAGCAACCAGGCCAATGGCACCCCGGCCATAAAGAACCACGGCACGGACGCGTAGTACTTCTGGCGGGCCGCCTGCGGACGTGGCTGGAGCTTTTTCCGCAACCAGGTCTTGGCCAGCCCAAAGGCCCGTTCAAAGTCAGTCCTGAGCAGCCCGGCGAGCGAGTAATACTTGAGGTGCTCCACCGTCAAGCGCCCATCCAGACGCACCTGGTGCCCGGCCGACAGCAACCGCTGCCCGAACTCGATATCCTCCGTGACGCTTGCGCCGGCATAGTTGGTGTCAAACCCACCGAGCTGCTCAAACAGGTCCCTGCGGATCGAGGCGATGCTGGTGAAGAACAACCCCACGCGCTCCGCTGCCGGGCTGCCTGCCAGGCGCTTGTATGTATAGTACATCCACAGGTTCTTGAACTGGCTGCTAAAGTTGCCGTACCTGAGCTTTTTGCCGAGAAGGCCCACCACGCCGGCCACAGCCGGATCCTGCAGGTTCTCCGCTACCAGGCGCAGTGTGTCCGGCTGCAGGACGATATCCCCATCCGTAAACAGAATAATGTCGCCTTTGGCCTCTTTCGCGCCAAGGTTTTTGGCCCTGGCCGCGCCGACATTCTCCGGCACATGGACAACGCGACATTCATACCCTGTGGCCACCTTGGCGCTGGAATCTGTCGACGCATCGTCCACGACGATCACTTCACGTTCGACGTAATCAGAACCCTGGATGGCCTGCAAACACTCTCTGAGAGTGCCGGCCGCATTGTGCACGGGGATCACGACCGAGATCATGGACGGCTCCCCGTCATCGCCCACGCGATCCTGCACAGCCGGGCACTGACGATCCGTGCCGTTTGGGTGGGCATGTGACAAACCCGTATCAAGACATCTCCTCTGCAAACTACCATTTTAATATACTGAAACGATTCCGTCAAACGACCTGGATGTCGGCGCTGCCTTCCACCCCCATCAAGCAGGACCGCAACCACAGGGCCATCCTGCCCGCCCCCATTCGCGCGGGGGTGCTGCGTCACTCGGGTGTACGCAGGCGTAACTCGGCAGGCCATGACGCCAGCAGTTCCTGACTATGCGCTTGGACAAAAGCGCTGGTTGCCGGTGCAAGCTGCTTTGACGCACGGGCATCCAGGATAACATAGGGCGCGCGCGAAAATAGATCAAGCACCTGCTCTTGCGCTGGCTGGCGATAAAAGACCTCCGTGGCCCCGATTCGTTCCTGCCCTACCCAGGCATCAAGCAGGTCCATGAGGGAGCTATCGGGGATGCCGAGGTTGCGATACAACATCTCCCCGTAGCTATCAATGAAAAAGGAGCCGTCGCTTCCCATAGCCGGCCGACGGGAGGACAGGAAGGTGTAGTTGGTTTCAAAGGTCAGGATTGGAGCATCCACAGGCAGGTTCTGCTGGATATACTCGCTGATCTCCAGGTAGTGCGGCTTGACCTGCTCCAGGGCCGCCCGGGTCGCGCCATACTGGCGTACGAGCTGCGGACTCCCAATGAGAAGCAACGCGACCAGGGCCGCAACTTGCAGCAGCAACCACGACCGCGGGGAGGGTAGCGGAAGGCGGCCCAGCAGACCGGAGCGCGTATGATCCAGCTCCCGGTTCAGCAAAGCTCCGCCCAGGATGGACAGAGGGACGGCGAGCTGGGAGAAGTAGGTGGCCCAATAGGTACGACTGCTCAACAAGAGCAAAAGGATTAGCCCCGTCCATGCCAGGATAACCAGCCAGAGGTCGCGGTTCCGGGCTTTTCTGCCTATCAGAGCCATCATCGCTGTGCCAACAAGCGCAATCCTGATCGTTGTCCAGGACCATGGATAGCTCCACATCTCTTGCAGTCGCGCCAGCGGATGGGCAGTGCCATCCCAGGGGCGCAGCATGTGGAAAAAGTACATCTGCTTCAGATAGTCCACCGGGCAGCTGAGCAGAAAGATCGCAGCGCACAGCACGTAGGCCAGAACGAATGAGACAATGAACCATCCGATCTCACGCCAGCGCCGCCGTATGAGCATCGTCAGCCCGATCAACAAGGGCGGTACCAGCGCCGTCCCCTTGACCAGCAGACCGGCAGCACAGAAGGCAGCGGCGCCCGCTACCAGCCACTGCCGCCGGCGTCCGCCGGGTCCTGGCCCGGCCTGCCGCATAGCGTGGAGATAACATAGCACTGCCAGGATAGAGAAAAAGTTCGTGGGGGATTCCAGCATCGCCCGGCGGTCCTGAGCCACAACGATACCATCCACAGCCAGGATCCCCGCCGACAGCAGGCCCATACTGCTTCCGCCAATCATCTTGCCGGTGAGAAAAACCGCGAGCACAGCCAGCAGGCCCAGGCCCACCGATAGATAGCGCAACGCCAGCAAGCCCGTGGGGCTGCCCCACGGGTGATAAAAGACCCGCAGCACGGCCGTGAACAGGTAGATGGCGAGAGGAGGCATGGGGGTGAAAAAATCACGATAGGGCAGATAGCCCTGCAACATCAACTGCGCTGTCGTGGCATAGACGCCCTCATCGGCATCCTGGGCGTAGAACAGGCCGGCCTCCGGGGGTACCAGCCAGTACAGCCGGCAACCAAAGGCCACTGCCAGGACGAACGCCAGAAGCAGTAGAGGCCATCGGCTGTGACGACGTCCTCTGACTGGCTGTGGTATGCTCGCCTGGACCAATTCTGTCATAGGAGGTTCTACTCAGGAGAGATGGTCCGACTTGATGGCGGAAACGATCAATTCGGCACCCCAGATGGACGACACCTGCTGGATCTCGAATCCCAGACTCTGCAACACATCGATCAGACTTGCCCGTGTGTAGTGGGTGATGTGTTCATCAGCATAGCCACCGGGAGCGACTCTGCGATAGACCGACTCCAGCAGTCGCCAGGTTCGGGTCCCATAATCCGGTGTGCCGATGACCAGGCGTCCACCGCTCTTGAGCACGCGGCTCATCTCCACAAAGGGGCTAACACCCTGCGGTACGTGCTCAATGACCTGCGAACAAAGAACCTGCTCAAAGCTCTGGTCAGCAAATGGCAGAGCAAAAACTGAAGCATTGACCAGTGGACGCCCGTAGCATCGGGAGTAGCACAGCTTGCCCTGCTGGATATCCAATCCGATCGAACGCTCGTTCAGGGCCCCGAGGATCCGGCTGGAGCCGCAACCAATGTCAAGG
>Ga0316622_100002105_pt1 | contig 13574 bp, 9 predicted proteins | sample OWC_Aug_OW2_C1_D_FD_207646 | JGI IMG/M metagenome (GOLD analysis project Ga0316622, IMG submission 207646) | Wetland soil microbial communities from Old Woman Creek delta, Ohio, United States - OWC_Aug_OW2_C1_D5_C | ecosystem: Environmental > Terrestrial > Soil > Wetlands | place: USA: Ohio... | reverse complement strand
TCGAGCGAGATCGCATTCCGGCCGCGGCGCATCCTGGTGTGTCGTGCGCACGTGAGCGATCAGCCGCTCACCCTGCGATTCTTTCATTTCTATCCGAGCCAGCTCAAGCAACTCGCCTCCGGCGTTCGCATCCGCGCCATGGGCGAAGTCAGGCAGGGCATTTTCGGCGCGGAGATGATCCACCCACGCTATCGCGTGGTGCGCGCCGATACGCCGCTGCCGCAGTCGCTCACCCCCGTCTATCCGACCACCGCAGGCCTCCCGCAACACGTTCTACGCAAGGCCATCGGTGAGGCGTTGGCCGAAACCGACCTGAGCGACCCGCTGCCAGGTGCGTTGCTCCACGCCTTGCACCTGCCCGAATTCGCCGGCAGCGTGCGCTTGCTGCACCAGCCAACGCCGGACATCGCGTCCGCAGTCCTCGACCAGCGCAGCCACCCGGCGTGGCGGCGCATCAAGTTCGACGAATTGCTCGCCCAGCAGCTGTCGATGCGGGTACATCACCGGCGTCGGCGTTCCACGCGCGCGCATGCCCTCGCGCCGCCCGGGCAGTTGTCGCGTGCGCTGGTCGAGCGCCTGCCCTTCGCACTCACCGCCGCGCAACAGCGCTGCCTGGGCGAGATCCGCGCAGATCTGGCGCGTCCCCATCCGATGCAGCGCTTGCTCCAGGGAGATGTCGGCAGCGGCAAGACCGTGGTCGCCGCACTCGCCGCGTTGCAGGCGGTGGAGAGCGGCCGCCAGGTGGCGGTGATGGCACCCACCGAGATCCTCGCGGAGCAGCACCACGCGAAGTTCTCCGGCTGGCTCGAGCCCCTCGGCGTGTCCGTCGCATGGCTGAGCGGCAGCCTGGCGCGCAAGGAAAAGCGCGAAGCGGCCGCGCGGGTGGAATCCGGCCAGGCGCAGGTGGCGGTCGGCACCCATGCGCTGTTCCAGGAACAGGTGGCGTTCCAGCGTCTCGCGCTGGCCATCGTGGACGAGCAGCACCGTTTCGGCGTGCACCAGCGCCTCGCCCTGCGCCAGAAGGGCACTGACGACCAAGGCGCGCTGCAGCCGCACCAGCTCATGATGAGTGCCACGCCCATCCCGCGCACGCTGGCCATGACCTACTACGCCGACCTCGACGTGTCCGTGATCGACGAACTGCCGCCCGGCCGCACGCCGGTGGTGACCAAGTTGGTGTCGGATGCGCGCCGCGACGAGGTCATCGCGCGCGTGCGCGACGCCTGCATGCAGGGACGGCAGGCGTACTGGGTGTGCCCGCTCATCGAGGAGTCCGAAGCGCTGCAGTTGCAGACCGCGGTGGACACCTACGAGAGCCTTCGCACGACTTTTACGGATCTTCGGGTCGGGCTCGTGCACGGTCGCCTGCCTGCGGGCGAGAAGGCGGCGGTGATGGCGCAGTTCAACGCCGGTGAACTGCAACTGCTGGTTGCCACCACCGTGATCGAGGTCGGGGTGGACGTGCCGAACGCCTCGCTGATGGTGATCGAACACGCCGAGCGCATGGGCCTGTCCCAGATGCATCAGCTGCGCGGCCGGGTTGGACGCGGAGCCGCGGCCAGCGTGTGCATCCTGCTGTTCCAGAATCCGCTGTCGGACAATGCGCGCGAACGCTTGCGCATCATGTACGAGCACACCGACGGGTTCGAGATCGCGCGCCACGACCTGCGCATCCGCGGGCCAGGGGAACTTCTCGGCGCGCGCCAGAGCGGCGTGCCGATGCTGCGCTTCGCCGACCTCGAAGCCGATCTCGATCTGCTGGAAGCGGCGCGCGATGCCGCGGAGCGACTGCTGAGCGATCACCCGCAGGCGGCACAGGCGCATCTGGAGCGCTGGATGGGTGGGCGCCAGGAGTATCTGCGCGTGTAGCGGCCGCAACGGCGCGCGCGCATCGACTGCGCTATCATCGGGTGCATCCCGCCGGCCAGAACGAACAACGATAACGACGAGCCCTCACCCGGGCGGAAGCCGGCGACCGGAGGCCTGCGCAGGCGAGCCCACCTCTCACACCTCCCGTGCCACTTCTCGATCTCATCCTTGCTGTCGTCGTCTACTGGATTGCGCTCGGTGCGATCGGGGCGGCACTGCCGCTGGAACGCGCGATCCATGCGCGCGTATTTTTTCCCATCAGCGCGCTGGGCGGCCTGCTGCTCACCACCGTGGGACTCGCCGGACTGGGCAACTGGCCGCAAGCGGCCGTGCTCGGTCTGGGCCTGCCCGACCTGCCTTTCCACGTGCGCGTGGATCCGTTGTCGTCCTTCTTTCTGCTGCTGCTCGGTGCCGCCGGCACGGCGGTTTCGGTGTTCTCCGCCGAATACTTCCAGCGCGGCGGCGGCGGTGACATCCGGCTGATCTGCCTGCAGTACCACGTGTTCCTCGCCGCCATGACCATGGTGCTGGTCGCTGACGACGCGTATCTGTTCATGGTGGCATGGGAAACGATGGCGCTCGCATCGTATTTCCTCGTCATCACCGACCACCGCGTGGCCGAGATCCGTCGGGCTGGCTTCATCTATCTGCTGGTGGCCCACCTCGGCGCGATCGCGATCCTCCTCGCGTTCGGCCTGCTGCAGATCGGGCAGTGGGAGTACACGTTCGAGGCGATGCGCAACGCCGTGCTCAGTCCGGGATGGGCCGCCGCGGTGTTCCTGCTCGCCCTGGTCGGGTTTGGCGCCAAGGCAGGCTTCCTGCCCTTGCACGTGTGGCTGCCCGAAGCGCACCCGGCGGCCCCCTCGCCCGTCTCCGCGCTGATGAGCGGGGTGATGCTCAAGACCGCCATCTACGGATTCCTGCGCGTGAGCTTCGACCTGCTGCAGGCGCAGGCGTGGTGGTGGGGAGTGGTGGCTCTGGCGGTGGGCCTGGCCACCGCTTTCTACGGGGCGGTGTTCGCCGCCGTCCAGAACGACATGAAGCGGCTGCTCGCCTACTCGTCCATCGAGAATATCGGCATCGTGCTCGCCGGCGCGGGGCTGGCGCTGGTGTTCCATGCCTACGGCATGAATCTACTCGCCGCGCTCGCGCTCGCCGCAACCCTGCTGCACTGCCTCAATCACGCGCTGTTCAAGACCCTGCTGTTCCTTGCCACTGGTGCGGTCATGCACGCGACACAGCAGCGCAGTCTCGGCAAGCTTGGCGGCTTGATCCGGCGCATGCCCTGGGTCGCGGCACTTGCGTTGATCGGCACGCTCGCCATCGCCGGCCTGCCGCCGCTCAACGGCTTCGTCTCCGAATGGCTGCTGTTCCAGTCCTTCCTGCTCAGCCCGGGATTGCCCAACTCCTATCTGAACATGTTCATTCCCATCGGCACCGCGCTACTGGCGCTGGTGGTGGCGCTCTCCGGCTACGTGATGGTGAAGTTCTTCGGCACCGTGTTCCTCGGCCTGCCGCGCGAGGAGAGCTTGCACGAGGCACACGACGTCGGGCTCGCCGGGCGCATCGCGATGGGCTGGCTGGCACTGTGGTGCGTGCTGATCGGCCTCGCCCCGGTATTGGTCCTGCGTGCGCTCGATCCCGTGTTCCAGCAACTGGTCGGCGCCGGCCTGCGCGACAGCCTCGCGCAGTCGAACTGGACCTTCCTCACCGCGGTTGCCCCCGAACACGCAAGCTATAACCCGGTCGTGTTCCTGCTGGTTATCGTGGCGGTCATCTTGCTGGGCGCGATGGCCCTGCGCCGCTGGTTCCCGAGCGGGCGGCGGCGCGCCGCGACCTGGGACTGCGGCTTCGGCAAGCTCGATGCGCGCATGCAGGACACGGCCGAGGGCTATGGCCAGCCGATCAAGCAAATCTTCCAGGCGTTCCTGCGCCTGGAACGGCACCACCCGAGTCCGTTCGACCTGCATCCGCGCTATCACTCGCGCATCGAAGATCCGGTGTGGGAGGCCTTGTACGCGCCGGTCGCGCGCGCGGTGCGTCGTCTCTCCGGCATCGTCGGTGTGGTGCAGCACGGGCGCATCGCGATCTATCTGGTGTACAGCTTCGTCACATTGCTGTTGCTGCTGGCGCTGATCCTGTGAGTCTCTCGCACGTGCTCCTGCAACTGATCCAGGGTCTGCTCGCGGCAGCCCTGGCGCCGCTCGTCCTGGGCTGGCTCAACCAGTGCCGCGCGTGGCTGCAGAACCGCACGGCGCCCTCGCTGCTGCAACCCTACCGCGTCCTGCGCAAGCTGCTGCGCAAGGAAGTCGTGCTGGCGGTCAACGCATCGTGGTTGTTCCGCCTCGCGCCCTACATCGTGTTCGCGTGCATGGTTCTGGCGGGCAGCATCGTGCCACTGATCGCGACCGACCTGCCGTTCGCGCTGGCGGCGGACGTCATTGCGCTGGTCGGTCTGTTCGCCCTTGCGCGCGTATTCATGGCGCTCGCGGCGATGGACGTCGGCACCGCCTTCGGCTCGTTGGGCTCGCGGCGCGAGATGCTGATCGCCGCACTGGCCGAGCCGGCGCTGCTGATGGTGTTCTTCACGCCGGCGCTGATCAGCCAGTCCACTGCACTCACCACCATCGTCGACCAGTTCTCGAACGGCGCGCTGCAGCTGTATCCGAGCATGGCCTTCGCCGCCATCGCCTTCGTCATGGTGTTGCTCGCGGAGAACGCGCGCATCCCGGTGGACAACCCGTCCACCCATCTGGAACTGACCATGGTGCACGAGGCCATGATTCTGGAGTACTCCGGCCGCCATCTGGCGCTGATGGATTGGGCGCACGCGTTGAAGCTCACGGTCTACATGGCCATCGGCATCGCGCTGTTCCTGCCCTGGGGTGTCGCCCATCCGCACGAGTGGCTGGGCCTGCCGCTGGCGCTTGTCGCGCTGGCTGCCAAGCTTGCGCTGTTCGGCGCCGGCCTTGCGCTGCTGGAGACGCTGGCGGCGAAGATGCGCATCTTCAAGGTGCCCGAATTTCTCGGCATGGCCTTCATGCTCGCGGTGCTGGGCATGCTGGTCCATTTCCTGGTGGAAGCATGAACGGGCCGTTGGTGGGTCAGGTGATCAATCTGCTTGCAGCGCTTATGCTGCTGATCGCGTTCGCCATGCTCGCGCAGCGCCGCTTGCTGCGCCTGATCCACCTGTTCGCCCTGCAAGGCGCGGTGCTCACTCTCAACACGCTGGTCGTGGCGGCGACGCTGGCGCAGAGCCACCTGTACTTCTCCGTCGTCCTGAACCTGGTGCTCAAGGTGATCGTGCTGCCGATGATCCTGATCCGCCTGGTGGACCGTCTCGACCTGCGTGCCGACGCCGAATCGGTCGGTAACCTGCCCTTGATCATGCTGGTCGCCGTCGTGCTGGTGATCCTGTCGTTCAACGTGGCACTGCCGATTTCGGAGCTGGCCGGCACGATCACGCGCGGAACCCTGGGCATCGCCATGGCGAGCGTGCTCATCGCGTTCCTCATGATGATCACCCGGCGCAAGGCGGTGGCGCAGGTGATCGGTTTCCTCGCGATGGAGAACGGGCTGTTTTTCGCCGCCACCAGTGCGACCTACGGCATGCCGATGGTCGTCGAACTCGGCATTGCGCTCGACGTGCTGGTCGGAACCTTCATCTTCGGCATCTTCTTCTTCCAGATCCGCGAGACCTTCGACAGTCTGGACACGCGCAACCTGGAGAGCCTCAAGGATCGGGAATGACGGAGCTGCTGATCATCCTGTGTCTGCCGCTCGCAGGTGCCGCGCTGCTGGGCCTGCGCGGCGAGCGTTCCTGGGCCGGGGAGGCGAACGCGGCCATCAGCCTGGTGACCTTCCTCGGCACGCTGGCGCTCGCAGCACGCGTGGTGGGTCAGGGCCCGCTGGTGCTGCTCACGCAACTGTTCTTCGTCGATGCATTCAACGTGTTCCTGGTGACGCTGACGGCCTTCGTCGGCTTCACCACCTCACTGTTCAGCCGCGTGTACATGCGCGTCGAGCAGGAGCGCGGCCGCCTGACCGGCAAGCGCCTGCGCCTGTATCACGGCATGTACCAGATGTTCATGTTCACGATGTTCGTCGCGCTGCTGACCAACAACGTCGGCATCCTCTGGGTCGCGATGGAAGCGGCCACGCTGGCGACCGTGCTGCTGGTGAGCCTGTACCGCACGCCGGCGAGCGTGGAAGCGGCGTGGAAGTACTTCATCCTATGCGGCGTGGGCATCGCCCAGGCCTTGTTCGGCACCATCCTGCTGTACCTGGCGGCCGAGCGCGTGCTCGGCGCCGGCGGTTCGGCGCTGTTGTGGACCCACTTGTTCGAAGTGAAGGACCAGCTGGAACCGACCGTGCTTGGCATCGCCTTCGTCTTTCTGCTGGTGGGCTATGGCACGAAGGTAGGGCTGGTGCCCCTGCACAACTGGCTGCCGGACGCGCATGCCGAGGGTCCCACACCGATCTCGGCCGTGCTGTCCGGACTCCTGCTCAACGTCGCGCTCTATGCAGTGGTGCGCAACAAGGTGCTGGTGGATGCCGCGCTGGGCACTCACCTGCCCGGCTACCTGATGATGGGATTCGGCCTGCTCTCGGTGCTGGTCGCCGCCCTCTTCCTGTTCCGACAGAAGGATGTAAAGCGCATGTTCGCCTACTCGTCCATCGAGCACATGGGCATCGCCACCTTCGCCTTCGGCATGGGCGGCCCGGTCGCCGCCTTCGGCGGACTGCTGCACATGACCGCGCACTCGCTCACCAAGTCGGCGATCTTCTTCGCCGTGGGTCACGCCGCGCAGAAGACCGGCACGCAGAACATGGACGAGATCCGCGGGCTGGTCCACGTCAGTCCCGCGGTCGGCTGGGGATTGATGGTGGGCGGAATCGCCATCCTCGGCATGCCGCCCTTCGGCGTGTTCGCCAGCGAGTTCGTTATCCTGACCACGGCCATGCGCGATCACCCCTGGGCGGCGCCGATCCTGCTGCTCGGGCTGGGCATCGCCTTCGCATCCGTGTTCACGCGCCTGCAGGCGATGGTGTTCGGCGAGACCACGGCCAAGCGGCTGCCGCATCCGCCTGCGATGCTCCCGGTGTTCGTGCATCTGGTGCTGGTGCTGATCCTGGGCTTATACATTCCGCCCTACCTTGCCGCCTGGTACCGGCAGGCCGCGGCGATGATCGGATGAGGCGGCGGTGAAGCTCGGCATCCTTCTTCCTGAGTTCGAGCCGCTCCCCGGTGCGTTTACCGCGTGGCGCGCCGAAGTGGATGCAGCCACGTGGCGGCTGACTGTGCATCAGGTTTGGGAGAGCGGTGGCCGCCTGCTCGCTCTATGGGGTGCCGACACCGGAAAAACGCCCTGCGTACACGTCGCGCTGGTATTCGCCGGCCGCCTATTGTGGCTGAGCCTGCCGGTGCCGGGGCAGGAGCCGGAGTACCCCGACCTGAGCGACCTATTTCCGGCCGCGAACCGCATGCAGCGCGCCGCCTTTGATCTGCTCGGCATCCGCGCGCGGGGGGCCGAGGACAAGCGCCGCTGGCTGCGTCACGGCGCCTGGCCGGTCAACGAGTTTCCGTTGCGCCGCGGCTTCGATGCCGCGCGCCGTGCCGATCCGGTGGCTGACGAGTACGCGTTCGTACGGGTCGAGGGCGACGGCGTGCACGAGATCCCGGTCGGCCCGGTGCACGCCGGCATCATCGAGCCCGGTCATTTCCGCTTCTCGATCGTAGGCGAGCGCGTGCTGCGGCTGGAAGAGCGCTTCGGATACGTGCACAAGGGCATCGAGAAGCGCTTCGAGGCCCTCGGGGTGCACGACGGTTTCAAGCTCGCTGGACGGGTGAGCGGCGATTCCACCGTGGCCTACGCCTGGGCCTATGCCATGGCGGCGGAGGGCGCTTCTGGTCTCACGCCGCCGGCGCGGGCGCTGTGGCTGCGCGCCCTGTGGCTGGAGCGCGAACGCATCGCCAATCACCTGGGAGATCTTGGCTACATCGGCAACGACGCCGGCCTGGGTTTCGCGCTCGCGCAGTTCTCGCGCCTGAAGGAAGACTGGCTGCGTAGCAACGAACGGGCGTTCGGACATCGCTACCTGATGGACCGCATCGTGCCGGGCGGCGTCGCGGTGGATTTGTCCACCGAGGCGGCCGCGCTGATGCGCGAGGACATTCTGCGCCTGCGCGGCGAGGTGACGCGCCTGAGCGCGATCTTCGACGAGCACCCCGGTCTGCAAGATCGCCTGGTGGGCACCGGACGGGTGACGCGCGAGCTGGGCGAACGTTTGGGCATGACCGGCATGGCCGCCCGCGCCAGCGGCATGCCGCTCGACGTCCGCGTGCTGTTCCCCTGCACGCCCTACGACGTGCTGCAGCCGCGCATGGTCGTGCACGAAGGCGGCGACGTGGCAGCGCGCGCGGCGGTGCGCTTCGACGAGATCTTCGAATCGCTCGGATTGTGCGGACGCATCATCGACGAGCTGCCCGAAGGCAACACCGTCACGCTGTTTCCTGCGCCTCCGGACGGCGCATTCGGCCTTGGATGGATCGAAGGCTGGCGCGGCGACGTGTTCATCGCCCTGGAAGCCGGCGCCAACGGCGCGCTGCGGCGCGTGCATCCGCACGACCCCTCCTGGCGCAACTGGCCGGTGCTCGAGCATGCGATCATCGGCAACATCGTCCCGGACTTTCCGCTGATCAACAAGTCATTCAACTTAAGCTACAGCGGGCAGGACCTGTAGACCGCCGTGTACCGCATCCTCAAACAGATCGCCCGCACCGGGCTCGTGACGGAAACGCCGCCGCAGGCGGACGAGCGCTACCGTCTGCTGAGCAATCGTCTGCAGCAAGCAGTGCTCCGCAGCTTCGCCGGCGCGCTCACCATCCGCCAGGTCGATGCGGGCTCGTGCAATGGCTGCGAACTCGAGATCCACGCGACCAATAATCCGTACTACAACCTCGAGGGGCTGGGAATTCGCTTCGTCGCCAGCCCGCGGCACGCCGACATGCTGCTGGTGACCGGCCCGGTATCGCGCAACATGGAAACGGCGCTGCGCCGCACCTACGATGCGACGCCGGAGCCACGGCTGGTGGTGGCCATCGGCGACTGCGGCTGCACCGGCGGCATCTTCGGCGAGAGCTACGCGAGTTGCGGGCGGGTGTCGAAGGTGATTCCGGTGGACGTTGCCGTGCCCGGCTGTCCGCCGACGCCGCTGCAGATCATCCAGGGCATCCTCACCGCCATCGACATTCGCACGGCGGCGGGTTGACGTCGATTCTCGCGGCGCCCAACGGCCATGACCACCTCTTTCCTCGCCGACAAGCTCCACGCCTATGCGCACCTGGTCCGGCTGGACAAGCCGATCGGGACGCTGCTGCTGTTGTGGCCGACGCTCTGGGCGCTATGGCTTGCTGCGCAGGGACCGCCCGGCGCGCACGTGCTCGCCGTGTTCATGCTCGGCACGCTGCTGATGCGCTCGGCCGGCTGCGCGGTGAACGACTTCGCCGATCGCGACTTCGACCCCCATGTCGAGCGAACGCGCAACCGCCCGCTCGCGGCACGGCGCATCGGCGCGGACGAAGCGCTCGCTCTCGCCGCACTGCTATCGCTGGTTGCATTCGCGCTGGTGCTCACCTTGAACGCACTCACCATCGCGCTGTCCTTCGCCGCTCTGTTCCTGGCGGTGAGTTATCCCTTCACCAAGCGCTTCTTCGCCATGCCACAGGCCTATCTGGGCATTGCCTTCGGCTTCGGTATCCCCATGGGCTACGCGGCGCTCCTGGGCAACGTTCCCTTGGAGGCCTGGCTGCTGCTGAGCGCGAACATTGCCTGGACCATCGCCTACGACACCGAGTACGCGATGGTCGACCGCGAGGACGACCGCAGAATCGGCATTCGCACCTCGGCGGTCCTGTTCGGACGCTTCGACGTCGCGGCGGTGATGATCTGCCACGCCGTGTTCCTTGCCCTTCTGGCCTGGATCGGTATGGCACGGGAACTAACGTGGCCCTACCACGCGGGACTGCTGGTCGCCGCCGGCTTCATCGCGCATCAGTTCCTGCTGATCCGGAGGCGTGAACCGAGGGGATGCTTCCGCGCCTTCCTCGGCAACAACTGGGTCGGCGCGGCGGTGTTCGTCGGCTTGGCGCTCGCGCTGCAGTTGCCGGCCTGAGTTTCCCTGCCTATAGTCCGGCCACCAGGACGAAGACAGGACAGCGATCATGGAGCTTGGACTCACCGGCAAGACCGTTCTCATCACCGGCGGCAGCAAAGGCATCGGACTGGCCTGCGCGCGTGCCTTTCTCGCCCAGAGCGCGCGCGTCGCGCTCGTCTCGCGCAGCCAGGCCAACCTGGACGCGGCGGTTCAGGAACTGGGCTCGGCGGCAAATTCGCAGTTGCTGGCGGTCGCGGCAGACCTCAAGGATGCCGCCTCGGCCCAGGCCATGGTCGCGAACGTGGATGCGCAGTGGGGCGGCATCGACGTGCTGGTGAATTCGGCCGGCGCGGCCAAGCGCTACCTGCCGAAGGATCTCACCGCAGCCTCCTGGCACGATGCCATGGATGCCAAGTACTTCACCTACATCCACACCATGGACGCGGTGTTGCCGCGCATGGCGGCCAAGGGGCGCGGCGCGGTCGTGAACATCATAGGCATGGGCGGCAAGGTGGCTACGCCCTACCACCTTCCAGGGGGCGCGGCCAACTCAGCGCTGATGCTGGCCACGGTGGGGCTCGCCACTGTGTACGGGCCGCAAGGCATCCGCGTGAATGCGATCAACCCGGCTGCGACCATGACCGGCCGGGTGCAGGAGGCGCTCAGGCTCGAGGCGAAGATGCAGGGCGTGAGCGAACAGCAAGTGCTCGCGCAGGGCGAAGCCAAGGTGCCCCTGCGCCGCTACGCTTCCCCCGAAGACGTGGCCGACCTCACGCTGTTCCTCGCCTCGGATCGCGCGAGTTACATCACCGGCGCGCTGATCCCGATGGACGGCGGCGCGAACCCGGTGATCTGAGCTTGAAGTACCACGACCTGCGCGATTTCATCTCGCAACTCGAGTCGCTCGGAGAACTCAAGCGCGTCCGCGCGGAGGTCTCGCCCCGGCTCGAGATGACCGAGATTTGCGACCGTGTGCTGAAGGCCGCCGGCCCGGCGTTGCTGTTCGAGCGGCCTGCCGGCCACACCATCCCCGTGCTGGGCAACCTGTTCGGTACGCCCAAGCGGGTCGCGCTGGGCATGGGCGAAGAATCGGTCGAGGCGCTGCGCGAGGTCGGCAAGCTGCTCGCGTATCTCAAGGAACCGGATCCGCCCCGCGGCCTGAAGGACGCGTGGGACAAGCTGCCGGTGCTGAAGAAGGTGCTGGACATGGCGCCCAAGCAGCGCCGCTCGGCGCCTTGCCAGGAAATCGTGTGGGACGGCCACGAGGTGGATCTCGCGCGCCTGCCGATCCAGACCTGCTGGCCGGGCGATGCCGCGCCCCTCATCACCTGGGGGCTCACGGTGACGCGCGGGCCGAACAAGAAGCGCCAGAACCTCGGCATCTACCGTCAGCAGGTGATCGGCCGCAACAAGGTGATCATGCGCTGGCTCGCGCATCGCGGCGGCGCGCTGGATTTTCGCGACCACTGCATCGCCAATCCCGGTCAGCCGTTTCCGGTCGCGGTGGCGCTGGGCGCGGACCCCGCGACGATCCTCGGGGCGGTGACGCCGGTGCCCGATTCGCTCTCGGAGTATCAGTTCGCCGGCCTGCTGCGCGGTGCGCGCACCGAACTGATCAAGTGCATCGGCAACGACCTGCAAGTGCCGGCCAGCGCCGAGATCGTGCTGGAAGGTTCTATCGCGGCGGACGAGACCGCGCTGGAGGGACCGTTCGGCGATCACACCGGCTACTACAACGAGCAGGACACGTTTCCGGTGTTCACCATCGAGCGCATCACCATGCGCCGCGATCCGATCTACCACAGCACCTACACCGGCAAACCGCCGGACGAACCGGCGGTCCTGGGCGTGGCGCTGAACGAAGTGTTCGTGCCGCTGCTCACCAGGCAGTTTCCCGAGATCGTCGACTTCTACTTGCCGCCCGAGGGCTGCAGCTATCGCATGGCTGTGGTCAGCATGCGCAAGCAGTACCCGGGGCACGCCAAGCGCGTGATGTTCGGCATCTGGTCCTTCCTGCGTCAGTTCATGTACACCAAGTTCATCGTGGTGACCGACGCCGATGTGAACATCCGCGACTGGAAGGAGGTGATCTGGGCGATGACCACGCGCGTGGACCCGGCACGCGATACGCTGCTGGTGGAAAACACGCCGATCGACTACCTCGATTTCGCCAGTCCGGTGTCGGGCCTGGGCTCGAAGATGGGCATCGACGCGACCAACAAGTGGCCGGGCGAGACCACGCGCGAGTGGGGCCGGCCGATCGGGATGGAAGAAGCGGTGAAGCGGCGCGTGGACCAGTTGTGGGAATCCTTGGGGTTGTAAGCGACCTTGCAGCAGTCAAAGGTGTTCGACGCCATGTCCAACCGCCTCGCCCACGAAACCAGTCCCTATCTGCAGCAGCACGCGGGCAATCCGGTCGACTGGTACCCGTGGGGCGAGGAGGCGCTGAACCGCGCGCGTGACGAGGACAAGCCGATTTTGCTGTCGGTGGGTTATTCGGCCTGTCACTGGTGTCACGTGATGGCGCACGAGTCGTTCGAGGACGCTGATGTTGCGGTGGTGATGAACCGGCTGTTCGTCAATGTCAAGGTCGATCGCGAGGAGCGGCCGGACATCGACCAGATCTACCAGAGCGCGCACCAGTTGCTCACGCGACGCGCGGGGGGCTGGCCACTCACCATGTTTCTCACCCCGGATCAGCGGCCGTTCTTCTGCGGCACCTACTTTCCCAAGGCGCCGCGCTACAACCTGCCGGGATTCGCCGATCTGTGCGAGCACGTCGCCCGCGTGTACCGGGAACAGCGCCAGGCGATCGACGCCCAGAACGACGAGTTGATGACTCTGCTTGCCACTACGGAGGCTGCCGGCGGTGGGGCGGAGGACCCAGGCAGTGCCACGATCGATGCCGCGCTGCGGGAACTCAAGCGGTTGTTCGACCGCGAGCACGGCGGGCTCGGCGGGGCGCCGAAGTTCCCTCACCCTGCGGAGCTCGAGCTCACGCTGCGCGAGGCAATCCTGCGCGGCGACGAGGAACTGAAGCACCTGGCGCTGCTCACGTTGCGCGAGATGGCGCGCGGAGGTGTCTACGACCAGCTCGGCGGCGGGTTTGCCCGCTACAGTGTGGATGCCACCTGGACCATCCCGCACTTCGAGAAGATGCTCTACGACAACGGCCCGCTGTTGCGTCTGTGCGCGGACGCGTGGCAGCTCAGCGGGGAGGCGCGTTTCAAGAGCGCATGCGAGGAGACTGCGGGCTGGATCATGCGCGAGATGCAATCCCCCGAGGGCGGCTACTACTCCAGCCTGGACGCCGACTCCGAGCACGAAGAGGGCAAGTTCTACGTCTGGTCCCGCGAGGAAGTGCGCGACGCGCTCGAGGCGGATGAATTCGCGCTCGCCGCCCGCGTCTACGGGCTCGATTCGGCCCCGAACTTCGAGGGACGGCACTGGCACCTGCGCATCTGCCGGGAGATCGAGGACGTCGCGCGCGAGCTCGGCATGGCGCCCGGCACGGCTGAACAGGTGTTGCGGAGCGCTCGCGCAAAGCT
>Ga0316622_100002104_pt1 | contig 13574 bp, 10 predicted proteins | sample OWC_Aug_OW2_C1_D_FD_207646 | JGI IMG/M metagenome (GOLD analysis project Ga0316622, IMG submission 207646) | Wetland soil microbial communities from Old Woman Creek delta, Ohio, United States - OWC_Aug_OW2_C1_D5_C | ecosystem: Environmental > Terrestrial > Soil > Wetlands | place: USA: Ohio... | reverse complement strand
TCCGGTCGGCATCTCCGTCGAAGGCGATCCCGACATCGGCTTTCTTCTGCCTCACGCGGGCGATGAGATCCCGGAGGTTCTCGGGAACCGTCGGGTCCGGGTGGTGGTTGGGAAACCGGCCGTCCATCTCCTCGTAGAGGCAGGTCAGATCGCAGCCGTAACGCTCGAAGAGGGGAGCTGCGAAATAGCCGCCTACGCCGTTTCCGCCGTCGAGGACGACCCGGAGCCCTGGCCGGACCTTCACGTTTGCATGGATGTAGTCGAGATAGGCCACGGTGATGTCGACGCTCGAGGCCCTCCCGCTGCCCGACCGGAATGCCCCGCTCTCGATGATTTCACGCAGCTTCTGAATCTCATCCCCGTAGATCGTGTCGGGCCCCACGCAGATCTTGAACCCGTTGAACTCCGGCGGGTTGTGGCTTCCCGTCACCATGACGCCGCCCCCCGTTTTGAGATGGCGCACGGAGAAGTACAGGATCGGCGTGGCGCAGGTGCCAATGTCGATGACATCCAGACCGGTGGATAGCAGCCCTTCCTTGATCGCCTCGCCGAGAGCATCGGAGCTGAGGCGGCAGTCGCGGCCGAGTGTCATCGTCGTCACGCCGTGGCTCGCGGCATAGGTGCCTACGGCCCGGCCGAGTTTCACGACGAGTTCGGGTGTCAGGTCTTTTTCGACCAGGCCCCTGACATCATATTCCCTGAAGATTGAAACGTTCATGATCGACTCCTGAAACAACGCTTTTATCTATCACAGTTTATGACTTCAGACAATCGCTGCCCGCATGCGCTGAAGCGAAGGTCGCAGAGGGCGCGCCGACATCAATGACGGCGGAAAAAATAAGTTGACAGGCGACATCGCGATCGGTTACAAGGACACATCGAGAGGGATATCATGCACAGGGACAGCAACGTGGGCAGCTTTTTCGCTTTTTTCAGCTTTTTCGGCTTTTTTAGCGAGGTCTGCCCATAGCGCCCGACTGTAACTGAGATTCGGGCCGTGGGCAGACCGAAGCTGCCCACGGCCTTTTTTTGTTCGCAAGGCCGTGACGATCACGGCTTTTTTTATTTTGACAGGGAGGAAAGCACGATGCAGGGTACAATTTCGAAAGCCATTGCAGGGATTCTGGCAGTCGCTCTCTGGGTGCTGTCCGTTTCAGCCATGGCGGCAGAGCCGATCAGGATCGGGGCCGCCATCAATTTGACGGGGCCCGCCTCCACGTGGGGACAGTATCACGCCAAGGGGACGCAGGACTATCTTCGCTACGTCAACGAGGTCAAGGGCGGTGTCAAGGGCCGGCCGATCGAACTGGTCCTCGTCGACACGGGCTACAAGGTTCCCGAGGCCGTTGCGGCCGTCAAGAAATTCGCGATCCAGGACAAGGTGGACATGATCGCCACCTGGGGAGCGGGCGAGGGGCTTGCGGCAAAGCCGCTCATCCAGGGCTACAAGATCCCCACCATCAACTACTCGACGAGCTGGGAGCTGCTGGAAAAGCCCGTCGACTACATGTACCTGCCCTTCGGGAGCTACCGCCTCGACTGTGCCGCCATCCTCGAGTACATCAAGTCCATTCACAAGGGAAAGGAGCCCCCCAAAGTCGGTCTTCTCACCTACAACAATGCCTATGGGCGCTCCATCCACAAGCCCAGCCAGGAATACGCCAAGGCGAACAACATCAACCTCGTCGCCATCGAGGAATTTCCTCCCAAGACGGTGGACCTGACGACGGAGCTGCTGCGCCTGAAGAAGAGCGGCGCCGAGTACGTCTTCATGCAGATGCTCCCGGCGACGATTGTCACGACCTTCAAGAGCGCCGATCGCATCCAGTACGGTCCCCAGTTCTTCGGCACCTGGACCTCCACCGACCCCGACTTCTTCAAGCTCGGAAAGGGCATCATCCGTGACCGCCTGAAGATGCAGTTCCCCGGCGGGCTGCCCGGCGACAAGGGAGCCGGCATCGAGACGCTCAAGACGCTCTGGGCGAAGTACAGGACCGTGAGCCGTTTTGACGCCGCCTACTGGGAAGGGGTCGTCGTGGCGATGATCATGGAGCGCGCCGCCCTGCGCGCCCAGGAGAAATTCGGCAAGGTGAACCGCGAGACGCTCAACAAGGCCATGGAGTCTTTCACGAACGAGGATTTCGGCGGCCTCGTTCCTGCCGTGACCTACACGAAGACCAACCATGAAGGTTCCTTCCGGGGCCGGATCGTTCAGGTCCAGGAGAACGGGAACTTCAAACCGCTGACTGATTTCTACACGCCGGGAAAAGAGAAGATCCGCCACCTCAAGTAGGAGCTGCGACATGAAGGCCTATCGGGGCGAACCCGTCATCTTTGCCGACAGAGCGCCGGAAGACCGGACGGCGGAACTCGTCGTGGAGCGCCTGACGCTCCGCTTCGGGGGCATCACGGCGGTCGGAAACGTGGACCTGAAGGTTTCGACGGGCGAGCTCGTCTCCGTCATCGGCCCGAACGGGGCGGGGAAGACGAGCCTGCTGAACTGCATCACGGGGTATTACAAGGCGCAGGAGGGCAGAATCCTCTTCAACGGGAAGGACATCTCGAATCTCCCGACCCACCGGCACATCGAGCACGGGATCGGCAGGACCTTCCAGAACATCGAGCTCTTCCCGGGGATGACGGTCCTGGCGAATCTGTTGCTGGCCCGTCACCTTCACTGCCGCTACGGCCTTGCCGCGGCGTCGCTTTTCTCGGACAAGGCGAAAAGCGAGGAAATCCGCCAGCGGCGTATCATCGAGGAAATCATCGATTTTCTGGAGATCCAGTCGATCCGCAAGAAGCTCGTGGGATCGCTCCCCTACGGGATGCGCAAGCGGGTTGAACTGGGCCGGGCGCTTGCCCTGGAGCCCAAGCTTCTCATCCTCGATGAACCCTTCGCAGGGATGAACCTGGAGGAGAAGGAGGACATGGTGCGGTTTCTCCTCGAGCTTTCCGAGTCCTGGGGGCAGACGATGATTCTCGTGGAGCATGACATGTCGATCGTCATGAGCATCTCCAGCCGGATCATGGTTCTCAACTTCGGGGAGAAGCTCGCCGAGGGCACGCCCGGCGAGATCCAGGGAAACCCAGACGTCGTAAGGGCCTACCTGGGGGATCGGTCGGAGGAGCCAGCCGGGGAGGACCGGGCGGGAGGTGGCCGATGACGATCGCCCGGATCAGCGAGCGAATCAACGGCAACGGCCAACCGGCGAGGCTCGACGACGCGACCCTGGAGGCCTACGGCAAGTACACCCTGCCGCAGATCCTGAGCGAGCAGGCAAAACGCCTGGGGGCAGCCCATACGGCGATCCGCGAGAAGGCCTACGGGATCTGGCAGACAACCAATTGGGAGGATTACTTCGGCTATGTCCGGCGAACGTCGCTGGGCCTTCTCGGGCTCGGCATCCGGCGCAGGGAGAACGTCGCCCTTGTGACGAACAACCACCCCGAGTGGCTCTTCAGCGAACTGGGTGCCCAGGCTGCGGGCTGCGTCACGGTCAATCTCTTCACCTCCTCCATCGCAGACGAGCTGGCCGAGGCCTTGAAGCGTTTCCAGGCCACCGTCGTCATCGTCCAGGACCAGGAACAGGTCGACAAGCTGCTCGAGACCCGGTCGAGGCTGGGGTTCGTCAAATCCGTCGTCTACGTGGACCCCACGGGGATGCGCAATTACCGCAGCGACCCCTGGCTCATGAGTTTTCGGGAGCTGCTGGATCGGGGCGACGTGCTGGAACGGGAAAAGCCGCAACTCTTTCCAGCGGAGTTGTGGCGGGGGCGCCCCGATGATGTGGCTGTCATGATCCAGACCTCGGGGACGACGGGTCTGCCGAAGCTCGCCATGCTCACCCATCGCAATTTCACGGCCATGGCGCGCAAATGGCTCGTGACGGCGCCCGTCGGGATCGGCTCCAACTGGCTCTCCATCACTCCGCCGGCCTGGATCGTCGACCAGGTGTGGGGGGCGGGCATCACACTGACCGGCGGGCTCACGATGAATTTCCCCGAAACGGCCGAAACGATCGAAACGGATTTCCGGGAGATCGGGCCCGACGTCATCGTATCTTCATCGAGATTCTGGGAAGACCTGGCCTCGAAGATCCGTGTCAAGATGGCCGATGCGGGCATCGTGAAGCGCAAGCTTTTCCATCTGGCCGAGCGGATCGGGCAGATGGCCGTGGACCGGGAGGCGAAGAAAGAACCCCTTTCGCCCTGGCTTCGCGCGATGCGCCGTGCAGCGAGCTCTGTCGTCTTCAGGCCGCTCATGGACCGAGTGGGCTGTCTCGGCATGAAAAGCGCCTACACGGGAGGGCACCCGATCAGCCCCGAGGTCATCCGCTTCTTCCGCTCCTGCGGGCTCAACCTGAAGCAATGTTACGGACTCACCGAGGCGGGGGGGATCTTCCAGGTGCAGCCCGACAACGAGGTGAAGCCCGAGACGGTGGGGAAAGCGCTTCCGGAGACAGAGGTCCGGATTGCCGAAGACCAGGAGGTCCTCGTGAAAAGTCCCTCCAATTTCGCGGGGTATTACAACGACTTCAAGGCCTCCGAGGATGCGTTTCGGGACGGCTGGCTGCGAACGGGGGATGCAGGGTATCTGGACCCCGACGGCCACCTTGTCATCATCGGGCGCAAGGAGGAGATCATCCGGAACAAGACCGGGGCCGCCTTCTCGCCCGATTTCATCGAGACGCGGCTCAAATTCAGTCCCTACATCAAGGAGGCTGTCACCTTCGGCGAAGGGAGGCCCTATATCACGTCCTTCATCAACATCGACCTGGGGAACGTGGGAAACTGGGCCGAGGAGAGGATGATCCCCTACACAACCTACACGGACCTCTCGCAGCAGCCGAAGGTGGAGGAGCTCATCCTGGGCGAAATCCGCTCCGTGAACGATCGACTCCCCGATTACATGAAGATCCGCAGGTTCATCCTCCTGTACAAGCTCCTCGACGCCGACGACGAGGAGCTGACGAGAACCGGGAAGGTCCGCCGGCGCTTCGTCTACGGCCTGTATCTCAACCTCATCGAGGCCATGTACCGCAACCTCAATGAACTGGAGGTCAAGAGCACCGTGCGCTATCGAGACGGACAGGTGGGGAAAATCGAGACGACGGTCCGCATCATCGACGTGTAGAACGCAGTCCTGCGGTGCCTGGATCTCCGTTTCAAAAAAGCGGACCAGGCTGAAATACAAAAAAAGAATCGGTTCAATTCTTCGGAAAGGTGCAAGATGGATTTCTTCATACAGCTTCTGATCAACGGGATCAGCATCGGTTTTCTCTACGGACTTTCCGCCATGGGATTCGTCATGATTTTCAAGTCTTCGAGCGTGCTCAACTTCGCCCACGGCGAGGTCCTGGCCTTCGGCGCCTTCCTGTTCCTGGCGCTCGTGACCTGGGCGCAGCTTCCCGTCTGGCTGGGATTTCTCGTGACCCTTGCGGGGACCTTCGTCCTGGGCTTTGTCATCGAGCGGATCTTCCTGCGGCCCCTCATCGGCGAGCCGCTGATCCAGGTGATCATGCTCACCGTAGGGCTTGCCGCCATGTTCAAGGGCGGCATGCTGCTCGTCTGGGGCGGAAACCTTTACACGTATCCGGACTTCCTGCCCGAGGGACTGGGCATCAGCTGGGGCATCGTGCAGGTGCCGCCCGTTTACGTGGCGGCCGTCATCATCGGGAGCCTGTTTCTGCTCATGTTCGGTCTCTTTTTCAAGTTCTCCTCCCAGGGCATCTACATGCGCTCTGTGGCTGACAACCAGACGGCGGCGCTTTCCCTGGGGGTGCACGTGCGGCGTGTCTTTGCACTTTCCTGGGCCATCGCGGCCCTCGTGGCAGGCATCAGCGGGATCGTGCTGGGGATCATCAACGGCATCAACGTCCACGAACTCTCCTCGATCGGCCTGAAGGTCTTTCCCGTCGTCATCCTGGGGGGCCTCGACTCGATCGGCGGGGCCATCATCGGGGGGCTCATCATCGGCCTGCTGGAGACGTTTACGGGCGGTTACCTCTCGCCTTCGCTGCGGGACGTCGTGCCCTACATCACGCTGGTCTTCATCCTGCTGGTGAAGCCTTATGGCCTCTTCGGACTGGTTGAAATCGAGAGGGTCTAACCGGCTTGTTGACCGGGGGCGCATTCTGCGCCAAGAGAGAAGTTGAGAAGTTGGGAAGTTGAGAAGCTTGGACGGGCTGAAAGCCAATCACATGCTTCCGGCTTCTCCGAACTTCATAACTTCATAGCTTCTTAACTTCCATCGATTCAGAGCGCCGTGCATTGAGGCATTAAAGCAGTCTGGCAAGAAACTGTGATGGAGAGAAGTGAAAAAATGAAGACCCTTCGCTTTCGTCCCTGCGGGAATTTCAAGGTTCAATACCGGGAGGAGTTGGACGTCTTCGAGACGGACTTCGGGAGGCTCTCGGCCGCGATGGGGCTGGTGCTCCTCTTTGCCGTTTTGCCGTGGGTTGCCTCACCCTATTTCCTCTACGTCTTGAACCTCATCGGGATCGCGGCGATCGCAGCCCTCGGGCTCAACATCCTCGTGGGCTACACGGGATTGATCTCCCTGGGGCATGGAGCCTTCTTCGGGGTCGGCGCCTACTCGGCGGGCATTCTCGCCGTAACGTACGGCGTTCCATTTCTGGCCGTCGTTCCGCTGGCGGGAATCGTCACGGCCGTCGTCGGCATGGTCTTCGGAATTCCCTCGGGACGCCTGAAAGGGCTCTACCTGACCATTGCGACACTGGCCGGACAGTTCATCATTGAATACGTGCTCGTCCACTGGGAAAGCGTAACCGGCGGCACCATGGGGATCACGCTTCCCGCCCCGTCGCTTTTGGGGGTTGCGATTGTGGGGGACATGAGTTTCTTCTATGTGATCTACGCGACAGCGGTCGTCATGGTCTTCGGGGCCGTAAACCTCATGCGCACGCGCTACGGGCGCGCCTTTGTGGCCATCCGCGACAACGACCAGGCAGCCGAAGGGATGGGGATCCCTATTTTTCGGTACAAGCTCCTCTCTTTCGCCGTGAGTTCCTTCTATGCCGGCGTTGCCGGGGCCCTTTGGGCCTACTACATGATCAGCATCACGGCAGAGCCTTTCACGCTGGGACTGTCCGTCGAATATATCGCCATGATCATCATCGGGGGGCTGGGGAGCATCCCCGGGGCCATTTTCGGAACCATTTTTATCACACTGCTCAACGAGGGTCTCCGCTGGGTTACGGACTCGATCATGAACATGGGTGGACTCGCAGGAGTGGAGCTGACGATGGCGCCGCTGCGGGAGTTCGTTTTCGGTCTGGCCATTGTTCTTTTTATTCTGTTCGAGCCGCGGGGGCTTGCGGAGGTGTGGAGGATTGTGCGCTCGAACTTCAAGTTATGGCCTTTCTCCTACTAGGGGCCAGGGTACAGGGTAAAGGGTCCAGGGAATGAGTGAGAACAAGCTGCTTGTCATCAACAACATCAGCGTCGTCTATTCCGACGTGATCCAGGTCCTGAAGGGCGTGTCCCTGACCGTAGAGCCCGGTCAGGTCGTCTCGCTGCTGGGGAGCAACGGCGCAGGGAAGACCACGACGCTGAAGGCGATTTCGGGGCTTCTGAAACCGGAAAACGGCGAGGTCACCGAAGGAAGCGTCCTGTTCGACGGTAAACCGATCCACAACCATTCTCCGGAAACGATCACGAGGGCCGGGATCATCCAGGTCCTGGAAGGCCGACAACCCTTTAAATACCTCACGATCGAAGAGAACCTCCGGGTGGGGACGGCAACGAGGTGGGGAAAGCCTTTCAGGCAGGATCTGGAAAAAGTCTATCATTACTTCCCCGCCCTCACGAAACGCCGCAAGACGCTAGCCGGCTACTGCAGCGGCGGGGAGATGCAGATGCTCGTCATCGGCCGGGCCCTCATGGCCCACCCGAAGCTTCTGCTCCTGGACGAGCCGTCCCTGGGGCTTGCGCCGCTCATCGTCAGGGAGATCTTCCAGATCATCGAACGGATCAACCGGGAGGACGGCACGACGATCGTCCTCGTGGAGCAGAATGCCAACATGGCTTTGCAGATTGCCACCTATGGATACGTCATGGAAAACGGGAAGATCGTCATGGAGGGGCGTGCCGAGGAACTTCGGGAAAATCCCGACGTGAAGGAGTTCTACCTGGGCATGGGCGTCGCAGGAACGAAATCCTACCGGGATGTGAAAGCCTATAAGCGCCGGAAACGATGGCTCTGAGAGGCGGGGTACAGGGTATCGGGTATAGGGTATAGGGGAAGAAAAAGATCAAAGTTGCCGGGGGATGAAATGGCGGTGAAAAAAAAGAGCTCGTATTTCGACGAGAAGGAAACGAGGAGCCACGAGCAGCGCAGGGAGGATCAGGCGGGGGAACTGGCGGCCATGATGAGACTTGCCGTGAGGAAATCGCCGCTGATCCGGAAACAGGTCGAAGCCCTCGGGATCAGGCCTGCGAAACGAAATGCCCATGAAATTCTAAAACGGCTTCCCGTCATCTCGCGGGAAAAGCTCGTCCAGATGGAGATCGACGATCCGCCCTATGCGGGGCTCGGCAACCCTGATTCAAAAATCGACCGGATCTTCACCTCGCCGGGGCCCGTCTACGAACCGCACCTCTCGGAGTCGGACCCCATCTGGGCCAGGGCCTACCATGCGGCGGGGTTCGGAGCGGGGGATGTGGTCCTGAATGCCTTCTCCTACCATCTCGTTGCGGCGGGACTCACGTTTCACAGCGGTCTGAGGCGCGTGGGGGCTGCGGTGGTCCCCTCGGGCACGTCGAGCGCTGCCATCCAGGTCCAGCTCATACGGGATCTCAAGGTGACGGGATACACGGGGACGCCGAGTTTCCTCAAGACGATCATCGAGAAGGCTGTGGAGACGGGCCACGACTTCAAACGGGATTTCCTTGTGCGCAGGGCTTCGTTTGCGGCGGAGCCCCTCCAACCGGCCCTGAGAGAGGAATTCGAGAACCGGTACGGGATCGACACCTACCAGATGTACGGGGCGACGGAGGTGGGCGACGTGGCCTATGAGTGCCGCGAGAAAAATGGCTGGCACATCTGCGAGGAGGTATTCGTCGAGATCCTCGACCCCGAAACGGGGCGCGACGTGCCGCCGGGGGAACTCGGGGAGGTCGTCGTCACGCGCTTCAACGGCATCTTCTTTCTATTCCGCTTTGCGACGGGCGATCTCTCCCGGCTGATCCCGGAGCGATGCCCCTGCGGGAGAACATCGCTGCGGCTTGCCGGGGTGGCGGGCAGGGTAGGGGAAGCCGTAAAGGTGAGGGGGATGTTCGTGGCGCCGAGCCAGCTGAAGAAAGTCGGCGGGCGCTTCCCTGATTGGAAATTCCAGGTCGTCGTGAACCGATCGGAAAACAGGGATATCCTCACCGTCCGCATCGACGCGCCGGAAACGAAACGAGGCAAGGAGCACCTTGCCTCGTTCGAGAAACATTTTGCCGAAATCTGCACGGTCCGCATCGACCGGGTCGAGGAAATCCCGCAAGGGACGCTCGGAGAGAGCTACAAGCCGATCGTCGACGAGCGGAGCTGGAAATAACGGGAGGAAGGTATCACTCACCCTCACCCTGGCCCCGTTCGACGGGCTCACGGCCCTTAATTTGTCGAAGGGCTCTCCCCTCAAGGGAGAGTGAACTTTTGAGGTAAGCGCGCTTTCACAGAGAGAGGGCGCCTGTAAGGAGAGGCTTCCGCAGGAAGCCTATTTTTTGACGGCCGCCAGCACTTCCCGGATATCGGGCAATTCCCGGATGGGATAGACCTTGATCCAGGAGATCCTGCCTTTTTCATCAATGAGGATGTTCGCACGCTCCGAGAAGCCCTCCTTGCGGAACAGGCCGAGGGAGGCCGCGACTTTCCCGTGGGGCCAGAAATCGGCCAGAAGCTTCGTTTTCTTGATCTTCAACGATTTCGCCCAGGCGGTCTTACAGGGGACACTGTCGATGCTCAGGCCGACGGCCACGGTTCCCGCCCTTTCAAAACCCTTCAGATTCTTCTCGAGGGCCTGCATCTGTTTTGCGCAGATCGATGTCCAGGCAAGGGGGTGAAAGGACAGAAGGACTTTTTTCCCCTTGAAAGCGGAAAGCTTGAAATCCTGCCCGTTCTGATCCTTGAGCGTGAAGTCCTTGACCTTGGTTCCGATGGATAGGGATTTTGCTGCCATGTGCTCCTCCTTATGCTCCGTCAACGCCATGATGCTCTTTTTTCCTGAACCACCCTTCGGGGTCAGTGAAATAATCCTCCGTATCCTTTAGGGAGAGGTAATGCTGCCTCTCCATTTTCGAGAGGATCTCGAAGAAGGCTTTTTCCTTCGGGTCCGTTGACGCGTCACGCAACTGGGCGTAAAATTTCTCGCCTTTTGCTTCGAAGTCCAGTGCGGTCCGGACGGCCTTCAGGTCGTCGTCGTTCCCGGGGGCGGACGCTTCGGCCTTCAGGAGAAAGTCCTTGAGGATGTCCTTCACGGAAGTCCCCTTGACTTTCACGGGGAGAGATTCGGGCCACTTCTGCTCTTTTTTCCAGCGGGCGTGAATCTCCTTGAGCCGATCGTAATGCTCGAGTTCGTCATCGGCGATCTGCTTGAACATCGATTTGCCGAGTTTGTTGCGGCAACGCTCGGCGCTCTTGAGGTAGAACTCACGCTCTCTCATCTCGTTTGTCAGGGCCACCTCGAGGGCATTGAGACGCTCTTCCTTTTTCATCGGACCACTCCTTTCAGGGTTGAAGGAATATTATGACCAGTGAATTGATACGGAATTATAGCAGATCGGAGAGGAGCCGGAAACGGATTATTTTGATCCCGTGAAAATTCTGGCGGGCGGCAGGGCGCGAAGCACCCGACGGACTTGAAATTGCCCATGGCCTGTGCAACAATGATGCGGCTGAAAAAAGCAAAGGTCAGCGCATGAGAAACAAGATGCTCTACGCCCTGCTTATCCTCGCGCTCGGAGTTGCCGCGGCGCTCGCTTACCCCGTCGTGAAAATCAAGATGTCCGCCTCGGTCGTACACCCGGATCCGCGCTTCATACCCGCCTCGAGCGAACAGGCCCTACACGGCCACGTGCATGCCCTGACCGTGGTCATCGGGTCCCGGAGCATCCGGGAATACGGGAAAATCCGGGAGGCCGAACAATACATTCGGACGTTTCTCGAGGGGGAGGGGATTCCGTATTCGCTTCAGGGATACGATCACGAGGGAAACCGGTACAACAACATTGTCGTCACGCTCGAGGGAACATCCCATCGCGAAGAGTCGATCATCATCGGGGCCCACTATGACACGGTTTACGGCACGCCCGGTGCCGACGACAACGCGAGTGCAGTGGCCGTGCTGCTCGAACTGTGCCGTGACTTGAAAGAGTATCAGCCCGGTCGGACCTTGAGGCTTATCTTCTTTGTTCTCGAGGAACCGCCGGCCTTCATGACCCCCGCCATGGGCAGTTACGTCTATGCCACGCAGGCCCGGGACCTCGGTGAGAATATCGTCGGGATGATCTCTCTGGAGATGGTGGGGTACTTCAATGATGCCGAGGGAAGCCAGGCCTTTCCGGTTCCGGGCATGCACTGGATATTCCCCGACCGCGGGAACTTCGTTGGGGTCGTGGGCAACGTGGCCTCCCGGGATCTGACCCTTGCCGTGGCGGAGTCCTTGAAGACCGGTTCCGGGCTTCCCGTCGAGCATCTCGTGGCGCTGCCCTTCGTGCCCGGCATCGGCCTGTCCGATCACGGATCGTTCTGGAAAATGGGATTTCGGGCCGTCATGGTGACCGACACGGCCTTCTACCGCAACCCCAATTATCACGGCGAAAAAGACACGATCGGAACGCTGCGTTTCGACAAGATGTCACAGCTCGTGCGTGGACTGGTCCACGTCGTCGAGTTCCTCACTAAGGCTAAAGGATAAAGGCGGAAGATAGCGGATAAAGAAGACTGGAAGTTAAAAGGACATTCGAGTTCATCCTTTTTCCTTTAACCTTGAACCTTGTCAGGTCTGTGTCGATGCGGCGGCGATATCGCGGACTTTCAACTGGATGTTCGAGGAGCCGTTCCAGTAGTTGATCTGCGGGGTGAAGGCGATGTCGAGCCGGACTCCCTCGATATCCTGGGCGTAATCGCCCTTGTTGAACCAGATGGAGCTGCAGGACACCCCGTCGCCGTAGACGCGCATCTTGAGATGCCTGTTGCCCACGACCGTGGGGTATGAGACCTGGACGTTGCGGGTACAGATGATCGGTTCCGGGTTCCGGGTCCCGAAAGGGGCCAGCCGGTCGAACTGCGAGACCAGGTCGTGGGTGATCTGGTTCAGGCTGCACTGCGCGTCAATGTGCGTCTCCGGGAGCAACTCCTGAACGACGAGTCCTTCCTTGACGAGATCCCCGAGTACCTCGCTCAGCTTCTCGATGTCGCCCTCCTTCACGGAGATGCCCGCCGCGTAACGATGGCCTCCATACGAGATCAGCAGGGGATCGCAGATCTTGAGTCCTTCGTACAGATTGAATTCGGCGATGCTTCTTCCCGATCCCTTTCCGATGCCGTCTTTGAGACTGATGAGAATCGTAGGGCGGTAGAAGCGGTCGACGACCCGGGAGGCCACGATCCCGATCACGCCGGGGTGCCATTCCGGCGAAGCAAGGACGAGGGCGCCTTTGTCTTTCGTATCGCCCATGGAGTGGATCCGGGCGATGATCTCGTCGAAGATCGTCTTTTCGAGGCGTTGACGTTCCCGGTTGCAAGTCTCCAGGCGTGAGGCGAGGCGCTGCGCTTCGGCGGGGTCTTCCGTCAGCAGGAGACGGACGGCATCGTCGGGAGTTCCGACGCGTCCGGCCGCATTGATCCGGGGAATCAGCGCGAATGAGGCAACCCCGGAGTCGATGGCCGTGTTACCCAGGCCTGCCGTGTCCCTCAGGGCCTTCAGGCCCACCCGCCGGTCCTCGTTGATGAGGTCGAGGCCGATCCGGGCAAAGATCCGGTTTTCGTCGACCAGCGGCGAAAGGTCGCCGATCGTCCCCAGGGCAACGAGGTCGAGATAATCCCTGAGGTTCGGATATGGCCGGTTGGACCAGAAACCGATATTGCGCAACCCACCGCGCAGCGCGATCAGGAAATTGAAGACAATGCCGACGCCTGCGAGCTGCTTGAAGGGAAACGAGCAGTCGCTTCGGTTGGGGTTGATGACGGCTGATGCCCGTGGGAGAGCAGGCGGGACCTCGTGATGGTCGAGAACAATCGTGTCGATGCCGAGTAAGCGAGCGTAATCGATCTCCTCCCGGTCCGAGACGCCGCAGTCGACGGTGACGATCAGGCTCACGTCCTGGGCCTTCAGCCGGTCGATGGCCTTACGGTTCAGGCTGTAGCCTTCATCGACCCGGTCGGGTATGTAGTACATCACGCGGTCGTGAATTCCCTGCAGAAAACGGTACAGGCAAGCCAGCGAGGTGATGCCGTCGGCGTCGTAATCGCCGTATACGGCCAGCTTTTCCCCGCCCTGGACAGCCCGGATGAGACGCTCCACCCCTTGTTTCATGTCTTTCATGAGGTACGGGCTGTGCAGGTCGTG
>Ga0316622_100002103_pt1 | contig 13577 bp, 9 predicted proteins | sample OWC_Aug_OW2_C1_D_FD_207646 | JGI IMG/M metagenome (GOLD analysis project Ga0316622, IMG submission 207646) | Wetland soil microbial communities from Old Woman Creek delta, Ohio, United States - OWC_Aug_OW2_C1_D5_C | ecosystem: Environmental > Terrestrial > Soil > Wetlands | place: USA: Ohio... | reverse complement strand
CCAGCTTGTAGAGCAGATAATAGACCGGGTTGTAGGCACCAAAAGCCAGGAACAGACCGATCAGGGCCAGTACCAGGGCTGCGCCGCCGGCTCGCTTCCGTCGCAGCACGGCCCAGGCGCCGACCGCCGCCAGCACGAGCCCCAGTAGGCCGACATAGGCGATGTACTCGCTAAAGGGGGGCGCCCACAACAGGGGAGGCAGGAAGGCTTTGAATACCAGACCTGGTTTGAGTGAAAAGGAGGCCGCTTCCTGGTAAGGCAGCCCGCCGCTGCGTACCGACAGGCGCGAAAGCTCCTGCGTGGGCAGCAACTGGCCGGCCGCCAGCAAGACCCCCATGACGGCCATCGCCGCCAAGGCGCCGACCCCCCGTAGTCCAAACAGGATCTTTTTTGCTCTCAGGTCGTTCCATCCCCGGAGCAAAGCATACAGCCCGGCCGCAAAAAGCACGATGTAGGCTGCCTGGGTGTGGCCGGCGAGCACGCTCAGGGCGACGATGGCTCCACCGCATAGTAGGGCCAGCCAACGCCCGCGTCCCTGGCCCATCGCTCCCTCCAGGCAGAGGAGCAGCCACGGCAGCCAGGCAGAAGCGTTGAGCTGGTTGAGATGCTCCACCTGGGCGCCGAGGAAGCCGCCGAAGGCAAATACGGCCGCGGCGACAAAGGCGCCCAACGGGCGGAGTCGCAGTGCCCAGCGGGCCAGGAGATAGGTCCCGGCGCCCGCCAGCCAGATGTGCAGGACGATGCTCCAGGCCACTTGCTTGGGCGGCGACAACCAGAGAAAGGGCCAATGGAGCGGATAGAGGACGGCCGCCTGCGAGTTGGCTAGCAGCGGCGCGCCCATAAACAGGTACGGATTCCACAGCGGCAGGCGCCCTGCCCGCAGAGCCTCGCCGGCAAAGTCGCGGTAGGGATAAAAGTAGGCAAACACGTCCAGCCCGGCCAGCACCCGGTTGGTCAGGGCGATCTTCCAGAAAAAGAGGAGGGTGAGCAAAGCCAGGGCCAGCAGCGCGGCGGCGTCAGGCAAGAGCGTGCGTAGTCTAGAACCCATCATCCCACTCCAGACGATAGAGCCAGCCGGTCTCCCGGTTGCGGGTGTAGAACAGCGGGATGGCCAGCTCCTCAATGGGGGTCAGGCGGTGGCGAGTGGCCTCCTGAGTGATAAAGTCGGCCATGAGGCCACCATCGTCGAGCAGATAGACCGGCCGCCCGCGGGCCTGCATGGCCTCCAGGAAGGTGTTCCACTCGTCGCCGGTCCAGCTATCATAGGGGCGGACCGCGTCGCGGCCGGTGAGCATCATCACCGCTCCCGCGTTCAGCGAAGCGCCGACGATCGCCTCCGGCGGAGTCAGCTCCGCCAGCCGGTCAAAGGCGGCGCGCTGCTCGACGCGCATGTAGCCGAAAGAGGCCCAGCCCGGCTTCCAGAGGTTGTCGATCATCGCCCAGCGACCAAGGGCCAGGCTGAGGATCACCCAGGCGACCGTGACCACTGACAGCATAGCCGGGCCAAGGCGGGCCATGCCGCCGTGCGTGACGGCCCGCACCCTGCTCACCAGGGCGACAGCCCCGTAGGCCACGGCCAGGTCGACGAGCGGAAAGAGGGAGATCAGGTCACGCAGGCGCAGCGAGCGGTAGGTGAGGTTAACCAGCAGTACCGCCAGGAAGGCGCTGCCCAGGACCAACGCTTCACGGCCTCGGTCACGGGCGAGGCGGTACCCGCCGTAAATAGCCAGCGGGAAGAGGTAGCCCCACTCTCCAGCCACCAGAGCGTCGCGCAGCATCTGCCAGGCCACAGGCACGATGTTTTGCAGGCCCATGAGAGGCAGCTCGGTGGTCTCGGTGTGGAATGGGCCACCGAACACCCGCCAGTGGTAAACGAGGTCTGGCAGAGCAGCCACTAGGGCGGCGCCCAGAAAGGCGGCCATGGGAAGGACAAGGGCCGATGAACGGCGGGCGGAGGACACTCGACGCTGCGCCTGGTACCCCAGGAGCACGGCCAGGAGCCCCGGCAGGACGAGCACCAACTGGGTATGGCGCACCCAATAAGCCCAGCCGCAGCAGATCCCGGCCAGGAAGAAGTACCCCCGGCCGCCCTGCCCGTCCGCCAGGTTGTGCATGCCGCGCAAGGCAAAGAGGAGGGTGAGCACGGTAAAAAGCTGGGCGGGAGCATCGGCCATCGGCACCAGCAAGCGATCGACATGCTCTGGAGAGGTGGCGAGCAAGGCCACAGTTAATGCGCCGGTCAGGAAGCGCACGACTTTTGGCGCGCCCCGCAGTGCCTCCTGGACGAGCAGCCAGGTGGCGGCCAGGGCCAGAAAGGCGACGATGGGCGTTGTGACATAAAGTCCGGTCTCGCCCAGAAGCCTGAAGCCGGCAGCCAGCAGCACCGAAGCCCCGGGTGCCCATACACTCGGACAATCCCCCAGGTCGTTGCGGGGGATGTGATAGCCCACCGGCTGGAGAGGCGCCCAGGCGATATTCAACGGTATTACCGCTTGAAAGAGCGAAAAACGGTGCAAAAAGGTGCCGTGCTCGGCCAAATCTACGCCCATTTGGGCATAGGCGTAGGGGTCGGTGGCCGTCGCACCGTGGGTCCGCTTGCTCAAGTAGACCACTCCTGCCCAGGCCAACGTCGCGACGAGCAAGGCGGCGACTGCCCAGCGCCACAGTAACGCCGGCCGGCCCAGGGCGCTGGCTACGACTTGAAATTGACATAAGGCAGTATAGGCGACGGCTGCCAGGATGATGGCATCCAGGTAAAAGAGGGAGAGCATGGGATTGGGGAAAGCCAGTCCCTGCCAGCCGACGACGGTGATGCCCAGGCCGAGGTAGACCAGCCAGAGGAGGGTCGCTGCGTACGCGCCAAATAGCGGAGTGAGGGCCATGAGGTTGGGCAGGCAACGGCGGAGAAACAGCGGGACCTGTGGTGTCAACAGCAAGAGAAGGACCAGCGGCGCCGTCCAGAGAGGCCGGCGGTAACGGGCGGCGAGGACGAGGGCGATGCCGGCCAGGTGAAGGATCAGGACAAGGAAGTAGGGCACGATACGCACTCCGCTCAGCCCTGACCCCTTTGCCTCATCGGCGAGAGGGGTGGGCTCCGCGGGGAGGAGGGCCAGGATGCGGAGCTGGGTGGAGAGCCACGGCCGGAGCTGAAGATGGCGAAAGCGATAGGCGAGGGCGCCGGCGATGGCGAGTGCGGCCAGGGAGTACGGCCAAATGCGTGCCGACCAGCCGGGCCAGCCCAGGAAACGGCCCACGACGGTCGCCAACCCGGCCAGGCAGACGCCCCCTTCAAACCAGGCCCAGGCACGGTGAGCCGGAGAGCGTTCCTTCGCACGTGGACCGAAGGACAACCAGAGCACGCCGGCCAGCCCGGCGCCAAAGAACAGTCCCAAGGCCAGATAGAGCACCCAGGATCCGCCGAGGGGACCCGGCTCGCCAACGGCCAGGTATTCAGGACTGAGCAGACGTTTCAGCGTATCAAGCATGGGCCATCTGAAGCAGGATGCAGAATGCAGGGGGCAAGATGCAAGAGGCAAGGTGCAGGAGGCAGAAAGCAGGAAGCACGATGCCAGAGGCAGGAGGCAGGTGGAAAGTGGAGGGCGAAAGGCTGCGGGTCATGGGCCCTCCAGGCGGTACAGGCGGAACGATGTGGTGCCGTCGCGCCGGGTTGTCTGAAAGAGCGGTATCAGGTGGATGCCTGCCTCGGCGAGGGCGGCCTCATCTGGAGTGCTGTCGCGCCATGTGGGGAAAGCGATATACCTTGGCTCGCGGCGATAGACGGTCGCGTCTTGCGCCAGGTCGGGCAGGTCCGGGTACCAGTGGATGCGCAGCGGCGCGCCGTAGAGATAGAAACGATAGTGGTAGCCCAGCCAGTGGTCATATAGCACCGAGCCGGGTGGCGCCTGGGTGCGCAGGTAGGCAGCCAGTTGATCGATGCCGTCGTACGCTCCGTGGTCGCCGCCCAGCGGCAGCTCGCTGTGGGCAGCCTGGAGGACCGGCCCGGCCAGCGAGATGGCCAGAAACGCTCCCACCGCGACGGCGTAGACCCGCCGCCAGGGTGCGGCGGGGATGGCCAGGCCCAGTGCCACCAGGGCACGCGCTGCCAACAGTGCAACCAGGGGCACCAGGCCCAACAGGTAACGGTCCCATATTTGAAAGCTGACCAGCCAGTGCAGCAGCAAAAAGGCAAGGACAAAGGCGCCGAACGCCAGGTCGATCCGCGACGGGCCGGGCCACCAGCGAGCCAGACCGCATGCGAACCAGAGCCCGATGGCCGCAAGCAGGAAGACATTGAACCAGGGTGAAACCCAGAAGCTGCCGGCCCAGCGCAGCCACTCGGCCGCGCGGGACACCCAGTCGCCTGGGTGAGCGAGCGCCAGGCGGCCGTAGCTGATCAGGCTCTGTTGAAGAAAGCCGGGGCGTTGGAGGCGCGCCGTGTCCCACCACAGGACGCCGGCGGCGACAAGGAGAAAACCCAACACAAAGCGCACCCAGCGCTGATTCCAGATCTTTTTGAGCCAGGTGAGCGCCCCGCTGCCTGGTCGGGCTTTTCCTTCACGATGGACAGGTTCCTCGGGATTTGTAGGCGCCAAATGTCTGGGGCTGAGCAGTGCCGTGGCGACAACCAGGGGCAGGAAGAAGAGGCCCTGCTGCTTGGTGGCGGCTGCCAGACCGGCGAGCAGGCCTGCAGCACCGAGGCGATCCGTCGCCGCCGCCAGGAGTGCCCCCAGGACAAAGGTGGTCATCAGTGGGTCGGTGAAAGCGGTAGAGGAAAACAGGATGTCGAACGGCGAGAGTGCCAGCAGGAGAGCGGCCAACAGGGCGGCCCCCTCACTTCCACCAGCATCTTGCGGCCGGCGATCGGGAGAAGGGAGCTGGCGGCCAAGAGCATAGACCAGGACAATGGAAGCCAGGCTGGCCAAAAGGCTGGGCAGACGGGCGGCGGTCTCGTGGCCCGCGCCGACACCGGTCGCCATAGAGGGCGAGCTGAGCCAGAAACTGAGAGCCAGGGTGTAAGGGTGGAGCGGAGGTTTATCGACCGGCTCCAGGTCAAGCATCGGGTCAGCACCGGTGGCGATCTGAAGGCCCCACGTCGCGTACAAGGCTTCATCCTCGAGAAAGCGGTTCTGGCCCCAGGGAGCCAGGCGCAGCGCCAGGGCCAGGAGAAGGATGGCAATCAGGGCGATGGGTTGCCAGGGAAGATGAACTCTTGTCATTCAGTGTCTGTGCGTTGAGCCGTAGGCCGATCAGTCCACAAACCGGTACTTGATGAGTGTCCAGAAGGCGACCGGGCCGTCGCGCCAACTGATCTTCTTGCCTTCATAGTACTCGCGGCCATAGTAGGAGATGGGCACCTCGAAGATGCGGTGGCCACGCTTGAGCACCTTAGCCGTGATCTCGGGCTCAAAGTCAAAACGCCGGGAACGAAGGGGGATGTCCTTGATGATGTCGGCACGGAAGCACTTGTAGCAGGTCTCCATGTCGCTCAGGATGGTATTGTAGAGGACATTGGTGGTCAGGGTCAGGAGCTTGTTGCCGACCATGTGCCAGAAGAGCATCGCCTTGCGCGGCCCCAGGAAGCGGCTGCCATAGACGACCTTGACCCGGCCTTCGGCAATGGGCCGGATAAGCAGTGGGTACTCGCGCGGGTCATACTCCAAGTCGGCATCCTGGATGAGGATCAGGTCGCCGGTTGCTTGACGGATTGCGGTCCGGACGGCCGCGCCTTTGCCCTGGTTCTGGTCGTGATAGAAGACCACAAGATCGCCGGCTGTGGTTTCCTCGGCCAGGATCTCCCGGCAGCCATCGGTCGAGCCATCGTCGACGACAAGGATCTCTCTTTCCATGCCGGGCAGCTCGACCGCGCGCACCTGATGCAGGATCTCGCGCAGCGTCTCACGCTCGTTGTAGACCGGCATGACCACGGACAGTTTCATGGCATCTCCTCCTGGCTGAACCTGGCTATTATAGCCGAATCGACGAGGGAGGGCAAGATTCGGATTTTGCATTTGTTTGTTGGCAATGGCTGTGATAGAATGATGCGGGAAGAGGCTTGAAGCGCTGCAATGATCTACGTGGATGTTTCGTCGGCGGTGCACGCCAAAGCAGGGATCGGGCGGTACGCGGGGAGCCTGGCTCAGGCATTGGTCGAGCGGCAGCCTGGGCGGTTCGCCCTGTTCTACAACCGGGGACGAGACACACGGCCACCGGAGGGACTAGAGCCGGTGCCGGCCCGGACGGTGCGCGCCGGGTACAAGCCGTGGCGGATGGCGGTTTGGCTGGGACAGTTGGCCGGGGTACCGTTTAACCGGTTGGTGCCAGGAGCCGAGCTGTTTCACGCCACGGAGCACCTGCTGCCACCGTTGCAGGGCGTGCCCACGGTGCTTACCGTCCACGACATGATCTTCAGACTGTTTCCCGAGCATCAGAAGCGCCTGAACTACTGGTACCTGAACGCCACCATGCCCCTGTACTGCCGGCGGGCGAACGCGATCGTTAGCGTGTCTGAGTGCAGCAAGCGGGATCTCATTGCTCACTATAATCTCGATCCCGGCAAGGTCACGGTGATCTATGAGGCGGCTGCGCCCGAGTTCAAGCCGGCGTCCCCAGTGGCGGTTGAGGAAGTCAGGCGCCGCTATGGGTTGCCAGAGCAGTTCCTGATCCACGTGGGCACGCTCGAGCCGCGCAAGAACCTGGTGCGGCTTATTGAGGCACTGCAGCGGCTGCGCGGCGAAGGGCTGATCGTGCCCCTGTGGATGGTAGGGGGCAGGGGCTGGCTGTACGACGACTTTTTCCGGCGGGTGGAGGAGCTGGAGGTGCGGGATGTGGTACACCTGACCGGATATGTGCCCGCCGCCGACCTGCCGCTCCTGTACAGCGCGGCGACTGTGGCAGCCGTGCCCTCGGTGTACGAAGGGTTTGGCTTGCCCGTGCTGGAGGCGATGGCCTGCGGGACACCCGTGGTCGCGTCCAACACCTCCAGCCTGCCAGAAGCGGGCGGCGATGCAGCCCGCTATTTCGACCCGTACGATGTGGAGGCGATGGCCGAGGCACTCCGCGCCGTGTGGACCGATCCCGAGCTTCGGGCCGAAATGCGACAGCGCGGTTTGGTGCAGGCCGCGCGGTTTTCGTGGGGGCGGGCGGCGGAGGAGACGATCGGGGTGTACGAGCGGGTAATGGAGACGGGGTGAGGGCGAGAAAGTATTGGAGATTGGGTATTGGAGATTAGGTATTGGAGATTGGGTATTGGGGATTGGGGATTTGGCGATGGGTAGAGGACTCTCGTGCCCGTAGCCGAGAGGGTAGCGCCACTTCGCGTAGTCATCCCATGAGATGGATGCCGGATGGCGGTTCGTTCGCTACGAGGTGGTTATACTATGCGAAATCCGGCGATGCCTTATGGCGCCTGGTTGAGCGGGATCAGCTTCGGGAATTCGGAAGCCGATTCGGCGAGCCGGACCAGAGAGCCGATGGGGTGGGCGCCGAGCAGCAGGTGCGTGCCGCGCGGTGTCATGGCCAGGACCATGCCTACAGCCTGGCCGGTGTGTTGGCTGACAAATGGCGATCCGCTGAGCTGGCCGGGATTGAAGCGGTCATCCATCAGCACCCAAACGGCCCTGTCGCTCGCCGACTGGACGGTGCCCTCCAGCACGCGCAGGCCACCGCGGCCGTCTCCCAAGCCGCTGTATAGGGAAACCCGTTCTCCAGGTTGCGGCAGGCCGCGGGAATCTGGCGTGAGCACCAGGCCGGTATCCACTGGTGATTCGACCTTCAAGAGAAGATAGTCCACGGCCAGGTCTTCGGCAGTGAAACGGTGGCCCGGCTGACCTCGTAGGGTATGAAATTCCCAAATCAAGTCGTCGCGACCGGCCACGCCAAGCGCGATCCGCTCGAGAGGCCGATCGGGACGGTCAAACGCCACAGCATGGGCTGCGCTCACGCCCACAATGTCGCCCGAGGGCAGGCGAAGCAGAAAGCCACTGCCTACCGGCTCGTAGGCGCGGCCCCGATACAAGGCCCATTCCCGCAATCCAACGGGTCCCTCTGGCATCTGGCCGGGAGGTGCAAGGATGGTGGGCGGCAGTGGGGTTGGGTCCGGGTGCCGGGCAAAAGGCGTCTGCCCAAAGAGCCAGCCGGCCGTAAGCAGCAAGGCCAGGGGCAGAGCCAGGAGTAGCCCCCGGAGGACGAAGCCAATCTTGACCATAGGCCCGGCCTGTGTGCTCTAGAACAGGGCAGGGGGAAGCACGTGGCCTCCCCCTGCTGAATCTCATCTCGGCTTGACAACGGGCTGGAGGCGGCTAGCCCCCCAGGTACTCTTCGATCGCCTTCTTGCTGATACGGTAGCTGGTCCCGATCTTCTTGGCCTTCAGCTCGCCGGATTCGATGACGGCCAGCACGTCCTGTTCTCCGACGCGCATGTACTCCGCCGCTTCGGACAGGGTCATGATGTCGGGAGACGCAGCGGCAGGTGTTGCAGCGGCGGGCTGTCCGGCCACCGGAGCCATGGCCTGGCCCATCATCTGAGCCATGGCCGCACCCATGCCGACACCGGCCCCCAGGCCCACGCCGGCACCGGTCACACTGCCTGCGCCACCGCTGGACTGGGCAGCCTCCCGGATACCGCGGGCCGTCTGGAACTGGAGGTACTTTTGCATGTCGCCGATAGCGCCCATGGCGGCGCGCTCGTCGATGGCTTTGGCGGTTTCTTCGGTGGGGCTGATGTTGTTGACGTACAGCGTCTTGAGCTGGATGCCTACGTTGGCAAAGTCGTCCTGGACCTTGGCCTTGGCCCCGGCACCGATCTCGTCATAGAGTGCGGGCAGGTCAAAGAGGCCCTTCTTGATTTCGCCCAAGAGGTCGGTCAGCTTGGCGACGACGATGCCACGCAGGAACTGCGTGATCTGTGGGGTCTGGTAGATGCCCTGGGCGCCGACGATCTTGTTCACAAAGAGGGCAGGATCCTGGACCTGGATCGAGAAGGTGCCAAAGGCGCGCAGCCGCACCAGTCCCAGGTCGGCGTCGCGCAGGGCAATCGGCTCGGAGGTGCCCCATTTCTGGTCCAGGAATTCGCGCATGCTGACGAAATACACCTCGGCGGTGAAGGGCGTGCGGCCACTCGTCGCCATGCCGATCAGGTTGCTCAGGATGGGAGCATTGGCAGTGGTAATGGTGTGGCGGCCCGGACCAAAGGTATCCAACGACTTGCCGTCCCGGAAAAAGACCCCCTGCTGGAACTCGCGGACGATCACCTGGGAGCCGAATCGAAAGTCCCCCGATCCGTATTCGGGCAGCCGGCGGACCATTTCGTCTTCTTGCTGATTGGGTACCTCGATGACGTCAATAATCCTTGCCATTCCGTTCCTCCTATTTCTCGGAATCGAGTGTCAGTGGCGCATCAACCTGGAGCATCGCCTCTTCACGATGCTTCCAGGTCTGGTTGGCCTGATCCATAGTGCCGACCAGGTTGGCAATCGCCTCGCGGATCCCTTCGCCGGCAGCGATGGCCGAGGCAACCTGATCCACGTCTGCGGCGATCTCCCCGACGAAATCGAGCATCTTGTTGTCGAATTCGTAGAGGGCATCCAACTCCTTTTCCTTGACCTTAACCGCGTCAAAAAGGCCCGCATAGCCGTACGCCGCGACGCGGATGCGGTCGATCAGGATCTGGAGTTTCATGACGGCGCGCTCCAGGTCATCCAGGAATTCGAGCTGCACCCGGCTGATCAGATCGTTCTGGAGCTCGGGCATGCGCGCACGCTGGTCTTCCAGCTTGTCTACAAGCTGCATGCGGAGCAGCCTGTCGGCTTCGCGCCGAAGCTCCTTGTCCTTGTACCCTTGGTAACCCGGGATCTTGTGCACCAGGTTCTCAAAGCCGCCCTGAGCGGCTGAGACGGTTTCTCGTAGGTCCATTGCGTGTACCTCCTCACGATGATTGAAAGAACGGTCAACGGCCCAACCATTATACAATCCTTTTACGGAAAAGACAAGAGGTAGTTGTCCTCGAAAGTGAAATGATTCTGACTTTTCTCTGACTGTGTGTCGTCGTGGCCGGACCGCGGTGGTGATCTCAGCCGACCTGCGCACGTGGCAGTGATTCCTTGTGCCAGAAACGGAAAGTGTGGTAGAATGGGCCGGATCACGACCACGAAACCTGATGGCTCGACGAGGAAGAGGGATGCAAATGAGCGAGATCAAGACCTCCTACCTCTTTGCTGGGGATAGCTTCACGGAAGGGATGGTGGGTGAGAGCTATCTCGAGCGGGTCGCCAAGGCCCTGTACTCAGGTCGCTATGGCCTGAAAGGGGAGGTCCTCAACGCGGGCTGGGGGGGTGATACGGTGGCGTCCCTTCACCACCGGCTCGGCCGGACTCTTGTACGCTACCAACCCCCGTGGGTGATCCTGGCCATCGGCAGCAACGATGTCTGGTTTCAGTGGTTGAGCACACACAGCCTGGGCTGGTGGCTTTGGCAGCAATACCGCGGCCTCCGGTTCGGGCAGACCCCTACGACCGATCTGGACGAGTTTGCATCGGTCTACCGGGCATTGATTGACCAGGCCCGGCAGATCGGCGCCCGGGTGTTGGCGTGCACGGTCAGCCCGTTGGGCGAACGGCTGTCTACGCCGGTGAACCACCGCGTGGCACGGGTCAACGGCGTGATCAAACGCGTTGCGGCCGACAGTCTGGTGCCGGTTGCGGACGTGTGGCAATCGTTCGTGGAGGAGCTGTCTCGCCTGCCCAGCCACTCGGGCTACTTGCCCGCTGAGTGGCTGTTCACCTGGGCCGGCCGCAAGCATACTCAGCAAACGCGACCGGATGAGCTGGCTCTGCGCCGCCGGCTGCATCTCACCTGTGACGGCATTCATCTGAATAGCCGGGGGGCCACGTTGTGGGCAGAGACGGTCATGACTGCCCTCGCCCGAGCCCAGAATGTAGGGGGCGCTCCCTTTCCGGATCTGGTACAGCGCTGGAACCTGCCCTGCTTCAAGCAGGGGCTGCTCGACGTGTGCTGTATCGAAGGCTCTGAGGTGCGGGCGCGCGACGTGGCTCAGCTCCTGGCCGATGCCTACGAAAGCCTGGCATTCCTGACCGGTGCCCGGCCCGGGATCCGCCTGGCCGTGCTCAACGAGGTCTACTGGAACCGGAGCGCCAGTCCTGGCCCCTATCCCAGACCCACCAGCCTGTGGGACGGCAAGCCAGGTGCGGTGTTTGTGCCGGAGATCTACGACGAGAGGTTTCTGCGGGAGCTGCACGTGCCAGAGGCGGTTGCCGGCTGGAGCTTGTGGCCAGATGCCCTGGCAGCCCTGGGCGCGCCGGCGCGGGCCACGGCCCTGGCCGACCTGTTGGCCGTGGAGGAGCTGGCCCACGTTTTCCTGTGTGATCTGAAGGTGGCCGCGGCAGATCCAGGTCTCCGGCGGCTGCTGACTGCCTACCTCACTCAAGTGGTGCTTCGCACGCTGGAGAGCGGTGGCAGGAGCGGTGCGGCGGCGATGTGGAACGAATGGGGACGGGTGCTCGCCCGCTCGGGCAGCGAGGAGGGACGGGTCCGGCTGCGGGCGAAATGGCTGTATGAGGAATATGGAGACCGATTGGTGGCCATGTTCACCGGTCATGCGGCGCCGGAGGTTGCACAGATCACGACGCTGTTGGGCACGGGGGTGCCGCAAGCTTGACATGGGTCCAAAGGAGGGTCCGATGAAGGTGCGACAGATCCTGGCCGGCGTCCCAGTGTGGCTGGTCGTGTTGGCGATCGTTTGGAGTCCCATCGCGCTCGGAGCCCCAAGCCGAGCCCAGGCCCCGGATGTGGAGTACCAGCTCCTCACGAATCCAAGCCTGGAAAGCTACGATGACCCCTATGGCTACTTCCAGGGTATAAAGTGCCAGGTGGCGACCGGCTGGAAGCGGTTCTGGTATGACGGCCCAGAACCATGCACGATGGATACCCGTGTGTTCGCCGACAGTCCAATGGGCGGTGATTGGGTGGAGAAGATTGACGGCGCAACATCGCAGATGATCCTGTCTACTGAACCCTATACTGCCGGCCTCTGGCAGCGAGTAGTTGGAGTGACCCCGGGCGTGGGATATGGTTTTCACGCGGCCATGCTTACCATCTACCAGAGCTCGGCTCCGCCGGCCGTGCCCGGCATGATGATCAAGCAGGTAGGGATTGACCCCACCGGTGGCACCGATCCCCAGGCAGCGAGTGTCGTCTGGAGCGAGCCTGACGACCACGACGAAGGGCCATGGGACATCGAGCGCAGGGTGGCGGTGTTCGCCCAGGCGACGGCGATGACCGTGTTTATTCGGGTCATCAGTCCCTACCCTGCAGGTGCCTGGCCCTATCTCAACCAGAGCTTCCTGGACTCCTCCATCCTGGCTCAGACGGCGACGGTGGCCGCGACTTCGCCTGCCTATAGCCAGGAGCCGACCTTCACGGTTCGCTGGGACAACGCCGTGGCTTCTCCCGGCGGAACGATCCGCTGGTATGACGTCCAGTGGCTGGACCAGGCTGAAGGTGTGTGGCACGGATGGCACAGCAGGACCCCGAGCACGCAGGCGACCTTTACGGGCCAGCAGGGACATACCTACCGTTTCCGGGCATGCGCCTGGCAACGATATCCCAACGGTGCTCACCTCTGCAGCCCCTTCCGGCCTGAGGGTGACACGCAGACCGGCGTAGGAGCTTGGGCAAGGCTGGTCGGGCGTGTGCTGAGCAACGAACGGGCGCCAATCGCCGGGGCGACAGTTGCCCTCCAGGGCACGCCCTATTCGGCCGTGAGCAGGGAGGACGGCAGTTATGAGATGACGCTCCTCGCGGCGACCGATTCCCGGACGGCGACGGTCAGCCATCCGGTCTGGCGCTCTCCGGTGGCGGCCTATAGCTTGCCCCTGGGGCAGGCGGCGACGGTTAACCTCATCTGGACCTTGAGGCCGCCGGACGATGCGGTGAACAACGGTGGGTTTGAATCGGATCTGGGCGGCTGGACTCCCATCGTTGAGCAAGGGATAGCGCCGGGCGCCGTGGCAGATCCGGTCCACACCGGTCACCGCGCCTTGGCGCTGGGAGGGACGGCGCCGGCCGGTTTCACCACCGGTGTGACCCAGGAGACAGCGCTCACTCATTCGTGGGAGCCGGCACTGGCCTTTTGGTACAAACCGGTGAGTGCCGATCCCAACGGCGACCACTTTAACGTCATCCTGACGGTCGCGGCCCAGCCCAGCGGCTCTGCTCCGGCCGGGGAGCCAGACGAAGCAGTGCGGGCAGTGACGGCGACCCGTGTCTATACCCCGTCGCTGACCGTCGAGGGTTGGCAGCACGTATCCTTTCAGCCTGGCCCGCTCGACCAGTATCTCGGCGGGACGGTGACGATCCGCCTGCAGGTGCGGGACGACGGCGACGGTCAAGCGACGAAGGTGTACGTGGACGAGGTGAGCCTGGGACGGACGCTTGGAGGTCCCTTCAAGAGCTACCTACCGGCCGTGCAAAAGAGGCATTAAGGGCGGGCATCAGACGGACATGAAACAGGAGGGAGTTGGCATGGAGCTGAAGATTGTAGGCATCGAAAAGCCGCAAGCGAT
>Ga0316622_100002102_pt1 | contig 13580 bp, 14 predicted proteins | sample OWC_Aug_OW2_C1_D_FD_207646 | JGI IMG/M metagenome (GOLD analysis project Ga0316622, IMG submission 207646) | Wetland soil microbial communities from Old Woman Creek delta, Ohio, United States - OWC_Aug_OW2_C1_D5_C | ecosystem: Environmental > Terrestrial > Soil > Wetlands | place: USA: Ohio... | reverse complement strand
GGCTGCGCGGACCGGAATGAGCCGCGATGCTGGGACTTGCGCGAAAGGAGGTCGGGCGATGACACGGGTGGCAGTGATCGGGGTGGGTTCCATAGCGAAATCCGTTCACCTTCCGCTCCTATTGGGTAGCGACTGTGAAGTGGTCGGTGTGATGAGTCGGTCCGGGACGACGGCGGAAGTCGTAGCGCGCCAATTCAACATTCCCAAGGTCTACCGGTCGCTGGACGAAGTCGACGCCGATTGCGCCTTCGTGTTGACCCCGAAGGACACCCACGCGGAAATTGCGACGACGCTCCTGAAACGAAAGATCCCCCTCTTCCTTGAGAAGCCCATCGCCACGAGTCTGAAGGATGCCGAAGCGGTCCTTACAGCCGCCGAACAGGCGAACACGCTCCTGATGATTGCGTTCAACCGCCGCTACGCCCCGGTCTATGAGGCGCTGAAGCGAGAGTGGGCATCGCAACCGCCAGATGTGATCGTGGCCGAGAAGCATCGGCCGGGCACCGAGTACCGGGCGACGCTCGAGAATGCGATCCACATGATCGATCTGATGCGCTGGATTTGCGGTGAGGCTCGGGAGGTGGTGGCGGCCAGTCAGTTCACCGATCCGCACTATGAGACCTCCTGCGTCGCGCACATCAGGTTCGAGCGTACGCTCGGCACCCTGGTTGCCAACCGCACGTGCGGACAATGGTTGGAACGACTGGAGACGTTCGGCGGCGGCCGTAGCGTGATTGCCGAGGCGCCCGAGCGTTTCACGATCGTCGACGGAAAACAGGCACACGACACGTTCCTCACTCCCCTGGCCATGGGGTGGGCCTCGACGCAAGAGCGGATGGGCTTCCGTCAGGAGGTCGAGGACTTTCTGCGCGTGGTGAAGCACGGGGGCGAGGTGCGAACGCCTGCACGCGACGCGCTTGAGACGCATCGGCTTGCGCATCGGATCCTCGAAGCGGCCGGGTTGCCCGGGCTCGCGTGACCTGCCGGGTGACAGGGTCGGGGGCCGCCGGACGGACGTGGGGATAGATATGACGGGCCTGGCAGGCAAGGCGTTCGTGGCGATTTGGCATGATGTCGTTCCGGAGGGGAAGGCCGAGTTCTACGCCTGGCACACGCGGCAGCATATCCCGGAGAGGCTCGGCGTGGCGGGGTTTCTGCGCGGCCGCCGCTATCTGGCGGAACGCGGGGCGCCGGAGTACTTCAACCTCTACGAGGTGGAGACGGCCGACGTGTTGACGGGGGCAGAATACCTTGGGCGATTGAACAACCCGACCCCCTGGACCCAGCGTACGTTGCCCTACTTTCGGAACGTCTCCCGCTCGCTCTGTCGCGTCGGTGCGTCGTTCGGGCGCAGCCAGGGTGGCGTCATCCTGACCGTCCGTGTGGAGGCGGCTCCCGGGCAGGAAGAAACGCTCACGCGCTTCCTGGATGAGGCGCTGCCGAAGCTGTTCGATGAGCCGGGGATAGTCGGCGCCCATTTTGGGGTGGCTGATCGTTCGGGAAGCGCGATCGTGACGGCGGAGCGCAAGGCGCGCGGGGACGCGACTCTCGTGCCGGGGTGGGTGGTCCTGCTTGAAGGCGTCTCCGCGGCGGCTGTTGAAGAGGCTGCACGGGGCCTCGCCGCCTTGGAAGATTGCGGTGTCCAAGGACCACTGGAAAAAGGGACCTACCGTCTCGAGTGTGCCCTATCGCGCGCGGGGCACATTGGGTAAACCACGTCCAGAGGGAGCGGACCTGGTCCGTCGAGGCCGGCACGGAGAGCAGGGGATGCCATTTCGTTTCGGGTTGGTCGGCGCGGGTGGCGCGGCGGCGCTTCATCTACCGGCGATGCGAACCCTGCAAGATCTCGAAGTGGTCGCGATTGCGGACGTGGACGAGCAGCGTGCCGCGGCGCTGGCAAGGCGCTACGACATCCCAGGCGTCTATGACAGCACGGAGGCTCTTTTGGCCGAAGCGCCAGTCGATGCCTTGGCGGTGTTGTCGCCACACCACCTGCATCTGCCTGCCGTGCGGCTCGCCGCGGAGCGCGGGGTGCATGTCCTCGTCGAGAAGGCACTCGCGCCGAATGTGGCAGATGCGGATGCCATGATAGAAGTCTGTCGACAACGCAACATCGTGCTGGGCGGCATTCTGCAATACCGGTTCACGCCGGGCGCACGCCAGTTGCGTCAGATCGTGCAAGACGGATCGTTGGGGCGAGTCTTCTTTGCGTCCGTGACCGCGAAATTCCGGCGCTCCAGCGACTATTACACGAGCGCGCCGTGGCGGGGCCGCAAGACAGAGGCGGGAGGCGGCGCGCTCACGACGCAGGCGATCCACACCCTCGACCTGCTCATTTATGCGATGGGGATGCCGCGCCGAGTGTGCGGGCGGGCGGCAACCGTCGCCCACAAGATCGAGGTCGAGGACGTGGCCGCCGGTCTCCTGGAGTACGGTCCGGATTGTCTGGCGGTCGTCCAGACGACGACCGCCGCCGTGCCCGAGCAACCGCCGCAACTGGAAATCCACGGCGTGCGCGGCACGGCAGCCACCTTCGACAACCAAGGGCAGGTGCTCTTCTGGGCCAGCACGCTCGACCAGCCGGGAAGCCTGCCGGACCGCTGGCGGACTTACGCAACGGCCTATCAGGGACAAGAATCCGGGAGCTATAACCAGGCCGTGTTGGGACCGCACGCCGAGAACATCGCCGATTTTGTGGCTGCGGTCCGGGACGGCCGAGCGCCGCAAGTGGACGGGGTGGAGGCCACCAAGGTCCTCCGCGTGATCAACGCCCTGCACGCGTCCAGTGCGTCCGGGGCTTGGGTGGATCTCGAGGGCGGTATTGCTCAGCGATCGCGTCGGTCGCCGCGCGCCCCCAACGGATCCATGTCATTGGAAAGGAGGAGGTCATGAGGGCGGTGCTTCGAAGCATTGGCGTTCTGGTGGGCGTGCTCGCCGTGGCCCTGGCGCTTGTGGCGCCCGGTGATGCGGGGCAGCGGAAGTACGAGGGGGTAACCCTGCGCATCATGCTGCCGGACGGCTTCACCGAGTCGAAGCCGGTGTATGACGCGCTGCTCGAGGCGGGTAAGATCCTCGGCACAGACGTGAAGGTCAGCTGGTACTCCATGGACGAGTTGCACGACAAGGCCCTGATCGACTTCGCAGCCGGCAACAAAGCGTGGGACATGCTGCTCGTGCACTCGCCCTCGCGGGGGCAATGGGCGGACATGGGGGTGATCGAGCCGCTGGGGAAGTACATCGCGGCGAACCCGAACGTGGTGGACAAGGCCAAGCTCGCGCTGAACGACTACTACGACATCTCGATGCGGAACTACACGCACAAGGGTGTCTGGCTCGGTCCCGCGCTCTATGTCACGGGCGTAGCGCTCTTCTACCGGACGGATCTCTTCAATCACCCGGACGAGAAGAAGAACTTCCGGGCCAAGTACGGCTACGACCTGAAGGAGCCCGAGACCTACAAGGAGTTCCGGGACATCGCCGAGTTCTTCACCCGGAAGGCGGGGCAGACGTTGGCAGGCACGACGCTGACCGCCGATTTCTATGGCACCTCCCACTCCGACAAGCCGGTGGGAAACCTCTGGCACGACTTCTTTAACTACTTGATGGCCTTCGGGGCGAACGACGTGTACGACCCCAAGACCATGCGTCCAACGATCAACTCGCCGGAAGCGATTGCCGCCGGCAAGTTCATGGTCAGCTTGGTCCCGTTCATGCCGCCGGGCCATTTGAACTATACGAGCGGCGAGTCCACCGCCCAGTTCGCAGCGGGCAACGTGGCGATGATCATCGAGTACTTCCTGCGGTGCACCGATCTGGTGCTGAATCCGGCGAAGTCCAAGGTGTCCGACAAAGTGGCCTTTACGGTGCTGCCGTCGGTGCCAGGGGTCAAGGGCCGGGAGCATGCCGCACACCATGGCGGGAACGTCCTGTCGCTCTGGGGGCACTCCGCGAACAAGGAAGCGGCTTACAAGACCATTGAACTGGCCTTCTCGCCGGAGATCATGCGGAAAGTCTACCTCGAGAAATACGTCCCGTACGGCTGGATCCCGCCGCGGCCCTCGATCCTCAACGACGCCGAGGTACAGAGGAAGGTGCCCTGGATGAAGCCCATGATGACGAAGCTGATGGACCGGAAGGACATCTTCTACACGGAGTTGGCGCCGCTCCCCGAGTACTTCAATGCAATCGATTCCATGGCCACCGCGCTCAGCAAGGCCATGTCCGGTGGCACCACGGTGGAGCAGGGGTTCAACGACGCGCAAAAAGAAGCGGAGGCGGTCTTCAAGAAGGCCGGCTACATCAAGTAGCGTGCACGAAAGCGGGGAGGGGCCCGCCAACGCGGCGCTCCTCCCCGCAAGCCGATTCCAGGCGGCACCAGGACGTCGAGAGGACACGGGGCGAGGCTTGTCGACGGTGGGGACGACCAGAGAACGAATGCGTAATCGGTCCGGCGGGATCCTGAGAAACCCGACCGTCATGTTCCTGCTGCCGATGGTGGCGTACCTCATCCTCTGGCGGGCGCTCCCCCTGCTCTACACGGTGTATCTCAGCCTCAATGACTGGAATCTGATCAAGCCGGGAGGAATGCGGTTCATTGGCCTCGAGAACTACGTCCACCTCGTCTGGGATGCCCGTTTTCATCAGTCGCTCTGGATCAGCTTCTTCTTCATGGTGGCCGCCACCGCCATTCAGACGGTCCTCGCCGTCGGGTTGGCGCTCGCCACGGACCGGAGCTTTCGCGGCAAGAGTTTCGTGCAGGGGTCGCTCCTCCTCCCCATGTTCCTCACCCCGGTGGCCGTGGGCTCGATCTGGTACATCTTGTTTCAGCCGTCGATCGGGCCCATCACCTATCTGTCGGGGCTGGTCGGCCTGCCCAAGATCAACTGGCTGGGGTCCGCAGGCACGGCCCTGTGGGGCGTGATCATCGCGGACACCTGGCAGTGGACGCCGTTCATCTATCTCCTCGTGCTCTCCGCCCTGCAAGGCATCCCGGAAACGGTCATCGAGGCCGCGCAAATCGATCAGGCGTCCGACTTCGTGATCGTCTGGAAGATCATGTTGCCCCTCATCAAGGGGACCATCCTGGTGGCCGCGTTGCTGCGGGCCATGGAGGCGTTCCGAGTGTTTCCTAAGATCTACGTGATGACGGGCGGGGGACCGGGCCGCGCCACCGAGGCCTCCAGCATCCTGATCTACAAGACGGCGTTTCGGTTCTTCGAGATCGGCTACGCTTCGGCCATGACCATCATCATGCTTGTGCTCTTGGTGGCGGCCTACGGGTTCTATCTCAAGGTCGTGCGCAAGCTCACGGTCGAATACTGACGCGCAGGTCCGAGGGGCACGATCGTATGGTCGCTACCAAATCGCCCTTGAAGACGTGCGTGATCGTCATCGTGATCGCGGCCGCGGTGGTCTGGACCCTCTCTCCTCTCTACTACCTATTCCTGACCTCCGTGAAGTCGGCCTCGGAAATCATGGCAAGCCCGCCGCACTTTCTCGTGTGGCCGAGCTTCGAGACCTACGAACGTATCCTCATCAAGGAACAGTTCTACCAGTTCTTTGTGAACAGCTTCGTGATCTCGGCGGGCGCAACGCTGCTGGCGCTCACCATCGGCGGGATGGGGGCCTTCGCCTTCTCGCACCGGACCTTTCGTGGCAAGGAGACGCTGTTCCTCATCAGCCTCATCGGGCGGATGTTCCCCCCGATTACGACGCTGATTCCGATCTACATCATGGTCAAGTACGCGGGCCTTCTGGACACGCACCTGGCCCTCATTCTGATCTACGCATCCTTCCAGGTGCCCCTGGTCCTGCTCATCCTGCGCGATTTCTTCAGTCAGATTCCGCGGGAGATCTCGGAGTGCGCGGCTATCGACGGGTGCACGCCGTGGGGGGTCTTCACGCGGATCGTCCTCCCGCTGGCCAAGAACGGCATCATGGCCGCGGGCATCCTGTGTTTCGTGGAGGCCTGGAACGAGTTCATCTTCGCGCTGGTGCTCACGTCGTTCAAGGCCAAGACCGCTCCCGTGGTGCTGGCCACGTACGTCGAGAACGAGGGAACGCTCCAGTGGGGCGCACTGGCCGCGCTCGGCGTCTGGACGGTGATGCCGACGCTCCTCTTTATGCTGTTCCTCAAAAAGTTTCTGATTCGCGGCCTGACCGTGGGCGCCCTCAAGGCGTAGGCGCGGCACGTCGCGGGAAAGGAGAACCGCGTGGCGAGCGCAGGGGCGCTGGACGGCATCCGGGTTTTAGACTTTTCGCGCTACATGCAGGGCCCGCACTGTTCGCAGATGTTGGGCGATATGGGCGCCGATGTCATCAAGGTCGAGCGCGTGGGGACGGGCGACGAGAACCGCGGCTTTGAGTTCAACCGGATCCGGGGAGTGAATTCTTTCTTCCTCGCACTGAACCGCAATAAGCGGAGCCTGACGCTGGATCTGAAGCATCCGAAGGCAAAAACCATCCTGGATCGGCTGCTGCCGACGTGCGACGTCCTGCTGGAGAACTTCCGTCCGGGCACGCTGGACAAGGTGGGTCTCGGCTACGAGGACGTGGCTCCGCGCAACCCTGGATTGATCTACTGTAGTTGTTCTGGATACGGACAGGGCGGCCCCTACCGGGACAAGCCCGGGCAAGATCTCCTCGCACAGGCGATGGGGGGCCTGGCCTCGGTGACGGGGCGGACCGATGGATACCCACGGACGGTCGGAAGCTATGTCGTGGATGCCTACGGGGCGATGCTCGCCGCGGTGGGCATCCTCGCGGCGCTCCAGGCCCGCACACGGACGGGGCGCGGCCAAAAGGTCGATGTGTGTTTGCTCGATGCCGCGCTCCACATGCAATGCCAGGAATTGACCTATCACCTCAACGGGGGGCAGGCGGCGCCGCGAGACAACGACGAGGTCGGACACCCGCTGGAGCCGGGACCCTACGGGGTCTACCCGACGGCCGATGGACAGTTCGTCGCGGTATCGTCCGGTCCGTGGCCGAATCTGTGCCGGGCGCTCGGGGTGCCTGCGCTGGAGCACGATCCGCGGTACGACACGCCTCAAAAGCGATTGGAGCTCCGGCGCGAGGTGCAGACCGAACTCGCGGCGATTTTCCACCGCGAGCCACGTGCCGTGTGGGTGAAGCGGCTGGCGGCAGAAGGCGTCTGGAGCGCGCCCGTCTACACGTACGCGGAAATCGACCAGGACCCCCAGGTGCAGTGGGGCGGGATGATTATCAGCCTGCGCCATGCGGACGTCGGCGAGTATCGCGTGATCGGCAACCCCGTCCGGATGAGCGCGACGCCTCCGTCGTATCGCACGCCCCCGCCGCCCCTGGGAGCGGACACGGATGCCGTCCTCGCGGACCTCGGTTTCGCGAAGCAGGAGATCGACACGATGCGCGCAGAGGGCGCGGTGTGAGCCAAGGCCGGGGAACCGGTCGAATCCTTGGGAGACATCATGCGAAAAATCCGTTACTACGAGGATGTTGAGATCGGGGAAGAATTTGTCTCGCAGACCCGCACGATCACCGAGTCGGATGTGGTGAGCTTCGCCGCGCTGTCGGACGATTGGAGCGAACTCCACATCAGCGAGCAGTTTGCGCGCGGGTCCGCCTACGGCCGGCGCATCGCGCACGGCCTGCTTGGGTTGGTCATCACCGAGGGCTTGAAGCTCCGCGCGGGCGCCGACGAGTTTGCGGGCATTGCGTCACTGGGCTGGACCTGGGATTTCAAGGGGCCGATCTTCCTCGGAGATACGATCCATGTTCGATGCCGCCTCCGCGACAAGCGCAAGACGAAGAAGCAAGGACGCGGCATCTTCTATCTGGCGCTCCAGGTGGTCAACGAGCGTGGCGAGGTGGTCCAGGAGGGCGAGCATCGGCTCATGGTGGAAACACGGGAAATCGCCCAGAGCGCGTATGCGAGCTGAGCGGTGCCAGGCGTGAGCCGACGTTTGATGCTCCGCCCCGACCGGGGCGAGGAGAAGAGGTCATGGAGCCAGGCGCGGAGCTGCGTACGAAGCTGGGGCTGCCTCCGATTAGTCAGATCGGCATCGTCGTCCGAGACATGACGCGGGCGGTCGAGTTCTACGAGGACATCTTCGGCCTCGGACCCTGGACCGTCTACGAGAGCACGCCGGACAAGTATTGGTTCAAGGGGAAGCCTTCGCACATGCGGCTGCGGCAGGGCAAGGCGATGTTGGGGGGCATCGAACTGGAACTCGTCCAGCCGCTGGAGGGGGAGTCTCCCTTCCATGAATTCGCTGCCACGCAGGGCGAGGGTTTGCACCATATCGCGTTCAATACCGAGGACTTCGACGGCATGGTCCGGAAGTTCCAGGACGCGGGATTCCAGGCACTCTTGCTCGCCGAAGCCTATGTTCCGACGTACCAAGGGACTGTCCGCGCCTGCCATTTCGATACCCGCGCAGTTGGTGGCGTCATCTTCGAAGTGGTGTGGAAGTCGTGGCTGTTGAAGCGGTGAGGGCGGGCCGCCCGCGTCGATGAGTGTGAGGCCGTGTCGGCGGCGGCGGGCCCGTCGGGTGGACCGCAACGCCTGAGCGCGGCCGGGGCGACGGACCCGTGATGTGGGGAGAGGTCTATGATTGCGGTGAAGACCTGGCAAGAGGCGGCGGTGGAGCAGTTGCGGGAAGCGATTATCCGGGGTGTATATCAGCCCGGGCAACGACTCAAGCAGCAAGAGCTTGCCCGCACCCTCGGTTGCAGCCCCGTTCCCGTGCGGGAGGCGTTGCATCGTCTGGCTGCCGAGGGCTTCGTCGTGATCGACCCGCAGCGCGGGGCCCGCGTCGCGGATTTCAACAGCCGAGAGCTCGAGCAAATCTACGAAGTGCGGACGCTGTTGGAGGGGCGCGCGGCCGAGCGGGCAGCAGAGCGCATGACGCCCGAGACGGCGAGGCGCCTTCGGGCCATCCTCGACAAAATGGAAACCCCAGACATCGCGCCGGTTGATTGGGTGCGGCTGAACTGGGAGTTCCACGACAGCCTCTACGCTGCCGGGGAGCAGGAGTTCCTGCGCAAGACTATTTCCAATCTGCGCCGGAGCATGGAGCCGTACTTGCGACTGGACATTGTCCAGGTGGGGAACTACGCCGCGGGACGGCGCGAGCATCGTGCCATCTTGCACGCATGCGTCCGTGGCGACGGGAAACTGGCCGCGCGGCACACGATCGCGCACCTGCGCCGGACCGCGCAGGGACTCATTAAGTACGTGCAGAGCCACTGGAAATAGCGTTGCGGTCGAGCAGAGGCCGCGGTGACGGTCATCCGTCTCGAATCAGCGAATGGTCAAAAATATGGCGGCGCGTCGCCCGTTACCCCTAGTCCCACTGCTCTTTCTGAGTGGACTGCTCTATCTGAATTTCACCGGCCGGATCGTCCTGGCACCGCTCCTTCCCCTGGTCGAAACTGACCTGGGTCTGGGCCATGGCGCGGCCGGCTCCCTCTTCTTCTTCCAAGCTATCGGGTATGCTCTCGGCTTACTCGCGGCTGGCGTGACGGCCTGGAATCTTTCTCACCACGGGACCATCGTGCTCTCGGCGTTCACGCTCGGGTTCACGCTGGTCGCGTTCTCGCGCGCGCCGTCCCTTGGTTGGATGCAGGTCTGCCTGGTCGTGCTCGGCGTCGGGGCCGGATTATATCTGCCTTCGGGCATCGCCACGATCGCTGACCTCACAGCGGAGGCGCAATGGGGACGCGCGACAGCTATCCACGAGTTTGCGCCGGCGATCGGGTTTATCACCGCCCCGCTTGTGGCTGAGCTCCTGCTGCGATGGTTGTCGTGGCGTGGAGTTCTGGGAGCGTTTGGTGTCTGTCTGGTTGTCGCCGGCGGGCTGTATGCGCGTTGGGGGCACGGGAGCAGTCAGCAGGCCGCGGCGCCGCACCCTCGCACGATGCTGACGCTTGCCACCGACAAAGCGCTCGCCCCCATCGCTGCGCTCTTTGTTCTTGCTGTGGCGGTGGGATACGGGCTCTACGCTATGCTTCCGCTCTTCCTTCTGGCAGAGCGAGGGATGGACCGGCCATCGGCCAATGCCCTGATTGGCTTATCGCGCGCGCTCGCGCCGCCCATGATCCTGGCTGCGGGGTGGCTGACCGACCGTCTCGGCCATCGCCGCGCCCTGGCTGCCTTTCAGGGGGTCACAGGGGGATTGACGGTTTTCCTGGCACTGGCGTCGACTCCGCTGATGACCACGTGTGCGGTCACCCTCCAGGCGGCTGCGAGCGCCTGCTTTTTTCCCGCTTACTATCCCCTGGTGGCCCAGCTCGTTCCACCGTCACAGCGCCACTTGGCCATCTCGGTAGTCAGCATTACCGGCATGTTCCTCGGTGGGGGCCTCACGCCACTCCTCGTCGGCCACCTAGCCGAAACGTGGTCATTCGCCGGGGCGATCCTGCTGGTGGGTGTTCTGACCCTAGTGTCGCCAGCCCTTCTCCTCATCCAAGCTCAGGAGGTGCGGCCTCGGAAGTAGGAGACCAAAGGCGGAAAATCGATCGCAGTGATAACCTCGCAGGCGGGAGCTCCTGTTCGAGGTCCGATTGTACATCCATAAGGGGGGCGTGAATGCTCGCCCTTTTGGCTAACCGGGCGCGAGGGGGAACTCATCTTTCAGTCCACCTGGTGCGCGGTCAGGAACATGGCCTTCTCCAGCGCGGCGAAGAAGCGCTGGTAGGCTTCAGGGTCTTCGACCAGGGACATCTGTCGCTGGGCGTTGGCGCGGACGACAACCTGCCCCGAGCCGCGCGGGGAAACGGTGACCGTCAGGATCAAGCCGGACTTGCTCCCCTTTACTACCCCCAGCGTGGCATCGGCCTTTTCAACCCAGAACCCGAGGTCTGCGAGGGTGGCAATGACATCGCGTAGGGTCCGCTCCCGGTCGGTGGTGTCGAAGACCCGGGTTTGGATGCGGCGGGCACGGAGCGTTTCCGTCTGACTGTCCAGAATTCGCTCGTTCAGCCCAACGCAACCCGCGGAGAGGAGACCGACGGCTACGCACAGCCCTGCAGCCGTGAGCCTGGTCTTCATGATTCCCGAGCCTCCAAGAAGAGGGCCTTCGAGAGCCGGTCAAAGGCCTCTTGGTAGATAGTGGCGTCCTTGATGATGTGCGGAGGGGCAGGTCGGCCATCTTTGTACCCGGTCTCTCGAAAGATGATCCGGACGGCGACCTGGTCTCCCGAAGTTCCGATCTTTCGCGTAAAGACGCCCACCTCGATGCGCACCGGCTTGGCCTGCATCTTATCGACGAGGAGAAGGGCCAACGGCGCCGTGTAGCCGCCTGCCACAAGGCCGAGAGCGGCCACCGCAACAGCGGCCCGCTGCCCAGGCGTCAGCGAGTTCGCATCGCGCATCTTGGACCCCAGCACGACTCCCAGGCGCGAGGCCCCCTCATCGATTTGGAATCCCATGTCCTGGAGGAAGCCTGTACAGGCCATAAGAACCTGCTCTTCGTCCGCGAATTCATACTGCCGGGTTTGGATCTGGCGCTGCGCCAGCATATCCTCCGGGGGAGTCAGCATCTGGGAGACCTCGGGGGCGCATCCCGTCAGGAGGAGCAGTCCTAGGAGGACTGGGGCCGACCTGAAAGGTTGCCGTGCCATGGCCGCCTCCTTCAGAAGCGCGAGGCGTGATACGCGTAGTCGCGCACTCGTTTGTCCGCGTCAAATTTCACGATCACGGTGAGGGTCCGCTGGCTGAATGTCGCAGCGCCGCTCTGCCGCGCATACCCCACAAGGACCAGCCCGGCGTAACCGGACTCGTCCATGTAGGCGCGCTCGGTCGCGATCCGGTCATAGATCCAGACCTCGCGCCTCTGTTCGTCCGTCGTCACGATGTTGGGCGCACCCAGCGCCTCGGCAACGGCCGCCGCCGCCATTCCCTTCTGGATCTCCCGCTGGACTGTTCCCACGGTCAGACGTTTCTCGCCGATCTCCGACGGTTGCGTCACGGTTTGGAGATTCGCGCTACACGCCGTGAGTGCCAACATCGCTATCCCGCCGATCAGTCCGACTCCGAAGGCTCGCATGGTCTTTCCTCCTTTCCGCCGCTGGTGTTACCTCTCCCTCCCGACATGCACCCATGCCTAGCCAGTTACGTGCCTATGAAAGGACGAGGACAGCGGAAGGGAATAGCGGCAAAGATTCCTGCGATTCCGTGGGGTTGCGGGAGAACTTGGTTAGTCCGTCCGGCAGCAGGTGCCTATGCGGCTGGGCGGAAAGAACGCGTGGTGTCGAACCGTCAAGGCGAGGAAGATTGGCGGCACGTTCTCCAGGAAGATGCCGGCGTGGGCGGCCAGGTTGCAGGCAGGGATCAGGCCGACCGACCCTCCAAACCGTACTTCTTCATTTTGTAGCGCAGGACCCGCTCGCTGATGCCGAGGGTTTCGGCAGCCTGGGTTTGGATGCCGCCGCTTCGTTCGAGGGCGGACTCGATCGCCTGCCGTTCGATGTCGGCCAGGACGCCTGGGAGGTCCTTCGGCAAGGGCTCGCCGGCGCTGCGCTGCCCAGGACGTGTGGTGGCGGGGAGGTCCTCCAGGTCGATCACCCGGCCGCGGCAGAGGAGGACTGCACGCTCAACGATGTTCTCCAATTCCCGGACGTTGCCGGGGTAATCGTATTTGAGCAGGGCGTCGCGTGCGGCGGCGGTGAGGCCCGTGACATCACGCCGGTTCTTCTCGGCGAACTTCCGCAGGAAGTGGTCGAGCAGGAGCGGGATGTCCTCGCGGCGCTCGCGCAGCGGCGGGATCTGGATGGTGACGACATTCAGGCGGTAGTAGAGGTCATCCCGGAACGTCCCCTCCCGCATGGCCTGTTCCAGATCCCGGTGCGTCGCAGCTATGACTCGCACGTTCGCGCTGATCGTCTTGTTGCCGCCTACCCGTTCGAACTGGCGTTCCTGCAGGACCCGGAGGAGTTTCACCTGGAGGGCAGGCGAGAGATCCCCGATCTCGTCCAGGAAGATCGAGCCGCCGTCGGCCTGCTCGAAGCGACCCTTCCGCTGTGCGACCGCCCCGGTGAAGGCGCCTTTTTCGTGGCCGAACAGCTCGCTTTCCAGGAGCTGCTCGGGCAGGGCGGCGCAGTTGAGATTTACCAGCGGCCCGTGCGCCCGCGGAGAATTGAAGTGGATCGCCCGTGCGATCAGCTCTTTGCCCGTGCCGCTCTCGCCGCGGATCAGGACGGTGGCGTCCGAGGGGGCCACGCGCTTGGCCAGCGCCAGGACTTCCTGCATCCGGCCGCTCTCCCCGATGATTCCCTCCAACCGGTGCCGCTCGACGAGCCGTTCTTGAAGGTTGCGGACCTCGCTCCGGAGGCGCGTCCGCTCGGCCACCCGGGCCAGGCGAACCAGGAGCTCCTCCAGATCGAGTGGCTTGGTAAGGTAGTCGGCGGCCCCGTCCTTCATGGCTTGGACGGCGGTCTCGACCGTCCCGTAGGCCGTCATCAAGATGAGGGGAATCTCGGGATTCACCGCCTTGATCCCCAGCAGCAACTCGGGACCGGACATGCCGGGCATCCGGCAGTCGCTCAGGACCAGGTCCACCTGACGGTCCTTGACGTGAGCCAAGGCTTCCGGTCCGCTT
>Ga0316622_100002100_pt1 | contig 13586 bp, 9 predicted proteins | sample OWC_Aug_OW2_C1_D_FD_207646 | JGI IMG/M metagenome (GOLD analysis project Ga0316622, IMG submission 207646) | Wetland soil microbial communities from Old Woman Creek delta, Ohio, United States - OWC_Aug_OW2_C1_D5_C | ecosystem: Environmental > Terrestrial > Soil > Wetlands | place: USA: Ohio... | reverse complement strand
CGACAAGTGCCCGGGCACGCCGGCCGGGACGCGGGTCGACAGCGTGGGTTGTCCGCTGGAGCAGACGCTGAAGCTGCTGTTCGACTTCGACAGCGCGGAGCTGCGCCCGGAGTCGATCACGGAGCTCGAGCGGCTGGTGAAGTTCATGGGCGACGTGCCGTTCGCGAAGGCCATGATCGAAGGCCACACGGACAGCAAGGGCAGCGATGCCTACAACCTGAAGCTGTCGGACCGTCGTGCGAAGTCGGTGTTCGACTACCTGACCTCGCGTGGCGTGGATCCGGCGCGTCTGAGCTCGGTGGGCAAGGGTGAGTCGGCGCCGATTGCCGACAATGCCACCGAAGAGGGCCGTCAGGAGAACCGTCGCGTCATGCTGATCCGCACGGATTCGGGCATGTAATCGACCCACAGGCGTTGCCTGTCGCGAGGCCCCGGGGTGCAAGTCCCGGGGCCTCGTGCTTTCTGGGGAACCTGAATCCGGCGCGTGCGCGCGACACCCCGGACCGCGCACCTGTGGCTAATTGACAACAGATAGGCGTCGTCCTGGGGAACTCGGGGCGCAACCCGTGTGAAATCCGTATGTGTATTTTCCGCAACAGTGCTTTCCAGCGCCGCCGTTGCGTTGGTATGATCCGCGTCACTTGTGTGCGGCTCCACCGGGCGGACAGCGGTCACCGGCGGATTCGTTCACGGGGCACGTATCGGCCCATGGTCGAAGTCAACAGACTTGCATGGACTTTGTAGACAACCGAGTAACACTCGCAGGAGTCATCTGATGGCCAATCGCAACATAGAGCGCGCAGTACGCGTCGCCTTGTTTGCCGCAAGCGCGGCAAGCATCGGCGTGTATTCGCCGGGGGCGCTTGCTCAGGAACAGGAAATCGAGCAGATCGTCGTGACCGGTTCGCGCATTCCTCAGCCGAACCTCGAAGGCACCAGCCCCGTCTCCGTCATCGGCGCGCAGGAAGTGACGTTGCAGGGCGTGACACAGGTCGAAGACCTGATCAACAACCTGCCGCAGGCATTCGCCGACCAGGGCGGTGGCACGTCAAACGGCGCTTCGGGCACCGCGACGGTTGACCTCCGTGGCCTCGGCCCGGACCGCACGCTGGTTCTCGTGAATGGCCGCCGCTTGCCGGCGGGCGACGTCGTGACGGTGGCCCCGGACCTTAACCAGATCCCGGCGCCGCTGATCGAGCGCGTCGAAGTCCTGACCGGCGGCGCAGGTGCCGTGTATGGTTCCGACGCCGTGTCCGGCGTCGTCAACTTCATCATGAAGGACAACTTCGAGGGCGTGCAGCTCGACGCCAACTACAGCTTCTACAACCACAAGAACGACAACAGCGTCGCTGACGTCGTCGCTGCACGCGGTTTCGAGTTGCCCGGAACCTACGTCAATGACGGCGATTCCTACGAGCTCAGCCTGCTGATGGGGTCGAACTTTGCCGACGACAAGGGCAATGCGACCATCTTCGTGGGTTATCGCAACATCGACGCGCTGCAGCAGGCGGAGCGCGATTTCAGCGCCTGCGCAGTGTCTTCCACCGGCAATGAATTCCTGTGCGGCGGTTCCGGCACGAGCTTCCCGGGTCGCTACATCGACTTGAACTCGGGCAACGAATGGTCGATGGACCCCGAAGCGAGTGACCCCGGGAGCAGCGTTCGTCCGTACCTAGGCTCGCGCGACCAGTTCAACTACAACCCATACAACTACTACCAGCGTCCGGACGAGCGTTACTCGATCGCGGCCTTCGCTCACTACGATGTGACGGACAAGGCGACCGTGTACACGGAACTGATGTTCATGGACGACCACACGATCGCCCAGATCGCGCCCAGCGGCCTGTTCGGTCTCATCACGCCGATCAGCTGCAGCAATCCGTTGCTTTCCGCGGAGTGGGTCGACTCGATCTGCACGCAGAACGGGCTTGGCCCGGATGACAGCGCGGACATGTTCATCTTCCGTCGCAACGTCGAGGGCGGTGGCCGTCGGGACGACCTTCGTCACACCTCGTATCGCGGCGTGGTCGGACTGAAGGGCGAGATCGGCGACAACTGGAACTACGACGTGTTCGGCCAGTACGGCACCGTGCTCCTCGCGGAGACCTACCGGAACGACTTCTCGCGTGTGCGTGCGGCGCGCGCGATGGACGTCATCGCGGATGACAACGGCAATCCGGTCTGCCGCTCGGTCGTCGACGAGAGCGACCTGAACTGCGTGCCTTACGACATCTGGAACATCAACGTTACTCCGCAGGCCCTGGCCTACCTGCAGACCCCCGGCCTCCAGACCGGGTCGACCGAGCAGACGGTGGTCAACGCCGCCCTGTCGAGCGATCTCGGCGCCTACGGGATCAAGAGCCCTTGGGCCGACAGCGGCGTCGGCATCGCGTTCGGCGTCGAGTATCGCGAGGAGTTCCTCACGTCCGACACCGACACCGCGTTCTCCACCAATGACCTGTTCGGCCAGGGTGGCGCGACGATCGGAATCGAAGGCGGCTTCAACGTGACGGACTACTTCGCGGAAATCCGCGCGCCGCTGGCCGAAGGCAAGACCGGAGCCGACTCGCTCACGCTGAACGCCAGCTACCGTTACTCGGACTACAGCACCGACATCAGCACCGACACTTACGGCATCGGCCTCGACTGGGCCCCGATCGCGGACATCAAGTTCCGCGGCAGCTACCAGGTCGCGGTTCGGGCGGCGAACATCGTCGAGCTGTTCCAGGCGCAGGGGACCAACCTGTTCGGCTACCGCGATCCTTGCGGCACGACGTCCGGCGGGGCAGGCCCGACGCGCACGCTGGCGGAATGCGAGCGCACGGGTGTCACGGCTGCGCAGTACGGCAGCACGCTGCTCGTGAGCCCGGCGGGACAGTACAACTACCTGCAGGGTGGCAACCCGACGCTCGAGCCCGAGGAGTCGGATAGCTACACGGTCGGCTTCGTGTTCGCGCCATCGTTCTTCGATGGCTTCACGATGACAGTGGACTATTTCGACATCAAGGTCGACAAGGTCATCAGCACGTTGACGCCCTCGACGGTGGTGAACCAGTGCCTGGACTCCGGCGACCCGCTGTTCTGCAGCCTGGTCCAGCGCGACTCGCTCGGCACCCTCTGGGCGCTGCCTGATGGTTATGTCGTAGCCACGAACCAGAACCTCTCCACCTGGGAGACTTCGGGTTTCGACCTCGACATGAACTACGGCATGGGCATTGGTGAGTACGGCTCGCTGAGCTTCAACTTCATCGGCACGCTGCTCGACAAACTGGAGTTCGAGGACGTCCCGGGCCTCGGCATCTACGACTGCGTGGGCTACTACGGCTTCACTTGCGGGGACCCGAACCCGGAGTGGCGCCACAAGTTCCGCGTGACCTGGAGCACGCCGTGGAATGTCGACCTGTCGTTCAGCTGGCGTCACTTCGACGAGGTCAAGATCGACTCGTCCAGCAGCCAGGAGCTGCTGGCCGCCTCGTTCGAGCCGATCGACGAAAAACTGGATGCCCAGGACTACTTCGACGTGGCCGCCACGTATGCGTTCTTCGAGAACTACACCGTGCGCCTCGGCATCAACAACATCACGGATGAGGACCCGCCGATCTCCGGCAGCACGGATCCGAGCTTCAACGGCAACGGGAACACGTTCCCGAACACCTACGACTCGCTCGGCCGCTACGTGTTCATGGGTATCACGGCCAAGTTCTAAGAAAGTCAGAGATCGCCTGATCTCACTGGACGGCGGGCTTCGGCCCGCCGTTTTTTTTGGCTCGTCCTTCAGCGCAGGCGCCGCACGCGCGTGGCCACCCGGTTCGGTGCGACGAGCAGATAGGACCCGAGCGCGGCCTTCTTGATGGTCACGGTGTCGCCCGGCTTGACCATCGCCTTGCTCACTGTTTCCATCTGGACCCACACCTGTCCCGACTCCAGGGTGACGACCATTTCGCCGGTCGGCCGATTGGCGACCTTGGTGACCTTGGCCGAGATCTGCTCGGGCATGGTCTCTTGCGCCTTCTCCGGGTCTCGCGCGCGCTTTGCGGCTTCGCTCAAGCCGAAGTCCTCGACCGGATTGGTCACGACGAGCTTCGCGGCCGGCGCCGCTGCCGCGGCGGGCGCTGCAACCGTGGCCGGGCTGCGCCCATCACGCGGCCGGCCGAAGGTGTCGTCATAGCAGGCCAGCCGCTGCGCATCGTCGCCGATCGACGCGCACGGATGCGCGGCCGGGGGACCTTGCCCCGCGACGACGGGGCCCGCGCCGATCAGGCTGATGCAGGTCAGGACGATGCAGGACGGGTAAGCACTCACGGCGGCTCCTCTATGACTCATCGGACGGTATTCGTGACCGGCACTCGTTCGGCCCACAGCGGCGCACCCCGATCTTCGGTGCCACACCGGTCTTGATCTGCAGTTCCTGGCGTTGGTAGTCGATGACGAAACGCTGCAGGGTGCCGAGCAAGTCCATGCCGAGCACGAGCGCGGGCTCGTCGGTCAGGTTCCACACGTCGAAGACGTGCAGGTCGTCGAACGTGACGGGCAGGTTTCTCAAGCGCGTGCCGCCGATCGAGATCGTCGGTGCGAGGAACGATGTCCCGGTGCTCACCTCCGACGTCACGCCGAAGACGGTCGTCTCGACCCGGTCGTGACGGCTCACGCGGTGCTGCAGCGCGTCCCGCAGCGGGAGGTTGCCGAGGCTTCGTTCGGCCCCGGTATCGATGATGATCTGCACGCGCACGCCGCCGACGCTGCCGTTGACCAGCAGCAGGCCATTCTTGGACAGCCGCACGGGCACGGTCATGAATCCGCCCGGCGCCCGCTGTCGAGTCGAGCGGCCGATGCTGACGCGGTCGCGGCTGAAATCCACGTCCACCCGGGCGTGCTGCAGTCCTTCGACGCCGAGTATGCCGTCGGCATCGGCGAAAACGTGCTGTGCGAGGACCGGCATGCGGCTGTCCCGCAGTTCGATCTCGCCGGCGCGCAGTGTCTCGACGCGCACGAAGGGAAGCATCTCCGACCCCGTGACGCCGTGCACGCCGACGGAATCGCCCTCCGCACTCTGCAGTCCAAGTACATCGACGATGCGCGGCGACAACGCCGACGTGTTGGCCCCGGTGTCGAGGATGAACCGGAACGGGCCTCGGCCGTTGATCAGTACCGCGGCCAGGATCCGGCCCGAACGGTCCAGGCGAGTGGGCGCCGCGTAAAGTGGCTCGGGAGCGACCAGTTCGATGCCGGCGCTGGCCTCGGCCGACTTGCCGTCGTCCACGGCGACGGCCGTAACGGACAGGAGCAGGGTCCCAACCATGAACAGGCAGACGCGCGCCACGTTAAGCCCGGCCACTTTCATGCAGGACACTATAGGCACGTCGCGACACATTGCACGTCATTCGGCCAGCGGCAATTCCGCGCCCTTGCGCACGGTGCGCAGCGCGAAACTCGACTGCACCCGAGCCACGCCCGGCAACCTGGTGAGGTGCTGGCTGTGCAGCCGCTCGAAATCGCTGGGGTCGGACACGACGACCCGCAGCAGGTAGTCCTGCTGTCCGGTCATGAGGTAACACTCCATGACTTCCGGTACCCTCTTGACGGCCTCCTCGAACGCCGCGAGGTCCGCCTGCTCCTGCCGGTTGAGCGTGATGCTCACGAAGACGTTGCCGGGCAGGCCGACTTTCGCCTGGTTGACCACCGCGATGTAGCGGTCGATGACCCTCGCCTCCTCGAGCGCGCGCACCCGCCTCAGGCAGGCGGACTCGCTCAAGTGCACGCGGTCCGCGAGGTCGCGGTTGCTGAGCCGGCCCTCGCGCTGCAGTTCCGCGAGGATGGATTGGTCGATTCGGTCAAGCTTCATCGGCAATACCTGCCACAGAAACATCAATTGCTTACAGTATATTGCGCACAGCGGTCCTCTTGCGACTGACTATGCACGTTCCTGCGACAGTCCGGCCGTATGCTAGCCGCACAAATCCGTGCTAACCGGGGGAGCTGCCATGCGCATCGGCGTACCTAAGGAAATCAAGGTCCACGAGTATCGGGTCGGCCTGGTGCCGGCAGCTGTCCGCGAGCTGGTCGAATCCGGGCACGAAGTCATCGTGCAGGCCGGAGCCGCCGCGGGCATCGGCTTTTCCGACGCTGACTATCAGCGCGTCGGCGCAAAGATTGCCGCCACCGTCGAGGAGATCTTTGCCTCCGCCGACATGATCGTGAAGGTCAAGGAGCCGCAGCCGCAGGAGTGCGCGATGCTGCGCCCCGGCCAGGTGCTCTTCACCTACCTGCACCTCGCGCCGGATCCCCGGCAGACCGAAGCGCTGATCAAGTCGGGGGCGACCTGTATCGCCTATGAAACGGTGACGGCACCGGACGGCTCGCTGCCGCTGCTGACCCCGATGAGCGAAGTCGCTGGCCGCATGTCCGTGCAGGTCGGCGCGTACTGCCTGCAGAAGGCCACCGGCGGCCGCGGCATCCTGCTCGGCGGCGTCCCGGGCGTGGCGCCCGCCAAGGTCGTCATCCTGGGTGGCGGCGTCTCGGGCACCCATGCGGCGGAAATGGCCGTCGGCCTTCGGGCCGACGTCACCGTCGTCGACCGCTCCATGAAGCGCCTGCGTGAACTGTCGTCGATTTTTGGCGCAACGCTGCGCACCGAGTACTCGACGCAGGAGCACATCGACGCGCTCGTCATCGATGCCGACCTGGTGATCGGCGCGGTGCTGATCCCCGGTGCGGCCGCGCCGCGTCTCGTCACCCGCGACATGGTCCGCCGCATGAAGGCGGGCGCGGTCCTCGTGGACATCTCGATCGACCAGGGCGGCTGCTTCGAGACGAGCAAAGCCACGACGCACGCGGACCCGACGTATGTCGTGGACGACGTGATCCACTACTGCGTGGCCAACATGCCCGGCGCCGTGCCACGCACGTCCACATTCGCACTGAACAACGCGACCCTGCCCTTCGCGCGCAAGCTCGCGGACCTCGGCTGGAAGGCGGCACTGAAGGCGGACCCGCACCTGGCGAATGGTTTGAACGTGCATGCGGGGCACGTCACCAACCAGGCCGTCGCGCACGACCTGGGGTACGACTACACGCCGGTCTCGTCGCTGCTGAAGTAGCGGAAACGAGCCAGATTTAAGGGTACGCTGGGCGGACCTGCTCCGAGGTCCCGCGCATGTCCCACGCATTGGCAAACGTCTCCCTGGATGAGAAATACACCCGGGAACGAGGCCGCGTCTTCCTGACGGGCAACCAGGCGCTCGTCCGCCTGCTGCTCCTCCAGCGGCAGCTCGACGCAGCCGCCGGCCTCAATACGGCCGGCTTCGTGAGCGGCTATCGGGGCTCCCCGCTCGGCGGCTACGACATGGAGTTGTGGGAGAACACGAAGCTCCTGCAGGAATCCCACATCGTCTTCCGGCCCGGCGTCAACGAGGACCTGGCCGCCACGGCCATCTGGGGAACTCAGCAGGCGGTCCTGCTGCCGGGCGCCAAGGTCGACGGCGTGTTCTCGATCTGGTACGGAAAAGGACCCGGGGTGGACCGCAGCGGCGACGCGCTGAAGCACGGCAATCGCCAGGGCGCATCTGCGCACGGCGGCGTGCTGGTCGCGATGGGCGACGATCACCCCGGCAAGTCCTCGACCATTTCGCACCAGAGCGAGCAGGCGCTCTCCGCGCACCACATCCCGGTACTGTTCCCGAGTTCCGTGCAGGAGTTGCTCGAGTTCGGCCTCGCGGGCTGGGCGCTGTCGCGCTTCTCCGGCCTGTGGGTCGGTCTCAAGTGCGTCAACGAGACGGTCGAGGCGACCGCCACCGTCGACATCGACCCCGAGCGATTCACGTTCGTGCGCCCGGCGATCACGCTGCCGCCCGGTGGCCTCAACGTGAACCCGCGCCCGATGGTGATGCGCGAAGCGGACGAGATGCTCGTCGTCCGGCATCGTCTGCCCGCGGCACTGGCATTCGTGCGCGCCAACTCGATCGATCGCGTCGTGATCGACGGCACGAAACGCCGCCTCGGCATCGTCACCAGCGGCAAGGCCTTCGTGGACGTGCAGCAGGCGCTGGCCGCGCTCGGCATCGACGCCGCGCGCGCGCGCGACCTCGGCGTGCGCGTCTACAAGGTCGGGATGATCTGGCCACTCGAGCCCGAAGGGCTGCGGGAGTTCGCCGCCGGTCACGAGGAGCTGCTGTTCGTCGAGGAGAAGGCCGCATTCGTGGAGGACCAGGCGGCGAAGATTCTCTATCACATGCCGGCGGGAGAGCGGCCGCGCCTTACCGGCAAGCGCGACGAGCATGGCGCTCCGCTGCTGCCGGCCGACGTACAGATCCAGTTCAGCGACGTTGCCGTCGTCATCGCGCAGCGGCTCGCCGCGCTCGGTGCACTGGACGAGCCGCTGCAACGCCGCCTCGCGCTCCTGCAGGGTCGTATCTCCCGTGCCAGGGAGACCGCACCGGGCCCCGTGGCGCGCACCCCTTACTTCTGCTCGGGCTGCCCGCACAACACGTCGACGAAGGTGCCCGAAGGCAGCATCGCGCTGGCCGGCATCGGCTGCCACACGATGGCTGGCGGGATGAACCGGCGCACGTTGATGCCGACGCAGATGGGGGGCGAAGGCCTCAACTGGACCGGCATCGCGCCGTTCACGGCGATGAACCACGTCTTCCAGAACCTGGGGGACGGAACGTATTTCCACTCGGGTCTGCTCGCCGTGCGTGGAGCCGTCGCCGCGGGCCACAACATCACCTACAAGCTGCTTTACAACGACGCAGTGGCCATGACCGGCGGCCAACCGGTCGAGGGGCACCTCGCGGTCGCCGAGATTGCGCGGCAATTGCTCGCGGAACGTGTCCGCCGCGTCGTGCTCGTGTCGGACGACCCGGACAAGTTCCGCACTGCTGACGCGGGCATCCCGGCCGCAGTGGCGATACACGACCGGTCCGAGCTCGAATCCGTGCAGCGCGACCTGCGTGACTCGCCCGGCGTCACGGCGATCATCTACGAGCAGACCTGCGCGGCCGAGAAGCGTCGCCGGCGCAAGCGCGGCGAATTTCCCGACCCTCCGAAGCGCGTCTTCATCAACGAAGACGTCTGCGAGGGTTGCGGCGACTGCTCGGTGCAGTCGAACTGCGTGTCCGTCCAGCCGAAGGAGACCGAGTTCGGTCGCAAGCGCGAGATCGACCAGTCGAGCTGCAACAAGGACTACAGCTGTGTGAACGGCCTGTGCCCGTCGTTCGTGACGGTGCACGGCGGGAGCCTCCGCAGACCGACGGCGGCGGCGCTCGGTGCCGGGTTGTTCGCGGCCTTGCCCGCCCCACCGTCGCCCGCGATCGACCGCAACTGGAACGTGCTGATTGCCGGCGTCGGCGGCACGGGCGTGGTGACCGTAGGCTCCGTGCTCGCGATGGCCGCGCACCTCGAAGGAAAGCGCGCCAGCATCATCGACATGACGGGCCTCGCGCAGAAGAACGGCGCGGTCTGGAGCCACCTGCGGATCGGCGACGCGACCGGGACACTGCCGGGCGCGCGCGTCGGACTCGCGGAAGCGGACCTGCTGCTCGGCTGCGATCTCGTCACGGCTGCGGAGAAGGATTCCGTACTGACGCTGGACGCGAGCCGCTCGCGGGCCGTGATCAATTCCCACGTGCAGCCGACGGCGGCATTCCAGCTGGATCCCGATCTGCGCATCGACGTCGACGCCGAACTTCGGCCGATCCGCAGCAACGTGCAGCCCGGCAACCTGCACACCGTGGACGCGACGACGATCGCGCTCAAGCTCCTCGGCAACACGATCGGCGCGAACTTCTTCCTCGTGGGCTATGCGCTGCAGGCGGGCGGCCTGCCGCTGGCGCTCGAGGCCATCGAGCGCGCAATCGAGATGAACGGCCAGGCCGTGGAGTTCAACAAGCGGGCGCTGGCGCTCGGGCGGCTTGCGGCCCACGACCCGGCCGCAGTGAAGCACGAACTCGCGGCGCTCGAACCGGTGGCGACCATCGAGCCCGCGCAGACGCTCGATGCGATCGTCGAACGCCGGGTGGCGTACCTGACCGACTACCAGGACGCGTCCTACGCCGAGCGGTACCGGACCCTCGTCGAACAGGTTCGTGCAACGGAGCGCGAGCATTGCCGGGGATTGAGTGGGTTGGCGGAAGCGGTTGCGCGCTACTACTTCAAGCTGCTCGCCTACAAGGACGAGTACGACGTCGCGCGCCTCTATTCAAACGGTGATTTCCTGAAGAAGATCCAGGGCACGTTCGAGGGCGATTATTCGCTGCGTTTCCACCTCGCGCCCCCGCTCATCTCATCTGCGGACCCGGCGACGGGCCGCCTCCGCAAGCGCGAGTTCGGTGCCTGGATGATGTCGGCCTTCCGTGCGCTCGCGAGGCTGAAAGGCCTGCGTGGCACGCGGCTCGACGTATTCGGCTACACGGCAGAGCGGAAACTCGATCGCCAGCTCGTCAACGAGTACGAGGCACTGGTGCAGGAATTGCTTCCGTCGCTCAGCGTGAACAACCACTCGCTGGCGGCCGAGCTCGCTGCCCTGCCGGAACACGTCCGTGGCTATGGGTCCGTGAAGGAAGCTCACCTGAAGAAGGTACGTGTTCGCGAGCAGGAGTTGCTCGCGCGCTTTCGTTCGGGTGAAACACGGTCTGCAGCCGCATAACATCAGGAGCCTTCCATGCAGCGTCCCCGCCTTTCGTTCAAGGACCAGACGGTGCTCATCACCGGTGCCTCGAGCGGCATCGGCCGCGAGGCCGCGCTCGCCTTCGCGGGCGCCGGTGCCAACGTCGTGCTGGTGGCCCGTCGAGCCGCGGCGCTCGCCAAGGTAGCGGTTGAAACGCGCAAGCTGGGCGCCGCCACGCTGTCCGTCCCGACGGACGTGACGAAGCCCGAGGCCGTCGCCATCTGTTTTCGCAAGGCAACGAAGCGCTTCGGGTCGATCGACGTCGTCGTCAATAACGCCGGCGTAATGATCCCTGCAAAGGTCGTGGACATCCGTGCCGCGGACCTCCAGCAGATGCTGAACGTGAACCTGTTCGGCGCCCTGCACGTGATGCAGCAGGCGGTCCGGGTCATGCGCAAACAGGGGCACGGTCACATCGTGAACGTGGCTTCGCTGGCCGGGCGGCGCGGCGTCTCCCCGCTCGGCGCCTATTGCGCCACCAAGTTCGCCCTCGTGGGCCTGACCGAGGCGTTGCGCATGGAACTCGTCGGCGAGGGCATCCACGTCTCGCTCGTGATGCCGGGCGTCGTGGACACGCCACTGGCCACGGCCGCGCAGCAGGATGCAAGCCTCGGGGTGGACTGGCCGGAAAAGCTCAACATGCCGCCGTCCTGGGTCGTCGGATGCATTTTCCTCGCGATCCGTTTCAAGCTCACCGAGATCGCCGTGCCTCCCGGCGCAGCATTGCTCGAGAAGCTCGCCGCCCTGACGCCGGGCACCACCGATTCCGTGCTGCGCTGGGCGAGCGATGCAATGCGCCGCGTCTCCGGCCGCCGCAAGACCCCTCGTTGATCTTCCAGGAGACACGATGAGCATCGAGAACCTCACGATCGAGCGCGCGGGCGCCGTGGCCACCCTCTGGCTCGACCGTCCGGAGAAATTGAACGCGCTGCATCGCCCGCTGTGGGGTGCGATTCCTGCAGCCGTCGCGGCGCTCGACGCGGATCCGGAAGTGCGCGTAATCGTGCTCGGCGGACGTGGCCGGGCGTTCTGCGCCGGCATCGACCTGCTCGACCATGCGCCCTCGATGAGCAGCGGCGGATCGCTGTCGGGGCGCGGCGATTCGCCGGTCTCCAGGCGCCGAGCGTTCTACGACGACGTGCGTCGCTACCAGGAAACGGCGAGCTGCTTCGCGAACATCAACAAACCGGTCATTGCGGCGGTGCACGGCATGTGCCTGGGCGCCGGCATGGACCTGATCACGGCCTGCGACATCCGCCTCGCTTCGGCCGACGCGACGTTCTCGGTGCGCGAGACGAAGATCGCGATGGTGGCGGATGTCGGAACGCTGCAGCGCCTGCCGCGCGTGATCGGTGACGGACCGGCCCGCGAACTGATCTTCACCGGTCGCGACATCGATGCAGCGCGGGCTCTCGCAATCGGGCTGGTCAACGAGGTGCTGCCCAACCAGGCGGCTCTGGCCGAACGGGCGAATGCGATCGCGCAGGAGATCGCGGCGAATTCACCGCTTGCCGTGCAGGGCGCCAAGCACGTGCTCGGCTTCGCGTGCCGCCGCGAAGTCGACGCCAACCTCGACTACGTCGCGGTCTGGAATTCCGCGTTCCTGCACTCGGAAGACCTCACCGAGGCCATGACGGCGTTCATGCAGCGGCGCACGCCCGAGTTCCGGGGTCGCTGAGCGCATCAACGCCGTAGCAGGCGTGTTGCGCGACTGAGGCGGCTCGAACGCGCGGGGACGCCGTGAATACATCCGTTGTTTCTTGACTGCCTGGTACCTTTGATCTGCCTCGCGTGGTAGGTCGTCCATCCATGGCACCCTTTGGGAGTCCGTCCTACAGCAAGATCGCCACGCGAGTTCTTTCCAAAGCCCGAACAGTTGCTTGGGCCGGCCGATGCGGGTCGAGCCCGTAATTTGACAAGGCAGGGATACGGAAATGAGCGAGCACTACGTTGGCGTGGATGTTTCCAAAGAGTACCTGGACGTCGCCTCGAGCGACGGCACGAGCTTGCGGGTGGGCAATGACGAAGCGGGGCATCAGGAGCTGGTGACCCGGTTCGGTGCGGCGCCGCCGGCGCTGGTGCTGATGGAGGCCACGGGAGGGCTGGAGCGGGCGCTGGCGGTGCAGTTGAGCGCGGCGGGGGTGGCGTTGCGCATCGTCAACGCGCGTCATGTACGCCACTTTGCGAAGGCGACCGGACTGCTGGCGAAGACCGACCGGCTGGATGCGCGGGCGCTGGTGCACTTTGCTCAGACGCTGAAGCCCGAACCACGGGCGATCCAGCCGGAACAGACGTTGGCGTTGCAGGCCCTGATCGTGCGGCGGCGGCAGTTGGTTGAGATGTTGACGATGGAGCGCAATCGGCTGCGCACGGCGCATCGAGGCGTGCGAAAGGACCTTCAGAGCAGCATCCGTTGGCTCGAGAAGCGCCTGGCCGGGGTCGACGATGACATCGATGGGGCGCTGCGCGAGTGTGGTGTGTGGCGCGAGAAAGTGGAGCTGCTCGAATCGGTGCCGGGGATCGCACGGGTGATCTCGGTGAGCCTGCTGGCGAGCCTGCCGGAGCTGGGGCAGCTCAATCGTAATCAGATCAGCGCACTGGCGGGGGTGGCGCCGTTCAATCGCGACAGCGGGCGCTGGCAGGGCCGGCGCAGCATTTACGGCGGTCGGCCGCTGGTACGCAGCGCGTTGTACATGGCGGCATTGGTCGGTGCGCGGCGCAACCCTGTCCTGCGAAACTTCTACCAGCGGCTGCGCGGCGCCGGGAAGCCGGCGAAGGTGGCGCTGACTGCGTGCATGCGCAAGCTGCTGGTGATCCTCAACACCATGCTCAAAAATGGTCAGCGATGGGGTGACCATGTGCAGTTGCAGGCCTGAACGCAAAGACAGTTGCTGTAGGCTGTAGGCTCCGGGCGCGGCGTCCA
>Ga0316622_100002098_pt1 | contig 13595 bp, 8 predicted proteins | sample OWC_Aug_OW2_C1_D_FD_207646 | JGI IMG/M metagenome (GOLD analysis project Ga0316622, IMG submission 207646) | Wetland soil microbial communities from Old Woman Creek delta, Ohio, United States - OWC_Aug_OW2_C1_D5_C | ecosystem: Environmental > Terrestrial > Soil > Wetlands | place: USA: Ohio... | reverse complement strand
ACGCTGGCGGCGCCGCAACAGGCGGGCCGGCCGGTCGTCGGCTCCGGCAGGCTGAAGCACATCGTTACGCCGATGACGTCGCAACCCTGCTCCTTCAGCAGGGCGGCGGCGACGGAGGAATCCACGCCTCCGCTCATCGCCACGGCGACTCGTCCTCTCGTCGGCTGATGCAGGTCCGTTGTCATTGGCCTCGCTCAAGCCCCCGGAAGAACGCCGGCCAGAAGGGGTCCTGCGGCGGCACATAGAGCGGCTGCGTCGTCCCGTCGAGCCGCCGGATCGTCCGCGTCCTCTTGCCCTTGAGGACGGTGCCAATGACCGACGCCCGGATGCCGGCCTTCGCCAGCCGGCGCACGATGCCGGCGGAACGGCCCCGTTTGCAGGTGATCAGCAACGAGCCTTCCGCGATGGCGTCCAGTGGATCGATGCCGAGGTGCCCGCAGACCATCGAGACCTCCTTCGGCAGGATGAACTTTCTCTCATCGATCTCCATGCCGACTCCGCCGGCATCGCAGATTTCGAACAGGCCGCCGCGCACGCCGCCTTCGGTGGCGTCGTGCATCGCGCTCACGCCGCCGGCCTCCATCGCCGTCAGCGCGTCGCGGACAACCGTGATCTGCTTTTGAAGGGCCATCGCCTTGCTCACCAGTTCCGCAGAGAATTCGGCGGCCAGGGCGTCCTTGTAGAGCACGGCCAGCAGGCCCGTCGCCTCGATGGCCGGCCCTTTGGTGAGGATGACTTCATCGCCGGCCCTGGCGCCCGCGGGCGTCACGTAGGCGTCCTTGTCCGCGACGGCGAAGACGCTGATGCCGCCCACAATGGGGACTGTCACGGTCGGGTAATAGCCGGTGTGCCCGCCGACGATGGCGATCTGGAGCTCGCGGCAGGCGTTGTGAATCGAATCGACGATGGTTCGCAGGTCGCTCTCGGGCGTGCCGGGCGGCAGCAGAAGCGAGTACGTCATGTACTGCGGCTTGACGCCCATCACGGCCACGTCGCTGGCGCCGATGTGGACGGTGAACCAGCCGAACGTGTCGAGCGACAGGCCGGGGGCCGGGAAGATCGGGTCTTCCGCAACGACCATGACCTTGCCGTTGTCCAGCTCGATGACGCCGGCGTCCACGCCCGGCCGTGGCGGCACGAGGACTCTCTTGTCCGTCCAGCCCAGGCGCTTCTGGATGAACCCGCCGAATTCCTCGATGCCGATCTTGCCCACCTTCGGCCCCGGCGCGATCCTCCGGCGATATTCTCTGGCCATCTCGCAGAGGTCCGTAGCCAACTCGATAGGGTCGCCGGCGACCATGACCGTCACGGGCTCCTTGCCGATGGCGCCATTGTCGTAGAAGAGCTTGGGCACGCGACCCTTGTTGACGCGGATGGCCTCGGCGGTCTTCCACGGCACGGAGGCGGCCTCGCGGGCTTTCAGCTTGTTCGGCTCGCGATTGGCCCGGTCGATGGGAGCGACGGTCCAGCCTCTTTCGCGAGCATAGTCGTTGACGAACCCGGCGATCTGCGGGCTGGACGCGAAATCAATCGCCGCGCGCATGGCGGGGTCCTTCTTCTGGAATTCCATGATGACGCGCGCCATGTGGCTGGAGCCGCCGAACCGGGGTCGGCCGCTGGCCCGGGGTTGGCCGTTGAGGACGGTGATTCGGCCGTCGGCCGCGATCACATCGTTGATGCTCCTCGTTTTCGGAGCCGCGTACACCAGGTTCGACCGCACCTCGGGAATCAACGCCGCAAACTCCGGGCACTTCTCGATCATCTCGACGGCGATCGCCATCTTGCCATGCATTTCAACACGGTCCCGGCTGTTCATCCAGTCTCCTTGTCCTGCCGTCAATGCTCAATGGATTCGAATCAGGCATGCTCCTACTATGTTCGTGGGCATGGTAGTGTTCGTGAGAACAACTGTCAAGTGTGCGCTCTGCGTAGGGCGAGCGTCCCCGCTCGCCCATTGTCGTGCGGGGACGCACGACCTACGAAGAGACGCGAGGCAGTCGTCGTTCCGCTGTGTGTGCTTGATAGAGGGTGGCTGCGGTGCTACACTTGCCGCCGGACCTGAACGCCGTTTAAGGAGTGGACAATGAAACACGCCGTGCCAACTATGAAATGCGTCTTCATGCTGTTCTCCCTGCTGATGCTCGCCGATAACGCGGCCGGAAAGACGCGAACCGATCCCTCCGGGTGGTTGCCATATGAGATGCCGGATATCAAGAAGCTCCAGGGCACGGCTCTCGACATGTCATTTCTGCTCGATACCCCGGCGGGCAGGCACGGATTTCTCGCCGTCAAGGGCGACAAGTTCTTCTTCCAGGACGGCACGGAGGCCCGCTTCTGGGGCGGCAACCTGTTCGCCGAAGCCAACTTCCCGACGCACAAGCAGGCCCAGGCGCTGGCCGAGCGAATCGCGCTGACCGGCGCGAACCTCGTCCGCATGCACCACCTGGATGTCGTGGCTCCGTGGACCGACTTCATCGTTCGCAGGAACCTCTTCGGCGGCCAGAGCCCCGAAACGACGCGCGCGCTCGACAAGGAGATGCTCGACCGCTTCGACTACCTCGTTCATTGCCTCAAGAAGCGGGGCATCTACATCTTTCTCAGCCACCTCTCCAGCCGTAGAGTCATGCCTGCTGACGGCCTCCCGGAGCCGGCCGACTCGCTCGACGACATCTACGCGGGCCTCAAGATCGAGGGCGAGTTCGACGAGTTCCTCATCCAGTTGCAGCAGGAGTACCTCAGGACGCTCCTGACGCACAAGAATCCGTATACTCGGTTGTCCCTGGCCGCCGACCCGGCGCTGGCGCTGACCGAGATCATTAACGAGGACTCACTGCTCTTCCTGGGCGCCGGGCCCAACTTCAGCGCCAACTCGGACCACTACAGACGCATGTTGCAGGGGCAGTTCAACGACTGGTTGCTTCGCAAGTACGGCTCGCGCGCGGCGCTGGCGAAGGCCTGGCAACCGGCCGAGGGGCAGGGCAGGGGACTCGGTGGCGATGAGGACCCCGGGGCGAAAACCGTCGCGTTCACCTATCGCTTTACGTACGACTCACGCACCCGGCACGACCCGAGTCTCAGTCGTCAGCGCAATCTCGACATGTATGCCTTCCTCTACGACACGCAGAAGAAGTACTACGGCCGCATGCACGCGTTCCTGCGTGAGCTGGGCGTGCGATGCCCGATTGCCGGCAGCAACCACTGGATTTCCGATGTTGCTGATCTACATTTGAACGCGGCCCTGGATTACGTGGACCGGCACGACTACTACGCCCATCCGCACGGCACGTACAACTACATCGAGGGCCAGTCGATCAGCCCCGTGACGCCCATGGTCAAGTCGAACTCGCTGGGTACGATCGGCGGGCTGGCGAATCGCCGTGTTGATGGCCGACCGTACACCGTCTCCGAGTGGAACAACTGCCTGCCGAATCCTTTCCGGGCAGAGGGCCCCATGATCATGTCGGCCTACGCCTGCCTGCAGGACTGGCACCCGATGCAGTACGCGTACCTGGCCTTCAACGACGATAACCCGAAGACCATCAACTCATTCATGGTCCTCTATGATCCCGCGCACATGAATGTGCTACCCGCGGCAGCCCTGATGTTCCATCGCCGGGACGTCAAGGAAGCCACATCCGGGTACTTCGAGCCAATGACGGCCGGGGAGTTCATGGACCCGGTATTCACGCCGAGGAGGAACAGCCGCGTCGCGCTGCTCGGCAAGTATGGCCTGGCGTTCCCGGATGTCGTCAATGCGTCTGGCGGGAACAACGCCGACCTGCCGAAACAGGCGTCTGACGCGACGAAGCGCGTGTATGAGTCTCTCACGGGCGAGCTGCGATGGGACTTGGCCCAGGGCCTGCTGACAGTCAACACGCCACGCACGCAGGGCCTGGTCGGTTTCACGCAAGGCCGGCCCGTCGCGATGGGCGACGTGACCCTTGAGGTCAACAACGAATTCGCCGTGGTCGTGGTCAGTGCATTGGAGGGGCAGTCCATCCGCCAGGCGAAGCGACTGCTGGTCTCGACCTCCGCTCGGGCGCAGTGGTCGGGTATGGACTTCGACGAGGAGAAGGGGGTCATCACCCAATCCGGCAAGCCGCCGTTTCTCATGGAGCCGGTTGCCGGGACCGTCCGAATCAAGCACGACAAGCCGCTGACGGTCTATCGGCTCTGGTCGTCGGGCAGACGCCTCGGCGAGGTCCCGGCACAGACGACGTGCGAAGGCACGGCGTTCGAGATGCGCCCCGAGAATCGATGCATGCACTATGAACTCGTGAGCAAATGACGAAGGGAGATGGCCGCAATGCAGAAGAGACTCTGCGCAGGTGTGGTAGCCGGACTGCTGGTGACGTGCGCCGTTCTATGGGCCGGGCCCGAGGGGACTGATTCGGACGGCGTGAAGCCGGATAACTATCTGTCCAATGTCGTGTCGGAGCTGACAAAGCAGTGGCCCGCCAATCGGACGGTCAACGTCGTTTGCCACGGGCACAGCGTCCCGGCGGGCTATTTCCGCACGCCGGCTGTGGACACGTTCAACGCCTATCCGCATCTGCTCCATCGCGGGCTCAACGAGCGATTTCCACACGCCGTCATCAATGTCATCGTCACGGCGATCGGCGGCGAGAATTCCGAGAGCGGGGCCAGGCGGTTTCATCGCGATGTGCTGTCGTTGCGGCCCGATGTGGTGACGATCGACTACGCTTTGAATGATCGTGGCATCGGCCTGGCCCGCGCGGAGGCGGCGTGGCAGGCGATGATCAATGAAGCCAAGGCGGCCGGCGTCAAGGTGATTCTGCTCACGCCCACGCCGGACATGAGCGCGAAACTCGACGATCCGGCCGATCCTCTCAACCCGCACACGCAGCAAATCCGCACCCTCGCCGGCAGGAACGGCGTGGCCCTCGTCGACAGTCTCGCCTGCTTCGAAAAGCGCATCCGCGACGGCGAGCCTCTCGAGAAGCTCATGTCCCAGGTCAACCACCCCAACCGCAAGGGCCACGACATCGTCGCCGCGGAATTGCTCCAGTGGTTCCCCAAGTAGCCCCGCGATGTGTCGCCGGGTGTCTGTGCAAGTTTCCGGGCACTATGCTGGGTGGCATCGTCAAGCGTAGCTTGGCGATGGTTTGCCCGTTCGCCATCGCCAAGGCCTTCGGCCTTGACGCTGCCACCCGCCCGCCAGAATACTTTCACAGACACGTCGCCGGGGGTGCGGGAAAAGCGGTGGACAGCGGCGGGGGCCCGCCGTACAATATGCTCCGGCCGGGGTGCCTTGTTTTAACGGAAGGTGTGTAAGCCTCTGGGGGCCCGGCGATCATCCTTTCTGCAAGGAGAAGTTGTTATGTCGTATGCAAAGACTCCCTGTCTGGCGATCGTTGTACTGCTGGCTCTGTCAAGTTCCCTCCTCGCCATGCCGGGAGAACGCTCCTACGTCTCCGGTAATTACTTCCTGAACCTCGATGGCGTCAAATGCGGATTCGTCAAGGCCATCGGCGGCGGCGCGATCACCGCCGAGGTGATCAATGAGCCCGCCGGGCCCAACTACTTCGTCAAGAAGCACATCGGCCAGCCCAAATACGAGGACTACACCCTCCAGGTCGGCTTCTCCATGTCCGACGCCATCTACGAGTGGATCCGCCAGTCCTGGAATATGAATTACCAGCGCAAGGACGGCAGCATCGTCGCGCTGGACTACACCCTGACGCCCAAATCGCAGCGGGAATTCAAGCAGGCCCTGATCACCGAGACCACCATTCCGGCGTGCGACGGCGCCAGCAAAGAGCCGGCCTACATGACCATCAGGTTCTCGCCCGAGGTCATTCGTGATGTCGCGCCCAGCGGCACCAAGGCCGACTATGGCGAGTACGGCAAGAACGAACAGAAGGTCTGGCTGCCCAGCAGTTTCAAGCTCGAGATCGCCGGCCTCGACTGCTCCAAGATCGCCAAGATCGACTCCTTCACCGTCAAGCAAACTGCCGTCACCGACGATATCGGCGACGCCCGTGATCATCAGAAGGAGCCCGGCAAACTCGAATTCCCCAACCTGAAAATCACGCTCGCCGAAGCGAGCGCCCAGTCCTGGATGGACTGGCACAAGTCGTTTGTTATCGAGGGCAACAACGACGAAGCTCAGGAAAAGCGCGGCACGCTCACGCTGCTGTCGCCCAACGGGCAGAAGCCGCTTGCCGTCATCAAGTTCTACAATATGGGCATCTTCAGCATCCAACCTGACAAGGCCGAGGCCAACGCCGACCAGGTCAAGAGAGTCGTGGTCGAGCTCTATGTGGAGCGCATGGAGTTCCTGGGTGGCAAAGCGGTCGAGGCAGCCGGAACGTCGGCGCCGGCGACCACGCCCCCCGCGACGCCGAGGAACGTGAGACGCGGGTAGGGGCCGTGGCATGCATTTCGTTCAGGGAGCCCGGTCGAGAGTCGCTACCGCGGCCAGTGTCGCCTGTACGGTCATGGTGGCATTCTTGACATCGCAGCTTTCCGGGGTATCGCCCTCGGCGTGATAGTTCGGATCGCCGTACGGCCAGGAGCCGATATTGATGACCGCCGCGGGGTAGCCGGCCAGGACAAATGAGCCGTCGTCGTCACCGGGAGCCGACCTCTCTACCATTCGCTGTTCCAGACCGATGGAGTATCGAGCGTTGACCTCGCCCATCAGCTCGGCAAGTCGCTTGCCTTCCGGCTTGGTGTACGCGGTCACGTTGATCTTCCTTCCGGTGGCTGTCTGTTCGGCCGTCTTGCCTCCGATGGCATCGAGGTTGAAGACGGCGATGATATTGTCTCCGCGCGCTTTCGCTTTCTGGACGGCGGTCCTGCTGGTCCACGGCGTGTGTTCCTCATTGCACCAGAGAAACCGCAGGGTGCTCTCGGACTGATATTGCGCGAGCACGCGCGCGATCTCCAGCACGCCGGCGGTCCCGATAGCGTTGTCATAAGCGCCCGGGGAATCGATCCAGCTCGGCGAATCCTTGTGGGCGAGTACGACGATAATCCCGTCCGGATGCAAGCGGCCCTTCTTCTCGGCGTAGAGATTGTACGCCGTGTACCAGGGATCTTCAGGTTTCGGAGGCGAGTACTGGGCGCTCTTGGGCTTGCTCGTGTCGCGGCGGAAGGCCTGCACCCGAACGGCTTCCCACTCGACGCAATATCCCCACGACTCCAGCTTGCCGGCCACGTAGTCGTCGGTCTCGTAGAGCGTGTTCTTCTGGTGACCCGGCAAAGTGAAGTTCAGCTTGCGATAAGGCAGCGGGTCCTTGGCGAGATAGAAGACGTGCTTCGATATCTGCTCGGAATCCACAGCGTTGATAAGTCGCCGGATACTCGGGTCGATACCGTTCGCGTCGTTACCTGTGGCCGGACTGCCGAAACATGGGACAAGACCGAGGCAGACGATGAGCGCGTAAGGAGGCAGCATGCCACCGATTCCGATGTTCATGACTCTACCTTTCACACGATGCGCCTCGCGCATCAGACTTTGATCGTGCAGTCGAACCACAGCTCCCCTCGCTTGAACCCTTTGGGCAGCTTGGCCAGCTTGGGTCCCTTGGGCGCCTTTGGGACCACGATCGAGTCACTGCGAACCAGCGCCCGCCCGGACTGGGTTTCAAGGCTCCGCAGCAGCGGCATGCGCGGGATGGAATCGAATGGCTCCTCCTGGGTCGGAACCATGACGGCAAACTTGTTCTTCGGCAGCCAGGAAACCACGTCTCGCGGAGTGGCGTTGTGGCTGCCGTGATGAGCCACCTTCAGGAAGTCGACCTCGGCGAGGATGTCTTTCGCGTCGTCTTGCGTGATCCACGATTGCCAGTTGCCCCACTGCGCATCGCCGGGGAAGAGCAGGGTCTTCTGGTGATAGTGAAACAGTAGCACGAGGCTGGTGTTGTTCATGACGTTATCGAGCGTGAAGGCGAGCAGATCGGCGGGCACCGCGGCAAGCTCGTGCAGGGCGCTCTTCTGCCGGGCTCCCAGCAGCCCGGTCTCGCTCACCCACTGACGCTCGAAAAGATCCGGCATTGTGGTCGACGAGCCGCGAGCCGTCAGGAATCGTTGTTCGGCCGGCGGGGTCATGCGCCCCAGGAACTTGGACTCTCTGGACGGAGCGAGCACGTCAATGGACAACCCCGGAATCCCTGCGAGTCGTCGCGGCGGCTCGCCCGCGGTCAGGTACTTAACCCTGTCGCGGTCGCCGAACCCTTCTCGCAGAGCCACCATCGCCGGCGCGTCGTCGCTCAAGTTCATCAGGGTGGCCATGGCGGCGGCGTAGTTCGCATAGGCCTTGGGACCGCTGACGGCCAAGTGCATCTGCAATGCCTCGCACAACGCCAACTGCTGTTTCCTCAACGCCTTGGCGTCGTCATCTTCCAGGTTCTCCGTCCAGGGCAGCCACACCTCGCCGATGTCAAACTGAGTGAACCGGTCGGCGTAATCCGCGAATCCGCTGACGTGATCGGCGTGCGCGTGGCTGGCCACGATCAGGGCGAGCCGCTTTCCCGTGTCCTGCTCGATCTGGCTCATCACCCGGTCGAGTGTGCCGATCTTGCCGCTCTGGTGCACGCCGAAGTCTACCAGGATATGCTGTTTCTCCGCGGCGCCGAGGGACAGGAGAAAACAGTCACCAAAACCGACCCGATACATCCGGATACGAATCTCATTCTTCTTCTCTGGCATGGCAGCTCCCTCGGTCAGTAACCGCGATGAATCGCGCAGTAGCTCAGGTGTGTTTTGGGATCGAAGGCGACATACGGCGCCAGGGCAGAACTCGAAGCCATCGTCTGGAAGTAATCGCGTTGACGTTCGAGACGTTTCTGCCCCTCGCCCTTATGGCCGTCCATCGGTTTGACGATACTGTACCGGACTTCCCCCTGTCGACTGATCAGCAGAGTGGCGCCGCCGCGGAAGTCGAACGTGCCGCGTGCCGGTTCATCGGGAAAGATGGGAACATCCTGTTGAGTCTGGATGACCTCGACGACCACCTGACGCTGCAGACTGCCGTCGGGCTGGACACGATGAAGCATGTTCGCCGACTGCACGTAGGTTCTGTACTCGGGTGAGAGTCCGATCTTCTTCCCGAATCGGGTGGACTTGCTCCACAGGTTCACGAAGAGCCTGCCCTGGCGTTCCGTGTCGGGATGACTCTCGAGCTCGTGGAGGTCGTCCCAGATGCGGAGGAAACTGGGGTTCTCGGCCTCGGGACCCTTGCCGCTGAACTTCGGCCAGGACAGCGATTCCTCGCTGTAGGAGCTGACTCCTTCCGGATGAATGCCGCGAGCCCGGAACGAGTCGATGAGCGCGGCGCGGTAGCCTGCCCCGTCGGACGGCGACACCTCCCGGTCGGCTGTGACGAGCGCCCGCAGGAAATCGCCGAACTGAATGTCCACCGGCGGACAGTAATCGAGCGCGCGTATACAGATATTCTGGATCCGTGCGGCTGTTTTTGTGGCCTCGTCGGCCAGGCGGTTGGCCAGGTCCGCATGCAGGTAGTTGGGCACGACGGTTCGCCCGTCGGGGTACGCGATGCGGAACAAGTCGCGGGTGCGATGAATGTAAACGGAGAAGAACGCGTCGAATACGGCGGCGACGAAGAGGGCGCCGCGCGCGTGCGGCTCGGTCACTCTCTCCATGTCCTCGGGATTCGCCGGGGTCCCGATCGCCTCCCGGAGCGCCTTGCGATTGCCCATCGCATAGCCAAACTCGCGGGCCAGTTCCACGATGGGGTTCGACTCGGTTGCTTCGGCCCGAACCAGGGGGGTGCCTCCCTCGGCCTTGGCATAGGGAGTCAGCTGCGAGCGATGAATCAAGCCGCCCGTGCGCTGGATGGTGTCGAGCAGGGTTTCCTTGAAGCTGAAGTGCTGGAGCAGCGCCATGATGTCCGCGAACCCTTCGTGAAAGGCCGCACTGTCCGGACTTGAATGCTCTTTGTAGCGCCGGCGGATGCCGTCGATGATGGCGTGTGTCGTTTCGTGGACGATGATGTCATGCGACAGGCAGGTGAACACGGGCTGGCTCACCGGACTGATCGTCGGATCGGGCGAGGAGGCGAAGTAACCGAAGAACAGCGAACGCTGGCTCGGATCGTAGAACGCGTTCGCCATCTGCATGCCATGCGGGAAGATCCGCAGCCTGCCGCGTGCCGGCGTGTCCTTTGGGTAAGGGCAGGGCGCCCACTTGACCTGGCGTCCGAGAGAATACTCAAACCGCTTGACGGTCTCCATGACTACGGCGTAGACCATCTGCTGGTGAAACTGTGGATTCGATTCGGACGGATCGAGCCCGCCGCGAGCCAGAATCGCGGGATCATCCAGATCGACCGGGAGATAGTAACGCCGATTCGTGGCATCGTAGTCGATCACGGCCACCTTCTCGCCGATGGGTCCCGGCTGAAGCCCGGACTCGTACGGGACGTGGATCGAGAGATAGTTCTCGAAGCGACGACCGCGCGAGGGATCGAACGCATAGACCTTGAGCACACGTTCTTCCGGGACAGGATAGAGTCTCGAATCGTTCCTCTTAGTCGCCATAGGCAACCTCCTTTGCCGGGATTCGATCGGCGAATCCACAGCCGCAATGGCAAGGGTAGGCGACTGGTGGCCATGTGTCAACAGAAAAACCAGATTATTGAAGAGCGGATACTCGCTTGTCTATTCGGTTAGAGCGACGTAGGACGGGAATGGGCCGAGACCTCACGGACGCCGTGGACGGTATGGACGCCGTGGAAACAAGAGCGGAGGCTAAGCGATGGCGGAGCCGGAGAAAGTGATTCCACGGCGTGGCGGGCAGCGTCAAGCGCAGCGACCCTCCTGAGCCTGCCGAAGGATTGGCGATGGCGACTTGGCTGTGCGTAGGACCATCGCCAAGGCCTTCGGCCCCATTCGACTTCGCTCAGGGCAGGCTTTGACGCTGCCACCCTGTTGCCAGTCTCCATGTATCTATTCTCGGGACTTTGCGATTGCCCTGTGTTGTCCACCCAGTCTACCGCGTCTACTCTGGGGCCCGCGGCTGCTCTCCCCGCCTGACTCGGCAGGGGCCTCATCTAAATCATGGCTTCTTCGAAGCGAGCGCGTCGAGAAGGCCTCTGAGAATCCTGGCCTTGGTTTTAGTATCGTTCGGTTTGACGTGGTCCGCCTTTGTCTTTCGAACGGCCGCATCCAATGAATTCTTAAGATCCGCCGGATTAAGCAACGCCGCCGACTTGCAGTAGTAACTCTTCGACCTGCCGTCGTCAAAATCAGCGATCATCTTCTCAAGCAGCCTGATTCGCGTTCTCTGCTGTTCCACGAACCTCTGGATCCCGTGCTCCTTCACGGACTTCAAGTTCGGCATGACGTTTCTGTACGGCGGGTAAGACGAGGACTCCTTCACTCGCCGATATTCCTCATCGCTCTTGAACTTGGGGCACGGAAAGTCCGGGCATTCGCCACAGACCTCAAGGGTCTTCTTCTTGACGCAACAGGTGATGAACGAGCACGAGGGGTGCTTGTTGCGAAAATCGGGACCCGCGCATCCGGGACACCTGGAAGGACCTGCTGTGTAGTATCGCGGGCACAACCCACAGTCAAGGCCACACGCGCCAACCGTCGGGTATCTCTTCATGATGATCGGGGACGGGGACTTACCGCATTTCCCCGCTGCGCTGTCTTGTTCATCCCTCAGCTCTCGAGATCCACCGGTGGCCGCACTCATTCTACCCTCAGGACATGCATCCGGCCTTGGAAGGGCCGCAACTCTCATTCGTCGCGCTTGCCGCCAAAGGCCTTCCGCTGGGGACAATTATCGCGGAGACGGGCAGGGCCCGCAAGGGAAGAGGCAGGCCGTAGGTCGGAGACGTTAGACGGTAGGATGCCGGGGCCAGCCGATTACGGAACAAAGAACAAGAGTCAGGGATCGCGCAGGGTCCACGCTGGCGCATGCCTTTCTGCCTTCTTACCCCTCTTGTTCTTCCACCTTCCACGCTTCGTACGTTCTCCACCTCAGTGTCCAGCCTGTGGGCTGGAGCCAAGTGTTCCCGAATGTACTGTAAGTCGCGCTTTGGATTGAACTTAGGGCGGCTTCTGGCGTGTTCATTAGTGTGAGACAGGTGACCGGTCGGGCTTCATGGCTCGCCGGTAGGAGGGGACCGAACAGGGAGAAACCGAGAAGGTGAGAACAGCGGAAGGTAGGAAGGTGGGAGCGCCGACTCGTCTCGCCTCTTTCATTGCGCTCCTCACCTTCGCCTTTCTCACTACCTTGGTCAAGCGGGACCCAAAACGGCTGGAAGACCGCTTTTTCGGGCATGTTGCTGCGGGTTGCGAGGACTCGAAAAAAAATTCGATTTTTCCCTTTTTGGCCCTTGACGGGGTCCGAATAAGGAATAGAATACAGAACTCGCGGTGAATATGCAGCGTACGACAAACGCTCGTTCACCAGTTTTATTGGTGGACCAGACAGGTTCGCCTAAGATCTTTGACAAGTGAACAGTGGAGCCTTATACGAGCAGCGAAAGTGCGTCGCTGCGGCAGGTCTCACTGCTGCGGCGGTTTCCAAATTGGATTCAGCACTTTCGGTGCAAAAACCAGAGAGTGTTGAGCCATTGCGACGGATCCGTTTAATCGCGGGTCCGATGAATCAAACTGAAGGGTTTGATCCTGGCTCAGAACGAACGCTGGCGGCGTGGTTAAGACATGCAAGTCGAACGGACCATTAATTTATTAGTGGTCAGTGGCGAAAGGGTGAGTAATGGATAGGTAACGTACCCCGGGTTCTGGGATAGCCAGCCGAAAGGTTGGGTAATACCGGATAACATCGTGGGCCGTCGGGTCTGCGATCAAAGATTTATCGACACGGGAGCGGCCTATCTCCTATCAGCTTGTTGGTGAGGTAACGGCCCACCAAGGCGATGACGGGTAGCGGGACTGAGAGGTTGGCCCGCCACATCGGGACTGAGACACTGCCCGGACCCCCACGGGGGGCTGCAGTAACGAATCTTGGGCAATGGGCGAAAGCCTGACCCAGCGACGCCGCGTGCGGGAGGAAGTCCTTCGGGATGTAAACCGCTGTCAGACAAAGGAAAGTCCACTTCGGTGGATTGATCCGAGTCAGAGGAAGTCACGGCTAACTCTGTGCCAGCAGCCGCGGTAAGACAGAGGTGGCAAGCGTTGTTCGGTATCACTGGGCTTAAAGCGTGTGTAGGCGGAAGCGTAAGCATTTTGTGAAATCCCCCGGCTCAACCGGGGCATGGCTTGATGTACTGCGCTTCTTGAGGCAGGTAGGGGTGCGAGGAACTCTTGGTGGAGCGGTGGAATGCGTAGATATCAAGAGGAACGCCGGTGGTGAAGACGTCGCACTAGGCCTGTCCTGACGCTGAGACACGAAAGCGTGGGGAGCAAACGGGATTAGATACCCCGGTAGTCCACGCCGTAAACGATGTCTACTAGGTTGTGGGGGTTCTGACGCCTGCACAGCCGAAGCAAAAGTGTTAAGTAGACCGCCTGGGGAGTACGGTCGCAAGGCTAAAACTCAAAGGAATTGACGGGGGCTCACACAAGCGGTGGAGCATGTGGATTAATTCGAAGCAACGCGCAGAACCTTACCTGGGTTTGACATGCTTGGAT
>Ga0316622_100002096_pt1 | contig 13598 bp, 7 predicted proteins | sample OWC_Aug_OW2_C1_D_FD_207646 | JGI IMG/M metagenome (GOLD analysis project Ga0316622, IMG submission 207646) | Wetland soil microbial communities from Old Woman Creek delta, Ohio, United States - OWC_Aug_OW2_C1_D5_C | ecosystem: Environmental > Terrestrial > Soil > Wetlands | place: USA: Ohio... | reverse complement strand
GGACGGGATAGACCGGCAAACCTGACTCCCGCCGATCAAGGACGACATACTCGAGCAATCTCCAGGCAATGTCACGATCCCTCCTGGCTTCATGCTCGACATGGATCAGGAAGGCAGCCTCCTGCCCCTTGAAGCGGACCTTCACCAGCAGATCCCCGGTTCGCCTCTGCCCCCGGAGGGTTCTCGTCTCCTTGTCCAGATATTCCAGCCTTGAAAAGTCAGTGTAACTGGCAACCTCAGGCAGGAATTCTTCGAAGAAAGACCTCAGGATGGCCGGGTCCTTAAGCAACCATTTGAACAGCGCGTCGTGATCCATTGCCGTGCGGGCACTTCCATACAATGTGTCGGTCGGCGCGCGGATATTTCAGAACAAGTGGTGGGTCAGTCGGTCCTGCAGACTACAGCTTCAGCTCCTCTTGCTGCCCATTGTCGAACATTAAGGTCCTTTCCGGAAATCGCACGGCAGCCAGGAAAGCCCCGTCAGGGTGCGGGCTCCTGCGGTAAGAGATACCGTAGTCGACGCAAATGGCCCTGCCGCGTCCGTGCGGTTCGCCTCGCCGGTTGGAGTAATGCCCGAAGACGCAGAATTGTTCGTCTTCGTAGCTTTCCCACCACGGAACCCGTCTCTCGTACCGTGTCTTACCACCTGCCTCAAAAGGTTCGAGGGTCCTCTCTTCCGGGCCCGAGGTCAAAAGTTTGACGGGATTCCCATTCTGATAGGCGAGTTTGCGATCGATGCGGTCGACTACACTGCCATCAAGCTCAGCCTTGATTCTCCGACGGTGTTCCTCGTAAAGATGCATGACGCTGGCCGCCGCACGGGACAGTTCGACCATGCGGTCGTCCCAGCACGCATGAACAACCCGGAGCCCACCTCCCTCCAGCACAAGGGGCAGCGATCCAAAGAGTTCCAGAATCGTTCGCTTGGTCTCACCATCAGCTGGCACCTCGGAAGCAGAAGCTTCTGCCCTGCTAGCAGCCGGCTGGAAGAACCAGTCACTCTCCGGGTTCTTCTTGTTGCGCAGAACGTTGAAGTCGTGATTGCCCAGGACGCATTGCGCCCGGCCTGCAGCCACCAGCTGCCTGACCAGTCGCACTACTGCAGGGCTGTCCGGTCCCCTGTCAATCAGGTCTCCAAGGAACACCAGCCGACGACCTTCCGGATGGAAGCCACTCTGGTCGTAGCCGAGGCGAAACAACAGATCGTGGAGCTCGTCGATGTAACCGTGAACATCTCCCACGATGTCGATGGGACCATCAAAGAGGGGTTGGACCAACGATTTCTCGAACATAGGCATCCTTCGTAATGCATCGATCGCTGGAGTCACTGGACTTGTACCATCACACCCGCAAGCGGAAAGGATAGAGGGACAGCCTGAAGCATCAACCCTGTAGGGGTTGAACAGCCTCTATGCCGCAGACACAGGTCATCCGGTTGCCAGTGCCTAAGTCACAGACACGACCTGGTGAGCTAGGCAGGAATGTGTAAACAAGAGATGGACCTCGGTCTGCCCGCAGCCGGACAACCGGCGCCACGCCTTCTCGTAAAAGCGCAGCTGCTCCGCATAGAAGATGGCGTATGCATTCGCGTCTCCGACTATGCGGTCCGTCTTGTAGTCGACGAGATGCCAACCGGTGCCTTCGCGGAACGCCAGGTCGATCATGCCGGACAGCAGTACCTGCCCCGGCTGGCGGCCCAGCTCGGCGCCGTCAATCATGATCGAGAAAGGCACCTCCGTGTGGCGCTCCGGGGCAGCCATGGCACGGCGCCACAGTTCCGTCTGCTTCAGCCGCTGCAGTTCGGCCAGGATTTCGTCGACCGGGGCCGGATCCAGCTCGAATTGCACTCCCATCAGCTCGATGTCGCGCCGGGTCGGCTCGCGACCGTTCGCCATCCACTCCAGGCAGAGGTGGACGATGCTGCCGTATTCCGGACCCTTGCCGGATCTATCTGCCGGCAGGGTCCGGGCGGGCTTGGAGATCTCCGTCACGCTCGCCTGCTCGTACCCGGGGCTGGCTGAGGCCTGCATCGCGTCCGCGACGGTTTGGAGATCCCGGGCGCAGGCGCCGGACTTGACCTTCAGCTTCGGCCTGTCCTTTATCGACGCGGCGACGCCGTCCATCGGAAGCTCGACCACCGGTCTGGCCAACAGCTCGCCCCAGGGGTTCGTGCCCGTTCTTATCCCGGGAGCGTCCGAAATGATCAGCAGCTGCCGGGCGCGCGTTGCGGCGACGTACAGCAGCCGGCTCCCTTCGGCCGCCTGGTACTCCTGTTCAATCGCCTGCTTCTGCTCCCAGCCCGGCGGCTGCGCCACGATTTTGGATCCGTAGTCTCCAAACTTACGTGTCACCTGGAACCAGGCGGACGGTTCCTTCCCGCCGAAACGGTCGACGTGACACTCGGGTAAACGCGCTCCCGCCCTGTACGGCGCGGCGAGGATCACGATCGGGGCTTCGAGGCCCTTCGCCCGGTGCAGATTCATTACCCGCACAAGGTCCGCTCTCCCCGCGAGAATGCTGAGCGGCTCGACATCGGCTTCGATGGCGCTGTTCAGCCACTCCACCGCGGACGGGAAGTCCGCCTTGCCGAGCTCCGCGGCGCGCCTGGCCATCTCCACCAGCTGGAGCAGCCGCCCCGCCATGGTCGCCCCCAACGGCGACGCCGCGGCAAGCGGGACAAACCCCGTCCGTTCCAGGATCGAACCGATGGCGGCGGCCGGCTGCCGGTCGAGCGTGAGCCGCCACCAGGACTCGATCTTTGCCAGCGAACCCGCGACGGGATGCGTCCCGAGCGCGCCGTCGATATGCGCGGCCCCGAGGAATCGAAACGACCCGCCTGCCTTCCTGTAGTCCCAGAGCGCCTGGTAGGAGTGCCCGAACAACCGGCTGACCAGCACTCCGGCCAGGGCCACGGGATTGTCCGGATCGGCAAGACTCAGGAGGAGTCTCATGGTGTCGCCGATCTCCGGAACGTCGAACGCCTTCTGCGTGCCGGTGATGTCGAACGGGACCTGCCGCGCTTCCAGCGCACTTGCGACGTGGGTCAGCGGCTCGCGCTGCCATGTCAGAATCAGGATGTCGCCGGGTGCGGCAGGTCTCAGCCCGCCGCCGTCGTCCACCCGGACACGGCCGTCGAGCGCCCGGGCCACCCAGCTTGCCACAAGCGCCGACGAGTGTTCGTAGATCTCATCCTTCTTTTCGACCCCTTCGACGACGAGTCTCCGCACGCCGGAGAGCGGCGCCGTGTCCTTCCTCTGGGTGGCGAGCGGCACGAACGCGGCCTGCTGGTCGGTCGCTTCAGCCGGGAGAACATCCTCGAAGGCCCCGTCCACGAACTCGCCGATGGAGTCCACCGACCGGTAGTTCGCCGAAAGGGTCAGCACCTCTCCGCCGCTCTTTTCGATCAGCGTCCGCACGATGTTGTACGCGGCGATGTCGGCGCGGCGGAAACGGTAGATCGACTGCTTCGGGTCGCCCACCACGAAGAGGGCGCCGGGCCGCAGCCTGAATTGGCGCCAGGCGGCGCGGCGGACCGGCGCGTCGCCGCAGAGATAAAAGATGATTTCGCACTGGATGGGGTCCGTGTCCTGGAATTCGTCCACCAGGATGTGGGTGAACCGCCGGGCGAAGAACGCGCGGACCTCTTCGTGGTCCCTGAGCAGGTCACGTGCTTTGATCAGGAGGTCGGTGTAATCGAGTGTCGAATCGGCGGCGCGCCGTCTCGCCGCGAATTCTGCGCCCGCACGGGCGAATGCCACGCAATCCGAGTAGATGTGCTCGCGCCACGCCTTGATGGCCGGCGAGACCGTGTCGCGGAGAAATTCCGGCCACAACTCGTGCTTGAAGGCCTTCGCCCTCGTCGGGTCCGGCCAGCGCTTCTGCACGACGTCGCACTTCTCGAACAGCTCGAGGACGTCAATCAGGTCGCGGTCCCGGCTATCGCCGAAAGTGCCGAGCCGCCACCTTGCGCTCCTGTAAGCAGCCTGCAGCCTGTCCCAACCGCCCTCCGGCTCCTCCGAAGGCATGGCTTTGCCGACTTCGGCCAGGAAGCGGCGCAATGCCGCGCGCGCCGGCTTAAAATCGGGCTTCGGGCATGCCGGGGCGTACGGCTCGACGTCGCGGAACTGGCAGAGGCGCAGGTAGAGATCCCCGAGTTCCTGAGGATCCATCCCGATTTCGTTGAGGCGCTTGATCAGCGGATCGCTGCGGATATGGGCGTCGGCGACAAAGTCCTGCCAGCAGGTCTCCAGGAATCGGCTGCCTTCCGCTTCGTCCAGCTCCGTGAACTCCGGATCCAGCCCGGATTCGACCGGCCGCTCCCGCAGGATGCGCGCGCAGAACGAGTGTATGGTGCCTATGAACGCGTGCCCGATATCCGCGACGGCTTGGCGCATCCTTTCTCGGACCCGCTTGTCGGTATCGCGGGCCGCCCTCTCCTCCAGGCGCTGCTGCAGCCTTTCCCTCAGTTCGGCCGCCGCCTTCCGGGTGAAGGTCACGGCGGCGATCCGGCCGACCTCGGCTTTCCCGAGCGCCAGGATCGCACTGATGCGGTCCACCAGTTTGGTAGTCTTGCCGGAGCCCGCCCCCGCTTCGACCAGGAACGTGGTATCGAGGTCCTCGACGATGCGCCGGCGTGCCGCTTCATCCGCGGAGGTCTTATTAGTCCTGCTCATATATCTTCTCCATCGCGGCAGCCGATTCATCCCCCGCAGCGGTGAGCAGCTTCCATCGTTCAGCTTCGTCGGCGGAGCAGGCCGCTGCCCAGTTGCAGTATCTGCACCCGTCTCCGGTCGCGAGGAAGATGCCGGAAGCCATGGCGTCCAGCAGATCGTTGACGACCGCCAGCCCTTCTCCGCGCCGGCGCGCATCGCGCGGCACGCAGACGTTGCCGTCGGAGCGCTCCGTGGGAAACAGGTATCCCGAAACGACGACCTTTGCGTTCTTTTCGCCCAGCCGGCACAGGATCTGCTCGGCGGCGCAGGCATAGAGGACGTGCTGGAGCTGGCTGCCGCCGGCGGTGTATTTGGCCGCCTTGAAATCCTTTGCCTTGCCGGTCTTGTAGTCCCACACGGCCCAGGCGCCCGGCTGCGCCAGCCTGTCGATGCGGTCGATCCGCCCCCTGAGCAGGACGCTCCTGCCGCCGGGCAGAGCGACCTCCACCGGTTCGGGGCTGCTCCCGCCCGGGTCGTCCTTCATGCCGAATGAGATTTCGAAGTACTCCGGCACACCCGGGCCGGGCGCCGGCACGTGATCCTCCTCCCGCAGGAACACGCCGAGCGAACGGTGCAGGACGGTACGCTCCGCCTCGAACACAGCCTCCGAGGGAGGCGGGACCAGCTTCCGCCACTCCGCGATCACCTCGTCGAGGAGCGTATCGGCGAGCTGCACGTGTTTCGCGGGATCGCGCCGCTGCTTCGCGGCCTTGAGCCGGGAGAGGAAGCGGCGGTAGAACTCGTGCAGCAGCCGCCCTCGCTCGAGCGGGTCGAGCCAGCGGCCGGGCTCCAGGGCGACGTCTTCGGGAAGTTCGATACCGAGCAGGTGAGAAAACAGGAACGACCTCGGACAGGCGGCATAGCCCTCGAGCGCGGTCGCGGAGACCGGGCGGCGCGATTTCCGCAGATCGAAATCCGGGTCGCGCGCGAGTTTGCCGTCGTGTTCGCCCGCGGCGGCCTCCTCCCTCGCGGAGATCGCCGATCTTCCGCTCTTGAGGTCCGGGTAGGCGCCAAGAACGCTCTCCTGTGCGTCGCGGAGGAGGCCCTTGACGCCGATCTGCGAAAGCCACCACTCGTCCGCGCCCAGCGCGAGCCTTTCGGGGATGAATCCCGACGGGACGCCGAGAGCCTTCGCCAGGTCCTCATAGCCGGCAAGGTGATTGCCCGAAGCGAGGCGGTGCGCCTGCAGGAGCAGCGGAGACGGGAAGACCCTCGCGCCGGCCGACAGTCCCGTCGTCGAGTAGCTCAGGTAGAGGTTGCCCCGGACACGCGACAGCGCCTGGCCGAACCGGAACGCCCGTTCCCTCATCACCTCCGCCGAGACGGTCAGATCGGCGCCCAGCGACTGCCGTTCCTCGTCGGTCAGTATCGGGTCGTTTGCGAGGGTCCCCGGGAATGCAGCCTCGCTGAGCCCCAGGATGAACACGTGCTGCCTGCAGGAAAGTCCCCCCGCCGTGAGCGGGACGACGTGGATGTGGCCGGGGGCCGGGGCCGAAGCGTCCACGGTTACCGATTGCGCGATGGCCTGAAGCCGCAGGCACGCGTCGCGCAGCGTACCGGGCTGGGACGCCTGCCTTGCACCGCTGCAGAGGCGGTTCAACAGGCGCTTGAGCACCGCGCCTTCAGACTCGGACCGCACGACCGAATATGCATTGAGGAATTCCGCGGCGGCGGAGAAGCAGGAGGCCCCGCCCTCCCCGGGCAGGAGGCTCAGGATGTCACGGACATGGGCCGCCATCTTTTCGGCCTGAAGCTTTTGGGCCTCCAGGTAGTCGCGTTTCTCGTCGTCCTCTTCCTCCTGGAGGCGCTCTTCGATGTCCCGGCAGCGGGCTTCGAGGCGGTCCACATAGCGTTCCCTCCCCCACCCGATTTGCGCGGAGCGGAGCAGGCGCGCGGCCTGCCTCCCGGTGACTTCGTCGGGAGGGCGGATGCCGCCGCCGGCGAACAGAGCCCTGAGGACCGGCTCGGGGAGGTCATTCGACAACCACTCGGCGAACGAGAAGAGAGTGCGCGCCGGACCGGAGCGCAGGCCCGGGAGGCCGGAGCCGAACGTGAGCCGGATGCCGCCGATTTCGGCTTCGACATCCTCGAGGAGCGCCGAGTAGGTGGCGTAGTCGGGAACGGCCAGTTCGACCTCCTCGAATGGGATCCGGCGCTCGACGATGCGCCGGAACACTTCGCGGATTTCGTTCCGTGCCCCGGCGGCGGCGAATATTTCGATCGGCGGGACAGAACGCTTGTTTTGTGCGGGCACGAAGATGAAGGACAGCGCCGTGGCGGCCGTGTCTTCGGTTTTCGAGATGCAGGCCGCGGGGAGGGCCACGCCTTCTACCGGGTCCTCGGCGAGCGTAACGACACGCCCGGCTGCATATGACTTGATGAACTGTCTGCACAGGCCTGTCGCTTTGAGAGATGAAGGAAGGAGCAGGATCGTCTGAGGGGACGACTTCCCTGCCGCCAGGCGGTAGAGATCCGTATCGTCGAGCAGCGAATCACGGCGCAGGGCTGCCGTGTAGTGCTTGAGGATGGCCGCGAGTTCGCGCGCTTTTTCGGCTTGGATCACCGGGCTGGCGCGCAGTTGTTCCGGCGTGATTCCCGCATTGCGAATCTCGAGCAGCGTGCGCTGAATCGCTGCAAGCAGGCCCAGCGGCGGCTGGTCGGGGAAGAAGGATCGCCTGGTGGCCTGGTACGCTTCGATTACGATGCCTTCGATGGTAATGTCGTCCGCGGCCGCGAGTCCTTTGGCGGACGCATCGGCGGCGACGGCTTCCCATGCCAGTTCGGCGGGAGTCGCGGCGCGCAGGTTCAGCCATCCCCCGGAGCGCCTCGCCAGTGACTGAAGGATCAACTGACCTGCGTGATGGCTCGCCACCAGGAGAATCTTGCGATCGACCGGACACTCTTCGCAGATGCGGGCCAGCGATTCGATAAGTCCGGGCCAGCCACAAACCTCCGGATCCGAGGATTTCTTCAGCCTCCCGCCCATGTAACCGCACCTCCGTGGGTTTCCTGGTACCGCTATCTTGCTGCTATGCACCTATCAATAGCAACGCTCGATGAGCGTAAGCCTGCGGTGTGACATCCGAGGTCATCAGCTGATTGGGGAAATTGGTGACAGGGTTTTTACGCAGACTTTATCTGCTTCGCCTGAGATCTATGCGGCTAAAAAGTTGCCTGTCACCAATTTCCGCGAATGTTCTGCTCCCTGCCCACGGGCGCTTGTACAATGTCTTTCAAATGGACGCGCGCACGGCGCAGTATTACGACGAAAACGCGGAAGCCGTCTTCGCTCGTCATCAGTCTGTGCCCAGCCCCGTGGCCAAGTACGTAAGACTTGCCTTTCCTCCCGGCGGGGAGATTCTTGACATCGGTGCCGGATCCGGCCGTGACATGCAGACACTCATGCGCGAGCAGTATGCAGCTTACGGCGTCGAGCCATGCGAACCGCTGCGTCATATTGCTATTGAGCATGATCCGCGACTCGTGGAGCGACTGATGGGAGGATCGCTGCCGGGTCTTTCGTCTCAGATTGACAGGAAATTCGACGGCATTATCTGCTCCGCGGTTTTCATGCATATCCCTGCAGAGCAGCATTTCGATTGTGCCTTCGACATTCGCAATCTGCTGAAGCCTTACGGTCGCCTTATTCTATCGGTTCCCCGCACACGCCCGGACGTCGACGAGGAAGGGCGTGACGGTCACGGACGGCTTTTCGTCCCGATAGTTCCTGAGTCCCTGGAGCTGCTCTTTGAGCGGCTTGGATTTCAGCGTATCGGCAAATGGGAGAACGAGGACGCGTTGGGGCGTCGCGGGATCACATGGACGACCCTGCTATTCGAGCTGGGGTCTGGAGGCCCCACACGCCCGATCGATCAGATAGAAGGCGTCCTCAATAGGGATCGTAAGGTAGCAACGTACAAGCTGGCCCTGTTTCGAGCGCTTTGTGACATCGCCCTGATGAGCTACCGACTAGCTGAATGGAGACAGGACGGTTCTGTTGGCGTGCCGGTTCACGCTGTCGCCGAACGCTGGATTCAATACTACTGGCCACTCCTCGAGGACGACGGAGACTTCATTCCTCAGATTCGGGGCGAGTCGCGGGACTGCGGGCCCCATATTGGGTTCCGGCCGCAGTTGGAGCGCCTCATTGGCGCCTTCAGGAAGTCCGGCGGCCTTGACGGTTTCGCCATCGCATCCGACAACGCTGCACTGGATTCGGCGCAGAATTCCATACTGAAAGCTCTTTTGAACAGGCTGGCACATGTCATCGTCAAAGGACCGGTTGCACACGCCGGGGCTACTTCGGAGGCTGGCCTCCTGTTCTCGTATGACCGTCGCCGCCGGCAGATTGTGGTCGGCACCGAAATCTGGCGGGAACTATCGCTTTCGGGACACTGGATCCATGACGCCCTGATCCTCCGCTGGGCAGAACTGACCTCTGAGATTTCTCGCAAGGTGATCAGCCCGAGCGAGGTGATCGAGCGGTTACTCCGTGTTCCTGTTCGCGAGCGAAACGTTCTTGATGCCCGGAGGATCTATTCTGATCTGTCTTCCAGGGAGTGTGTGTGGAGCGGAACCACCCTCGGGAACCGTTTTGACGTGGACCATGTATTGCCATTTTCATTGTGGCGGAACAATGATCTATGGAACCTGCTTCCCGTCAACCCACAGGTGAACCGTGATAAGGGAGACAGTCTGCCAACGAACGCCTTGCTCAAGCGTCGCAGGGATGTGATTCTGGATTACTGGTGCGCACTTCACGGCGCAAATCCGAAGCGCTTCGAGCACGAAGTGCAACGCCTCTCAGGTACCGCCACGCTGCACCTGCCTCAGACCTTCGACCTTGTGCTGGAGGCCGTTGAGATCACGGCCCTGCAACGCGGCTGCCTCCGCTGGGAACCTTAGAGCTCTTCGAATCTTTGACGTTAACACAGACCAACACCTGCTCCCGTGCCCCTCAAGGATCGTCATTCCGAGGACCGTGACCTACGTTTCCGTCGTCGTGAAGATGGTGTGCATCACGCACACCATGGTCTCGATTCCGGAGGCCAAGGTCTTTGCGATCGAGAGGCTCTTCTTTACCAGAAAGACCATCTTCCGGGTCACGAAGAAGATGCTCTCAGGCTTCGATACCATGGTGTTCGTTCCCCACACCATGGTCGAAGACGGTCACCAAACTATTGAAATAACTAAGCTTCCGGCAAAGGCCGATTTTTACCATGGTGTTTGTCGTGTTTACCACGGTGTTTGTAGTGTTCACCGTGGTCGTCGGCGTGTCCACCATGCTCTGTGTCGTGATGACCATGGTCTTCGTCGTGTTTACCATGGTCTCTATCGTTCCTGCCATGGACTCTGCCGTGTCTACGATGGTGTTTGTTCTCACGACCATGGTCTTTGTTGTCCAGACGATGGTGAGTGTCGTTTCGACCGTGGTCTTTATCGTCTCGACCATGGTGTTTGCCGTTCCGACCATGGTCTTTGGCATCGAGACCATGTTCCCGGCGTGTACAGTTTCGGTAGCAATTTGACCACTTCGCTACTCCTACCGGGCCCAAAGGAATCGGACGCTGATTTACGCGGATACACGCCGATCCGAATCCGCGAAAATCCGTGTGTATCCGCGTCCAAACGAGGTTGTGGCGCCTCGATATGGCGGCGGGATCGCGGCCTCGACCACCTTTGTCGACGGCTTCCCTTCTGCAATTCGTCAGGCCCTGGAATACGCTGCCTGGCTCGCACAAGAGGAAGTTCACATCGGGCAATCGTAAACATCGATGATCCAGGGCAGCCTGAACCTCTATAATTGAAACGGAGTGGTAAGTGTTTGGAGCGACAGACGGCAGGTTAGCGGCGGAGGCCTCTGCGTTCCTCGGGCCATGGCGCGAAACCCATACCCAGCCAGCCAACGACGAACAACTTCCCTGCAATCCACAGCTCGAACCTCCCCGTATGCCATTGTTCCTCCCTTCACAGAGCGTGATGGCACACCTGCTGGCTGAACCACAAGGGGTGGGGGAAAGGTCGGGAGAATCTCCCCCCGAAGCCTGTCACCATGTTTCACGGGTAAGCCAGAACGCGACCACGGTGGGACACTGTTCGACTTTGAATTGCAGTCTGAACATTCACTCGCGAAGGCCACGCCAAGGTTGCGGGCCGGCTTCATCTTGAACAGTCCGTCTCAGTCCTGTCGATAAGATCACGGTATGGTGAAACCCGGTCTGTATCCTACATCCGCCCCAAGGAGTACGGAATCGCATGCGGAGATGGCCGTCTACGATGCTATGGCGCGCGGGCTTCCGAAGGGGTGGTATGCCTGGCACTCGCTGCGGATCCGAGTTCCGGGACAGCGTGACGCCGAGACCGACTTTGTCATCGCCGATCCCGCCCGCGGGATCCTTATCATCGAGGTCAAGGGCGGCCTGATCGAGGAGCGGGATGGCCGGTGGTACTCCAACGGCAGCCTGCTCAAACAACCGCCACGCGAACAGGCTAACCGCTTTCTGAGCGCCTTTCTGGCCTTGCTTCACAAGAACGGCGTTTGTCCTCCGTCGTGCGGCATCGCGACCTTCTTCACCGATACGGCATTCTCCGCGCCACCCGGTGAGAGTGATGTCGCCGGCTGTGTCCTCGGCCAACAGGACCTGAACTGGCTCCACGAAGCGCTGCCTGAGGTCATGGCCTGCGCCCTCGCACGCCGGGCGCGTCCCAAGGGTAAGTGGATCCAGGCTGTACATGATCTATGGGGGGGAGACATGGACTCCCGGGCTGAACCTGGGTGTTGCCTCGGATCTGCGACGTGCGGAGCTTCTGCGGCTCGATGCGCAACAGTTTGAGGTCCTCCAAGGTCTCGAGGAGAACAGAGCGGTTCTGGTTACCGGAAGCGCAGGGAAGGGCAAGACCATCCTTGCGCATGCCATCGCCTTGCGGCTCGCCGAGGCGGGCCACAAAACGCTCCTGCTCTGCTTCACGGAGGCACTGGCCCGCTGGCTGGCCTCTGGGAACCCCGGGCACGCAAACCTGGCCGTCCGGGCCATCAAACGCTACGCGGTAGAGCTCCTGGAACGGGCGGGAGAGAAAGTAGTTGAGCAGGAGACACCCGGGTTCTGGAGCGAGGTCTCGCTGCGCGCTGCTGTCACTGCCGTGCCGCTTGTACACCCCGACTGGGACGCGGTCATAGTCGACGAGGGACAGGACCTGACCGAGGATGACTGGGTTCTGATCGCGGACCTCTCGCGCGGCAAGCGCCTCTGGGCTTTCCACGACCCGGAGCAGGCATTTTGGCCAGAGCGACGAGTGAAGGACACCCTCTTCGCAACCCGATACCGTCTGCAGAAGTCATACCGCAATCCGCGTGAGATCGAGCACCTCGCCGGTCTTTATCTCGGGCGCCAGGCTGACGCCAGGCTTCTGGAGGAGGGGATCAGAGCAGAGAGAATGGTCTTGAAAGGGTGTCCGAGCTGCGGCTCAGTGGGAGCCAGGATTGCACTCGAAGTCGACAAGCTGCTGGCCAGTGATTTGAAGCCCGGAGAAATCGCGATCGTGTCGCTGCGCGGCGGAGCGGAACCCGATTCGATCCTGCACGCCGAGGAGCTCCGGAGACATGCGGTTGTGCCTGCCGATCATCCGGCAGCTGGAGCGCACATCGTCGCCGATACGTTCCTGCGCTGCAAGGGGCTCGAGCGACCGGGCGTCATCGTGACCGACATCCGCCTGGCGCTCGGGAAACAGGACTACCGCCGGCGCATGTACATCGCCCTGACACGCTCCCTCTCGACCGTTCACATCGTCGACAACCGCGACGACCTGCTGCGCGACCCGATCCTGCGGGCTGTCCTCGGTGCCTGACAGGCAACGCTGTCCATGCGCTTGCAGCGGTGACCGAAATATGGTGACAGGCAACGCTGTCCACGCGCGAGCAGAGCTACTGCTATTTGCTAAACTTTCGGCGCTTGGGACAGCGAAGCCTGTCACCATATTTCTCGTCGCTTGGGACAGCCTGTCACCATATTTCGATCTGATGAGAGGAGGGCTTATGGCATCCGTCAACTCCAGGCAACAGCTCCTGACTGAGCGAGCATCCGGCGCCTTTCTGGGCCTTGCACTCGGTGATGCATTCGGGCGGCCGCTCGAGTTTGCGCGTGGTGAGGATGTCCGCACCAGGCCGGTCTCAATCGAGCCGGGCAAATTCAAATGGACCGACGACACCCACATGGCGATCTATCTCGCCAGGGCCGTCCTCGACGTGTCCGGCAAGCCGTTCGACGAAGAGGCGTTCGGCGCCGCGGTCGGCCTCAGGTTTGTGGAATGGCTGCATGACCCGCTGACACCGACCACCGCACCCGGGGGGACCTGCATACGCGGTGCCACCAAGTTCGAAACCTGCGGGGACTGGCGCAAGAGCGGAGACCCTGGATCAGACGGATGCGGCGCCGTCATGCGCATAGCCCCGCTCGCGATGGCGTTCCGGGGTGACACGCTCACAAAGGCGGCACGCATCTCGGCCGTGGTCACGCACGCCCATCCGAATGCGGTGGCGGCAGCAGTAGCAGGATCTCTCCTTCTCCGGCTCGTGCTCGAGACCGGACTTTCTCCGACTGCAGTTCAGGAAGTGATCCGGTTCCTGCGGTCCGACATCCCTGAATCGTCCGTGGTCGTTGCCGCGCTGACGGCGGCGCTCGAGGAGGCCAAGTCGACGTCACGGTGGCTGAATGAAGCGGCAATCCCCGAAGGCGAAGGCGGATGGCGCTCCCCGAGCGCAATCGGCCTGGCGGTTACGGCGGCCTTGAGATTCCCGCACGATTTCGCCAGGGCGGTGGAGTTTGCCGCGCGTATCGACGGTGACAGCGATAGCGTTGCGGCTCTCGCAGGAATGTATGTCGGCGCCGG
>Ga0316622_100002095_pt1 | contig 13602 bp, 9 predicted proteins | sample OWC_Aug_OW2_C1_D_FD_207646 | JGI IMG/M metagenome (GOLD analysis project Ga0316622, IMG submission 207646) | Wetland soil microbial communities from Old Woman Creek delta, Ohio, United States - OWC_Aug_OW2_C1_D5_C | ecosystem: Environmental > Terrestrial > Soil > Wetlands | place: USA: Ohio... | reverse complement strand
CGAGCGCGGGGTCGTACCCGGCCTCGACCAGCGTGTCGAACGCCGCCGTCACGAGCCTCGTCACGCCTCCGCAGAGGACCGCCTGCTCCGCGAAGAGGTCGATCTCGGTCTCCTCGGCGAACGTGGTTTCAAAGAGCCCGACCCGGGCGCAGCCGATGGCCTTCGCGTATCCCAGGGCCGTCCGGCGTGCGCGCCCGGAAGCGTCCCGTCCCACGGCGAACGACGCCGGGAGGCCGCTTCCCTCCAGGTAGCGCTCACGGAGCCTCAGGCCGGGGCCCATCGGCGCGACCATGACGACGTCGTGCCCGTCGGGGACGACCAAGCCGCCGAACCGGACCGCGAACCCGTGCGAGAAGAGCACGGCCGCGCCCTCGCGCAGGCGCCCGGCGACGTCGGCCTCGAACACCTCCCTGGCGACCTCGTCCGGCACGAGCAGCGCGACGACGTCGCCGCAGCCGGCCGCCTCGCGCACCGAAGCCGCCTTGAGCCCGGCGCGTCGGGCGCGCGCGGCGGAGCGGCTCCGCGGTCTCAAGCCGACGACGACCCGGACGCCGGAGTCGCGGAGGTTCAGCGCCTGGGCCTCGCCCTGGCTCCCGAAGCCGATCACGGCGACGGTCTTGCCCGCGAGCGGGCGCCCCCTGATGTCCTTCTGCGTGACGATCTTCATGCGATGGACAGGGTTACCGGTGCGTGCGACTGGCTGGAGGGTCCCTGCTGGCGTTGCGGGGGCCCCGACGATCCCGTCAGAGCCCCCGTCGCCTGGAATGTCTTCTGAGTCGTTCGTGAGTGAGGCAGAGGGCTGCGCTACTGCTGCTGCTCCGGCTGCGTCTCGGGCTGCGGCGCCGGCGTCGGCGGCGTCGGAGTCGCCGGCGTCTCGAGCGCCTCGCCGCCCCTCAGCAGCACTTCGACCTCCCTGAGCTCGTTCATCGCGTCTTCGTTGCGGCCGAGCTTGTTGTACACCCTGGCGAGCGCCCGGTGGTACGTCACTTCCTCGCCGTTCAGCTCGGTGAGCTTGAGGAGAGGAGCGAGCGCCTGGCTGTACTCGTCCTGGGCGGACTGAACGCTCGCGGCCTTCGCCTCGTCGTTCGGCGCGATCTGGGAGTCGTTGTCGTAGTTCGTCGCCACCGCCCAGTGGGCGAGGAAGATCCTGTAGAGGACTTCCTCGTCGTCGGGCGAGACTTCGAGCTGGTCATTGAAGTACTTGAGGGCCTCGCGGTACTCCTTCATCTGGTAGTACATGAGGCCGATGTTGTAGCTGATGTCCGGGGTCTCGGGCGAGACCTTCTGGATCTTCTCGAAGTACCTGAGCGCGTTCGGGTAGTCGCCGGACGACGCAAGCTCGCCGCCCTTCGCCTGATAGACGCTCACCAAGTTCTCCTTGAGCGTCGGGTTGTCCGATCCGTACTCAAGCGCCCGCTCGAAGATCTCGATGGCCCTGTCCTCTTCCCCGCTCATGTGGAGCGAGTATCCGAGGTTGATGTAGGCGTCGGCCTGGCGGTCGTCGATCACGATCGCCTTCTCGAACTCCGGCACGGCGTCTTCGAACTTCTGGGCCTCGTTGGCGTTCACGCCCTTGTTGCGATAGGTCGCCCAGTACGACTTGATCGTGTTCTCCACCTCTTCCTTGGCCGCGGGCTCGATCGCGAGATCGAGGGCAGCGAAGAACTCGTCGTGCGCGAGCGGGAGCAGCACGTCCGTCTGGCCGGGCTTGACCTCGAACTTCTGCGCCTGGCCGTCCTTCACGAGTTCGAACTTCACGGGCTCCTCGGCCGAGCCTGCGGCGAGGTCCGCGAAGGCCTTGCCGAGGAACATGTGAGGTTGGTAGGCCTTAGTGTCGTTCCGGATGGCGAACTGAAGCTGCTCGATCGCCTTCTCGTAGTTCTGGTCCTGCAGGTAGACCTTGCCGCTCGTGAAGGCCGGATCCGCCCCGCACCCCGCCAGCACCATCAGGAGCGCCATGGCAGCGAGCGCAAGGGCCCACTTCAAGGAACTCATCACACCCCCCTTTGAGGAGAGATCTGCCCAGTGCGTTTTTTGTGCTCAAGCGGTGGAGTATAGGGCCCTTCAGGAACCGGTGTCAAGCTCGATGCCCCGCGACCGAGAAGCGCTGCGACCCGGATCGCCCCACCGCTCGAGGCTTCCAGACCGCCCTACAGCAGCCGAATCCCATTCATCGAGAGTTCGTAGGTGCACTCGAGGATCTCGGCGGCCTTGCGGGAGATGACCATCCTCGACATGAAGATCTCGAAGTACTCCATCACCTGCGAGATGGACGTGTCGATGGTGAGATTGAGCTTGATCACCCGCTCCTTCGCGATGACCTCGAGCTGGGACTTCCTGACGGCGAAGTTCACCCGGTCGTGGATGTCGAACTTGAGGGTCGAGGGGTTGCGCACGCGGGACCGGTGCACGTCGGCCTTGTCGGCGAGGATGAGCGCCGCCGAGACGGTCCCGACGGGGTCGCCGTGGTCCTCGTGGTGATTGCCGATGGCGGAGACGACGGTGATGACCTCCGGAAGGGCCATCCCGATCTCTTTGAGCAGCTGGTACGACAGGAGGGCGCCCGACTGCGCGTGGTCCTCCCTGTTGATGAGGTTGCCGAGGTCGTGCATGTACCCCGAGATGCCCGCGAGCTCCGCCTCCCTCTCCCCCTTGCCGAGTTCGGTCAGCACCCTCTGAGCCGTCCGCCCCACCCACTTCCCGTGGCGCACGCCGTGTTCCGTGTATCCGATGATCCCGAGCTGCTCGTCCGCCTGGCGGAGCATGCCCGTGATGACCGGGTTCTTCATGACCCTGTTGAACGTCACGTCTGGCATCGACCTCTCTCCGTGGTTGGCTGCGCGGAAGCCCCCGCGCCTCCTCGAAATCGAGCCTGCCCCGCGGCGGGGCAGGCGACTTCCAACGTACACGATGGCGCGCCCTCGGTCAAGGGGCCGCCCCGCGGCGATCGAGGATGCCCCAGCGGCGGTCCGGAATGCCCCCGCGACCGGGGGGAGCGCCCGGTCTGCGGCTCGAGGCGCGCTCGCGTCACAGGAGGTCCTGCGGGTCCACGTCCACGGCGAGAGAGACCGAACTCGGCAGCCTGAGCGCGGCCCTCTGCCCGAGGGCCGCCGACACGAGCGCCCGCGCGCTCGTCCCGCGGCCGCGCACGATCACCTGCCACCGGTGGACCCCCCGCAGCCGCTCGAGCGGCGCCGGGGCCGGCCCAAGGACCTCCGGTCGCGGCCCGCGCATCTTCGCCGCCCCGCTCTCGAGGAACTCGGCGATCCGCGTGGCGGCCCGGACGACGCGCCGTTCGTCCGTGTCTCGGACCTCGATGGCCACGATGCGGGCGAACGGCGGGTAGCCCAGTCCCTCGCGCTCCTCGACCTCACGGTCGAAGAACGGGGCGAAGAGCTGCTCTCGGGCGAGCGTGATGGTGTAGTGGTCCGGAACGTAGGACTGCACGATGACCCGCCCCCGCTCGGACCCCCTCCCCGTCCGTCCCGCGACCTGCGTGAGGAGCTGGAAGGTCCTCTCGCCCGATCGGAAGTCGGGGAGGTTGAGCCCGACGTCCGCGGCGACGACGCCGACGAGGCCGACGCGGGGGAAGTCCAGCCCCTTTGCGATCATCTGCGTGCCGAGGAGCACGTCGGTCTCGCCGTCCGCGAACGCCTTCAGGATCCGCCAGTGAGACCCCCTGGCCGTGGTCGTGTCGAGGTCCATCCTGGCCAGGCGCGCCTCCGGGAAGAGCTCGTGCACGGCGCGCTCGACGCGCTGCGTCCCGGGCGCACCGTACCGGAGGTCGATGCCCCCGCAGCTGGGGCACCGCGCGGGCGCGGGCGTCGAGTGCCCGCAGTAGTGGCACCGCATGGAACGGTCGGCCGAGTGGAACGTGAGAGAGACGTCGCAGTGAGGGCACCGCTCGGTGTGGCCGCACGCGAGGCACTGCACGAACGAGGCGAACCCCCGCCTGTTCAGGAAGAGGATCACCTGCCGACGGGCGGCCAGCGTCTCGGCCACGGCGTCCCTGAGGACCGGCGAGAACGCGCCCTCGGAGTCCACCGGCGACTGGCCGCGCATGTCCACGACCTCGACGTGCGGCAGGGGGGCCGAGTCGATCCGCTCGCCGAGCTCGACGAGCGCGTACTTCCCCTCGCGCGCGTTCAGGTACGTCTCCATGCTCGGGGTCGCGGTCCCGAGGACCACCACCGCGCCCTCGATCTTCGCGCGCATCACCGCGACGTCGCGGGCGTGGTAGCGCGGGGACTCGCCCTGCTTGTAGGTCGCCTCGTGCTCCTCGTCCACGACGATGATGCCGAGGTCGCGGACCGGCGCGAACACGGCCGAGCGCGGCCCCACCACGACGCGGAACATCCCGTCGCGGACGGCCCTCCACGTGTCGTAGCGCTCTCCCGGCGAGAGCCCGCTGTGGACGACGGCGACGTCCTCGCCGAAGGCCTCTCGCATCCGGACCACCATCTGGGGCGTGAGCGCGATCTCGGGGACGAGCACTATGGCGCCCCGGCCGCGAGCGAGCGAAGCGGAGATCGCCTCGCTGTAGACCCGCGTCTTTCCGCTCCCCGTCACGCCGTGGAGGAGCACCGCGCCGAACGCGCCGCCCTCGATGCGCTCACGGATGATGCCGAGCGCCTTCTCCTGCCCGGGAGTGAGCGGGCCCTCCTCGCTCGTCCCCCAGCTCTCGAGTCCGACGGAGACCTCGGGTCTCTCGCGGTCGAATCGTCCGACGAGCCCCGCCTTCTCCAGGCGCGCGACTGCTCCGGAGGCGGCGCCCGCCCCGAGCTCGGACATCGCCACCTCGCCCCGCGCGGCAAGCGTGCGGAGGACCTCCGCCTGCCGCGGCGACCTTCTCTCGATGTCCGCGGCCCGCGCGACGGCGTCCTCGGCGGAGACGCTCAAACGGGCCACTTGCTCCGTCGCCACGGAGGTCCTCGGGCGCCTGATCTCCTCCGCGACGCCAATGAGGCCGGCGCTCACGAGCGCATCGACGTCGCGCCGCGCGCCGCGCGGAGAGCCCGCCTCGCGAAGCACGAGCGGAAGCGGCGCCCGCCCGCGGCGCGCCACGGTCTCGAGAAGGCGCCGGCGCCGTTCGGGGAGCTGTCGCGCGGGCCGCTCAGTCTCCTGCCGCCCCGCGTCCGTGAGGGTGACGTACCTGCGTCCCTCAGGGCACGTGCCCGGCGGGAGCATCGCGCGCAGCACCTCTCCCAGAGGCGCGAGGTAGTAGTCGGCGATCCAGCGCCCGAGCTCGATCGCGGAAGCGTCGAGCACTGGGCCGACGTCCACGACCTCGATCACTTCCTTGACCTCTGCGTCCGGGGGAGCTGCGCTCCCCTTCGCCACGACGAAGCCCGTCAGCTTCCTGCGCCCGAACGGCACGACGACGCGGGCTCCAACGACGGCCGCGCCCGCGAGCTCGTCAGGGACCGCGTAGGTGAACGCCGTCGTGACCGGGAGGGGAACTGCGACACTGACGAGTTTCGCCGCCATGCAGGAACCTCGAGAGGGGGCCAGCGGGCCCGAGACGTGTCCGCGGCCGGCGGGAGCGGCCGGACACAGCCCACGGGCCGTCTCCTTAGCTTGCGACGGACGGGCCGGAGCGCGACGCGCTGGCGGAGAGCGAGAGGTCGTCCCTCACGCCGCGTCCGAGCAGGGAATCGCCCACGGCCGCGATGACGGCGCCGTTGTCGGTGCAGAGTGCCTTGGGCGGGAAGACCGCCTCGAGACCGGCACGCGCGGCCTCTTCCGCGAGCCGGACCCTCAGGGTCTCGTTCGCGGCAACGCCGCCCCCGATGCTCACGGTCGGCACCGAGTGCCTCTCCGCCGCGCGGACCGTCTTCTGAACGAGGACGTCGACCACCGCCTCCTGGAAGCTCGCCAGCAGGTCGGCAAGCTGCTCGCCCTGCGGCACGCCGCCCAGTTCGTTCACCTTGAGACGCACCGCCGTCTTGACTCCCGAGAAGCTGAAGTCGGGGTTCCCGTGTTCCATCATCGCCCTCGGGAACCTGAAGGCCGACGCGTCTCCGCCGGCGGCGAGACGCTCGATCACGGGGCCGGCCGGGTAAGGAAGACCGAGGAGTTTCCCGACCTTGTCGAACGCCTCGCCGGCCGCGTCGTCCCGCGTGCGGCCCAGCGTGCGATACGCGCCCCACTTCTCGACGAGGACGAGCTCCGTGTGCCCGCCCGAGGCCACGAGACACACGGCCGGAAGCGCGAGATCGGGGCTCGCGAGCCTGAGCGAGAACACGTGGCCCTCGATGTGGTCGACGCCGACGATGGGGATCCCGAGCGAGAACGACACGGCCTTCGCGAACGACACGCCGACGAGCAGGCAGCCGACGAGCCCGGGGCGGTTCGTGACCGCGACCGCGCCGAGGTCCTGCCAGCCCACCCCCGCCCGCTCGAGCGCCTGTCTCACGACCGGCACGATGGCGGTCATGTGCGCGCGCGAGGCGTACTCGGGCACGACGCCGCCGTACGCGGCGTGGATGTCCTGCGACGCGACGACGCTCGAGAGAACGCTGCGGCCGTCCGAGAGAACGGCCGCAGCGGTCTCATCACAGGACGTGTCGATGCCGAGCACAAGCACGGCGCTGCCCTCAGTCCGACTACCTCAGGGTCACGGCGACCTTCGACGGGGTCATGGCCAGGAGCCTCGCGCCCTCGGGGAGGATCACGTCGGGGACGAGCTCGTGCACGCCGCGCGGGAGGCCGCGCGCGTCGACCGAGACCACCACGTCCGCCGGCGCGAGCGCGGCGACGACGTGCTCCGGACCCGATACCTCGAGATTCACGGCCGCGGGGACGACGGCGACGGACGGAACGCCGGTCTCGTGCGCCACGCGCACGGGGACGCCCACGAGCGCGGTGTTCAGGGTCCCCTCGACCTCGACGATCACGCGGACCTCCTTGGGCACGGCGTTGATATTGATGCCGTGCGCCACGTCGATGGCCCGCGACGCCTCGATGCGTTCTCCGCGCCCCGCGAGGCTCAGGGGCACCGTGCGCACCGAGGGCAGGAGCCCGACGGCGCGGGCCGGTCCCCTGACCGTCACGGAGTCGGGCATGCACCTGGGTTCGCCGAGAACGTGATACCCCGACGCAAGGCGGTCCGTAAGAACGGGCGTGACACCGAGCTTGCGCTCGACGACGCGGTCGATCTGGAGGTCGAGCACTCTCGGGTCCCGGACCTCCCCCACCTGCACGCCCGAGCCCTGAGGGAGCACGATGTTCGACTCCGAGAGCGTCACGCGGATCGTCCTGTCGGGCTCGGCCCCTGAGAGGTCGATCGCGGCGTAGGGCTCGCCCCACAGGCCGAGCCTCAGGAGCTCCTTGTTGGCTCCTCGAAGCATCACGCGCGCGCTCTCAGGTACCCGCTCGACCAGTGTGAGGCCCTCGGGCACGTTGCGGAGCACGAGGGGAAGCAGGAACTCCCGGTCCGTGGTCTGCTCGCCCTTGGCGATGAGCCACAGGACGACCGCCGCGATCACGGCGGCGATCTTGAGGCTCAGATGTCTCGAAAGCGCCGCCCGCAGCGACACGGACACCCCCTAGGAACCTCTGACCGCCAGCACCTGGTCCACGTGGATGGTCGCGTCCGCCTTGAGGTTGTTCATGCTGCGCAGCTGGTCCACGCTCATGCCGTACCGCCGCGCGATGCTCCACAGCGTCTCGCCGGGAACGACGCGGTGCCGGCCGCCCGAGGCGGCCACGGGGGCGTACCGGTCGAAGTAGGTGTCGATGGCGCCGGCGAGGCAGTCCGCGTAGCGCGTCCTGTACTCGGGGTCGGCGAGCTTCCTGGCGTCCGACTTGTTCGTGAGGAAGCCGACCTCTATGAGAAGCGACGGCATTTCGAGTGATTTGAGGACGATGAAACCCGCCTGCTTCACGGAGCACGTCGCGATCTCGGCGTCCTCGAGGGCGCCGGACACGATCTCCGCGAGGTCCACGCTCTTCTCGAGGCTGTCGCTCATCTTGAGATCCACGAGGATGGACAGGACGTCCTGATCGGCGTCGGGCGACACGCCGCCGACGAGGTCGGCCGCGTTCTCGCGGTCGGCGAGCTCGCGCGCCTTCTGGTCGCTCGCCCCCCGAGGCGACAGATAGAACACCTCGGTCCCCTTCGCGTCCTTGTTCGGCGCGCTGTTCGCGTGGACGCTCACGAAGAGGTCGCAGGCCGCCTTCTTCGCCGCCTGCCGCCGCTTGGCGAGCGAGACCCCGTAGTCGCCGGTGCGGGTCAGCCTGACGTCGTAGCTCGGGGACTTCCCGAGCGCGGCCGCGAGCTTCTTCGCGATGTCGAGCACGACGTCCTTCTCGCGGAGCTTCCCGTTCCCGAGGGTGCCTGGGTCCTCTCCCCCGTGTCCCGCGTCGATGACGACAGTCCTCTTCGTCACGGCGCGCGTCGGGGCCTGGTCCGATGCCGCGGGGGCGGCCGGCGCCGGGGCGGCCGAGGTGGCATCCCCGTTGCGAAACACGTCGATGACGATCCGGTGGGGCTTCCCGGCGTACGGTCTGAGCGGAAAGACGTTGTGCGCGGTGGCCCGCGCGAGGTCCACAACGATCTGCACGCCCTGGCTGAGCTGGTTGAGCCGCACGCGCTCGACGAGGCCGTCGCCCACGGCCACGGCGGCCGGCGCGTCGCCAATGGTCGTGGAGGCCACGAACACCACGACGCGGTCAGGTCCCGTGAGGACGCGCGTCGAGTAGTCGGGCGCCTCGGCGAGGTCGATCACGACGCGCGTGTGGTCCGGCGCGGTCCAGTGGCGGACTGCGAGGACCCTCGGCGCGGCCGACGGGGCCCGCGACGCCATCGCGGCCACCACGAGGACCGCGACAGCCAGCGCGTACCGAGTGCTCCGGATCAGCAAGCTCCCTGCTCTCCCAGTGCTCTCCCGGCGCTCGGCGCGTGCTCGCCGTTCGCGCGAGCGGCCGCGTCCGGGAGACGTCCTAGAGCTGAGTCCGCGATGTCCTGCCCGGCCTGAGGATCACCGTGACCGGGTCCGCCAGGTACTTCTCGGCCGCCCGCTGCACGTCGGCCGCGTCGACGGCCTCGACCTCCCGCAGCAGCTTCTCCGTGAAGCCGATCCCTGACGCGGTGAGCACGTCCGTGGCCAGCCGCCTCGCCTGTTCGAGATTGGGCTCGCCGCGGAGCGTCCTGATCCCGACGAGCCGCCCCTTCGCACGCGCGAGGTCTTCCCTGCTGACGGGTCTATTCCGCAGGCCCGCGACGAGCTCATTGATCTTATCGAGCGCCGCGTCGACCGCCGACGTCGAGGCGAAGAGGACGAGACGGCCGCTCTCGACACGCTGGGCGCAGACCGCTCCGGCGACGCTGGCGACGCCGGCGCCGTCCGACACCAGCGCCTCCTGCATACCGCCGAACCGTGCCTTGCTGTCTCCGAACACCGAGCCGAGGACGCTCACGGCCGCGCAGTCGTCCGAGCCCACCGGCGGCGCCGGGAACCCGACCGTGACGTATCCCTGCGGGACGTCGCGGTGGAACTCGAACACGGCCGGCGCGGCCCGTTCGGGTGCGGGGAAGTCCGCGTCCCGGGCACGCCCGCTCGGGCACGCGGCGAACCCCTCTCCGAGCTTGCGCATGGCATCGTCCGGGTCGAGATTGCCGACCACGGCGACCACGATGCCGCCGCCCCGGTACCGCTCGGAATAGAACCGGGCGACGTCGGCGCGGGTGACCGCCGCGACGCCGTCCCGCGTGCCGCCCGGCGGGAACGCGTACGGGTGGCTGCCGTACATGATCTCGCTGAGCTTCGCGTAGCAGCTGTCGAACGGATCGCTCAGCGACCGCTCCTGCTCCTCGGACACGATGTTCTGCGCCCTGGCGAGATCGCGCTCGTCGAACGCCGGGTCCGTGACGAGTGCGGCCACGACGGCAAGCGCGTCGTCGAACTGGTCGATCGCCGCCACCGCGTAGACCTCGGCGACGTCCTCGGTCGTGTACGTGCCGATCTTGATGCCGCCGCTGTCAACGGTCTCCTCGAGCTCGGCGCGCGGCATGCGGGGGGTGCCGCAGATGAGAAACTCGTTCGTGACCCGTGCAAGTCCGCGGAGCTCCGGCGGATCGTACTTCGAGCCCGCGTCCACGACGACCGATATCGCGACGACCCTGTTCCAGGGGTTCGGTGCCACGACGAGCGTCACGCCGTTCCCGAGCGTCCTCATCACGACGTCGCCCGAAGAAGCGCTCGCCCAGGGGGCGGCGAGGGCGACGGCAAGGGCAAGAGAGGTGATCCGGAGCGGGGTTCTCATGCAGTTCCTCTGGGGGGTGACCTACCTCACCCAAGCGGGCTCGAGCACCGCGGTCGCCCGGGCCTCGGGCCTCAGGTACGAGGCTGCCGCCTTTCGGAGGTCTTCCGCCGTCACGGCGGCGACCCGCTCGAGATACGAGTCCGAGTATCCCGTGCCCGCGACCGTGAACCAGTATCCCTCGAACGAGGCCTGCTGCTCGCAGGTCTCGTCCTGGAAGGTCGCGTACGACGCCAGAAGCGCCTTGCCCCTCTCCAGGTCCTCCGCGGTCGGCGTCTCCCTGGCGAGCGACGAGACGAGTTCGACAACGGCTGCCTCGGCGGCCTGAACGTTCTCGGCCGGGAGCTCCATCCACACGAAGCACGGGCTCGGCCAGGGCCTCGTGTACCAGCCCCCTCCGACCGAGCCCGCGAGTCCCTTCTCGTCAACAAGCAGCCGGTTGAGCCGGGACGCGCGGCCGTTCGCGAGAGCCATCATGAGCACGTCGGCTGCCAGGTGGTCGTCGTCCTTGACGCCCGGCCCGGGGAACCCGATGACCATGTACGCCCGCTTCACCTCCGCCTGCTCGCGCACGCGGAGCGGCTTCTCGGGCCACGCGATGGAGCGCGCGACCGGCTCCGCGGGCGCGCCCTGCCGGAGGCCGGCGAAGGTCTTCTCGACCTTGTCCGCGGCCACCCGCGGGTCCACGTTCCCCACCACGACGACGGCCATGTTCGCCCCGACGTACCGCTCGAGGTACCGTGCCTTGAGCGCGCCGGCGTCCAGGGCCGCCACTGCGGCGGGGGCGCCGAGGACCGGCCGCGAGATGGGATGGTCGTTCGCGATGGTCCTGAGACAGAGGAGGTGCGCCTGGTCGATCGGCCGCTCCGCGAGGGCCTCGAGCCCCTTACGTGCCTCGCCTTTGGCTCGCTCGACGTCGGCGGCATCGAAGACCGGATGCAGGAGCGCGTCCGCGAGCAGATCGACCGCGAGGTCGAACTGCCCGGCGGGCACGGTCACGGTGAAGTGCGTGTTGTCCTGCCCAGGGATCCCCGCCATGACACCGCCGACGGCTTCGATCGCCCGCGCGATCTCGTGCGGGCCGCGCGACTCGGACTGCGAGAGCAGCGTGCGCGTGAGGACGTAGGCGGTCCCCGAGGACTGGGCCGTCTCGTAGAGGGTGCCCTCCCGGACCCACGCCTGGACCGAGACGACGTCGGCGCCCCGGTTCTCCCTGGCGATGACGGTGAGCCCGTTGGGCATGACGCGGACTTGCGGGCCGGGGCGCTCTTCGCGCGCGCACCCGACCACCGCAAGGATCGTGATCAGAAGAAAGAAGCCGAGACGATGGGGCATCGGGATCCTCCGGCCGCGCCCGGGGTCAGCCCGAGCCGGCGTTCCGCGCCCGCCGAGGGCGACGGGTCGCGGCACAGCACGCTGGCCGGGCGGTGCGATACTATGGAACGGCGAGAAGGCCCGTCAAGGTGTTTCGGGCCGGCCCGCGGCCCGGTTCGGCGGAGCGGGGCGCCGCGCGATGCGTGAGGGCTAGTTCAGGTAGGTCCTGAGCTCGCCGACGCTCGGCACGCCCCTGAGCTTGCCGAGGGCCTCCTCCTTGATCTGGCGGATGCGCTCGCGGGTCAGGCTCATCATCTCGCCGATCTCCTCCAGCGTGCGCTTCTTCACTCCGCCAAGCCCGTAGTAGTGCCGGAGGATGGCGCTCTCCCGGTCCGTGAGCGTGGACAGCACGACGTCCACCTCGCGGGAGAGCGACTCGTAGTGCAGGCGCGCCTGCACGGGGTCCGCCTTCTCGTCGGGGACCAGGTCCGACAGCTCGACGGCCTCGTCGTGCGTGAGCGGAGCGTCAAGCGAGAGGCTCCCGACCGAGAGCTCCTTCAGCTCCTCGATCTCCCCCACCCGCAGCTTCATCGCGTGCGCGAGCTCCTTGTCCGAAGGCTCGCGACCGGCTTCCTGTCTCATCCGCTCGATCGTCCGCCACATCCTCCGGATCGCCCCCGCCTTGTTGAGCGGAAGGCGCATGGCGCCCGACTGCTCGGCCATGCCCTTGAGGATCGAGTGCCTGATCCACCAGACGGCGTACGTAATGAACTTCTGTCCCCGCTCCGCATCGAAGCGGTTCGCGGCCTCGAGAAGCCCCAGGTTGCCCTGGTTGATGACGTCCATGATCGGGGCGCCCGTGCGCCGGGCGTATCGCTTCGCGACGCTCACGACGAACCTCAGGTTCGCCATGACCAGTCTGTCGCGGGCGATCTGGTCACCCTTGAGAATGCGCCGACCGAGCTCCTGCTCCTGCTCCCTCGTGAGGAGCGGAGTCCTGGAGATCTCCCGGAGGTACGCCTCGAGGTTCCTGTCTTCTTCTGCCAGATTTCCGTAGTACGGCATCGCTGCCCCTGTCTCCCTTGCCACCTCAGTCCTACTCCCTACTCCTCGGGCTCGACCGCCACGAAGTACTTCGCAGATCCCCTCTGGATCAGAAAGGCGATCGCCCGTCCTGCGCCGGCGAGGTCCTTCGCCGCGCGCGCGTAGTCGTCGAGATCCTGGATCTCCCGGTCGCTGATCTCGAGCACCACGTCTCCCGCCTCGATGCCCGCGTCCGCCGCCGGGCTTCTCGGCTCGACGTTCACAACGAGAACGCCTCTCGACGCCTCGATGTTCGACCTGCGGGCCATCGGATCGTCAAGCCCGACCACCTCGAGTCCGAGCCACGTCTCGACCTCCTCGGCCTCGCTCTCGCCGGCCGCGGTCTCGGAATCGGGCCTCTCCTCGAGCGTCGCCGACAGCCTCTTCTCCTTGCCGTCGCGCAGGACGAGGACGTCCACGCTCTCTCCCGGGCGCACGCCCGCCACGACTCGCCGGAACTGGTTCACGTCGGTGATCGTCACTCCGGCCAGCTCGAGGACGACATCGCCCGACTTGAGTCCGGCCTTGCCGGCCGGAGTACCGTCTTCGACCGCCGCGATGATGACGCCGCGCGTGTCGCCAAGCTCCTTGGCCTCCGCGAGCGCCGGCGTGATCTCCTGCGGAACGACCCCGAGGTAGCCGCGCACGACCTTGCCCTCGTCAATCAGCGACTCGGCGACGTCCTTTGCGATGTTGATGGGGATGGCGAACCCGATCCCGCTCACCGAGGCGTTGACGGCGGCGTTCACGCCGACGACCTGGCCCTTGATGTTGACGAGCGGTCCTCCGCTGTTCCCGAAGGTGATCGACGCGTCGGTCTGAATGAAGTCCTGATAGAGCGGCGCCCCGCCGCGGATCTGCAGGTCCGCCCGTCCGAGGGCGCTCACGACCCCCACAGTCACGGTGCCCTTGAGCTCGAGCGGATTGCCGATGGCGATGGCC
>Ga0316622_100002094_pt1 | contig 13610 bp, 13 predicted proteins | sample OWC_Aug_OW2_C1_D_FD_207646 | JGI IMG/M metagenome (GOLD analysis project Ga0316622, IMG submission 207646) | Wetland soil microbial communities from Old Woman Creek delta, Ohio, United States - OWC_Aug_OW2_C1_D5_C | ecosystem: Environmental > Terrestrial > Soil > Wetlands | place: USA: Ohio... | reverse complement strand
AGGCATTCACACCAAGTGGGCTCTTCAATTGTCGGCACTCATCAACCTATCAACGTATAATCAATAACGCCGAGCGAAACGAGGACGTGATGATTGAACGGTACACCCGGCCGCAGATGGCGGCGATATGGACGGATGAGAACCGGTTCCGTAAATGGCTTCTGATCGAGGTCGCAATTTGCGAAGCCTATGCCAGGCTCGGCGCGATACCCCCAGATGATCTGAAGGTCATCCAGGAGAAGGCCGCGTTCGATGTCCAGAGGATACTCGACATCGAGAAGGAGACGAAACACGACGTGGTCGCCTTCGTGAACTGTGTCTCCGAATACGTAGGACCCGCCTCCAAATGGATCCACATGGGAGTCACGTCTTCCGATATCCTTGATACCTCCTTTTCCGCGTTGCTCAGGGAGGCTGCAGACCTTCTGGTTGCGGACATGGAGAACTTCATGGCTGTACTCAAGGAGAAGGCTTACCAGTACAAGGTGGTGCCCACAATCGGGCGCACCCACGGCATCCATGCGGAGCCCGTGACCTTCGGCCTCAAGATGGCCCACTTCTACGACGAGATGAGGCGCGACCTGGAGCGCTTGCGCGCGGCACGCGAGCGTGTCTCGTACGGGAAGATATCAGGCGCTGTGGGCACGTACACCCACGTTCCCCCTTCAGTGGAGGAGTACGTGTGCGCGAAGATGGGCCTGAAGCCCGCGCCCATATCTTCACAGATCGTACCGCGCGACTATTACGCGGAGTTCTTCACCACGATTGCCCTTATCGGTTCGTCTATCGAAAAGATCGCCACCGAGATCCGCCACCTGCAGCGCACCGAGGTGGGCGAAGCAGAGGAGGCGTTCACCAAGGGACAGACAGGCTCATCCGCAATGCCCCACAAACGTAATCCCATCGGGTCGGAGAACCTCTCAGGACTTGCCCGGCTCCTGCGCGGTTACGCTCTCACGGCCCTTGAAAATGTTACCCTGTGGCATGAGCGAGACATCAGTCACTCGTCAGCAGAGCGGGTGATCGCTCCGGATGCCACGATTCTCCTCGACTATATGCTCAATCGTCTCACCGGCCTCGTGAAGAACCTGTTTGTCTATCCGGACCGGATGATGGAAAACCTGAAGATGACACGGGGGCTCTACCACTCCGAGGGGATCATGCTTGCCCTCGTAAAGAAGGGGCTCACGCGCCAGGAGGCGTACAAGGTCACGCAGCGCATCGCCATGGCCTGCTATGAGGGCAGGCTCGATTTCCCAACAGAGTTGGCGAAAGATGCGGAACTCACAAAGTTCATCTCGCGCGAAGAGCTCAAGAAACTTACCTCTGACGAGCACTATTTCGCGCACGTGGATACCATATTCGGTCGAGTGTTCAGTAAGCAGTGAGCAGTGAGCAGAGTTAGAACCTGAAGGGAGTTGCGTGCACCGATCAGCCCGAAGCGCTCTCTTAAATATTTGTTCAAGTCTTTCACTGCTAACTGCTCACTCTTTACTGCTCACTGGTTTCTAGAATGCCCGCTAACCTTCCTCCAGACTATTTCGCAGAAGAGAAAAAGCTCAAGGTGGCCAGGACGCCGGATGAGAAGATAGAGATCATCGAGCGTATGCTGGCCATTATGCCCCATCACAAGGGCACCGACCACCTCATCGCCCAGCTCCGTTCCAAGATCGCAAAGCTGAAAGAGGAAAAAGAAAGGCATCCACAGGTCCAGAGAAAGCTCGATCTTCTTTACAACGTCAAGAAAGAGGGCGCAGGTCAGGTACTCTTCATCGGTCACCCCAACAGCGGCAAGTCTGCACTCGTGGGCACTCTTTCCGGCGAGCCCCTGGAAGTGGGGGACTACAACTACACGACGCGCTTTCTGCAGACACGCATGATGCGTTACGAAGACATCTGGATTCAGCTCGTTGACACTCCCGCAATCGGAGATGAGAGCCAGTCCATGTGGTTCGGCAACATGGTGCGGCGCGCCGATGCTCTCATCTTCGTGTTGAGCCTTTCAGACACACTGGAACTCGAGTATCATCTTTTGGTCGAGGAGACAAAACGGCACATCCCCACCATCGATACGGGATATGACCGGCTCATCATCGTTGTCAACAAGGCAGACCTGACTGAGAATTTCACCTATTTCGAAGAGTTCGAGAAACGCCAGGGAAAAGACAAGAAGCTCCTTCCTGTCTCGGCGACAAACGATATGAATCTCCACATGCTCAGGGAAACCATATTCCGAACTCTTGGGGTGGTAAGAGTCTACTCGAAGCTGCCGGGGAAAAAACCCGATCTCGAGGCGCCGTTCGTGCTCACAAAGGGCAGCACCACATTAGACCTCGCGGAAAAGGTCCACAGGGAATTTGTGTCGAAGCTCCGTTACGCAAAACTCTGGCGGGGCGAAGAGTACAAGGGCATGATGGTGGGCAAAGACTTCAAGCTGGAAGACAGAGACGTGATGGAACTACACCTGCAGTGAAGACAGGTAAAGACTAACCAATTTTTCGGAATGCTGCTGCCTTAATTGCGGCATAGACTTCGGCCCCCACCCTGATACCCAGCTCGCTAGCCGCCTGCCGCCCCACCTCCGCAACGAGGCGTCCTTCACCGTTGCATTCAAGATCGACACCGATCCTGTTGCCCGCTTCGAAGGTGCCCGTCACCCTGCACTTGAGCAGATTGCGGGCACTGATCGCCTCGGGATGGCTCTTGAAGAGCATGATGTCTGTCGATGATAGCTCGAAGAGGCCTTCAGGCCGGTCATCGCCGGAAGACGTGAGAAGTTGCTGGTCTCCCCATGTATACGCGTAGAGCGCATCCACCTGGCGCGGTGCCGACAACCGGAGGAGATTCATGTAGCCCGCCATGCTCACCCCCATCCGGGTGCGCACCAGCGCCTCGGCTGCCATCTGGCTCACAACGCTTCCATCGAGGATGTTGAGCACCTCATCGGTCATGATCCGCATCTCGAGCAACGAATGGGAGATGAAGAGATACGGGATGCCAAAGACCTCGGAAGCCCTCTTCAGGAACGGAACGATATGGAATTTGAGATGGTCGTCGAGGGCCGACAAGGGCTCATCGAGCAGCAAAAGACGCGGATTGCCGAGGACTGCCCTGCCGATAGCCACCCGCTGTTTCTCCCCGCCCGAGAGATGCTTTACGCCGCGTCAAAGCAAATTTCCGATTTCTAGCACCTCGACCACCTCGTCAAAGGCGATCCTGCAGTGTTCGGGTGCAGAGCGCCTGTACCCGTAGAGAAGATTTCCCTTCACGCTGAGATGGGGGAACAGGCTGGGACGCTGGAAAACCATGGCCATGCGCCTCTTTTCCGTGCGCACGTTTATCCCGGCGCTGCTGTCGAAAAGGGTTTCGCCGTCAAGGATGATGACCCCCTTGTCTGGTTTGGCCAGTCCGGCCATGAGACCGACCAGGGTCGATTTACCGCTCCCCGACGGGCCGAAGATCCCGATCCGCTCTCCCTGCACCGTGAAGTCCGTATTGAGCAGGAAGGTGCCTAGCCTCTTCTCCACCGCAACGCGAAGCTCCACCTCTAATCCCTCCTCACGACACGCCTGCCCAGATACTCATGAAAGACGAGCACGACGACGGATATCGTAATGGAAATGGCGCAAAGCGAGAGCGCCATAATATCCCCTTTCGGCGAACTGGCGTATTCATAGATGGCAAGTGGGATGGTCTGGGTGACGCCGGGGATGTTCCCCGCAACAATGACAGTTGCTCCAAACTCGCCAAGGCCCCGAGCGAACATGAGCACCGAACCGGCAATGACACCGCGAACCGAAAGAGGCAGTATCACGGTAACGATACGATCAAGCATGTGTGCACCGAGGAGGCGGGAGACCTGGACAAGGCGCTCATCGATTGCCTCCATCGCGGTGCGGATAGATCTGACCATGAGAGGAAAGCCGACCACGGCTGTCGCGATCACCGCCGCCTTCCAGGTAAAGATCAGCTTGATCCCGAGTGGTTGCAATAGCGCTCTTCCGATGAGGCCCTGCTGGCCGAGGAGCAGGAGTAAAAGATAGCCGATCACCACGGGTGGCAGGGTCAAGGGAAGGTTGACCGCCACATCGAGGGCAATCCGTCCCCGGAACCGCCGGTAGGTCATGACGTAGGCGACGGCGAAGCCGAATGGAAGCGAGAGCAACGTTGCCACGGTCGCCACCTTGACGGAGAGCAGGATCGCCGAGTAATCATCAGGGGTGAAGCCCAACACAGTCAGTTACCTTACCACAAAACCATACCTTGCAAGAACCGCCCTTGCCTCTTCGGTCTCAAGGAACTTGAGAAATGCCACGGCTTCAGCTTTCCTGCCGCCTGCAACCGTGAGCGCCATAGGATAGGTCACCCGGGGGTACAGATCCTGGGGCACGGCGAAAAGGATCTTCACGTTCTTGGCCATCTGCTCAGCATCGGTTTTGTAAACAAAGGCGCCATCCACTTCACCGCGGTCGGCATACAGCAGGCATTCGCGCACGTCCTTGGCCATGACCAGCTTGTGCTCAAGCTGTTTGTCCAGACCAGCTTTTTTGAAGGCCTGCATCGTATAATCACCCGCGGGAACGCTTTTCGGGCTTCCGATGGCAATCCTCTCCAGCTTGACCATATCCTGTAGGCTTCCGACCTTCGACTCCGGCTTACCCACGAATACCAGTGTATTATAGGCAAACGTGGTGATGCTCTTTTCGTCCACGAGCTTCCTTTCCTTCAGGTAGTCCATCCACTCAAGGTTGGCCGAGAAAAAGAGGTCGGCCGGCGCACCACTTTCGATCTGTTTCGCCAGGGCACCGGATGCGCCGAAATTATTCAGGAACTTGACGCCAGGGTTCTGTCTCACAAAATTCTCCGAGAGCACGGTGACGGCTTCCCGCAGACTTGCGGCTACGGACAGATTGACGTCTGCAGCGTAGGAGAGCGAAACAAATAGAGATAGGATGGTCAAAACCAGAAACAATCCGCTGGCAATGCTCTTCACAAGTACGTCCTCCTAAGCGAGGATTGCGAACTAATATGATTACGCTACCGTTATATACCACTATATATAACGCAGAGTCAAGTTTATTTTACTTCCGCGTTCGATGGCCGTAATGGGAGAAGAATGGCAAGGCCGTGTGTATAGAGTCTTTGTCTGCAGGTGTCTGGCGGGATGCACTGCTCGTTTGATGTGAATCGCTCTTCACTTCAGAAAATATGCTTCCAGGCGGCTCTTCTTTGAAGAGAGTGCTGCGGAGAGATATTCTCTCAGCAGCACTCATCGATCTCCCGATGTCTATGGCTTCAGTGGGAGCACGTACGCAACTCCCTCTGTTGAATCGGCGGTGTGGGCCCCGGTCACCATGCGATTTCCAAAGGCTGCCAAAGAATAACCGAATTCGTCACCCGCAATCCCATCAGATGCGGTCAGCTTGTCAGTCTCTATCCACTCATTGCCCAGTCGCCGGAAAAGATAGATCGCACCTTGATCTTTATTAGAACCGATGTCGGCCCGATTGGCACCCACCGCAATGACATCTCCGGCTATGGCTATTGCCTGGCCGAACTGATCGCTGGCTTTCGCGTCGCTCGCGGTAAGCTTGACTACCAGATCAACGGAATCTTGATCCACAGAATAGACATAGGCAGCACCCGCGTCTTTGGCGCCAGTAAGATCCGCCCGCCTGGCACCCACTGCCATCACGTCCCCGGTCAGCGCGATCGTAAAGGCGAACTGATCATCCGTTATCCCGTCCGGCGGTGTTACCTTTGCGAACTCCACCCACCCACTCCCCGCCGGGCGAAAGAGGTAGACTGCGCCAGCGGCGTTGGGGTCGGCATTTCGGGCACCTATCGCAAGCACGTCACCTTGTATAGCCACAGATTGGCCAAAATAAGCTCCCGGCGATGGGTCGCTTGCCGTGAGCTTTTCCTGGTACATCCACGCACCGCCTCTATAGCTATACACATATGCGGCCCCAACGTCTGAAGCATTAATATTCTCTTTTCGAGCGGTCACCACCAGAACGTCACCCTGAACGGCGAGGGCGCGCCCAAAATTGTCCTCATTCGCCGGAGTAGGAGAGGCTATCTTCTCCTCCAAGTGCCACGCTCCCTTATACTTCCGAAACACATATGCGGCCCCGGCTTTCGAAAAAGTGCCGACTTGCGCAAAACGGGCTCCGACGACCACTACATTACCCTTGATTGCGACAATCCTGCCAAATTCCGCACCTGTGGTCGCATCCGGGGCAACCAGTATTGCCTCCGGAACATATGTCAGACCTTGCCGCTTGTAGAGATAGACGGCTCCGGCGCCAAGCACTGAATCGGCATTCGCCCCTCCCGCGCCCACTGCCACGAGATCTCCGTCTATGGCCACGGACCGGCCAAAATCGGCCAACGCAACCGGATTATCCGCAGTCAGCTTCACTTCCTCCATCGGGCCCTGCTGCAGAGCAGCAGCGCTATCTGCCCAGACTGAGCAAAAGGCCATGATGATCAAGAACACGACCGAAACCACGTGAAACGCCTTTTTCATAGTACCCTCCTCGCTTAGCTTATAGGTTGAACCAGCAAATATAACATAAACAAGATTAATGTACCAAATACTAACCATATAGTATCTTTAGTATTAAATAATAACTGTTAATTACCAAAATACCATTGACATATTTCCCAGACAGGCTATAATAGTGAATCTCACGCGAGGCAGGGGACTTTAAGGTTTGACCCCGCTTCGTGCAATTCAGAAAGGAGGATCACCGAAAATGAACTTTAGAAGAACAAGCCGCTTAAGTGTAATCGTCAGCCTGGTGTCGCTATTTTTTGTTGCCCTTGTCTGTTATGCAGCTTACAACCATCAAGGGGATAGTGACTCAGCCGTATTCCGGACAGCGTATCCAAATGCGGTCGGCACAAAACTTGATAGTTGCACCACCTGCCACAGCGGTGGTTCCTATGTCTCCGGAGGAAAAACCACCACGCTAGGCAGTTGTCAATGGTGCCATTACGTCACCAACTATGGCGCCGACCTGAGCGACCAGACCCTGCTCAAGACGCTCAATTCATACGGTATAGCCTATAAGGACGCCGGACGAAACGCCAGCGCGTTGCAGACGATCAGCGGTCTCGACTCGGATGCCGACGGCTTTGCCAATGGAGCAGAAATCGCTGCCCTGACGTTTCCCGGTGACGCGAAGGATAACCCGAACTCGGTGCCTGCGCCCTCCCGCGTGCTTTCACTCAAGGAACTTGAAGAGATGCCGCTGCATACGCAGTTCCTCTTGATGAACGCCAGCAAATCGGATGACAATTATACCCAGTATGGCGGTGTGGCGCTCGAGAACCTCATTAAAACTCTCATGCTCGATTCGGCAACTGGTATCACAGTTTATTCCCCAGATGGATTTGCCACGTACCACCCATTTAACCCAGTTGCCAATCCCAACTCGTATCATGTATTCGGTACGTATCCACCGGGAGTCTTTTACTACGACACCCAGGCCGATATGGCAACAAATCCGTTAACCGGATGGACCACTTACACTTCTCCATCCGCTGCAGGCAGAATAAACGGTTCGCCTATATTCAACCCTGAAGGCTTGAAAATGCTGCTCGCTTTCGAACGGGACAGCGAATACCTCGCTCCGGGCGTCTTGAACGCACAGAACAAACTTGATGGAGAAGGTCCCTTCAGGGTTGTTCCGCCCCAGAAGAATCCAGGTCCTCCCGATCAGCGTTCCACTGCGGCGAACGCGACGGACCCAGCCACATGGGTTTGGCCATACAACCCGAGTGCGGACCATAACGCAGGTTTCTCCTCTCGTACCGTCACGATGATCAAGGTGGAACCGCTTCCTGTTGGCACTACCGACATCAACACCCTTGAGGCCGGATGGCCCTATGTTGATGAGAAGAAGGTCGTTGTGTATGGTTCCATTGACCCGTATCCCATGAACAAACTGAATAAAGGCCTCGATGCCCTGATCGATATGATAATGGCGAAGCCGGGAGCCGCCTTTAAGGTGCCCTCCTCCAAGATAGCATTGGTCAACAAGGTCGAGGCGATAAAGAAACAGGTGGCAGCAGGGGCCTATTCTGCGGCACTTGAAAAACTGAAGGAAGACGTACTCAAAAAGACGGATGGCTACTTGTCAGGTGCAGTCGATGCAAACGACTGGGTAAAGGATATTACCGTCCAGCAGGAACTCTGTTCCCAGATTCAAAAAATATGGATTATGCTCGTCCTCGTGGGCGCATAACCTCAGACATAGGTTAGTTGAATAGAGCCGGCTGCTCGAATGTCTTGTTCGGTTGAGCAGCCGGCTCTAAATTCTTATTTTTCCCTGTTCCTTACCTCAACCTTCGCTCTGGTTCCTGCCTCTCTTGTCTAGCACGCCAGCTTTACGTACTTGATCCTCAGGTCGTACAAAAGGCTCTCGATCAGTCTCTCCTCATCCTCGGTCAAGTTGCCTTTTGTCTTTTCCTTGAGCAGTTCGATGATGCTGATTGTCTGCCGGGCGAGAGGCAGGTTTGTTTGCTTGTTGTCGGTGATGGGGTCGGGCAGTTCTCCCAGGTGGACCAGCGCAGAGGTCGACAAGGAAAGAATGAACGTCGAGAACCCGAGCTCAGTGAAAAGGGTACTCTCATCGCAGGTCGCTCCAGCTTCCTCGACTTTTTTCTCGCCTTTACCTTCCTCAGCCGGGGGAGTATCTTCGCTTCCCAGCTTTCTCTTGTCCTTTACCGTATATCCCTTATCTTCCGCCATGTGTACCTCCTAAAGAAGACTGTCAAGCTTTATCGGGATGAACAGAAGTTCACCTTTTCGCCGGATCTGGTAAAGAATATAATTCCTCCTCAGCCCTTCTGCCATAAGAGACTCAAAGCTCGCCTTATCCTCGGCGTCCGCGTTGTTTATCCTGAGGATCACATCGCCCAACCGCAGCCCGAATCGCTCCCCAAGACCACCCTTGAATACCTTGGTGACGATCACGCCCTTTTTTTCTTTCACACGGAACTTCAACTTGGAGTATCCCTCTATGTTTGAAAGGCGAAGACCGAGCAGTCTTTCGTCCATGGGTCTGGGCAGGTACCCGGCAATCTCTTTGCTGTTCACATAAATTGTGAAAACGTCTTCACCCCGTGCGATCTTGAGCTGGTATGCACCTGTGTCTTTGCTCTGCTTGAACGCTGTGTGGATCTTCATCCCCTCTCTGATGCGCTTCCTGTTCAGCTCCAGAATCCTGTCGCCAGCCTTTATGCCCTGGCGCTCAGCAGGACTTCTCTTGATGACCTCGTTGACATAGATATACGATCCCTGCTCATCCTTCCTTTTCTCAGCAAACACACCAAGTATCATTCTCTTGGCGTCCTGATCGGAAAACTCCGAGAGCATCGTCTGAACATCCTCGATGGGGATGGCGAAACCAATGCCCTTTCCCTCTTCGTAGATAGCCGTTACGATACCCAGGAGATTGCCTTCACCGTCAAGAAGTGCACCCCCGGAACTTCCCGGGTTTATTGCTGCGTCTGTTTGAATCAGATTCACATAGACTCTGTCGTTGATCCTGAGGTTCCTTCCAAGCGCGCTGATGACCCCGGTCGTAACAGTGCTCGACAGCCCGTACGGGTTGCCGATCACGATCGCCTTCTCGCCCACGCGCACCGGTTTCTTCCTGGTCACACGCAGGAAGGGCACGTCCACCTTGTCGCTGTGCACCTTAAGCAAGGCTATATCCAGCTCCGGGTCCGCGGCAAGCACTGTTGCATCATACTCCTGTCTATTCGTGAACTTGACGCGTATGGTAATCGCCCTCGATATGAGATGCTCGTTGGTCACCACTATCCCTTTGGGATCGAGCACCACGCCTGATCCTATGTTTTCAACCGTCTCTGTCTCGCTTTCCTCGTTCGTCCCGAATATTCTTTTGATCAGGTCTTTGCTCTTTACCTCGTGGACCTCTTCAGACCACTCCTCCGTCTTGATATTGACGATGGCCCTGCTCACATGTTCGATGACGTCAACGGTTTTGTCTTCCCGGGCGAGAAGCAGGGAGGGAAAGAATACCAGAAGAGCTACGGCGGTAAATAACCTTCTCATCTATTATCGTGCATCAATACCAAATTATCCTTGTAATTGCGCACATCAATACCAGTCGTCCTTGTACTTCCGTTTCTTCTTTATCACCCGTTTCACCACATCAAGGATAATGTGAGCCACTTCTTCCTTGGAGAGCTTCGGCACGTGCTTAGCCCGACCGCGAGCCCCTATGATGGTCACCTCGTTCTGGTCTGAGCCGAAGCCGATGCCCTGTTTAGTCACGTCATTGGCCACGATCAGATCGAGGTTCTTCTTCTTTAGCTTCGCGTACGCGTTCTGCACAAGGTTCTCTGTTTCCGCTGCAAAGCCCACAAGGATGCGGTCTTCCTTTATCTTGCCGAGTTCGCCTAGAATATCAGGATTTCTATCCAGCTCAAGCGATATTTCCTCCTCGCCGGGCCTCTTCTTGATCTTGTGGCAGTTGAGCGCCTTGCAGCGAAAATCTGCGACTGCGGCCGCCTTGATGATCACCGTGCACCGCTCCTGGTGTTCCATCACGGCATTTCGCATCTCGGTAGCGGTCACAATGTCAATGACGCGCACCCCAGCGGGTCGGGGCTGATCAGTCCGCCCCGTGATCAGGATCACTTCGGCACCCCTTCTGCGCGCAATTTTCGCAAGCGCGTACCCCATCTTCCCGGATGACCGGTTGGTGATGCACCTCACCGGGTCTATGAACTCCTGCGTCGGGCCAGCGGTAACCATGATCCTCTCACCGACCAGGTCCTTGACGGTGAATATATCTTCCATCCTTTCCACGATATCTTCCACGGGAGGCATCCTCCCCTTGCCTTCCCAACCGCACGCCAGGTCACCCGACTCCGGCTCTATAAATTCGTAGCCGTTCGCCCTCAGCTTGTCTATGTTCCCCTGGACAATCTGACTCTCCCACATCTTAGTGTTCATCGCCGGCACGAAGAGTACGGGCACCTTGGTGGCCATTATCATCGTCGAGAGGAAATCGTCGGCAATCCCATTCGCCACCTTCCCTATGATGTTTGCGGTGGCAGGCGCTATTACCATCTGATCAGCAAGATCTGAAAGGGCTATGTGGCCGATCTTCGACCCGGCGAGGAGCTCGAACATCTCGTGAGTGACCGGGTTTCCCGACAGCGTCTGGAACGTGAGCGGCGTCACAAACTCCATGGCGTGCTTGGTCATCACCACATGGACATGCGCCCCCTTCTTCGCAAGGGTACGCACAAGTTCCGCGGCCTTGTACGCGGCGATGCCTCCTGTGATGCCCACGATAATCTGTTTATCTCGCACCATGGTGAATTGCGTGTCAGTTGCCTCACTCATATACCAAGCCCCAGTTTACGGAAAAGTCTTGTAAAGAGGTTCGCCATGGGTACATAGACCGGGGAGACGACGTCGACCTTGCCAATCACCTCGTTGTCCAGCTGGAAGACGAGCTCACCCAGCTTCTGCCCTTCTTTCACCTCTCCCTTGACGCGGTCAGGCACATTGACAACCCGCTTTATCTCTTTCTTCTTGCTCTTGAGCATCGGATACGAAAAATCGGCAGCTACCACGCCCTTTATCTTCTTGTACTTGCCGTCCTCGAGAAACACCTCCTTCTCGACCTGCTCCCCCTTCTTTGCCAGGGGCACGACCGTATACTGCGCCAGATAAGACTTGAACTTGGAGGCCGCAAAATCGTCCCTCATTTTTCCGGTTGAACTGCCCATAACCACGGTGATCAGGCGCAACTCGCCCCTTCTTGCTGTGGCTGTAATATTGAAGCCGGTGCTCCTGTAATAGCCCGTCTTCAGGCCATCCACCTCGGGCATCCTGGAGAGCAGCTTATTCGTGTTGCTCAATCCGAATTTTCCATCCCTGAAAGTGCCTTGCTTCGTGGATGTCCACTCGGTTACTTTCGGGTACTGCAGCAGCGCCCGCGCGAGAAGGGCCATGTCATAGCAGGATGTCAGGTCCTCTTTCTCGTCTTTGCCGGGAGGAAGCCCGTGCACTGAATGAAATTCCGTGTCAGCCAACTTCAGGTACTTTGCCTTTTCGTTCATCAGGTCAACAAAATCATCAACGTTCCCCGACACAGTCTGCGCAATCGCATACGATGCATCGTTGGCTGAATGTATCATCACAGCCTGCATCAGCTCCTCAAGCGTGAATTCCTCACCTTCTTTCAGATAAACCTGGCTTCCCCCTATTTTAGACGCCTGTTTCGAGATCGTTATCTTGTCCGTCAGGCGTATCTCCCCACGCGACACCTTTTCCATCACGATGTAAGCGAGCATCAGCTTGACCATGCTGGCCGGGCCCCGCTTTTCGCGGGAATTCTGCTCCTCCAGTATCTTACCGGAGTTCCCCTCCATCACAATATACGCCGCGTATCGTTCCTGAGTCTCTGGCTTACTCTTTGGCTCTGCCTTGCTGCTCGAGGCCTGGGGCTTCGCAGGCTTTGCTTTAGCCGCAAACCCGTCAGACACAAAAATCAGGCTCAGGAGAAGGGTGGCAAGGAGAATGAGAGAGGGCGGTTTCTTCATCCCTTTTTCCCGGTTAAGGCATTCATCAGCTCAATGGGTAACGGGAAGATAATCGTCGAATTCTTCTCGGTAGAGATCTCGATAAGTGTCTGCAGGTAGCGCAACTGGAGTGCCATGGGGTTCCTGGAAAGAATATCGGCCGCCTCGCCAAGGCGAGTGGATGCTTGGTACTCACCCTCGGCACCGATGACCTTCGCCCTCCGTTCGCGCTCCGCTTCCGCCTGCCGTGCAATCGCTCGCTGCATCTCCTGCGGCAGATCAACGTTCTTCACTTCAACGTTCGAGACCTTTATGCCCCACGGCTCCGTGTGCGTGTCGAGAATCTCCTGGAGCCTCTCGTTGAGCTTCTCTCTCTGGGATAGAAGGTCGTCCAGCTCGGCCTGACCGAGCACACTGCGCAACGTGGTCTGTGAGAGCTGGCTTGTTGCATAGAGGTAGTTCTCCACGTCGATGATCGCTTTCATTGGGTCAACGACCCTGAAGTAGACCACCGCGTTCACTTTGACCGAGACGTTATCTCGTGTGATGACGTCCTGCGCTGGCACATCGAGCACGACCGTTCTCAAGCTCACCCGCACCATCTTATCGATAACAGGGATCAGAATAATGAGCCCCGGACCCTTCGGCCGGCCGAGTACCCGCCCGAGCCTGAAGACCACGCCCCGTTCGTACTCATTGAGAATCTTGATCGCGTTATAAAGGAAAAAGATGACCAGAACAATAATAAATATCCCGTAAATCGGTATGCCAACCATAGTCTTAACCCCCTTCTTTTTTCACCTTGACGGTCATGCCCTTGACCGCAACTACCATGACCTGCTCCCCCGCCGGGATCGGTTCGTCGCTCTCGGCATTCCACAGTTCACCGTGCACCTGCACCCTCCCCTTCTGGTGTACATCCGTTTTTGCAACGCCTTCCTCGCCGACAAGCCCCTCAACGCCTGTCCTGACCTTGGACAGCTGGGCTTTGACCGCATATGATAGCACACCGACAAAGAATAGGACAGTAG
>Ga0316622_100002093_pt1 | contig 13611 bp, 13 predicted proteins | sample OWC_Aug_OW2_C1_D_FD_207646 | JGI IMG/M metagenome (GOLD analysis project Ga0316622, IMG submission 207646) | Wetland soil microbial communities from Old Woman Creek delta, Ohio, United States - OWC_Aug_OW2_C1_D5_C | ecosystem: Environmental > Terrestrial > Soil > Wetlands | place: USA: Ohio... | reverse complement strand
GAGCAGCCACCGCGGCCGGGAGGTGTCAGTGGTCGGATCCGTCGGATCCGAACTCGGATCCGACGGATCCGACCTCTGACACCTGCCGGGCTCCGCAACGCGCCAGGCGGACTCGGGCCGATGCTCCGCAACGAGGCAGACGCCCTGCACGGCATCCGCGCCGAGGCGAGCGCGCAGTCGTTCGATGAGTTGCGGCACGCCCGCCGCACGGCGGCGATCGAGCGCGAAGAGATCTGCAGCCTCCTCGCGCACCTCGACCAGCGGGCCGCTGCGCAACCGCACGGTGCGTACCGGCTCGGGCAATTCCAGACGGACGAGCCGCTCGTGCAGCAGTCCGGAGATCCTCCCCGCCTGCGCCGCAGGCTCTGCAAACTGCAGGCGCGCTCGCGTCTCCGGCGCAGCGCGATGTGCAAACCGGAGTTCGATCGCCTCCACGGCCCGTGCCCGCTGCCGCAGGAATGCGCATAGTTCCGCCAGCAGGGGCTCGATCGCACGATGCAGTCGCTCGATGTCCGCGATCTCGGGCTCGAGGTCACGGCGGGCCGTGAATCGTTCGCGGGAGACGAAGGCGGCGCGTGGGTCGGACGCACGGCCGACCGCGCGGTCGAGAGCGCGCAGCGTGCGTGGCTCGAAACGGCGCGCGAAACCCTCGCGTGGCAGCTTCAGGCAATCACCGACGGTGCGCACGCCCATCGTCGCGAGCAGCTGCAGACTCCGCCCGGGCCAGCGCGTGCAGGCCAGCGGCAATGGTGCAAGGCGGCTCGCGAGTTCGTCCGGGCGACGCAAGGCGACCTCCTCGCCCGTGCGCGCGAACCAGAGCGATGCCAGTGGCGTGGGCGTGAGTGCCAGCCGCGACTCGACACCCATCGATTGCAACCGCTCGCGCACCCGCGCACACAGGCTCCGCACGCCGCCAAAGAGCCGCAGGCTGCCGCGCACTTCGAGCAGCACGCCGTCGGGCGGTTCTAGATTGACGCGCGGGGTGAAAGACGAGGCGATCCCCGCGGCGCTCTCGAGCAATGCGCGTTCCCTGCGCTCGTCGCGGGCCTGCACGAGCAGCGCAGGCGACAGCGCAAGGGCGGAATTGAGCGCCATCCCGGGCACGATGCCCGTCGTTGCGGCGACGGCATCGCAGGCGCAGATCACCTTGCCTCCTCGTTCGAGATCCACGACCGCGCGTGGTGCATCGCAGCCACGCTGGCCGGCATCGCCCGGGAGTTTCTCCGGCCAGCGTAGCGACTCGATCACGTACCGCGGCAGGTGGATGGCGAGCCAGAGTTCGCCGCCCGCGACAGGCGCGCGTGCCGGCTCGCCGTCGCCGCGCCTGCGCCCCCCGCCGAGCGCTGGCCGCAACCGTGGCCGCTCCCGCGCGGATTCCGGCGATGGAGAGACTTCGGGCGGGGCCCGATGTTTGCCGGGCAGGGACATGGTCAGTGCGAACCGGCTTGCGTCGCAGCGGCGAGCCAACCCAGCCGCACGTTCGTTGCCTGACCGCCGCGGCTCTTCAAGATGCGCGCTTCGAGGCCATCGCGGCCGGCCTCGAGTGCGATGCGCAACACCGCGGGCGATGGCTCGTTGCCGTCGCGCAGCCGCCGGAAGATCACGGCCAGGCAGCGCGATTGCTCGGCTGCGAGTTGCAGCCGGCGCAGGGACTGCTGCTCGCGGAATGCGGCCCAGCCGAGCACGGCACTGCAGGCACCCGAACGCAGGGATTGTTCCATCGCCCATTCCGCGGGCTGCGCGCGCACCACCAGCAGCCGGCCTACCTCGATGCCGCAGGCAGCGAGCGCCGGTGCATAAGGCTGATAGGGCGGTGAAACCCAGGCGAGCCAGCCGCCCTCGTGCTCTTCGCGGCACAGCGTGGCCAGCGCGGGTATCAACAGGCTCAGTTCACCGATGCCGTAATGGTCCGTGAGAATCTCGATCAATCCCTGCTGCGGCCAGCCCCCGCCCGGCAGGCAGCGATCGAGCGCTGCAAAGCCTGTCGGCAGGCCGGGCGGCTGTGCCGTGCCGAACTGCTCCCGGGCGCGCCAGAGCTTTGGGTGACGCAGGAGATCGTCGAGTGACATGGGAGGAGGAAGAAAGGGGGTAGTGATTAGTGACTAGGGGGTAGTGGAGAAGCGGGCCTCTTGCGTCGTCTGGTCGATCACCGTCGTCTGAAGATCGTCTCTTCACTACCCCCTATCCCCTGATCACTACCCCCTTTCTCACGCTCGTCCGGCGTCCTGCCTGAGCACCCCGACCACCACGCCCTCGATGATCAGCGACTCGTGCTTCAGGTCGACGCGCAGTGGTTCGAAATCCTCGTTCTCCGGCAGCAGCCACGCGATCGAGCCATCCTGGCGATAGCGCTTCACCGTCACCTCGTTCTCGAGGCGTGCCACGACGATCTGGCGGTTGCGCACCTCTGGCGTGCGATGCACGGCGACCAGGTCACCGTCGAGGATGCCGGCGTTCTTCATGCTCATGCCGCGCACCTTGAGCAGGTAATGCGGCCGCGGCTGGAAGAGCTGCGGGTCGATCTGGTAGTGCGCCTCGATGTTTTCCTCGGCGAGGATGGGGCGGCCGGCGGCGACACGGCCGATGAGCGGCAGGCCCAGTTGTTCACGCAGGGAATCCCGCAACTGGATGCCGCGGGAGGCGCCCGGTCGCAGTTCGAGCACACCCTTGCGCTGCAGGGCGCGCAGGTGGTCCTCCGCCGCATTCGCAGACTTGAAGCCGAGCGCCTCGGCAATCTCGGCGCGGGTGGGCGGCATGCCGTTTTCGGTCACGGAATTCTGGATAAAACGCAGGACCTGTCGTTGGCGCGGGGTGAGGTCGTCCATGGCGGCTCCTGTATGCATGTACAGCTACTGTTCTTATATACAGTCCCGGGAGCCAAGGCAAGCCCCGCATGAGTTTTGCCCTTGCGGCGAACCGCACGACAGCTGCAGCCCGGACCGGCGCCGTGCATTCGTGAAAACGACCCCGCATGATAATCAGCCGCCGTCGACTGAACTTACTCGACGACCTCGAGTCGAATCGGCACCGTCGATGTCGACTGCGATGAACCCGTCAGCACGACGCGACGACTCTTCTCATCGCATGCGACCGCGTGCGATCGAACGCGTACCGCTGCATGCACGCGTGCGCGCATGAGCATTTCGCATCACCCCGCGCTGCTGTTCGAGCACGTCGAAAAACGTTCGTGCCCTGCGCAACGAATGCGTCTCAACGGCAAGGATTCGAATCACGCGGCTTTATCAACGATTTTGAATCGGGTACCATCCGTGGAGTTCGGCTGTGGTCCGCACATGGATCTTGCGTCCAGATCGGTGCAGTCGACGTCCCAGACTCATTTTGAGTCTCAACCACCGAGGACAAACACAAATGAAGACCGCGATCGTGAAGACCCTGACCATCGGCACTGCCGCCCTCATGCTGGCCCTTTCCAGCGGTTGCACCAGCAAGGAAGTGACGGCCCGCCTCGACGCGGCCGACGCCGCTGCGAAGGCTGCTGCCCAGGACGCCGCTGCCGCCAAGTCGGCTGCAGACGCCGCCTCGGCTTCGGCTTCGAGCGCTGCCAACGCGGCCAGCGCCGCGCAGAGCACGGCCAACCAGGCCCTGCAGGCTGCGCAGGGCGCGCAGGCGTGCTGCGACGCGACGAACGAGAAGATCGACCGCGCGTTCAAGAAGTCGATGGGCAAGTAATCGCCCGATCCGTTCGTTCTTCGAACGAGGACGCCGCGGCAACCCCGCGGCGTTTTTTCTTACCGGGGACTGGCCGGCGGCTGCTGCGCGGCGCGCAGCGGAACGGACAACGGCACGGGAACGCCGGTGTTCTGCAGGAACGCGCGCTCTGCCCCGCTCCAGTCGACCTCGACGCTGTGGCCGGCGATCGCGGCGGTGATGCGCGTCGTGAGTTCGGCCGGGTCGTTGTGGCTCGGATCCTGCGTGCCCTCCAGTGGCGCGTGACGCTCCACGTACAGCGTGCCGCGCTGCCAGCCGACTTTCGTCGTCTGGTCGACGAGATTGACCCTCGTGTTGACCGGCACGAGGCCATAGAGCTCGGCGATGTCCTCGGGGAACATGCGGATGCACCCGTGCGTGACCTGCATGCCGACGCCGGCCGGCCGGTTCGTACCGTGGATGAGATACGCGCCGCCCGGGATGCCGAGGCGCATCGCGTGCTCGCCGAGCGGGTTGTCCGGGCCGGGCGGCACGACCTTCGGCAGCGGATCGCCCCGCGCCTCGTGCTCCGCGAGCACCGACGGGGGCGGGTACCAGTTCGGACGCTCCTGCTTCGACACGATCTTCGTGAAGCCGAGCGGCGTTTTCCAGTCCATCTTGCCGGTGCTGATCGGATACGTGCGCACCACGCGCCGCTCGCCCTTCTTCGCCGGCGGGTAGTAGTACAGACGGTGCTCGGGCAGGTTGACGACCACGCCCTCGCGCGGCGCATCCGGGAGAATGAAACGCGTCGGGATCAGGATCTCCGTCCCCGCGCCCGGCAGCCACGGATCCACGCCGGGATTCGCTGCGATGATCTCCTCGTAGCCGACGCCGTAGCGGCGACCGACGTCGAGCAGCGTATCCTCGTGCTCGGCGATCGCCGTCGTGACCACGCCGACCACGTTGTCGCCGTTCTCCGGCAGCACGTACTCCGCGCCGCCCCCGAACGCAGCCCCGCTGGCGAGCAGCCAGGCCGTCGAGAACAGTGGGCGGACGTGCGTGAGGATCGAACGGACCCTGTGGTGAAACCTTGCTGACATGCGGCGCATTCTAAACACAGGCTGGAAGCAGGTCCCGACTTCGTTGACCGTGCGCCCATTACACCAGTAGCCTTGCGCGCGGGAGACCAAATGCCATACAAGCTCACCATCGAACTCTCGGACCGTGACCTGCGTCACTTCCGGCGCGAGTTGCGCCGGACGCGGGAGGCCGTGGGCATTGCGGACGACGAGGAGATCCTCTCGGCGGCGGCGGACCTGGTCGCATCCATGCGGCGCTCCGATCTGCCGGACTTCGTCACTGAGCGGCTCGACAAGCTCGAGACGACGCTGGCCATGCTCACCGATGCCGACTGGCAACTCGACCAGGACGAGCGCAATCCGATGCTGTCCGCCCTGGCCTACCTCTGCGATCCGGAGGACCTGATTCCGGACGACATCCCGGGCATCGGCCTCCTCGACGACGCGGTGATGATCGAACTCGTGTTCCGCGAGTTGCGGCACGAGATCGAGGCATACGAGGATTTCCAGCGTTTTCGCCAGGACTTGCCGAAAGGGCTCGGGCAGAACAAGGATCCGGCGGCCGTGGCCGCCCGGCTGGCGCGCCGCCGTGAGCAACTGATGGATCGGATGCGACGCCGTCGCGCCGAGGAACTCAAGCGGGCGAGTGCGTGATCCCGGGCGTCAGCCGGGAGCAGTGACGCGCGCCATCAACTCCCCGATCTGCGCCGGCACCCCCTTGCGGGCCTCCGTCATCGCCACGCCGATCGCGTTGGCGAATGACACGCGATCGGCGCCACCGTGGCTCTTGATCACCACACCGGCGAGGCCGACCATGCTGGCCCCGTTATAGGCGCGCGGGTCAAGGCGGACCTTCAGTGCCTTCAGCGCCGGAGCCGCGGCCACCGCGCCCGCCTTGCGAAGCGGTCCGCGGGTGAACTCCTCGCGCATCGCGCCACTGATGAAACGCGCGAGCCCCTCCATGGTCTTGAGCGCGACGTTTCCGGTGAAGCCGTCGGTCACCACCACGTCGATGTCGCCCGAGAAAATGTCGTCGCCCTCGACAAAGCCCCGATAGTTGATTGGCGCGCCAGCGAGCCGCCGATGCGCCTCGCGGATCTGCTCCGTCCCCTTGATGTCCTCCTCGCCGATGTTGAGGAGCCCCACGCGCGGATGCTCGATCCCGTGCAGGTCGGCGGCGATGATCGACCCCATCACGGCGAACTGTACGAGGTGGTCGGCGGAGCAGTCGGGATTGGCGCCAAGGTCGAGCATGACCGTGTGACCGTGCACGGCCGGCACGGCCGACACGATCGCGGGCCGGTCGATGCCGGGGATCATGCCGAGAACGAAACGGGAGGTGGCGAGCAGCGCGCCGGTGTTGCCGGCGGAAACGCAGGCGGCCGCCTCACCCTTCTTCACCAGGTTGATGGCCACCCGCATCGAGGAATTCTTCTTGCGCCGGACCGCATCCTGCGGACGCTCGTCCATGCCGACGACTTCGCTCGCCTCCACGACCGTCCAGCGCCCGGTGGGCGCCGTGCGGAGCAGCGGGCGCAGGACTTCCCCGCGGCCTACGAGCAGTAACCGGAGGTCCGGCGTCGAGGCCAGGACGTCCAGCGCTGCGGGGACGGCGACTTCGGCGCCGTGATCGCCACTCATGGCGTCCACGGCGATGGTGAGCCCGGCAGTCATGCGCGGGCGCGGGCGGCGAAAATTACTCCTGGCCTTCCTCGGCCACCGGCTTCTCGATCACCTTCTTGCCGCGGTAGAAGCCGTCGGGGGTGATGCGGTGACGCAGGTGCGTCTCGCCGCTGGTGCGATCGACTGACAGCGCGGGGCCGCGCAGTGCGTCGTGCGAACGGTGCATGCCCCGCTTGGAGGGGCTCTTGCGGCTCTTTTGAACTGCCATGGTCTCGTCTCCTGTCGCGGGTCAGCGCTCGCCCTTGTCGAGCAGTTCCCGCAGGTTCGCAAAAGGTCTCTGTTTCTCTTCCGCCACTGCCACAGGCTCGACGGCGGCCTTCGCGGCCGGAGCCTCGCCGCACAGTGCGCGGTCGTCGTGCATCGGCACCAGCGGCATGCCGAGCAACACCTGTTCCTCGATCAACTCGCCGAGCGACAATCGCTCGGCGTCGCCCAACAGCGGCTCGTAGCCGCCCGGCACTTCTTCGTCGTCACTCGCCACGACGGCGAGCACTGCCGACTCGTCGATGCCGCATTCGCAGGGACGCATGCAGCGCTGGCAGGTCAGGACGACGACGCCCTCGACCCGTGCCTCGACGGTCGGGCGTCCTTCGAACCTGCCGAACGTCAGCACCGCATGTGCGTGCGTGCCCTCGAGCGCACCGGCCTCCACCAGCCTCGGCAACTGGCTCAGGCGTAACTCGCGTTCGAGCCTGGCCGCGCGGCCTGCCAGCTCGACCGCATTGACTTGATCGGCCGGGGCGGGCGACATGGGGCGCGTATAATATTGATCGCCCTCCCCTGTGTCAAAACGAATTCGAGCTTAAACCCTTGTTTTTCAAGGATCAGAGCGCGCCGGAGATCCCAGTGAACGCGCCGGATGCCCCGTGGCTGGTGCTCGCCTCCACCTCCGCGTACCGACGTGCCCTGCTGGAGCGCCTGCGCGTGCCGTTCGAGTGCGTCGCTCCCGAGGTGGACGAACTGCGCCTGGCCGACGAACCCGCAGCACAGATGTCGCAGCGCCTGGCCCGCCGGAAAGCCGAAGCAGTGGCCGCGACGCGCGCCGGGTTGATCGTGGTCGGCTCCGACCAGGTCGCGCTGCGTGGCAATACCCTGCTCGGCAAGCCCGGCACGTTAGAGCGGTGCGTTGGCCAATTGCGGGAGTCCTCGGGCCGCGAAGTCGTGTTCCTGACCGCCGTGCACGTCATCGACGGACGGGCCGGGCGATCCGAATCGCACGTGGACCGGACGGTCGTGCGATTCCGGACGCTGACCGACGCTGAAATCGCCCGCTACGTGGCCGCCGACGAGCCACTCGACTGCGCAGGCGGGTTCAAGGCTGAGTCGCTCGGCATCGCGTTGTTCCAGTCCGTCGAGTCCGTGGACCCGACCGCACTCACCGGCCTGCCGCTGATCTGGCTTTGCGGCGCGCTGCGCCGCGCCGGGATCCCGGTGCCTTGATCAAGGCGTCGAGGACGGCGCCCAGATCGTCCCCCAGCGGCGCGCTCACCAGCAGCGGTTCCTTCGTTCCCGGGCGGGTAACACCGATCGACGCCGCGTGCAGGAACATGCGGTGCAGCCCGTATTCCCGCAGCGCCTCGTTACGCTCGCGGTCCCCGTACTTGTCGTCACCCGCGACCGGGTGCCCGGCGTAAGCGGCATGCACGCGGATCTGGTGCGTCTTGCCCGTACCGATCTCCACCTCCATCAGGGTTGCCACGGTGCCGAAGAACTGCACCGGCCGGAACGTGCTGACGGCCATCTGGCCGTGACCGCGGACGGCGACGTGACGCTCGCCACCGCGGCGTTCCCCCGTCGCCAGTGGCAGCTCGATGCGCTTGTGCCCAAGGTCCCACTTGCCGCAGACGAGCGCGAGATAGCGCTTCTCGGCCAGGCCCTCCCGCAGCTGTGCGTGCAGGTCCCGGAGCGCCGCACGGCGCTTCGCCACGATCAGGCAGCCGCTTGTCTCCCGGTCGAGCCGGTGCACGAGGTCGAGTTCCTTCAGGTCGGGACGAGCCGCCCGCAACGCCTCGATCACGCCGTGGCTGGTGCCGCTGCCGCCGTGCACCGACACGCCCGCGGGCTTGTTCAGCACCATCAGGTCGGCGTCCTCGTACACGATGGCCGCCGTGAGAAACGCCTGCAGGGATGCGCTCGGAGGTCGCGCAGCGCCGCCCGTCGTGGGCTCCGGCCGACGGACGGGCGGCAGGCGGATGCGATCACCGGCGGCCACGCGCTGGTCCGGCTTGGCACGCTTGCTGTTGACCCGGACCTCGCCCTTGCGCAGCAGTCGATAGACGTGCGTGCGTGGCACGCCTTTCAGGACGCGGACGAGGAAATTGTCGAGTCGCTGGGCGGCGTCGCCTTCGCCGGCCTCCACGTACTGCACGCCACTCGCCCGGACGGGCGTCGGCTGCCCGCTGTTGCCCTGGGGATCCTCGTAAGCCATTGATTTACCGGCCTTCACTTGTTACAGTCCGGGTCGAAGCGCCGACCAGCCGCCAGAAGTGCGGCCGGATGAGCGCGGAATGAGCGTTGCGAGCCCGACTCCCGCTGGGCGTGGGCCGCGCGCATCTTAGTTGGTTCTGAGACATCAGACCATCGAACTGCCGTGAACACGTAGCAGGCGCCGCGGCCCCGGCGGGCGGCGGGCCGGGCGCGATTCCCGGCGGGAACGATGCCATACAGCACCAGGATTCGGTCAGGCGCCGCGCCACCATCGCGGAGCCGCAACAACAGCAGCATGAATCACGCCGCTGACAGACCTCTCCGCAAGGCCACGGCACCACCCGTCCGGTCGTTCACGGCCCCTGTCTCCGTATTTGAGAGGGCCGATGAAGAGAATGCTCGTCAACGCAACCCAGGAAGAGGAGTTGCGCGTTGCGCTGGTGGACGGCCAGCGGATCTATGACCTCGATATCGAAATCCCGTCCAGGGAAACCAAGAAAGCCAACGTCTACAAGGGCCGGATCACTCGCGTAGAACCCAGCCTCGAAGCGTGCTTCGTCGATTACGGCGCCGAGCGCCACGGCTTCCTGCCCCTGAAGGAAGTCTCCCGCGACTACTTCAAGACCCGTGAGGGCAATGGCGAAGGCCGTCCGGGCATCCGCGACCTGATCGAGGAAGGCCAGGAACTCATCGTCCAGGTCGAGAAGGAGGAACGCGGCAACAAGGGCGCCGCCCTCACGACCTTCGTGAGCCTGGCGGGCCGCTTCCTGGTGCTGATGCCGAACAACCCGCGCGCGGGCGGCGTGTCGCGCCGCATCGAGGGTGACGACCGCGACCAGCTTCGCGAGGCCATGGACAGCCTGCAGATCCCGGACGGCATGGGCGCCATCGTGCGCACCGCCGGCGTCGGTCGCACGGCCGAAGAGCTGCAGTGGGACGTCAACAACCTGGTCGACATCTGGAACGCAATCAGGAACGCCTCGGAGGGTCGCCCTGCCCCGTTCCTGATCTACCAGGAGAGCAAGGCGATCCTGCGCGCGCTGCGCGACTACCTGTCCGACGACATCGGCGAGATCCTCGTGGACAAGCAGGAGATCCACGCCGAGGCGCAGGACTACATGCAGCGCTTCATGCCGGGGAACCTGCGCAAGCTCAAGTTCTACGACGACCACGTTCCGCTCTTCACGCGCTACCAGATCGAGAGCCAGATCGAGTCGGCGTACTCGCACAAGGTCACACTGCCTTCGGGTGGCAGCATCGTCATCGACCACACCGAGGCGCTGGTGTCGATCGACATCAACTCGGCCCGCAGCACGCGCGGCACCGACATCGAGACGACTGCCTGCAACACCAACCTCGAGGCTGCGGACGAAATCGCCCGCCAGATGCGCCTGAGGGACGTGGGCGGCCTGATCGTCATCGACTTCATCGACATGGAGTCGCAGAAGAACCAGCGCGCGGTCGAGGATCGCCTGCGCGACGCCGTCAAGCAGGACCGTGCCCGCATCCAGATCGGCCGCATCTCGCGCTTCGGGTTGCTGGAACTGTCCCGCCAGCGGCTGCGTCCGTCGATCAGCGAATCCACCAACATCGTCTGCCCCCGCTGCAGCGGCATGGGCGTGATCCGCAGCGTGGAATCGCTGGCGCTCGCCATCCTGCGCCTGATCGGCGAAGAGGCGCGCAAGGACCGCACCGCCAAGGTCATCGCGCAGTTGCCGGTCGACGTCGCCACGTACCTGATGAACGAGAAGCGCGACTGGCTCAACAGCATCGAGGCGCGCAGCGAGATCGACGTCATCCTCGTGCCGAACCGCTACCTCGAGACGCCCGCGTATGAACTGCGTCGCGTGCGTGACGACGAGGTGGGCCTGCCCGAGTTCTCGGTGATCAGCCACCAGATGGCCGTGCAGCCGACGGTGGACCTGGAGGCAATCGCCGCGGAAGAAAAGGCCCCCCCGCCGCCGCCCGTGCCCGCCGTGACGACGGTGGTCCCGAGCACGCCGGCCCCACCGCCTGCCCCTGAACCCGTCGTGGCAGCAGCGCCCGTCGCGGTGGCCGCGGCGCCGCAGTATGGTCCGCGCGATGGTGTGTTCGTGCGCGTGTGGCACTGGCTGTTTGGCGACAAGCGCGCCCCGGAGCCGCAGGCGGCTCCCGTGCGCAGCGAACCCCCCCGCGACCGTGATCGCGACCGGCATCGCATGCGGGACCGCGAGGACCGCGGTGGCGAGCGCGGCGCGCGTCGGGACGGCCGGCGCGACGAGCGAGGCCGCGGTGACGGCCGCGGTGAAGGTCGTGGTGAACGACGCCCGGAGCCGCGTCGGGACGCGGAACGCCGGCCGGAAGGCCGCGGTGAACAACGTGGCGACCGCGGTCGTCGGCCTGACCAGCAGCAGTCCCAGGGCGGGCAGCGTGAGCGGCGCCCCGAGAGCCAGCAGCAACAGCAGCGTCCGCCGCAACAGCAGTCACAGCCACAGCAGCAGCCCCAGCCCGCACCACAGACCCAGCGTCCGGAAGGTGCGCCGCCCTCCGAAGGTCAACAGCGTAGCGACCAGCCGGAACGTGCCGAGGGCGAACGCGGTGGACGCCGATCGCGCCGCGGTGGACGTCGGCGTCGTCGCGAGCCCGGCGAGCAGCTGGGCGGCGAACAGCGCAACGACGGACGACCGACGGAAGGCGGCGAACCGGCGCAAGTAACGGCCAGCGGTGACTCTGCACGGCCCGAACCGAGGTCGGTCGACTTCAATCAGCCGGCAGAGCGCCCCGTCGAACGGGCGCCGGTAGAGTCTGCCCCACTCCCAATCGTGCGGCCGACGCACGAGGTGGCCGAATGGACGCCGGGCCCGCCGAGCGACGCGACGCGCGAGGGCCCGCGCAGCGAGCCTTGAGTGAGTCCCCCGGCGCCCTGCTAACGGCGCCGGGGCTTCGCCTGAGCCATGACTTCCTCGAGAAGGCCGGCAGCGGCTTCCTCGACGAGGTCGAGGACGCGCTCGAAACCGACCGCACCGCCGTAGTACGGGTCAGGCACGTCCACGATCTCGCTCGAGGCCGAAAATTCCATCAGGAGCCGTATCCGGTCCCGGTACTCCTCCGGACTCCGGTCGAACAAGGTCTCGCGGTTGAGACGGTCCATTGCGACGATCAGGTCGAACCGCTCGAAATCGGTCTCTGCCACCGTGCGGGCGCGCAGGCCGGTGAGGTCGATGCCGCGCCTCGCGGCTGCGGCAACAGCGCGCGGATCCGGCGGGTTCCCGACGTGATAGTCATGCGTCCCGGCCGAATCGACCTCGATGTCCACGGACGGCGCTCGTTCCCGGACCAGCCGTCGGAAGACACCCTCGGCCGTCGGAGACCGGCATATATTGCCCATGCAGACAAACAGGATCTTCATACGCCACCATTTTAGCGCGCCGTAAATGACACCGATGCCCCGCAGAGCCCGACGAATGATCGCTGGCGTGCTGGTCGCGATCGTCGCCCTCGTCGCCGCACTCGCGGCGTTCGTCTGGTGGGGGCCGATCACGGTCTCGGACAAGGGCATGATGCTCGGGTTCCTGCTGGGACGCGGCATCGATCCCCCCTCCGCGACCCGGGTCGCGATGCAGCTGAGGGTCCCGCCCGGACTCGCAGTTCACGCCTATTCGACCGACGTGCCGCTGGCACGCGTGATCACGTTTACGGAAGCGGGCGACCTGATCGTGAGCCGCACGCGCGCGGGCGCTGTCTCGCTCCTCGAGCGCGATCGCAACGGCGACGGCCGGGCGGACGGGCACCGAGTGCTGCTCGACGGCCTGGATGGTCCGCACGGGCTCGCGCTGCACGAAGGCTGGCTGTACGTGGCTGAGCGTACGTCCGTCGCCCGCGTGCGTTTCGACGCTGCGGTCGGCCGGCTCGCCGGGCCGTACACACGAATCCTCACTGGGCTGACGACGGACGGATTCCACCAGACCAAGACGATCGCCTTCGGCCCCGACGGCTGGTTGTACCTGTCGCAGGGCTCGAGCTGCAACGTCTGCATCGAGAAGGACGCGCGCCGGGCCACCGTGATGCGCATGCGAGCGGATGGCTCGCAGCCGGAGATCGTCGCGACGGGGCTGCGCAACAGCGTCGGCTTCGACTGGGCTCCGTGGGATGGAGGCCTGTACGCCACGGAGAACGGCCGCGACCTGCTCGGGGACGACCTCCCGCCGGATGAACTGAACCGCATCGAACCGGGCCGCTTCTACGGCTGGCCTTTCGTCAATGGCCCGGGCACTCCGGACCCCGACTTCGGCGCCGGCAATGAATCGAAGGCCGCCGGAGCCACGCCGCCCGTCCACGAATTCCGCCCGCACAACGCACCGCTCGGCATCCACTTCCTGCGTTCGGCGCAACTGTCGCCAGCACTGGAGCGGACGGCACTCGTGGCCTTGCACGGGTCGTGGAACCGAACGTCGCCCGACGGTTACAAGGTCGTGTCGCTGCAATGGCAGCCGGATGGCAGCATCGTCGAAGGCGATTTCCTCACGGGTTTCCTCGGCCCCGATGGAATCATCGGCCGGCCCGCCTGGGTGACCGAGGGGCCGGACGGCGCGATTTATGTCTCCGACGATTACGCGGGCGTCGTCTATCGCGTGATTGCCAACCAGCTTGCGAACGCCACGGGCCGATAGCCGTCAGGCGGCGGTCAGGTCCACTCGCGGGCCCGCTCGTCGAAGCGTGGCGAGCTCTTGCGCACGACGCAGAACCGCTGCCCGGTCGGTGCTTCCATGACCCACCAGGTGTGAACCTGGAC
>Ga0316622_100002092_pt1 | contig 13612 bp, 10 predicted proteins | sample OWC_Aug_OW2_C1_D_FD_207646 | JGI IMG/M metagenome (GOLD analysis project Ga0316622, IMG submission 207646) | Wetland soil microbial communities from Old Woman Creek delta, Ohio, United States - OWC_Aug_OW2_C1_D5_C | ecosystem: Environmental > Terrestrial > Soil > Wetlands | place: USA: Ohio... | reverse complement strand
GAAATTCTCTTCGTCATCGGTGCTCGCTGCCGATCGGGCATGCGTGTCGAGCGCCTTCCCCCATTGATTATATCGGTGGCCGAGAGGTGTCGCCAACCGCGGGCGTCTGCGATGTGCCCTCGGTCTCATGTCAGAACCTTGGCACCCAAGAGGTATGGCGAGGCGCTGGGCGAACGCTTTGCGTACCCCCACAGTACGCCACCCCCTGGCGCGGCCAGTACTTCACCTCTTGGGGACGCCGGCGAGGAAGACGGCAGGGATTCCGTGGCGGCACTCCCTCAGAAGACTTCCCGTTCAGACAGCGCTAGGGCTCGCCGGGGCAGAGGAAGAACCCTATCGACCTCGGCGACCGCTTGGCTGCTGTAGACGATGGTGAGCGGGCCCGCGTTGCTTATCGCCGGGCCGGATCCGTCTCCCCGGACCCACAGCAGCCCGCTGACCGAAAGTGCTCCGGTGGCGCCGACCTGAAGCACGCCCCCAACGACGACGACTCCCGAGAAATCCACCGGAGCATGTATCTCCAAATGCTCGTCGACAACTAAGAGGCCTGCCCCATTCACAGGGGAGGTGACCGTTGCGCCACCAGTCGTGTGGATGAACGCCCTGCCAAACACGCCCTCGGGCAGGCTCGCGAGAAATGGAGGCCCCATCGAGAGCAAGCGGGCCGAGAAGGCGTTGGTGTCGATTCCCGCTGTCGGGAGCGCCACGATGGGTTCTCCACTTCCGTTCCGTACGTTCGGTCCTAACAGGAGCTGGGCCTCGAGTGACGGACTGGCGGCCGCCGGGACAGGATCATCAGGGCCCGAGGACATGCCTGGCAGATCCCCCGGAGAGTGGTCAGCTCCGTCGAGCGTGACGGGGGCGGAGACGTCGAGATCAGTGCGTCCGAGGTACAGCGCGGCGGGGACGAAAGGCGCCGTGTTGCGCCCGACTATGCACTCCACTTCACGCCGGGCGTTGCGCGGTCCTGAGCACTCGGCGACGAGGCGAATACGCCGATTTCCGTCAACCAGTGGGCCGGGATCAGGATCGTCCGGGTCATCCACTGCCCGCACCCCACAACCGGGCATGGCCGTGGAGGCTGGCGGCGCTCCATCATCTGCGGTGCCTGGAGCGCCGTCGGCTCCGACCAGCAGGGAGTCGAACGTGTATCCCGCGGTGATCTCCGCAACGCTTCGCACGATCGCTGCGTGAGCCCGGTAGTAGGTGGCGGTTCCATCTCGGAGGTTTCCAAGAAGGACGAGGTCCGACCGAGCCATGAGGAGACCGATGGTGGTCAAGGCGACAATCATAGCGGTGAGGACGATCGTCGTGACGAGCGCGGTGCCCTGTGTGCGCTGTTCGGCGGTGAGCGACCGCGGGTGCGGAGGCGGCGACGGAATCGCGGCGTGCCCAGCAGGGCTGCGCGCGAGGCGCTCTGTGAGAGAGTCAGGCGACGCTACGGATTTCGACGCTAAGGCGTCCATGGCCGGTTCCGCAGTGCTGCCTCGACTACCGCACTGGCGAGTGCCTCTCCGCCCGCGTCGCGTGCGAGGAGCGCGGCGCGTATCCGACGAATCCTGGCTCGCTCGGCGGCGTCGAGGTCGCGCCCGGCGGCGTCGAGTTGAGTGCCGTCGGCATCCATGTAAGAGAGCTGAAAACCATCCGGGGGGAGCCCTGTGGCGAGGGGCATCGACTGGCTGCCGACTACCCGGCTTAGAGTGCCGACCGCCGGCCGAAACGCGTAGGTGATGGACTCCTCGCTCCCGCTGTCGATCACACCGTCGCCGTCGTCGTCCTGTTGGAGGGAGAGCGTGGTCGATCCGGCCGCAGCAACGGGCTCGACGGCCGTGCCCCGCGCGTCGAAGCCCGCCCGGCGGAGATCGCGGCCGAGCATCTCGAGCGCGAGGCGCAGCGTCTGATTTGCCGCGATACGTTCCTGTATCAGACAAAAGCCTCGCCTCTGGGCCGCAGCGAAGCTGACGAGTGAGGTGAGGGCGATCGATGCCATGAAGGTTGCGACGAGGATCTCGGGAAGGCTGAAGCCGCCGTTCGGTCTTCGGGCGCGCACAAGAATAAGCTCCCATTTTCGCGTCTCATCTACACGCCGCCTTCGGCCGCTACTCAATGGCGAATTGCTCGACGTAGCCCCAGCTACGCCTGCGGATTCGCCCAATAGTGGCGACCGGACCTGGCGCAGATCTGAGAGCGAATTCCGGGAATTTATTCTCGCGTGAACTCTTACGGTTTCCATGCGAAGGTCTCCAGCGTTATCTGGTGCCCACCATCGTCCCACTGGACAGTTGCGGATAGCCTGTGTACCTCTCCCATCGGAGGAATGGCCTCGACGCGCCACGTGCGGGTGAACGCGGTCGATGCTCCCGGCGAGGTCGCGGTGTCATCGCCATCGTTGAGCATGTCTTGCCGTGCGAGCAATTCCTCCACCTTGGCCTGGGCGAATCCGATGGCTGTGGTGCCATCGCGCGCGAGAATAGTTGCCCGTCCGGTGATGCGCAGCGCAGTTGGCACCATCGCGAGCGCTATCGAGGCCAACAGCATACTCACGAGGACTTCGACCATGGTGCATCCACATGAGGATGCCTGGACGGCACGCCTGGTCATCGAACGACGATCCTCCCGCGTTGATTGACAACCACCGAGCGGGTGCCGCCCAAGGACGTGGTGAGGACCACGGTGCCGTTGTCGGCGCGGCCGGTCGGAAAGAAGCGGACCATGCCGGACCGGGGTGCGCTCGCGACGAGGACACCCGGGTGGAGTGCTGCCTGGACTTCGCTTGGCTCTCCGGCATCGAAGCGTACGGTGTACCGGTTGCCGGTGAACGTCACCCGCGCGGGAGTGTTTCTCAGCACAGCATCTGCACGGGCGAGGCTTAGGTCGCTTGCGAGCTGGTGAGCGCTGAGCGGCAGGCGGATCGTTGCGAGGAGGCTGGCGGCATGCGGCAAGCCGACAGAGGCCAGGATGGCGGCGAGTGCGAGGCCGAGCAGAAGCTCGGCCAGCGTGACGCCGCGCCTGGTTTGGCCGCAAGCACTTCGGGGCAGGTGATGTCCATTGGTGAGGTGCCTTCGCACGGACATCCACTCGGGTGGACGCAGGGCTCCCGGTGGGAACCAAGATGGTGGGAACGCAGCAGGGCACACGTTCGGAGTACCCCCTGCGCCACCAACGGCAGTTGCGGATGTTCCTGGGCGTTTGCGTTGCGGCATGCACAGTCCCGCTTGAGGGCGTGGTCCGCGCGCGCCGTTGGAGCGGACTCGGCGCCACGGCGTGTCCGGGCGAGTTTCCCGGCGGCCCTACGCGTGCGGACGCTACGAGCAGTGGTGCGCCGGTCGGAGCGGCTCGGGCGGGAGGTCAGTCTCATGCAAGCGTACCGTTGGTGCACGCTGACGCAAGAGGGGCATCGAATTATCTACATCAGGCCACATCAGGCGCGGTACGGGTGCGCCGCCCACGCTCGTTTGGGCTCAAGTTGTCCTGTCCTGACCTTGGCGGTTATCAGTCTGTCGGTGGCGCCCACCCATTCCCTCACGATGCGCGCGTCCTCGACGAGCACTTCCGCCACTTCGACGAGGGGGTCGGCCGGGTCGGCTACCTTCTTGTCGCCGTGGCCCTTCAGGAGGCTCGCACAGAAGCAAGCTCAAACCAGCAGGGGGACTGCATCAATTTACCTGTTACCTGCGAGGAAGGAATCGGGGGTGGCTTGCCCGTCGCAAATCTCGACGCCAAGAAGGAATCCGAATCCTGCTTGAATTGGTGACACCGCCTATGCGTGATGGCTGTCACACCCGCCCACAACCGACCTCGTGCAGTTGCACTGAAAGCTACCTTTTAGGTCAGGTTCATGGTGATGCCTCGGGGACCGCGAAAGCTGGCGATTTCGTTCAGAGCGAGCTACCGCGCTCATCATCTTTCGCGCAGGATTCTGGATGAACTCGCTAGCAATTAATCCTTCCTTTTCAGTGTCTTTCTGTTCGATGCAGGATTTCCAGAGAAACCAGCCGGGCCAGGGTAACGACCGGGTAGAGCTGTCCCACCAGGGCCTCGGACATGGTCAGAAGGCGGGCCAGGGGGTGTATGGGGATGATGTCGCCATACCCAACAGTAGTGAGGGTGATGAAACTGAAGTACGTCAAGGCTCGTGTCAGGGCGTCCGGATCATCGGCGGAGACATTGGCCGGCAGCTGGAAGGCGCCCGGATTGATCAGGGCCAGGAACTGATACGCCGTGCCCCAGGCGAGCCCGAACAATAGATACGCCACGATGGCGCCGCGAATCCGGTGGCTTGTCACCGTCCCCGGCTGGAATACCTGAACCATAACCACCGCCAGCAGGAATCCCAGGTATATGAGTCCGAGGCCGGTTCTCACCACAAATACAAGTCCGCCGGGCCGGACCTCGGCCACCCAGGTGACGGCCAAGGCGGCCACCGCCAAAGAAATGGCACCCGCCCGCACCCAGGGATGGGCGAAGGTGGCCAGCACCCCGGCCAAAATGACGAGGGAAAAAACGAGCTTGGCCAGAATAGGGCCGAAGCTGAAGTGGCTCAGAGGATACTGCGCGATGAACAAAAAGCACAAGAAGAACAGCAGGGCGGTGAGACCCCGCTCGGCGGACCAGAAGCGCCGGGGATGAAAGTCCAGCCATTTCACGTGCGAGTCTTCCCTGCTAGGGCGCCGCCGCCGTCGTCGGCGCCAGGAAGGTCACGATGGCCAGTATCAGGTACACAGCCAAAAGCTGCACTCCCTCGAGCCAGTTGGATTCCCCGTCGCCGGAGACTTGCCCGGAAATCAGCACGGCAAGGAACACGAAGAGAACCAGCGCCGGCCTAAACGCCATGTCCATCGGCTGAGGGCTCAGCCCCAGGCTGGCCAACACCAGCAGCGGGGCCACGAACGCGGCGATCTGGACGCTGGAGCCCATGGCTATTCCCAGGGAAAGGTCCATGCGGTCTTTCATGGCGGCCGACACAGCGGTGCTGTGCTCCGCGGCGTTGCCCACGATGGCCACCACGAAAAGCCCCACAAAGCCGCTGCTCAGGCCGAGTTCCTGGGCCGCAGGTGTGAGGGCTCCCACCAGAACCTCGCTCATCCAGGCGATGAGGGCCGTGGCCCCGGCCAGTATCAAGAAGGCGCGGCCAAGGCTCCAGGAGGCACCATGCTTGGCGTCCTGCCCATCTCCGGCAAAAAGCTGCTTGTGAGTGACCAGTTCGAAGATCAGGTTCAGCCCGTAGCAGACCAGGAGCACGGCGGCGATGGAGACGGCCAAGTGGACCTCGGAGAGGGCAGCCTGCGGCCCCACCACAGCATGATAGGCGGCGGGGATCATGAGGGCGATGACCGCTAGGGTCATCATGGTGTTCTGGGAACGGGCCCCGCCGACGTTGAAACGCTGCGTGCTGTGTTTGAGGCCCCCAGCCAGCATGGCGGCGCCCATCACCAAGAGGATGTTTCCCAGGATAGAGCCTGCGATGGAGGCCTTCACCACGTCATAGAGGCCCTTGCGTAAAGCCGCGAGGGCAATGATAAGCTCGGCGGCATTGCCAAAGGTGGCGTTCAAGAGGCCGCCGATCCCTTCGCCGGTGCGAGCCGCCAGCTCCTCGGTGGCGCGTCCCAACCAGCCGGCTAGAGGGATGATGGCCAAGGCCGCGGAAAGGAAAATCCAGCTGTGCTTCTCGGGGGTCAGGAGCTCCAGGACCACCGTCAGCGGGACCAGCGCCAGCAGCCAGTTCAACATGCCCAGCACCTCTCTGCCCGGGAATAGTAGAATTTTTTCCGTAGGAGAGGCAATACGTCTGCGTGCCCGCCTTTCTTGTTTAAGCCAGTGACCGGGAAAGGCAAGCAAGAGGCGCACGCTCCGTGACATGGTGATGACAACGGCCCGGCACGCCAGGTCTTCAGGGAATACTCCGGATGGCCCGTTCCGAAGGAAATTCGCCCCCACGGGCCACCTTTAGGATGGACATCCGGCTCCAACGGGTCTTATCACGCAAGCCGCGTCCTGCTTGACGGTGACGTGGGCAGTCCGGTACGAGGGTCGGTGATGATCTCCGGAACCGGAGATTCGATTGCAAATGTCGGCTCTCTCCAGAGTACACGGGCGTACAAACCCGGCAATGTACCCGCGCGATCTCCTCTGCCCGCTCAGCTCGAGCTTGTCGGAGGGTGGGCTCGTCCTTGGGCAGGCTCAGGACGAGCCGCGAATAGGTCGCCTCAATTGTGTCTCCGACTAGTACAGAGGCTCCGCCGCGTGGGGCCGGCGACCATGGTGACGCTTGCCATGGTTGGGATGCTGGGCGGGTGTGCGATGATCGGACCCGATTACGTGCGACCACCGGCGCCCACGGCCGACCGCTGGATTGAAGACGAGGAAGCCGCGTGGATCCAGCGCACGGAGGCAGACCTCAGTCAATGGTGGACCGTGTTCGGTGACTCCGTGCTCGACTCGCTGGTCGAGACGGCGTACCGCCAGAACCCGACGCTGCGAACCGCGGGCGCGCGCGTGCTTGAAGCACTCGCCCGGCGTGGGATTGCCATTGGCACGCTCTTTCCGCAGCAACAGGGAGGCTTCGGCGCCTACCAGCGTCAGGAGCTGAGCGAGAACCGCGCGAACCAAGGCGCCGGGACAACGGAGTTCGACGACTGGCAGGTGGGCTTTGATGCGGTGTGGGAGCTGGATGTCTGGGGGCGCTTGCGGCGCAGCATCGAGTCGGCCGATGCGAGCGTGCTGGCATCGGTGGCGGCGTACGACGACGTCCTCGTCAGCCTCATTGCGGAGGTGGCGAGGAACTACGTCGTGCTCCGCACCCTCGAAGAGCGGCTGGCGGTGGCCAAGGCCAACGTCACGATCCAGGAGCGCAGTTATGAGATTGCCGAGGCGAAGTTCCAGGGCGGGGCCGTGAGCCAGCTCGACTCGTTGCAGGCGGCTTCGCTTCTCGATGACACCCGCGCGCTCATTCCCGACATCGAGGCGAGCAGCCGCCAGACTCAGAACACGCTCTGCATCCTGCTTGGCGTCCCACCCCACGACCTGAAAGATCTGCTCGGCGGACCCACACCGATCCCGAACGCGCCGCCCAGCGTCGCCATCGGCATTCCGGCCGATCTGCTGCGCCGCCGGCCTGACATCCGGCGCACCGAGCGCGAGCTGGCGGCGCAGAGCGCGCTGATCGGCGTGGCAAAGGCGGATCTGCTCCCGATCTTCTCGTTGACCGGCACGATCGAGCTGGCGTCGGAAGATTTCTCGGATCTGTTCAAAGGTGATAGCTTCGAGGGCTTCGGCGGCCCGACGTTCCGCTGGGCCATCCTGAACTACGGCCGCATCACGAACAACATTCGCGTGCAGGACGCGCGATACCAGGCGCTGGTCGGCGAGTACGAGAGCACGGTGCTGAACGCCCAGGCCGAGGTCGAGAACGCCATGGCCGCCTTCCTCGGCGCGCAGCGCCAGGTCGAATATCTGACGCGCAGCGTGGAGAGCGCCGCCCGCGCCGTCGATGTAGCGGACCTGCAATACCGCGAGGGCGCCGTCGATTACACGCGCGTTCTCAATACTCAGCAATTCCTGGTGGGCGAGCAGGACCGCCTCGTCAACACGCGGGGATCGGTCGCGTTGAATCTCACCTCGCTGTACAAGGCACTGGGCGGAGGCTGGGAGCGAAGGGTCGGCCAGAACCTCCTGCCCGAGGAGAGCCGGCAGCAGATGCAGAAGCGGACGAGGTGGAGACATCTGCTGACCGCAGAGGGGCAGTCCGCCGACGTCGACGCGGCCGCGTCGGGGACAGAGGGCGACCCCGGATGGTGGCGATGGCGGTGGTGGTGGCCGCGGTGGTAGCAATCATGAAGCGCATGAATGTCAACACAAGGGGTAGGATCATGATGCGAGACGCCGCATCGGCCATCGCGCTCGGCGTCGGACTGTGCGCGGTGCTTGCGAGCTGCAAGGGTGCGCCTCAGGTCGTGACGGCGCCGCCGGAGGTCAGTGTCAGTCAACCGATCGAGCGCGAGGTGAGCGAGTACTTCGAGACAACAGGGCGAACGGACGCGGTCGAGAGTGTCGACATTCGAGCGCGCGTGTCTGGCTACCTGGTGAAGGTCAACTTCGTCGACGGCAGCGAGGTCAAGAAGGGCGACGAGCTGTTCGTGATTGACCCGCGGCCGTACGAGGCCGAGGTGTTGCGCGCCGAGGGCGACGTGGCGCGGTGGGAGGCGGCGCTGCGCAAGGCTCTCGCCGACGTGGCCCGCAACCAGCGCTTGCTGCCCACGGGTGCGGCGAGCGAGCGGGAGCTGGAGACATCGATTGCCGCCCGTGACTCCGCCCAGGCCGAGATCAAGGCGGCGGGCGCCCGTCTGCAGCAGGCCACGCTCGACCTGGAGTTCACCCGCGTGACAGCGCCGATCGCCGGCCGTGTGAGCCGCACCAACGTGACGGTCGGGAACCTCATCCAGGAAGCATCGGCGCAGACGGGCGTATTGACAGGGCTGGTGAGCGTCGATCCGATTTACGTGTACTTCGACATCGACGAACACACCATGCTGTACACACAGGAAAGGCGCCGTGCGAGCGGCAAGGAAGCCCGGCTTAGCGATCTGAAGCCCTTCCAGATTCCCGTGGAAGTCGGGCTGGCCAATGAGGAGGGCCACGCGCACCGGGGCATCCTGGACTTTGTGGACAATCGCGTCGATCCCAACACCGGCACCATCAAAGCGCGCGGCGTGTTCGATAACGGCGATCGTTCGCTGACGCCGGGCCTGTTCGTCCGGGTACGGATGCCACTGAGCCAGCCGCGCCCGTCGCTGCTGGTGACGGAGCGTGCGATCGGCACCGATCAAGGCAACAAGTTCGTCTACGTCGTGAGCGACAAGAACGTTGTGGAGTACCGGCCGGCGAAGCTCGGGCCCCGGTCCGAAGACGGGCTGCGTGCCATCACCCAAGGGATCAATGCCGGCGAGTGGGTGATCGTGAACGGCGTCCAGCGGGCCAGACCTGGCATCACGGTCACGCCGCAGAGGGTAGGCATGGTCCCCCCCGCGCCCGGTCCAGCGGGGTCCGCCAAGGCTGCCGGCGCGCCGGCGGCTGAGGCGTCCGGGCACTAGAGGCAGTACCACCGAGCGAGAAGTCTCATGTTTGCGCGCTTCTTCGTCGACCGACCGATCTTCGCGACGGTGCTCTCCATCGTCATCGTCATCATCGGGTTGGTGGCTCTCAGCGGCTTGCCGATCGCGCAGTACCCGGAGGTCGCTCCGCCAACGGTCTCCATCTCCACCATCTACCCCGGGGCGAGCGCGAAGGTGGTTGCCGAAACCGTCGCCGCGCCGATCGAGCAGGAAGTCAACGGCGTCGAGAACATGCTCTACATGCTGTCGAAGAGCACCAACGACGGCCAGCTCTACATCGACGTGACCTTCAAGCTCGGCACCGACCTCGATGAGGCCCAAGTGCTGACGCAGAACCGCGTCGCCATCGCCGAGGCCAAGCTGCCCGAGGACGTCAAGCGCCAGGGCGTCACGGTGAAGAAGAAGTCGCCGATGATCCTGCTGTGCGTGAATCTGATATCGCCCGACGGGAGCCGCGATCAGCTCTACCTGAGCAACTACGCGACGATCCAGGTGAAGGACGCGCTCGCCCGCCTGGCGGGGGTCGGCGACGTGAGCTTCCTCGGCGCGCGCGACTACAGCATGCGCGTGTGGCTCGACCCGAATCGCCTCGCGGCACGCAGCATGACTGCAGGGGATGTCCTGAGCGCGCTGCGGGAGCAGAACGTGCAGGTGGCCGCGGGGATCATCGGACAACCGCCGGTGCCCGAAGGCCTCGACTTTCAGTACACGATCAACGCCCTCGGCCGCCTTATTGATCCGGAGCAGTTCGCCCAGATCATCGTCAAGACGGGCGAGGCCGGCGAGATCACACGCGTTCGGGACATCGGGCGTGTCGAGCTGGGCGCCAAGAACTCGGACGTGAACGCTTACTTGGATGGCAAGCCCTCCGTCACGCTCGCGCTCTTCCAGTTGCCGGGTGCCAACGCCCTCGAGACGGCCCACGGCATCCGCGTCGAGATGGAGCGCCTCGGAGAGCGCTTCCCCCAAGGCGTCGACTACCGGATCGTTTACGACACGACGGTGTTCATCGATGAATCGGTGCACGAGGTTTACAAGACGCTTTACGAGGCGTTCATTCTCGTGTTCATCGTAGTGCTCATTTTCTTGCAGGACTGGCGGGCCACGCTGTTGCCGATGATTGACGTGCCGGTCTCGCTCATCGGCACGTTCGCGGTCATGGCCGCGATGGGTTTCTCGCTCAACAACCTGTCGCTGTTCGGGCTCGTGCTCGCGATCGGCATCGTCGTCGACGATGCCATCGTGGTCGTGGAAAACGTCGAGCGTTGGATGGGTAAGGGGTTACCGCCTCGCGAGGCGACCCTCAAGGCGATGGACGAGATCACGGGGCCGGTGATCGCGATCACGCTGGTGCTAAGTTCCGTGTTCATCCCCACGGCGTTCATTGCCGGTATCAGCGGACAGTTCTATCGCCAGTTCGCCCTCACGATCGCCACCGCGACGATCATCTCGGCCATCAACGCGATGACAATGGCGCCGGCGCGTGCGGTCACGCTCATCAAGCCTCACGGCCACGAAGAGGTGCGCGAGGCGCTGCCGCAGACGGCGATCATCGTGCTCGGCGGATTGCTCGCCTACGTGTTCCTCGCGGGGCGGCTTGCCGGGCTTCTCGGCTTGGCGCCCGCGGAGCAGGGCGCGCACGGCGGTGAGAACGCGGCGGGCCTCGCCGTGTGGGCACTGCGGGCGCTCGTGTTTGCCGCAGGCGGCGTGGCTGGCTGGCGCGGCAGCGCCGCGGTGAACTCGGCGATGCTACGGTTCTTCGCCGCGTTCAATCGGGTGTTCGATCGCGTGACGGTAGTGTACGGCAGGATGGTCGGTGGGCTGCTGCGGCTCAGCGCCATCGTCCTGCTGGTGTACGGAGGGCTGATCGGACTGACCTACTTGGGTTTCAAGACGGTTCCGTCAGGCTTCATTCCTGAGCAGGACAAGGGCTATCTAATCGTCAACGCGCAACTGCCGGACGGCGCGAGTCTCGAACGCACGGAAGAAGTGATGCGGCGGGTCGACGAGATCACGCGCGCGACACCGGGCGTGCAGCACATCATTCGGGTCCCCGGCTATTCGATCCTCACGGGAAACAACATCTCCAACGTCGGCGGGATGTTCGTGATTCTCGCGCCCTTCGAGGAACGGGTCGAGCACGGCCAGCACGCGGTGAAGGTCATGGCCGGACTCCGCCAGCAATTCCGTACCATTCAGGACGCGCAGATCGTTGTCTTCGGTGCTCCACCCGTCGATGGGCTCGGCAATACTGGTGGCTTCAAACTATACGTACAGGATCGAGGCGACCTCGGCTTCGCGACGCTCCAGGAGATCGTGGCCAGCGTGATTCGCACGGGCACGGCGCAGCCCCAACTGGTCGGGCTGTTCAGCGGCTTCAGGGCCGTTCAGCCGCAGCTTTACGTCGATGTCGACCGCACGAAGGCCAAGGCGCTCGGCGTCCCGCTCACGGACGTGTTCGAGACGCTGCAAGTCTATCTCGGCTCTGCCTACGCGAACGACTTCACACGCTTCGGGCGCAACTGGCAAGTGAACCTTCAGGCCGACTCCGTGTTTCGGATAAGCCCGGAAGACATCGGCCGCCTGAAGGTGCGCAACGTGGCAGGCGAGATGGTGCCCCTCGCCACGTTGGTGCGGGTGTCGGATACGACGGGCCCGGCGATCGTGAACCGCTACAACATGTTTCCTGCCGCCGAGGTGAGCGGTGGCACGGCGCCGGGCGTGGGATCCGGCGAAGGGATCGCGCTGATGGAGGCCGTCGCGAAGCGCGAGCTGCCCTCGGCGATGGGGTTTGAATGGACCGAGCTGGCGCTCCAGCAGATCCTCGCCGGCAGCACCGCGGTCTTCGTGTTTGCGCTCGGGGCGCTGCTCGTCTTCATGGTCCTGGCGGCGCAGTACGAGAGCTGGTCGCTGCCCCTCGCCATCATCTTGATCGTCCCCATGTGCCTGCTGGCGGCGATCGGCGGTGTGTGGCTCGTAGGATCAGACAACAACATCTTCACCCAGGTCGGCCTGGTGGTGCTGATCGGCCTTGCCGCGAAGAACGCGATTCTCATCGTCGAGTTCGCAAAGCAGATGGAGGACGAAGGCAAGAGCCGGTTCGATGCTGTGGTCGATGCATGCCGCGTCCGCTTGCGGCCAATTCTGATGACCTCCTTTGCGTTCATTCTCGGTGTGGTACCGCTGATCACGTCGGCTGGTGCGGGTGCCGAGATGCGCTTCGCGCTGGGCATCGCGGTTTTCAGCGGCATGCTCGGCGTTACTGCGTTCGGCATCTTCTTCACGCCTGTCTTCTACGATGTCATCAGGGGGCGGGTGGAGCGCCGCGCAGAAGTGAAGGCGGCGCGAGCCGCAGGAGCCGAACCGGTGCACGGTGAGGCCGGGGTGGTGCAGCAGCGCGGCTCGTGAGGTCCCTCTTGCCGCGGGCACCGTGGCAGGCTCGAACGTACGCAGAACGTCCCCAAGCCCTCCCTCAATTGGCTGCTCGTCTTCATGCCGGTCGCGGCGTGGACGGAGCACGGCCAGCTGAATTCGGGGAATACGGGGGAGCTATAACCAGCAGGTGTGGAAATAGAGGAAAGGCGGAGTAGCCTTCCAGGTGACAAAACCACGCCGGGAGCTGCGTCTTCGCAAGTACCACGCCAGTGAAACTGCAGTGCTTTCTCGATCCGCCAGTCTCGGGCCGCAGCTCCCAGGCCGCCCGAGAATGTTGCCGGTATCTATGGGAAATGCGGTTTAAGACCTACCCTTTTCAGGGTGGCAACCCCCCGCACAAATGCGGGCTTTTCTCTGGCCGCCTGGCTTAAGACCCGGCGCTGGTGCGGGTGAATTGGCATTCTTGCCAATCACTGCGGGCATTGGTCACCTTGAAAAGGGTGGGTTTAGGAGCCCTGCTGCGGGTTTGAGCGGGGCTGCTACGCCCAGGGAGTGAGCCACCGAGCCGACTGCGGCTCAAAGAAGAAGTAGACGACCGCACCGAGCGCAAGGAAGGGACCAAACGGGATCGGATACCGGCGCGCGGCAAGGCGGACCGTGACGAGTAGCCCGGCGAGGCCACCGACGCCGAGGGCGAGAACAACCTGCGAGAATCGGGGCAGGGGCAGTGCTTGTGAGGGGGTTGCGAGCCACTCCAGGATCCAGAGGAACACCAGCGTGATGATGGCTAGTCCTGCGCCGGCGCGCATTCCGTCACGCTTACGCAGGTGGCGGCCGCGGATCAGGATTGCCGGGATGCCGACGGCCGACCCGGAGAGGGATGCGATAATGACCGTGGCAGGCACGGCGGTCCAGCCGAGAACCGCCCCGATCATTGCGAGGAGCTTCATGTCACCCATGCCCAACCCGCCGCGGTGGGTCCACCGGGCATACAGCCATGCGATTCCGGCGAGCAACCCGCCACCGAGGAGCAATCCCGCCGCCGAGCTGGCCGGGCTGACGCCGCCTGGGATCCACGACACCGCAAAGCCGATCGCGATCCCGGGGAGGCTTATTACATCGGGAAT
>Ga0316622_100002090_pt1 | contig 13619 bp, 15 predicted proteins | sample OWC_Aug_OW2_C1_D_FD_207646 | JGI IMG/M metagenome (GOLD analysis project Ga0316622, IMG submission 207646) | Wetland soil microbial communities from Old Woman Creek delta, Ohio, United States - OWC_Aug_OW2_C1_D5_C | ecosystem: Environmental > Terrestrial > Soil > Wetlands | place: USA: Ohio... | reverse complement strand
CCGGTGCGCGTCGGCGATGTGCTGACGACGTCGAGCACGATCCATGACATTTACGAGAAGACCGGTCGTACCGGCAGCATGGTATTCGTCGTGTTTCGGACGACGGTGACCAATCAGCTCGACCAGAAGATTGCCGTCATCGATCAGCGGATGATGGTTCGGTGAACTGAAGAAGGGATCAAGGCATCGAGGGATCAAGGGTTCGAGTCGTCCGGCGGTTCTTCCCCTCGTTCCCCTTGCCTCGATCCCTTGATCCCTGGATCCCTCAACATGAGCAGGCAAGTCTACTTCGAAGACGTGGACGTCGGCGACGAGCTGCCGACGCTGCGCCTCACGCTGGCGAGTGAGGAGGTGCGGCGGTACGCACTGGCCACGCGGATGCCCGGTCCACGCTTCATGAGCGACGCGGCCGCGCGGGCTGAGGGCCTGCCGGGCCAGATCGTGCCGGGCAACATGAGCATGGCGCTCTTCTCGCGCCTGATCAGCGACTGGTGTCCCGAGGCGTCACCGGTCCGCCTGAGCTGCACGTTCCGCGGGCTCGTGCACCCGGGCCAGCCCCTCATCCTCCGCGGCGTCATCACGGAAAAGCATGCCAGCGACCACGGCAACTTCATCGAATGCGATCTGATCCTGGAGAACGAAGAGGGTGAGCGCCGCGTCACGGGTACCGCGACCTTGTTGTTGCCCAGCGGGGGATGAACCTGATTCATGGACGCCCCCGTTCTCGAACTCCGTCAGTCCGCAGCTCGCCGGCTGGGCAAAGCCGTGCCGGATCCATTTGGCTATGATCCGCGCATCCATGCGCAGGTGAAGCCGATCGCGGAGTTCTTCTACCGGCGCTATTGGCGGGTGACCGCGGATGGCATCGCTCGTGTCCCGGGCCACGGGCCGGTGCTGGTGGTGGGCAATCATTCCGGTGGAATACCCATCGATGCGGCGATGCTGGTCACCGCACTCGACCTCGACCATCCCCAGCACCGGTTGCTGCGCTGCCTCTACGATCGGTTCGTGGCCGACATGCCGTTCATGGGGGAGTTCTACAACAAGCTGGGGTCGGTGGTGGCGTCGTACGAGAATGCGCAAACCCTGCTGCGGCGGGGCGACGCGGTGGGGATCTTCCCGGAGGGCGTCGCCGGGGTGGCCAAGGGCATCGGGCGCCGGTATCAACTGCAGCGCTTCCACACTGGGTTCATCCGCCTCAGTCTCGAGTTCCAGGCTCCAATTGTTCCCGTCGCCATCGTCGGCGCCGAGGAAACCTACCCGGTGATCGGGAAGTGGAAAGCCGCGGGCATGCTCACGAAGCTGCTCAACGTGCCGTACATACCCGTCACGCCATTCTTCCCGTTGCTGGGGGTGTTGGGGACGATTCCCCTCCCGACGCGGTGGCACATCCGATTCGGCGAACCGGTGCACCCGTATCGCCGGAAGCGCACCCCGCCAACTCGTCGCGAGATTGCGACCCTGTGCGAAAAGGTGCGCCGCCAGATTCAGGGCATGCTGCACGAGCTGCTGGCGGAGCGGGACTCGGTGTTCTGAAACGCGGGGGCCGTTGGTTGACAATCGCGGTCAGGGTGATACCCACGCGGGCGGCCGCATCGCGAGGAGCAGCGCATGGACCTTTCTTTCAGCCCGGAGCACGAGGAGTTTCGCCGCCAGGTGCGCGCCTGGCTGAAGGTCAACGTCCCCAAGCGTGATCCGGACGAGAGCCTCGCAGACTACAGCGATCCGAAACGCATTCAGCGCCTCAAGGCGTGGCAACGGAAGCTCGACGATGCGGGCTACCTGGCGATGGGTTGGCCGAAGGAGTACGGCGGTCAGGGCGCCGACCTCATGCGGCAGACGATCGTCAACCAGGAGTTCGTGCTGGCCCGCGCGCCGCAGCAGATCGGCATGATGGGAATTCTGATGGTGGGACCGACGCTGATCCAGTTCGGTACCGACGAGCAGAAGCGCCGATTCCTCCCGAAAATTCTCAGCGCCGAGGAGATCTGGTGCCAGGGCTACTCCGAGCCCGGCGCCGGCTCGGATCTCGCCTCGCTCAAGACCCGCGCGGATCTGGTGGGCGACGAGTTCATCGTCAACGGGCAGAAGGTGTGGACCTCGAATGCGCAGTTCGCCGACTGGATGTTCTGCCTGGTGCGGACGGATCCAGAGGCGCCCAAGCACCGCGGCATCTCCTACCTGCTCATCGACATGAAGACCCCGGGCATCTCCCTGCGGCCGCTGATCCAGATGACGGGCGACGCCGGGTTCAATGAGGTGTTCTTCGATGACGTCCGGGTGCCGCGCCGCAACCTGGTCGGCGAGCTGAACCAGGGCTGGTTGGTGGCCAACGCGACGCTGGCGCACGAACGCAACATGCTCGGCTCGACCACGCGCACGCAGCTGATGTTCAATGGCGTGCTGCGCCTGGCGCAGACGCGCGAGCGGTACGGCACGCTCGCCAGCGCCGACCCGGTCGTCCGCCAGCGGCTGGCAGACCTGATGATCCGCGTCGAGGCGATGAAGTATCATTCCTTGCGCCAACTGACCGATGCGCTGAAGCAGCGGCCGCTCGGCATTGGCGCGTCGGTGAACAAACTGGTGTCCACCGAGCTGAACCATGACATTGCCGCGCTCGCCCTCGAGGTGATGGGCAATTACGCTCCGCTCGCCCGCAAATCGGCCCACGTCATCGATCGCGGTATCTGGCCCTACGAGTTCATGTTCACCCTCGGACTCGTCATCGGCGGCGGCACCTCGCAGATTCAGAAGAACATCATCAGCGAACGCGGGTTGGGAATGCCGAGGGGAAGTTGAGAGTCGACAGTTGAGAGTTCAGAGTTCGAGGTCTTCTTCCGACTCTGAACTCTTGACTCTCGACTCTCGACTGAGGAGCTTTATGGATTTCGGCCTGAGTGAAGAACAAGAGCATCTGCAGCGGTCGGCACGTGAGTTCTTGGAGCGCGAGTGTCCGGCCACGTTTGTCCGCACCGTCATGAGTGACCCGGAGGGCTTTCCGCGCGGCCTGTACCGGCAGATGGCGGAGCTGGGATGGGCCGGCCTGGTGATTCCCGAGTTGTATGGTGGCTTGGGCCTCACCCTGCTCGATCTGGCGCTGCTGATGGAGGAAATGGGACGCGCGGTGTTGCCAGGGCCGTTCTTCTCATCGACGCTGGCGACGCTGGCGTTGCTGCAAGGGGCCGGCACGGCGCAGAAGAAGGAGTGGCTTCCGCGCCTCGCCGCTGGCGACGCCGTCGCGTCTCTGGCGTGGATCGAGGCGAATGACCGGCTGGATGCCGACGGCATCAGCGTGCGCGCCAGGAAGGTCCGCGGTGGTTATCGTCTGAGCGGCACGAAGATGTTCGTGACCGACGCGCATGTCGCCGATGTCCTGGTGGTCGCGTGCCGCACGGGCAAGGGCGAGGAGGGGGTGACGCTGCTCCTGCTCCCGGGGGACACGCCGGGGGTGATCATCCGGCCGTTGCAGAGCATCGACCAGACCCGGCGCCCGATGGAGGTCGAGCTGCGTGACATCGAGCTGCCACCGTCGGCGGTCGTCGGTGGCGAAGGCAAGGGGTGGAAGGTGCTCGCCCGGGTACTTGACGCGGCCTGCGTGGCCCTGGCGGCCGACAGCCTCGGCGGCGCGCAGAAGTCGCTGGAGATGGCGGTGGAGTATGCGAAAGTCCGGGAGCAGTTCGGGCGCCCGATCGGATCGTTCCAGGCGGTGAAGCACATGGCCGCCGAGGTGGTCAGCGAGGTCGAGCCGGCGCGCTCGTTGGTCTGGTATGCCGCGTATGCGTGCGACGCCGTGCCGCGCGAGGCCTCCCGCGCCGCCGCGATGGCGAAGGCGCGGCTGAGCGACGTCTACAGCCGGACCACGAACCGCGCCGTCCAGATCCACGGCGGTATCGGCTTCACCTGGGAGCACGACATGCACCTGTGGTTCAAGCGCGCGAAGTGGAACGAGTTCGCTTTCGGCGACGCGACGTATCACCGGGAACGGTTGGCGCGACTCGCGCGCTTCTGAGCATCCGCTCGGCCGTGCGCATTCACCGCGCGTTCTGGCGCAAGGGTGATCCCTTCTGGCAGAATGCTCGATCACTACACGAGGGATTCCCACATGAGCATCGCGAAAGTCGGACCGGTTGAACTCTACTACGAGGCACACGGCAGCGGCGAACCGCTCCTGCTGATCATGGGTCTTGGGGCCGATTCGCGTGCCTGGCTGTTTCAGGTGCCCGAGTTCTCCCCACAGTATCGCACCATCGTCTTCGACAACCGCGGCGTCGGCCGCAGTTCGAAGCCGCCGGCGCCCTACACGATTCACGAGATGGCGGACGACGCTGCCGGGTTGCTCGACGTGCTGGGCGTCCAGCAGACGCACGTGCTCGGCGTCTCGATGGGCGGCATGATCGCGCAGGAGCTGGCGTTGCGGCATCCGCACCGCGTGCGCGGCCTCGTGCTGGCCTGCACGTATCCCGAGCCCGATGCCGACATCGAACGGCAGCGGCGGTTCTCACTCGAGCAGTTCGGCGGCACGGTGAGCGCCGGCGGCGAGATGAAGATCGATCTGACCGCCCTCAATCCCCTGACCTTCTTCCAGCACCTCCTGCCCAGCGTGTTCAATCAGGAGTTCATCGAGACCGAGCTGCCCAAACTCATGGAGATCTTCGCCGGCACCATCGAGTACGGCTTCAGCATGGAGGCGATCCTCGGACAGGTGCAGGCGGTGATGAGCCACAAGGCGACCGATCGGCTGCATCAGATCAAGTCGCCGACGTTGGTCATCACTGGCGATGCCGATCGTCTCGTCCCTCCTGGTAACTCCGACATCCTGGCGCGGCACATCCCCAACGCCAGGCTCGTGAAGATCCCCGGCGGCAGCCACGGCTTCAACTTCGAGACGCCGGACATCTTCAATCAGGAGGTCCTCAGCTTTCTCGCGAACGTCTCTGCATAGTCGGCATTTCGTGCGCGGAAGTGAGTGGAAAACGGGGCGTAGGTCTCAAGGCTGTTTGCATCAAGGAGAATCCCGCCGTCTGGTCCAAGGAGTTCCTGCCGGCGCTGCGCGCGCAGTTCGAACGCCGTGGAATCGCCACCAGTGTCTACACGCAGGACGTTCCTGCCGCCCCAGCGCAGAGGGAACGTGACGCCGCGCTAGTTGGACCCACGTGTGCGGAACCAGCGATGTGAGGGACTTGGCGACGCCCGAGTTCCGGAGGGCCTGCTGCAACACTGCACCACGAACCTCAACGCGGCAGCCGCCGCGCGCGTCCTCTCGGGTTCTCCACGGTCTCGATGTATCGACCCAGGAAGTGAGGCGGGCGGCGACCAATAGCTGCCACCTGTCACGTGCCATATGCCACGTGCGCGGGGCGCGCCTCGTTGGCTGGTTGATCCGGTAACGCCGCCACGGTACGGTGCACTCAACACGGCACGCATGGTATTGCTCGATCGACTGTTGCCCGCATGGCGTCACAGCGACCCGGAAGTGCGCGCCGCCGCGGTGCGTGAGTTGGGCCAGGACTCACTGCACGTCCTGGCATCGGTTGCACGCAGCGACCGCGACGTTCGGGTCCGACGCATTGCCGTAAACAAGATCGACGACCCTGACCTGCTGCTCGAGATCGGGCGCACCGACCCCGACGAGGATTTGCGATCGCTTGCCACCGCACGGGCGGAAGATCTGTTCGTGGAACGCGCGATTGCGCGCCAGCCGCCGGAGGACTGCTTACGGGCGTTGGGCGGCTTGAGCCGACCGAGCCATCGGGTGACGGTCGCCACTCGCGCTTTTCACCCGAGCGTTCGCCGCGCCGCTCTGTCGAGCCTCTCGGAAGAGGGGTCGCTTGCCGAGGTCGCCCGACGGGGCGACGATCCACAGATCGGCCTCGAAGCGCTCGAGCGCATCACCGACGTCACGCTGCTGCACCGGATTGCCGCCGGCGACGCGCCGTCCGAGGTGGCGCTCGCTGCCTTGGCGCGTCTCACGGACCCCGACCAGCTGCAGGCGATTTCGGAGGATCACCGGGCGCAGAAGGGCGTGCGCAAGCGGGCGCGGGCCATGCTGGCTGCCGTCCTCGGCGACGACGACCCGATTCGCGTTGCGGCGCGCCGCGAGCGCCAGGTGCAGCTGTGCGTCACCGTCGAGCGATTGGGCAATGCGCCTGACCCGGCCGCCGCGCTCCTGGCGCTGCGCGACGCCGAGCGCGGCTGGCAGGATCTGTCGACTCGCGCCGCGGACGACCCGGCTGTGGAAGACCGTTTCCGGCGAGCGTGCGAGGCCGCGCGCGAGGCGATTACCCGGGCCGAGCAACGCAGTGCCGAGGATCGGAGGCGCGAGGCGGCGCGGCAGCAGCTCTGCGAGACGGTCGAATCGCTCCAAGGTCCGGATATCCCCGAAGGGCTCGAAGCCGCCCGTGCGGCGTGGCGGGCGCTCGGTCTTTTCGACGATCCGCGCGGCCGCGACCTCGGCACGCGCTTCGCCCTGGCCGTGGAAGGTTGCGAGCACCGCTACGAGCGTTGGCAGGTTCGCAACGCCTTCCGATCGCAAATCGAAGCGCTCGTGAACGAAGCCGAACGGCTCGTTGAGTCCGGCGATCCGCGCGCCGCGGCCCGCCCCCGGGCCGCGCTCGAGAAGCGCTGGGCACAGCTCGAGTCATCTCCCGCCGGGGTCAAGTGGCTCGCTGACGAGCGGGCGCTGCAGCGGCGGTTTGTCGAGGCCGGTGAAGCGTTGAGGAAACAAGAGCAGTCGATTCGCGTCGAGCGCCAGCAACGCGAAGGCGAGGCGCGCGGTCAACTGAAGGCCCTGTGCCATCGCCTGGAACAATTGGCGCAGGCGGACACGGTCACGCGCGCGGCCGCGGAGCGTGCCTTGGGTGCGGCGGCCGATGCCGTGGAGCATCTTCGCGCGCTACCCGCTGCCGAACGCGAGGCTCTGCGGCAACGTCTGACGGTGGCGCGTGAGACCCTCGCGCAACGAGTCCATGAGCACGCGATTGCGGAGGACTGGAAGCGTTGGGCCAATGCCGACGTGCAACAGCAGCTCATCGAGCGGGCGGAGGCTGTGCTCGCGGCCGATGACCCGCGACAAATGTTGAGAGAGATCGGACGACTCGAACAGGAGTGGAAGCGCTTCGCGGTCGCGCCGCGCCAGCAGTCGCAGGTGCTGTGGGATCGCTTTCGCGGCGCCCGCGACCAGCTGCGGCGCCGCAGCGACGCCTATCTCGCCGAGAACCTCGCGAAGAAGGAAGCGCTCTGCGTCGCCGTCGAGCAGCTCGCCGACTCGACGGAATGGAGCACCACTGCGGCGGCCATCCGCCGGATGCAGGACGAGTGGAAGCAGATCGGCCCGGTGCGCCAGCAGCTGTCGGCGGCCCTCTTCGCGCGCTTCCGGGCACCCGCCAACCACTTCTTCGAACGGCACAAGCAGTTCCGGCTCGCTCGCAAGGAACAGCGAGCCGAGATGTTGAGCCAGATGCGCACGCTGTGCGAGGCGGCCGAGGCTGTGGCGGACTCCACCGATTGGGACGTGGCGGCGGCGGAGATCAAGCGGCTGCAACTCGGCGCTCAGGAGGTCTGGGGGCGCCGCCGCGCGGCCGTGCCGCGCCAGCGCGAGGGGCCCCGGCAGAGCGATGCGCTGCGCACTCGATTCCAGGCCGCGTGTGAGCGCTTCTTCGACCGGTATCGGCGGCGCGACGACGTGGAGCTGGAGGCCAAGCTCGCAGCGGTGGAGACCATCTTGGCCGACCTGGAATCGCTGCGGCTCGCGCTCGCGGGCCCGGAGGCGCCGACACCGGAGCAGATCACTCAACGACTCAAGGACCGCCTCGCCGAGTGGGGTCGCATCGGCCCGATGCCGCCGGACCGCGCCCGCGCACTCGCCCAACGCTTGCAAGCCGGCTGCGACGCGATCGAGGCGGCGTGCCCCAATGGGCTCCCTGACGGCGCGTTCGACGCCGAGAGCAATGTCCCCCAGCGCGAGAAGCTCTGCGTCCGGCTCGAGCGCCTGGCGGCGTCCCTGGCCACCAGCGTCGCCGAGCCGTCGCGAAGCGATCTCGGCGAACGGCTGAAGCTGGCGCTGGCGGCCAAGACCATCGGCGGGCCGGCCACACCGCCCCGCCAACAGCTGCTGCGCGATGCGGTGGAAGCGGCCGAGCGGCTGAGGGAGAAGTGGCAGCGGCTGGGACCGATCATTGGCAACCGTGCTCGCGCCCTGGCCCTGCGGTTCGAGAAGGCCGACGCCGAATTCACCGACCTTCGCGGGTCGCACCCCGTCGCGCAGAAGCCTAACCCGGCAGAGCCGGAACCGAACAGGAAGAAATGAAAGACAGGAAACGGAAAGCCGGAGATGAAAAACCGGCAAATTTACCAGTTTCCTATCTCGGGTTTTCCATTTCTCTTCCGTGCTGCTCGAGACCTCCTGTCGTCGGCCCTCCCACCGGCGTGTTCCGAATGTTCGCTACGTCCCCGAAGGACGCGTTGGCGGCGTGATTTTCTCTGGCCGTGAGGGCTACAAGGAGAATCGCCATGACCAGCAAACTGTTGACGCTTGCGATGTCTCAAGATTTCCAAGGACGCGCCCAAGTTCACGACGGTTATGGGGGTAGCGATCGAGGACCAGTTCGGAGCGATGAATGTCGACGTCAAGAGGCCGCGCTACCTGTGCGTCCCCGTCAACAAGAACGGCGAAGGGATTCACGACGCCGTCTCGCACCTCATGTGCTACCGGGTCAAGCAGGTGAAGGGGGACACGAAGTTCGTGAAGGTGGTTGGCGCCTTCGTGCACAACCAGTTCGGCGCTGAGCAGTTGGACGTAAAAAGGCCCTCGGAACTCTGCGTGCCAGCAACGGTGCCAGCCGAAATGGGCGCGAGGAGGCCCGCCCGCTAAGGCACCAGAGCGCCGTTGGCCGCTGCGCTGGGCAGACCTCGGCGCCGCTGATCGTGAATCGTGCTCGTTCTGCGTGATCCACCAGCGCGATTCAGTCGAAGCCGGGCAGGTAGCTCGCCACACGCGCGGGGGTGAGAGCAGGAGGATCGGTCGGCAAGTCCAGGTGTCGCAGGATCTTCTCGATGACAGGCCGGGCTTCGAACCGGCCGCCGCACTCCGGGCACGAGAGGACGTCGACCGGGGGCGTTAGCCCCCGGTCGCGATTTTTTTTGCGACGGGTCATGGCGCGAAGCGAGCATCTTCCGGTGTTCAAGCGAGCGTCCCCTCGCTAAGGCCTTCGGCTGACTCGGGGCAATCGGCTTCCGTGCACCCCGAGTAGCGAGCGTATCGAAGGGTCGGCTCTGACCGCCGCGACACGGTGCGCCCTTCGACACGGCCTTCGGGCTACTCAGGGTGCCGCTCGCCCATCGGAGAAACTCCCTTCGAACGTTCGGTCCTCAGCCAAGGGTCGAGGACCGAAGTCTGAATCACAGAACATCATATCCACTCACCTCACCATTTTCGAGACTGTTTGCGGTCCGGTCACGCCGAGCGATCCTCGCGGCTCAACTGCACCGCGACAAGGTCACACAGCTGCCACTCGGCCGTCATCTCCGGCGGCAGGCTCTCCAACGGCGTCGCCTCGATCAGCACGCCGAAGATCGTTTTCCCGAGCTGCTTGGCGAGGAGAAACTCGGCCAGGCACCAGCGTGAATCCCGCCACACGGGCGAGATCAGGAAGACCACGGCCTCGCAGCGTCCTCTGCTTTCTTGAGTGCTTCCTGCCAACGCTCGCCCCGCGCAAGGCCGCAGGCAGGGGACACGTCCAAGAAAACATCATCCCAGCCGTTCTCTTCGAGCCAACTCGCCACAGCTAACGCGCTGGCGTTGTTTGCACTGGAGTGGCTGATAAGAATCTTCGACACGGCGTATTTGCTCGAATGCTACCCTGTGCGGCCCCAATTGGCCGACGCGAGCCTCTGTCTCCCCTATTCAGCGCCTCAGTCGAGCGTCGCCTCGACCTGGGCTGTCCCACCGGCGGGGACTGAAGTGACCAGTTCCGCTCGCCTGGCCTTCGCTTGTATCACCCCTTCGACCAGAACCGTGTGCATTCCAGGACGAAGCCCGACGGCGGCGGCGGTCTTGCCATGCCGCGTGGTCCGGCTTCCGCCATCGATGCACAGCGTCCAGCCGCCGTCGCAAGCGTCACCGTTGGTCACCACCAAGTTCACTCCGCCGAGCTCGCTCACCGCAGCCTTTGCCTTTGCTGCCTCATCGAGCTGCTTCAGCGTAGTCTGGAACTCGGCGATCCACGTGTTCGTCTCTTCCAAGACGGTCGCGCTCACTCCCAGGACAAAGGCCTTGGCCCGCGATAACACGCGCTGTACCTGGTCGTCGGTGGGTGAGGCCCCCTTCCAGGATGCCCTTTCCGTTGCCCACTCCATCTGGAACTCGAGGAGCTGTTGTCGCAACTGAAGTTCGGTTGCGACAAATCGCATCCAGCCGCTCGAAAAGCCGAAATAGTGGTCGAGCCCAACCAACGCTGCTGCAACCGCCAATGAGACCGACGCCCATGCGGGCTGAAGGATGGGTGCCCCGTTCTCGCCGACCCCCATCTGTGCCAGGATTGGCATGACGCCTGCACCAGCAGTGGCGATGACTGCTCCAACGCGGAGTGCCATCGCCGTTCGTCGCTTTCGCCCCGTCTTGTTCGGATACCATGCAATCGCGGCCCGCGCTTCTCCAGTCACTTGATCGAACACTGCAGCCAGAGATTCGGCGCAATCTTCCGGCCTCCACGACAGCACTGCCAGCGGGGCAAGATCGTTCACTTCGGATGCCTTTCCGGGCATGAGGCTCCTCTTCTGACCTGAGGCGTCGGCCAGTCGTCAGCGCCCCGTCTTTAGTCCTGAAAACGGCCAGACCGCAAGCACCTGTAGACGGCTCGGTTTCCTGTATGCCATTGATCGTGAGTGCGATAGTGAAGTACTCGCTCATTTGCGCAGGTCGCCAAGGTCCACTGGCACCAGGAACGCCTCGGCCACGCGCAGATCAGCCTGACCCTCGACGCCTACTCGCACGTCCTGCCATCCGCGCAGACAGAAGCCGCAGCAAAGCTGGAGCAGTTGTTCGCGAACGGGAGCCGCCACATGCAAACCAAGCAGCGCAGCGCTTGAACGCAGAGGCGACCTACCGCCTACGCGTCCCGACGTCTCCGCTTGTCAGCCTTGGTGGGCCGTAACGGCAACGGCAGCGCGGGCGTTCTTCCGGCGCTCTCCGCGACCGCGTGCTCCCCCTACTTGGTGGTGGCCTTTGCCTTCTGCTCGATCCATTTTTCGAGAGCGCCACGGGGAATCCGGATCGCGCGGCCGAAGCGAATCACCGGGATCTCCCCGCTCGCGATCAGCTCGTAGGTCTTGTTCCGACCGAGTTGCAGGATGCGACTCAGTTCGGCTGCCGTGTACAGGAGAGGGCCGGTCTCGGCAGCTGCTTTTCTCATTACGACCCGGGTTGCCGTTGGCCCACCCCGGTTACTTGGGTTGGCCCGTTCTGCCGATAGGCAAGGGTCTCACCCGATGCCGGGCTTCCTCCACGATGACCACCGCACCCGCAGCGAGCTCGTCTTCGACGCGAGGCAGGGCGCTGGTCAGACGGCTGATCACGTTTGCGGCCCGGTTGTTGTGGAGTCGGAGAAGCAGGACCTTGCCCGAGGTGTCCTTGAGCGCGGCAGCGATCTCTCCGCAGTCGAGATCGGACGTCAACACGATGCGGTCTTCCGATAACGACTTCTCGAAGATCTCCCCATTCGGCATACGCTGCAAGCCCTCATCTCGGAGATGAACGGCGTTGTGCTCCTGGGCCGCGGAGCCAATCGGCAACGCGGATGTCGACGCTCATGTCCACCAGGATGCGCACGACCGCTTACGCATTCTCGACGCGCTCTTGCGCCAGCCATGCCGCGTACTCGATGGCCTGCTGAATATCCTCTCGTTCGAGATCCGGGTAGCCGGCAAGGATTTCGTCGAAAGAGGCCCCGTGCGCGATCTGGCTGACGATCACTGAGACCGGTACCCGCATCCCACGAATGCACGCCCGTCCACCCATGATCTTCGGATCAAACGTTACTCGGTCAAACATGGCGACCTCCGCACGTCGTGGTCCGCTCTCGCCCGATACGATCTGGACCACGCTGAATCATACCTGTGAGCCGAGGCGTTTTCGAGGACTCCGCGGGAAGCAACCGTTGAGCGCATTGTTTGCCGCCCGAATGGTGAGGGCGATCTTACCTACGCGCCGCTGGGAGCGCAGCGGACGTTAGGCCGAGGCGTTCGTGAAGAGACCAGGTCGGGTGCGGCACACAAAAGGTGAGGCAAAAGCGGCCAAAAATTGAGCGAAGATCTTGTAGCCAACTTGTAGCCAAACGCGCGGAAAATCGCCTCCAAGGGCGGACGCCGGCGGAAACCGGAACGACAAGAAATCCCCGCAGAAACAACGGCTTAGGACGCCAGCGGACTTTGGCGGAAGATGCCAGGAACGGCTTCGTAATCAGCAGGTCCGCGGTTCGAATCCGCGCGCCAGCCTTTCTTTCTCGCTGGAATCTCGCGCCCTTTCAGGCGCGCTGAGCGGCCGACTTCTCGGCCGGGAGACTTGGTGCCAGTGGTGGAAGAGCCGGATGAGGTGTTGCGCGCTTTGCCTCCGTCCGCGCGGCTCGCTTGGCCTCCTTGACCCGCGCCCGCTCTTCGACCGACAGCACGACTTCCGGTGGCTTCCGGCCGAACCGCTTGACGTAGAGGTGTTCGATGAACTCTGGGAGCGGCGCCTTCCATCGTTCCTGGTGGTGGTTCTCGAGCCTGCCGAGCTTCTTCGGGTTCATCCCGAGCTCACGCGCCATCTGCACGTGCGCGTGCGAGAGGTGGAAACGTTTCCGTGCCTCGATCCAATCCTGGAGGCTGGGCGCAGGCGTTCTCTTCGCCACGGGGTTCAACCTTGTCGGCACCATTGGCGGTACGCCTCGATCCACTCGGCGCCGCCAGGCGGCGGCGTGGGGAGCGGGAGATCGAGAATCGGGAGCGACTGCTGCTCGCGACCGCGCCTGCAGACCGCGACAATTTGTTCGCGGCGGTTCAAGTCGATGCGCTCAACCGTAACCGGAACTTCCAGAACCGTCGTTTCGAAGGGCACCGCCAGGTTGTTCTCGATCATCGTGAACCAGTCAACATCGGCGAGATCGAGTCCGTCGCCGAGGCACGCGACCATCACTGCACCACCGCCGGGATGCGGGCGAGCTGCACGTCGGCGTCGTCGATGACCTCGCCGTCCTCGCCGACGAGGTAAATCCACCAGCTGCCGCTCTCCCTGTGCACCGTGCACCGCCGCGCACGCGACCACGGGTCAGCCCATCCCGGCGCGCTGCCGGCGACGACCTCGAGGGGCACGCCACGCTCCAGGGCCTCGCGCTCCAGCGTATAGAGCGTCGGCTCGTCGCGGTGCACCCACGGCGCCGGGATGCGCTCGTCGAGAAACCCCCACCGCAAACGCACCGCTCCATGCAAGCGTCCGTATTGGTACAGGGCGTACAGCGACTTGGCATCGGCTTCGAGCCGGCGGCGTAGGCGCGTGCCGTCGTGCGCCTGGAGGTCGCTTCGCAGTTTCTCTGGCGCACCAAAGGGCCGGCTGATGGCGCACGATCCCTGGATCAGGAGCTGCGTCG
>Ga0316622_100002089_pt1 | contig 13620 bp, 11 predicted proteins | sample OWC_Aug_OW2_C1_D_FD_207646 | JGI IMG/M metagenome (GOLD analysis project Ga0316622, IMG submission 207646) | Wetland soil microbial communities from Old Woman Creek delta, Ohio, United States - OWC_Aug_OW2_C1_D5_C | ecosystem: Environmental > Terrestrial > Soil > Wetlands | place: USA: Ohio... | reverse complement strand
CGGCCACCACCGCTATCCCACCAAGGGGCGGGTCTGGCATCCGGGCGGCGCCCATCCGTTCGTGGGCCTGCACGAGGCCCTGGTGCACAACGGCGATTTCGCGAATTACGCCTCGGTGTGCGCCTACCTGGCCCAGCGGAACATCGAGCCTCTCTTCCTCACCGACACGGAGGTCTCGGCCCTGATGTTCGACCTCCTCCACCGGACATACGGCTATCCGCTCGAGTACGTCATCGAGGCCCTGGCGCCCACGACCGAGCGGGACTTCACCCGACTCCCGCTCGCAAAACAGGAGATCTACCGGGCGCTCCAAACGGTGCACATCCACGGCTCGCCCGACGGGCCCTGGTTCTTCCTGATCGCCCAGTCCGCGCCGAACGGGGGAGGGTCCCGAGCCGCGCGGCTCATCGGCATCACCGACACGAGCATGCTCCGTCCCCAGGTGTTCGCGCTGCAGGATCCGGGAGGCGCAGGGCCGGCGATTGGGTTCGCCGCCTCGGAGAAACAGGCGATCGACGCGGCCCTGGAGAGCCTGGCGGCCGAAGACACTCGCTTCTGGGCCCGCGCCGACCTCGTCTGGAACGCGCGGGGCGGAAGCCATACGGATGGCGGAGCCTTCGTCTTCACCGTCGAGCGGGACGGCCTTGGCCTGGCGCGGCTCTTGTGCGCGGACAAGTTCGGACGCCCAATCCGGGTGGAGGAAACCGCCCCTGCCTGGCAACGGAGCGGCGGCGTGCCGGGACCCGAAGCCGACGAGTCCGTGGAACCGAGGGGGAGCGCCGCGGAACTCTTCGCGCACGTGGTCGAGCGGGTCCAGGAATGGAGCTATCCGGATGTGCAGCGCTTCTGCGATCGCTTGACGTCCTGGTTCGCGGAGGACGACGGGCGGCGCCTGGCCCTGGAGGCTCTCGGCCTCCTGATCGACCGCCGGTACCCGACCGGATCGCTGCGCCGGAGCTCCTTGCTGTCGCTGCTCGATGCCGCGCTCTCGTCCCTCTTTCAGGCGGTCCGGCGGCAGCCCTCGAGCGGATTCCGATTTCACGAGCGCGGCCGGCCGCTGCCGCAGCCGGACGCGGAGGGCCAGGTTCTCGTGGTTGACGCGCGGGGTTTTTCGCCGGAGGGACCGGAGTCCCTGGCAGGGGAACTGGTCCGCCTTGTAAGCCGCGGCTTCCGCCGCCTGGTCGTCGCGGAGGCTCGCGGGCACCGCTTCATTGCGAACGGGTTGGGACCGGAGACCCGGGGCATCCGCATCGACGTCTTCGGCTCATCGGGAGATTACCTGGCCTCCGGGATCGACGGGGCCGAGGTCGTCGTGCACGGGGCGGGACAGGATCAGCTGGCCCAGATCATGAAGGGGGGGCGGCTGGTGGTCCACGGCGACGTCGGCCAGACCTTCATGTACGCGGCGAAGGGCGGCGAAGTGTTCGTCCTCGGCAACGCCGCCGGACGGCCGCTCATCAACGCGGTGGGCCACCCACGCGTCGTGATCAACGGTACCTGTCTGGACTACCTTGCCGAGAGCTTCATGGCCGGCGATCCGCTGAACGGCGGCGGCTTCGTCGTCCTGAACGGCATCCGGTTCGGCGCCGACGGCCGTCTGCAAGACATCGAGACCCCGTACCCCGGAGGGAATCTCTTCTCCCTCGCCTCGGGCGGCGCGGTGTTCATCCGTGACCCCGAGGGAAAAATCGGCGAGGATCAGCTCAACGGCGGACAGTTCGCGACGTTCGGCGCGGCTCACTGGGAAATCATCCGGCCGCTGCTCGAGGAAAACGAGCGCCTCTTCGGCGTCCCGATCTCCTGGTTGTTGGCAGTGGCGGGTCAGCCGCTTCCGCCCGAGCGCATCTACCGCATCGTCATTCCCGCCAAGGTCCGCGCCCTCCAAGCCGAGGAAGCGTGGGTCACGCATTCATCCGAGCGCCTCGGGTAAATCGAGACGCGAGACGCGCAAGATGCTCGGTGCGCTCTGCAAGTGGCAGAAACGCTACGCGGGGCGAATCTTGGGTTAGGATCATCCGTCAGGATCTGGAGACGCCATAGGCCGACCGGAACTCCTGCCTCGCGTTGTCCGTCCCTCACGTTGTTGCCGAGACTGTTCTTAACGTGAGATCATCCCCAGAGGATGCCGATCTCACCCTGGAATGAGCTGACCCGCGACGGGCGCCTGTTGTTCGTGGCGCGCGTGGCGCGGATGTTCGGCTACGGCTTTCTGGCCGTTGTCCTCGCCCTGTACTTGTCGGCGCTGGGCCTCGACGAGACGCAGATCGGGCTGTTGCTGACGCTGACGCTGGTGGGCGACACCGCCATCTCGTTGTGGATGAGCACGCACGCCGACCGGTATGGCCGGCGCCGGATGCTCGCCCTGGGGTCCCTGCTCGTTCTCGGCGCCGGGCTCGTCTTCATCGCCACGGACCGATTCCTCGTCTTGCTGGTGGCGGCGACGATCGGCGTCATCAGTCCTAGCGGCTACGAGGTCGGACCCTTTCTGGCCATCGAACAGGCGGCCCTGTCCCAGACGGCCGCCGACGGCCGGCGCACGCGGACGTTCGCCTGGTACAACCTCGTAGGCTCGTTCGCCACGGCGGCAGGTTCACTGGCGGGCGGCGTGATCGCGCGGCTGGGGCAGACAGGAGGCCTCACGCCGCTCGCGAGTTATCGGGTGGTGCTGGCCGGATACGCTCTCATCGGGTTGGCGCTCGGGTCGCTGTTCTGGCAGCTGAGCCCTGCGGTAGAGGCCCCGCGGGAGATAACATCCGCGCCGGCGCACCAGGCATCCCGGTTCGGTCTGCATCGGTCGGGCGGGGTGATCATGCGGCTGTCCGGCCTCTTCGCGCTGGATGCCTTCGGCGGGGGCTTTGTCCTCCAGAGCATGCTGGCCTACTGGTTCTTCCTCCGGTTCGGCGCCGACGAGGGAACCCTGGGAGCGATCTTCTTCGGTGCCAACCTCCTCGCGGGCGTGTCGGCGCTGGCCGCGTCTGCCATCGCAGCCCGGTTCGGCCTGGTGAACACGATGGTATTCACCCACCTGCCGTCCAACGTTCTGTTGATGCTGGTGCCGCTCATGCCGACCCTGCCGCTGGCGATCTTGGTTCTGCTGCTCCGGTTCAGCATCTCGCAGATGGACGTTCCCACGCGGCAGTCCTATACGATGGCCATCGTCCGCCCGGAAGAGCGCTCAGCCGCCGCCGGCATCACCGGCACCGCACGCTCCGTCGGCGCGGCGGCGGCCCCGGTGCTTGCCGGTGTGCTCCTCGCCAATCCGGCCGCCATGAGCGGGCTCTTTTTCGTGGGCGGGGGACTCAAGATCGTCTACGACCTGCTTCTCCTGCGCAGCTTCCGGCAGGTGAAGCCACCGGAGGAAGCGGGATCCCGCAACCGGTGACCGTCAGCTGGTATAAGGCCAAAGCGACGGGCCGGCGCATCTGACGCACCGGTCGGTGCGAGGGAACGTCAGGACGGCTTGGGTTCGGGTGCCGGCGTGGCGCAGCGGCGGCAGACCGCGGGGTCCGCCTGCGCCAGGCACCCGTGGTGTACCATCAGCCGGCACTTGGAGCAGACGGGAAACGGCCGGGCCGTCAGGACGGCCCAGATGCCGCGGAGTTCTTTGCTGCACACGCCACAACGGAACGGAAGCGTCATCGTCCAAGGTCCGAGGTCCAAGGTTCGAGGTCCGAAGTCCGAGGTCAAGTACGGAAAAGTGAAGTGGCCAAATCGCAGGTGCCGTGAATCTGCGTAATCTGCGAAATCTGCGGATAAGCCCCAGTCGTCAGTTCACCGCTTCCAGGATCGCGCACTTCAGGTACTGCGTCTCCTTGGCGGCCAGCAGGATCGGATGGTCGGCGGCCTGCGTCCGGAGTTCCAGCAGCCGAAACTCCCGGTGGGCGTCCGCCGCGGCCGAGCGGAGCATGTCCAGAAACGTCACGGTGTCCACGTGGTAGGAGCAGGAGCACGTGACCAATATCCCGCCACGGTCGAGCAACTTCATGGCACGCAGGTTGATCTCATTGTAGCCGCGGAGCGCACCTGCGAGGGCCTCGCGGCCTTTCGTGAACGCGGGCGGATCCAGGATGATCATGCCGAAGCGGCGGCCCTCGCGGCCCAGCGCTCTGAGGTGGTCGAAGGCGTTGGCGGAGACGAAGGTGCAGCAGGCACCGAGGCCGTTCTCTCCGGCTGAGCGCTCTGCCCAGGACAGGGCCTCCGTGGAGATGTCCACTCCCAGGACCGAGGCGGCGCCGCCTGCGCCGGCACTGACGGAGAAACCGCCCGAGTAACAGAAGCAATCCAGGACGTCGCGGCCCCTCGCCAGCCTTTTCACCGCCTGCCGGTTCTCTCGCTGGTCCAGGAAAAAGCCGGTCTTCTGGCCGGCCGCCACCTCGACGAAGAACGCGAGATCGCCTTCCCGGATCCAGATGGCGGTCTCTCCCGCTCCCCACGCGAACCCCTTGCGGAACTCCAGGCCTTCCAGTTTGCGGGCCGAGGTGTCGCTACGCTCGTAGATCGCGCGGGGTCCGACAGCGCGACGCAGGCCCCCCAGGACGTCGTCCCGGAACCGTTCCATCCCTGCGGTGAGGATCTGGATCACCACGAGATCGCCGTAGCGATCGGCGATGAGGCCGGGCATCTGGTCGCCCTCGCCGAAGATCAAACGACACGCGCCGGGCCCGGCCGCCGAGCGACCTGCGCGGGCGAGCGCTTCGCGAATACGGCGCTCGACGAAGGCCCCGTCGATGGCCTCTTCGGTGCGAGAGAGCAGGCGACCGACGATCTGGGATCTGGGGTTGAGCATCGCCTGCCCCAGGAACTTTCCGCGATGGTCCAAGACCGCGGCCACGGCCCCCGGGGGCGGTTCGCCCTCGATCCGGGCGATCTCGCTTCGGTAGATCCACGGGTGGCCGGCGTTGATTCGCTTCTCTTTACCTGGAGCCAGCGTTGCATTGATCATGGATTTCCAGGGATCAGGGGCTAGGGGTCGGGGTTCGGGGTTGCGCCAGGGTGCCGAGTAGCCGGGGAAGGATTTCCCCGGCTTTGCCGTAGTGGGTCTCGTCCGCGATCCGGGTCAGCGGGGTTGCCTCCAGGTTCACCTCCACCACGTAGGCACCGTGCGCCTTGCCGACCATCGGCAGCGAGGCGGCGGGCTGGACGAGCGCCGAGGTGCCCACCACCAGCATGACATCGCAGGACTCCGCGGCATCCCAGGCTTGCCGGATGGCGTCCGTCGGCAGCGCTTCGCCGAACCACACCACGTCGGGGCGGAGGGGCGCGCCACATGCGCAGTGCGGCGGGAGAGACGGCAGCGGGACCGCCAGGTTCTCCGTCACCGTTTCCTCGGCGAGACAGCGGACGCGCCACAGGCTCCCGTGGAGTTCCGCCATGCGCCGGCTACCCGCCCGCCGGTGGAGGCCGTCCACGTTCTGGGTGACGAGCAGAAATTCCGGGACGTACGTCTCCAGGGCCGCGATCGCCTCGTGAGCTGCGTTGGGCCGACGCGTGGCGATCAGTTGCCGCCGCCAGTCGTACCACTCCCACACCAGACGCGGATCGCGCCCGAACGCCTCGGGCGTCGCCAGGTCTTCGGCCCGGTGCCTCCGCCACAGTCCGTCGGCGCCGCGAAATGTCGGCACGTTGCTCTCGGCGGAGACCCCCGCGCCCGTCAGGACGACAACGCTCTTCGCCTGGAGGATCCGCGCGTCGAGCGTCGGTAGCGTCATGGGCGCCGCTCGTCCGTCCGGCTCATTGTGGGAGCGGGCGCGGCGCGGAAAAACGGAACGTGTCGACCCGCCGGATGAGCCCTCCATCGGTTCCGACGATGGCCGCCGCCTGGCCCTCCCGGACATAGAATCGACGCCGGCCCAGGTCGCCGATCACGTCCCCGGCGAGGCGGCCTCGCGTCCAGTCGGAGAACGCCCGCGGGCTGGTCGTGAGCGGGAGCCGGACGATACGGCCGTCGGCCTCATACCGAAACACTCCGCTCGGGGCGTTTTCGTATCGGGATGCCGCCACCCACCCGGCGCCCGTACGCGGCTCCGGCAAGATCCAGGTCAGGCCCTGGAAGCGGGGCACCCGCCAGAGCACAGACCCGTCCGCCGCAAAGCGCGTGAGCTGCGTCTGGTTGGCCTCCACGACCACAAGGCTGCCGCCGTCCACGGCAATCTCGGTGGGCTTGTTGAGATCCCGGTATTCGCGTCGCAGCGTACCCGACAGGTCGTACCGGCTCACCCGGTGCTCGTCCGTTTCGACGATCCAGAGACTGCGCTCCGCCACCAGGAGCGATCTGGGGCGGGACGCGATGGGGCCGACGCGCGGACCGCTGAAGCCGTCGAAGCCGTATCGCTGTACGAGGAACGGCGGTTGCGGAGATGCCATCATCGTGCCGATCAGCGCCCAGGTCTCCCCGGCATCCCGATCGAAGCCGAGGATGCGATCGGAATGGATCTGCGGGCTCCGCCGTACGACCGTGCCATCGTCCTGAAGCCGGACCAGCTGCACCGGACCGGCGGGATATCGTTCCTGGCTCAGCAGGGCGAGAAGCGCCCCGTCGCGGGGACTATGAACCATCTCGAAGACGTGTCCGAGGATCGCGGCCGATGCCACCTCTTTTCCCGAGCCGTCGAAGAGAAAGAGCGAGGATCTGGCAGGCCGGTCCTCTGGACTGGGACGGCGATCCGCGCGCTCGACATGTCCCGCCGCGATCGCGAGCCGGTCGCGCACCGGGTCGTAGGCCAGACTCATCTGCGGTGGGAACGTCTGCCCGGTGGCGTAGAGATCGCTCAGGAAGCGGTGGCCGAAGGCGCCGCGCCGCAGGGTGGCCAGGATGGGCGTCGGAGTCGTCAGGAAATCGAGCGCGGCGTCCGCCACAGGGATGGCGTCCGGAAGATCCAGTGCCACGGCGACCGGTGGCGTGCCAACGCTCGCCGTGATCTTTTGGTCGGCGCGCTGGCTTCGCCCCCCTACCGGAGCCACCACGCGCCCGGGAATGCTGAACAGGTCCGGACCGAACAAGGGGTCGGCGCCCCAGCGGCGACGCTGGACCTGCACGATGTGCGGAGGCTTGCCGGACGCCGGGGCGAAGAACACGAGCACCGCGTCTCCAGGCGCGAGGCCCGCCGGGACCGCCACGTGCGCGCCGTCGAGACTCAACGCCGGGTGCCCTCGCACGGCGGGGCCCCGGAAGGGGTCGTTACTGGCGGTGACTTCGGGCAGCTCCAAGCGCACGGCGGGACCCCAGTCCAAGGCCCGGTTCAGCTCGTGGACGGCAACGATCCCCCCCAGAAAGACGAGCTGGAGCCCGACGAGGACGTAGAGTAGCGTCCGCCGCGCGGGGCGCGGCATAGAGAGTCTCATGCAGCCCCTCCGGCGAATCGTCGGACGATGCGCCGCCGGACGCGCTCCGCCCAGACCCCGCCGGCGATCAGCAGGGCGCCGCCGACGATGAAGAAAAGCGACTTGGGCATGACGGGCCAGCAGTATTCGTAGAAGCGCGTGTACGCGTTGATCGCGAAGAAGACCATGCTTGTGTTGAGCAGGACCGCGTTTTCCCAGACGATTCCGAGATAGATGCCGCCGGCTGTGAGGATCGTGAGAAGGAGAATGAAATACGCCTCGCGATGGCCGGGCGTCCAGGCGACGATGCTGACGAGTAGGAGCAGGACGAAGAGACCGAGCGCCAGTATGGCGGGGGGGTCGGTCAACGACATCCGCCGCCGCCCGAAATACATCAGGGCCAACGCGATGGCGGTCAGGAGGTACGGGGCGAGCAGCATGAGCCAGACCGCCGCCGGCGTCTGCCACTCGACGGCGCGGAACTCGCGCTGCACGTCGAAGATGGAGAGAAGCAGGGTGGACAGGTAGATGAGCAGCAGCCCCGTCAGCGCGTACGGCCCGGCGAACCGCCGGTTCCCGCGCCACGCGTGCAGGCCCGAGACCGCCAGGAGGCATGCGCCGAGTCCGAGGAAATGGAAAGGCCGACCCAGATAGATCCAGTACCCACCCCAGAGGTACCCCACCTCCGCGCCGAACCAGGCTGCGAGCCCGATCAACCCGAGGAAGAGAATCAGGCGGGAGCGCAAGAGGTACGCGGTGCTGAGCCACACCGTCGCGTCGATCAACAGCGACCACGCGTGCTGGGCGCGGAGTCCGTAGACCAGGGCCAGGAGCAGGATGGCGGCACCAAACATGACGCAGCCGAGGAATACCAGGGCCAGGCCAAGCGTCGGAAACCGCCAGCGGCCCAACTCGCTGAACTCGATGCCGACCGCATAGAAGCCGGCCGTCATGAGCAGCAGGCTGGCGACCTTGGCGGGGCGGCCAAACTCGATCCAGTTGCTGGCAAAGAAGGCGATCAATCCGACGGCTAGGACGACGGCGCCGAGATTGACGAGAATGGTGACGCCCCGGCCCAACGTCCGATCGCGCGCGGCGGCCTCTTCGGACGCCGCGGCGCGGGGGGCGGGTGAGGTCGCCCCGGCGTGGGCCAGAAGGCGATCGTGCTGCTCGGCGCTGATCAGACCCTGCTCCCGCCAGGCGGCCAAGCCCTCCCGGAGGATCCGCTCGCGGACGATGGGCGAGACCTGTGGGCCGAACGTCGCGAAGGCACGCTCCGCGTCCGTCCGCGCCGCGCTCTCGGTGTTCCGGTTGTCTTCGGCGTTCGTCATCCCAATGGGTTCCCGGTGTGGATTCCGCGATGGTCCATGCCGACGATCAGGCTTCGACCTTGGTCCACGGGACGTAGCGAAGGCGGTGGGCCAACGCCACGGGCTGGTTCGTGACGTGTCCATGCACGACGTTCAGACCCTTGGCGATCTCGGCGTTGTCGCGCGCCGCGGTGAGCCAGCCCCGGTCGGCGATCTGCACCGCGTAGGGGGTGGTGACGTTGGTGAGGGCGAACGTGGAGGTCCGCGCGTAGGCCCCCGGCATGTTCGAGACGCAGTAGTGGACGACGCCGTCCACCACATACGTGGGGTTGCTGTGGGTGGTGGGGCGCGTGGTCTCGCAGCAGCCGCCCTGGTCCACGGCGACGTCCACGATCACGGCGCCCGGCTGCATCAACTTCAGCATGTCGCGGGTCACGAGTCGCGGCGCCTTGGCGCCAGGGACGAGGACGGCCCCGATCAGGATATCCGCCCGGCGGAGGCAGCTTTCCAGGCTCATCCGGCTGGACATGAGGGTGGTGACGTTCTCGGGCAGTACCTCGTCCAGGTAGCGCATGCGGACAGGGTTCGTCTCCAGCAGGTACACCCACGCGCCCATGCCGGCTGCCACCCGCGCGGCGTTGTAGCCGACGATGCCGCCGCCCAGGATGACGACGGTTGCCGGCGGAACGCCGGGCACGCCGCCCAGCAGGACACCGCGCCCGCCGAGCGGCTTGGCAAGGTGCGTGGCTGCGACGTGGACGGCCATGCGGCCCGCGACTTCACTCATCGGCTCCAGGAGCGGAAGGCGGCTATCCGCGGTTTCGATGGTCTCGTAGGCGACGCCGACGACCTTCTGGGCGAGGAGCGCCTCGGTGAGCGCTTTGTCGGCCGCCAGGTGCAGGTAGGTGAACAGGATCTGGCCAGGTCGCAGCAAGGGGTATTCCGGCGGAAGCGGCTCCTTGACCTTGAGGATGAGCTCCGCGCTCTTGAAGACCTGCCGCGCCGTGGTCACGATCTTGGCGCCGGCCGACTCGAAGGCGTGGTCGGCGATGCCCGAACCGTCTCCGGCCCCCTTCTGGACCAGAACCGCGTGGCCCCGGGACGCCAGCGCCTGCACGGTGGCGGGGTTGGCCGCAACCCGGTTCTCGTTGTCCTTGATCTCCTTCGGCACCCCGATGAGCATGGCCGTGCCCCTTGTCGAATGGTCAAGAAGTCAAATGGTCAAATAGTCTCGCCTGTCTTTCCGAATTGACCACGCGACCTTTTGACAAATGGACTGATCTACCGACCCCAGTCGCGGGCGTAGCGAAAGTCCCGGTCGATCGTGCGCGACGAGATCTTGGCAATGACGGGCAGGCGCCGTTTGTACTGGGAGGCCTGGACCTTGCGGGCGACGGAGCGCACGAACTTCTCATCGAAACGGCACTCGGCGATCAGATCGCTCACCTCGTACCGCTGGTCCACGAGCAGGCAGAGCACCTTGTCGACTTCCTCGTAGGTGAAGCCGAGTTCCGCCTCGTCGGTCTGGCCTTCCCAAAGGTCGGCGCTGGGCTGCTTCTCCACGATGGGCGCGGGGACCCCGAGGTGGCGGGAGAGTTGCCGCACCTGGGTCTTGTACAGGTCGCCCAGGGGATTGACCGCGGAGGCCATATCCCCGTGCAGGGTGCCGTAGCCGAGCAGCAACTCCGTCTTGTTGCTGGTTCCCAGCACGAGCGCGCCCAGCCGCGCCGAATGGTCGAAGAGGATGGTCATCCGCTCGCGGGCCATCTTGTTCCCGCGCCGGACCTGGTCGGCGTCGGGAAACATGCCGAAGTACGCGTCCACCATGGCGGTGATCTCGACGGTCAGACTGCTGATCCCACGTGCCTTGACGACCATGGTCGCGTGAGCCGCGCTCTCTGGGCTGGACGTGCGATAGGGCATGAGAATGCCCCAGACATTCTCCGGGCCCAGTGCCTCGGCGGCCAGGTAGGCCGACAGCGACGAATCGACACCGCCCGAAAGGCCGACCACGACCCGATGGAAGCCTGCCTTGCGGACCTCGTTGGCGATGAATCCGGTCAGGACCTTGCGGACCGTCTCGCAGTTGAGCTGGAGACTCAGCATGAGGCTATTCCCCGTCCGTGGCGCGCGCCTGCAGGATGCGCGTGAGTTCCCGCGCCGTGAGGTCCAAGCGCTCGTCTCGCAGGAGCGGATTGGCGACCCGCGCGCGCCGGAGGCTGCCCGGGTCGAGTGTGGACAGCAGCAGTTCCTCCTCCAGATACCGGGCCTTGGCCAGGGACTCGCCGGAGGGCGCCACCACTTCGGATCCTCCCCAGAAACACGCCCCGTCTTCGTAGCCGACCCGGTTGGCGTACACGACGTACGACGTCAGGAGATCCCCGCAGGTGCGAATGGTCCGCTCCCACGTCGAGGCATTCTGAAACGGACCGTCCTGGCCCAGGCCGCGGCCGGGACTGGCGGACGGGCAGATGATGACCTCGGCCCCGTCCCAGGCGGCGATGGCGGGGACCGTCGGATGCCACAGGTCCTCGCAAATCAGGATCGCCATGCGGCCGAGCGCCGTATCGAAGGCGCGAACGCGCTCGCCGGCGGCCAGGTAGCGCGCCTCGTCGAAGATGCCGTACGTCGGCAGATACACTTTGCGATGGATATGGCGAATCTCGCCGCCCTCAAAATACGCCGAGGCGTTATAGAAACGATGACCCGAGCCTTCCTCGACGAATCCGAGGATGATGGCGATACGTTGACTCAGTTCCCGAAAAAGCCGGAGTGCCGGCGCGTCGGGGCGAAGGGCGACCGAGGGAACCTGGTCTTTGAGAAAATAGCCTGTTAGGCTGAGCTCGGGGAAGATGAGCAGGTTTGCCGACTGCCCGATGGCGTCGCGGGCCGTCTTCTCGTGCAGGGCAAGATTCTTCTCCAGATCGCCGAGCGTCGGCGCGATCTGACCCACGGCCACGCGAAATGGGCGCATATCGGTCCTCGGAATGACGAAAACCCGAAATCGTTCGAATTCAAGGCATCGTACTACACTTCATGCTTCAACTCAACCGCCCCCGCCCCCGCCGGTTCAGCGAGCGTCAACGAATGTTCCCGCACGCGAAAGGTACCTGGTACCGATCGATATGTAACTACGCGATTTGTCGCGAGTGGTCTCCTACTTCTTCATGTGCGGCGCGTTGAACGGTACCTGGTACCGATCGAGACGTAAGTGCTTGATCTTGCGCGGGCGGCCTTTCACTTCTTCTGTGGCCGACCGCGGTCGCCGGTGAGCCAATGGTAGACGGGCCGCGCGGACTGGAACGTCAAGACGGCGAGAACCGCCATGGCTGCCGCCATGTCGACCAACAGGATCAGGATGGTGGCTCGCGGTCCGACGGCGTCGAAGAACTGACCGATGAGCCACGGGAGCGTCATCCCTCCGCCGCTCGCGCCGACGAAGAACCATCCTGTGACTCGGCCGGTGATCCGCATCCGACCCTGCGCCAGGGACAGCGCCGCGGGAAAGATCGAGGCCATGGCGAGGCCTGCGCCGCAGGTTCCCACGAACGTGGCCACCAGAGAGTGTGACCCGAGCAGCAGGATGGCGAGGCTGGCCAGGCATCCAACGCAGTCGGCGAACAGGACCGAGTGTGGCGGAAACCGGAGTGCGATGGGCACGGCGAGCAAGCGCCCGACGGTGAGCGCTCCCCAGAATGCCGAGGTCAGATACGCCGCGACGGCATGGCTGCCAAGCCGGAGACCGACGGCGTACGAGTAGATCCACCCGCCGAATGCAACTTCGGCTCCCGTGTAGAGGAAGAAGAACAGGACGATCAGGGCGACCAGGCGTCCGTTGAGCCGCTCCCTCGACTCAGCGCCGCTCGCGGCGTGGCCCGAGGGACTCGGAAGGCGCAGCAGCCACGCGGCGGCCGGTAGCTGCAGCACGGCCAGCGTCCAGTAGGCTCCTGCAATTGCGCCATCCTCCGGCATGGCCCACGCAACGATGAGGGGAGACAGAAACGCCCCGACGCCGAAGAAGAAGTGCAAGCCGTTCATGAACGGCCCCACCTTCTCCTGGTGCACCCAGACCAGCAAGGTGTTCCCGCCGACGTCCAACGCGCCCTCGCCCACCCCGAGCGCGAAGACGGCGCATGCCAACACCCCCAGTTGCGTGAGCAGGGGCGCGGCACCCATCATGGCCGCCATCACGAGCAGGCTTCCGCCCATGACCGGATGACCGGCGGTGCGGTCGTAAAGCCTGCCGCCGAGCAGCGAGCCGGCGAGATAGCCTGACGAGCGTGCGGCGAACAGCAGGCTGATGTGGGCAAGCGGACTGCCGGTGTTCTGTGCCAGCCCGGGCAGCGTGGGGCCGAGCGAGGCCGACACCAACCCGAGCGCGATGAACGCGGCGTAGTATCCTGCCGTCTTGACGAGCGCGTGATGGCGAACACCCGTCGCGTCGCCGTGTGAAGAAAGCATTGCTGGGGTCGTCATGCGCCGCCGCCCATCGCCCGAGTGTCGAGGAGAGTCCGCGCCGCGACGAGCACCTCGTCCACCGTCGGCCACGGCGCATCCCCGAGCGCTGTGACGACAGAGACGTCCGGGCCGCGCGGCGCCCACACGGCCGGGTCCGTCGGGCCGAATATGGCGACCGTGGGAACGCCGAGCGCGCCCGCAAGGTGGCTGACACCACTGTCATTGCCGATGTATCCGCGGCTCTCGATCAGCAAGGCCGCCAGGCGGCACAGGGGCATACCGGTCGCGCGGCCCAGGGGGACCGAGGCGGGCAGCGCCTCGGAGAATTCGCGGCATGCCTCGGAATCTGCCGGCCCCTCGACGACGAGGACCGGCGCCTCGAGCCGAGCGGCGAGTTCGGCGAACCGCCGGGCCGGCCAGCACTTCCGCGTTCCACCGCTGCCGGGGTGCACGGCGAGCGGAAGGACACCCTGGCCCATCTCTCGATCCAGCCAAGAGCGGCCGTGCAGGCGATCTCTGTGAGGACAGTGCA
>Ga0316622_100002088_pt1 | contig 13620 bp, 13 predicted proteins | sample OWC_Aug_OW2_C1_D_FD_207646 | JGI IMG/M metagenome (GOLD analysis project Ga0316622, IMG submission 207646) | Wetland soil microbial communities from Old Woman Creek delta, Ohio, United States - OWC_Aug_OW2_C1_D5_C | ecosystem: Environmental > Terrestrial > Soil > Wetlands | place: USA: Ohio... | reverse complement strand
GTCCCTGGTGCGGCTGGATTTGATCCCCGACGATGGCCCGGCCGACTTTCCGCCCTATGACATGTACCCCACGCGCACCGACTGGGTGCCGCCGTCTGGCGTGCTGTCTTCGGCACGCGGCTCCAGCGCTGAGAAAGGCCGCCTGCTGGCGCAGGAAGTGGCGGCGCGGATGGCGCAGGCGATTGACAATGGGTTTCGCCCCAAGTTCTAAGATGTTGAGCCACGCACCCAAAGAGGCACGCTATGACGCAAGTGAAAAAAATGTGGCCGCTGCTCACCGCCACGCACCGTTATGACAAGTCCATCTCGACCCTGAACCGGGGCCGTGGGCAGCAGATTGAAGCGCCCATCCTGGCCTACCTGATTGAAACCGCCAACGGTCGCATCCTGTACGACGTGGGCTGTGACCACGCCAAGATTCACGACCCGGTGGCCCGCGCCCGCTACTACAGTCCGTAGGTGTTTGACTTTGGTGCGCCTGAGATGCTGGAAGAGCAGCGTATCCCGAATCACCTGGCACGCCTGGGGCTGACAGCCGCCGATGTGGATGTGATCTTCATCGGCCACCTGCACTTTGACCACGCCGGTGGCTTGAAGGAGTTGCGCCGCTGCGGCTGCGGGGCCGAAATCCATGTGCAAAGCGATGAAGTCACTGCCGCCCGCAGTGGTGTTGATACTTCGGTGTTTGCCGACGAGCTGCTTGACGATGCTGGTGCGCCCTTGCCGTTTTGCCTGCAACACGGCGAATACAGCGTGCTGCCCGGCGTGCAGGCGGTGCTGACACCGGGGCACACGCTGGGCCACATGTCGATGCTGATCGAATTGCCCAAAGGGCCGCCGGTGCTGCTGGCCGGGGATGCCGCCGACCTGCAAGAAAACCTGGACGACGAAATCGCCCCCGGCACGCTGTGGCAAGGGCGTGAAGCCCAGGCGCTGGCCAGCATCCGCAAGCTCAAGGCCCTGGCGCGTGACACCGGCGCGGTGATCTGGCCCAACCACGACATGGTGTTTTACCGCCGCCTGCCACCGTTCCCCGGAGCCTGTGAATGAACCTGGTGCCTGAGCGCTACCAAGGTGTCTGGGTACGCAAGCTGCTGGAAACGCCTGAGCAACGCGACGACAGCACCGCTGTGCGCTGGCTGCAAACCGGCCTGTGGCATGCCGACTTGCGTGTGCCATGCCCCACACCGGCGGCCGATGCGCCACTGGAGCTGGCCCGCCAGCAGGGTTTTTGTGGCGTGACCGAGGTGACGCAAACGCCCCAGGGCGAAGTCTGCACCTGGCAGCGTCGGCTGGACTTTCAGCCACCGCGCCCGGACGCAGATGCCGGGCTGATGGTGTTCGAGACACCAGACCGCGTGATCGAGACCGGCATCCATGCGCCCTACCTGGAAGTGTGGGAGCGCCTGCCCGATTCCACCGGGTGCTTCATCGCACTGGCCGGTATTGATGCGGCAGGCTATGACACGCAAGAGCGTTTCCTGGTCGCCGGGCGTTACGCCATGCAGGTGCGGCCACGCCACAGCGCCTGGCCCCCCGGCACAGCCACCGGGCAAAGCCTGGCCGAGGTACTGGCCCGCCACCCCGAGCTGGCCCCGTCGCTGCTGGATTTTGAGATTTCGTTTGGCACGCTGGAGAACGGCCTTTGGACAGTCGAGCAATCCACCCTGCCCACGCTGCGCGGTGCCTGCGCTGCTTTGAACCTGCGCCAGCTTGATGCCACGCAAGCCCGCGTTGACAGCTCTTCGGGTGCAGCGCACTGGCAGATTTTGGAGTGGCGTTGTGACGAGCGCTTTGTCTGAGAGTGGCGTGTTGCAGAAAAGGATTGCGCAAGAGGTGACCGGAAAGCGGCGCAACAGCACGACGGCGTTCTGGCAAAAGCGCGAAAGCGTGCGCGTCCACCTGCGCAATCTGGTGCATGAGCAGGCGGCGACCTGACCAGTTGACATTTCGGTAACTCACGACACCATCGCTACCGGCGCTGATTGGGCGCGGTTTTCGTCTGCGGCCAAGGCTATGACGCTTCGCCTTCGCACAGAAACAGATTGGGTGCCGCCCTGCCAAAACCCTCTTCGCCCACCAGCACGTCCAGTGCCAGGGTGGCAAGGTCATCGGCAACGGGGTCTACCTCGGGGTCTTTGTCCTGAAAAAAGATTTTTGCGTAGCCATGGCAATGGTCGCAGGTCTCGGCACCAATGGCCTGGCTTTTACCTTCCAGGCTCAGGTAGTGAACCGTTGACCCTTCAGCGCACAGCGTGCAGTGGGCACGCACCACGTTCCAGCGGGTAGAGCACAAGCAGCATTGCTGGTACCGCAGGCCGCCCCGGCCCTCGCCAGCCAGCACAACGCTGCCCACTGCGGCACTGGCACACACCGGGCAGAACTCTGCATTGGCGGGGCTTGACCCGGTTGGCACCGCATGCCGGGCGGCGGCAGTCCAGACCACTTGCATGGCGGCGGCCACCAGCAAATCCGTGAGATCGCGGCCAGAGCCACTGAGCTGTGCCCGTGCCAGAAGCAGGTTACGTTCCACCGCGAGCCTGAGCTCGTCCGGGGACAACGCTTGCGCAGGTGCACCCGGTGACTGCCATGAACCCGTGGCAGCCAACCCTTTGTAAATGGTGGCGACTTTGGCCAGCACGGCGGGGGTGGCCGATATTGCGGTGGGTGGTGCCACTTCCAGCCAGTCAAATGGCTCGGCCAACAAAGCATCAAGCGCGGCTTGCTGCGCGTCGCTGAGCGCAGCCAAACGGTTCAGCCAGGGCTCCAGGCTGTGCCCCTGGGCCAGATGCCGCAAGCGTTCCTTGCGGTGCGTGAAAAGGGTCGGCGCAGGGGGCAGCAACAGGGTTGGCTGACCCGCTGGGGCAATGGTTTGTTCAGGCAATAGGGTGGACATGGGGGGACGCTTACATCAGCGAGTGAGGGGCAGGGGAGGGCTGTAAGGATGTGGCAAGAGATAACTTCCTCAATTTGCCGCTACGGATTTGGGCGCGCTGCGTCGTTGCAAGTCGCTTGTTTGGCTCGCCAAACGGCGCGCCTTGCGCCTAGCCGCGCATCCCAACTCCTTGCGGCAAACCGAGGTGTTATTTCTTGCCACATCCTGAGTCTAATCTGTCAGGTTGGCTGTAGATGACCCGTTGCCCGGTGCGGGCAAACCCGACCAGCAGCATGCCCGCAGACTGGGCCATCTGTACCGCCAACGCGGTCGGTGCGGACACTGCCACCATGGCGGTGATGCCTGCGCGGGCGGCTTTTTGCACCATTTCATAAGACGCGCGGCTGGTGATCAAGGCGAAGCCGTCGCGGGGCGGCTGCGGGCGTTGCCTGGCCAGTGCGCCCACCAGCTTGTCCAGTGCGTTGTGGCGTCCAACATCTTCCCGGAGCAGCTCGATGTTGCCACGGGCATCGCACCAGGCGGCACCGTGGCTGGCACCGGTGATGTGGCGCAAAGGTTGCCAATGGGGCAGCTGGCGCAAGCCTTCGTCGATGGCCTCAACACTGAGCCGGAACTGATCTGAGAGGCGCGCGCTGCCGATGGCCGTGTGAGCGGCCATGGCTTCCAGGCTTTCCAGGCCACACAGCCCACAACCGGTGCGGCCGGTCAGGCTGCGACGGCGGTCTTTGAGAGCAGCGAAACGCCCGCTGGCAATCTCCATCTCCACCACCATCCCGCTGCATTCGCGGCGGACTTCCAGGTCGTGGATTTCACGCGCCTGTTCAACAATGCCTTCGCTCAGGCTGAAGCCCACGGCAAAGTCTTCCAGATCGGCGGGGGAGGCCAGCATCACCGCGTGGGAGATGCCGTTGAACACCAGCGCCACGGGCACTTCCTCAATGAGATGGTCTTCATCGGCAGTGGCCTCAACGCCTTTGACACGAACCACATCGCACAAAGCGGTGGTGTCCGACAGCCCTGGCGCGTCTGGTGAAAAAGGGGCAGCAGGCTTGGTGTTCAACATGCTGGCAATGTTACTTGCCAGTCATCTGCCGGTACCAGGCACGGTGATGCTGCTTGGCCCAGGCACGGGTCACGGTGCCGTACCACATGGCGCGGATCGTGCCCTTGACCCAGATGGCGGCGTAGATGTGCACCATGATCAACGCGATCATCACCGAGGCCACCGCCGCATGAACCACTGCGCCCAGGCGCACCGCTGTGATGTCAAAGCCGAACCACGCACGCCAGATCAGCAGGCCAGAGACGGTCATCAGCAGCATGCACACGGCCAGCGCCCAGAACATGGCTTTCTGGCCACCGTTGTACTTGCCTTGCTCGGGCATGTTGTGGTCATTGCCATCCACCATCTCCTTGGCCTTGGCCAGCCATTCCTTGTCGGCCGGGGTCATCTGGTTGAGATGCTTGAAGCGCAGAAAGATGACCAGAAAGGCCAGCGCCATCAGCACCCCGATGTAGGGGTGGACGATGCGCGCCCAGACCGGGCCGCCAAAGAACTGGGTCAGTGGGAAGAAGGCCGGGTGAAAGAAAGCCAGGCCGGAGAGCGCCAGCAGGATGAAGCAGATGCCCACCGTCCAGTGGTTGGCTCGCTCGGAAGCGTTGTAACGCTGAAGGTCTTTGGGATCGCGGATCATTTGGCATCCTCCTGGTCGATTTCATCTTCAATCTCTTTCGAGACTTCGTTCGGGCCTTTGGTCACGTAATGGAACAGGCTGCCCAGCGCCACACCGGCCAGCGCCAGCGTGGCCAGCGGTTTGGCAACACCCTTCCACAGGCCCACCAGCGGGCTGATGGACGGGTTCTTGGGCAGGCCGCTGTACAGCTCAGGTTTGTCAGCGTGGTGCAGCACATACATCACGTGGGTGCCGCCTACCCCTTGCGGGTCATAGAGACCGGCGTTGGCGTAGCCGCGCGTCTTCAGGTTGGCAACACGAGTGGCAGCAAGGTCCTTCATGTCTTCCTTGCTGCCAAAGCTGATGGCACCGGTCGGGCAGGTCTTGACGCAGGAAGGCTCCTGGCCCACTGCCACGCGGTCGGAGCACAGCGAACACTTGTAGGCCTTGCCATCGTCCTTGGAGATACGCGGCACGTTGAACGGACAGCCGGTGACGCAGTAGCCGCAGCCAATGCAGTTTTCCTGATGGAAGTCGACGATGCCGTTCTTGAACTGGATGATGGCACCCGGCGACGGGCAGGCTTTCAGGCAGCCCGGGTCGGCGCAGTGCATGCAGCCGTCTTTGCGGATCAGCCATTCCAGTTTGCCGTTTTCTTCGGTTTCAGCAAAACGCATCACCGTCCAGGCTTTGGCATCGAGGTCGGTCGGATTGTCGTAGACACCGATGTTGCTGCCCACGTCGGCACGGATGTCGTTCCATTCGGAACAGGACACCTGGCAGGCTTTGCAGCCGATGCAGGTGGAAACGTCGATCAGCTTGGCCACTTCCACGGTGGAGCGCACCTGGGTGCTGGGTGTGGTGGTGGCCGAGCGGCGCAGAATGTCGAGGGATTGCAGAGCCATGTTTTCTCCTTATGCCTTCTCGATGTTGACCAGGAAGGCCTTGTATTCCGGGCATTGGGTGTTGCAGTCGCCCACGGCCGGTGTCAGTGCGTTGGTCAGGAAGCCTTTCTTGGCCACCGTCTCCCAGCCCCAGTGCACCGGAATGCCGATGTGGTGCACGGTCTGTTTGTTCACTGTCATGGCTTTGATGCGTTTGGTGACCACAGCCTTGGCCAGGATGTAGCCGCGCTTGGAGCTGACCTTGACCCGGTCGCCCTGGGCAATGCCTTTCTCCTTGGCCAGCCCCTCGTTGATCTCGATGAACTGTTCCGGCTGCGCAATGGCGTTCAGACGCACCTGCTTGGTCCAGAACTGGAAGTGCTCGGTCAGACGGTAGGTGGTGCCGACATAGGGGAACTCTTTCGAGGTGCCCAGGCGCTCTTTTTCGCCCTTGAACAGGCGCACCGCCGGGCTGCTGATCTGGTTCGGGTGCAGCGGGTTGGTGCCAATCGGGGACTCCATGGGTTCATAGTGTTCCGGGAACGGGCCATCGACCATCTTGTCCACGCAGAACAGGCGGCCCAGGCCTTCGGGGGTCATGATGAACGGGTCCATGCCTGAATCGGGGGCCGCGTCGGCCTTGAAGTCGGGCACATCGGCACCGCCCCAGCGTTCGCCGTTCCAACTGATCAGCTTGCGTTTTGCATCCCAGGGCTTGCCTGCCGGGTCGCACGAGGCGCGGTTGTACAGAATGCGGCGGTTGGCTGGCCAGGCAAAAGCCCAGTTGGGCGTGTTGCCCAGACCCACGTCGGTGTTGTCACGCCGCGCCATCATGTTGCCGGCCTGCGTCCAGCTGCCAGCGTAGATCCAGGTGGCGCACATCGTGCTGCCGTCGTCGCGCAGAACCGCAAAGTTGGGCAACTGCTCACCCTTCTTGACCAGCACCTTGGTCGGGTCTTTGGGGTCAAGCACATCGGCCAACGCACGACCATTCATCTCCTTGGCCATTTCCTCGGGCGATGGTGATTTGGGGTCGCGGTACGGCCAGGCCAGGTTCAGCAGGGGCTCGGCCACCTTGCCGCCGTCTTTCTGGTAGAGCTCACGCAGGGCGACGAACAGCTCGGCAATGATTTCAGGATCGGCCTTGGCCTCGCCGGGTGCATCCGCCCCTTTGAAGTGCCACTGCATCCAGCGGGCTGAACTGACGGTGGAGCCGTCTTCTTCGGCAAAGCAGGTCGAAGGCAGGCGGAACACCTCGGTTTGAATCTTGGACGAGTCCACGTTGTTGCTTTCGCCGTGGTTCTGCCAGAAGCTGGCGGTTTCCGTGGCAATGGGGTCGATGACCACCATGTACTTCAGCTTGGAGAAGGCTTGCACCACCCGGTTGGAGTCCGGGAAGGAGCCCATGGGGTTGTAGCCCTGCACGATCAGGCCATTCATCTTGCCCTGGTGCATCAGCTCGGTCACCTGCAAGGTGTCGTAGAGCTTGTCCCACTTGGGCAGCCAGTCGTAGCCCCAGTTGTTGTCCTTGGTGGCCTTGTCGCCCCAGAACCACTTGAGCAGGCTGACGAAAAATTTCGGGGTGTTGCCCCAGAAGTTCAGCTGATTTTCACGCAGGGCCTTCGGGGTTGCCTTGTCGACGTAATCGGCAAAAGTCGGATGGGTCTTTTCATTGGGCAGCGGAATGTAGCCAGGCAGGGCCGTGGACAACAGTCCCAGGTCTGAGAGCCCTTGCACATTGGCGTGCCCTCGCAGCGCGTTGACACCGCCGCCGGGCATGCCGATATTGCCCAGCAGCAACTGGATCATGGCCATGGTGCGGATGTTTTGCGAGCCGACCGTGTGCTCGGTCCAGCCCAGCGCGTAAAGCACGGTGCCCACCTTGTTGGCCGCAGAGGTTTCGCCCAGCAGTTCGCAGATTTTGAGGAAGCCGTCTTTCGGGCTGCCGGTCAGGTTGGTGACCACATCCGGCGTGTAGCGGGCGTAGTGGGCTTTCATCAGGTTCCAGACGCAACGCGGGTCTTGCAGCGTGGGGTCGGTCTTGATGTTGCCCTTGGCATCGAGTTCGTAGTTCCAGGTGGCGCGGTCGTATTTGCCCTTTTCCTTGTCGAAGCCAGAGAACAAGCCGTCCTGAAAACCAAAGCCTTCGTTGATGATGGCGCTGGCATTGGTGTAAGCCTTGACGTAGTCCCACTGGATTTTGTCGTTGGCAATCAGCCAGTTGATGACACCGCCCAGGAAGGCAATGTCGGAGCCGGAACGGATGGGCACGTAATGGTCAGCCACGGCGGCTGTGCGGTTGAAGCGCGGGTCCACCACTGCCAGCTTGGCACCGCGCTGCTTCATGGCCTCGATGGCCCAGCGGAAACCCACCGGATGCGCTTCGGCGGCGTTACCGCCCATGACCAGCACGAAGTCGGCATTGCGGATGTCGACCCAGCTGTTGGTCATGGCACCGCGCCCGAAGGTCGATGCCAGCGCCGTCACGGTGGGGGCATGGCAGATGCGCGCCTGGGTGTCGGTGGCGACGATGCCCAGGGAACGGATGAACTTCTGGGTCAGGATGCCGGTTTCGTTCGATGCGGCAGAGCAGGTCAGCATGGCCGTGCTGGTCCAGCGGTTGACCGGCACGCCTTCGGCGTTTTGGGCGACCACATTGGCATCACGGTCAGCCTTCATGTGCTTGGCAATGCGGCCAATGGCATCGTGCCAGCTGATGCGCTTCCACTCACTGCTGCCGGGTTCGCGCACCTCCGGGTATTTCAGGCGGTTCGGGCTGTGGATGAAGTCCAGCAGGCCTGAGCCCTTGGGGCACAGCGCCCCACGGCTGACCGGGTGATCCGGGTCGCCCTCAATGTGGATGATCTCTGCTTTGGAGTTTTTGCTGCCCGAGCCCAGGCTGTACATCAGCAACCCACACCCGACAGAGCAGTAGGTGCAAATGTTGCGGATTTCCCTGGCACGTGCCAGCTTGAATTGGCGAACCTCGGCGCGTGCCGCGGTGGGGGCAAAACCTGCCACCACCAGGCTGGTCGCGCCGACTTGAGCCGCCGAGATTTTGAAATACTGGCGTCGTGAAACTTGCATGCGTGTGTCTCCTCATCGGTTGTCAATCAACTGGCGCGGGTGTGCCTTGTCATTGATGCGACGATGGTAACAAGGATTGCGTCCAAAAAAATCGGCAAAAACCCGGGCAGGCCGCGTATTTCCTGGGCCACAGCGCTCCCGGCAGGTGAGCCTTTGGGTTAGCTTGACATCGGCGGCAAATCGACCGTCTGGATTTCTTCCTGCACCCATGCCCTCACCTGCGCGTAGGGGTAGTGCTCCAGCGCAGCAAAACCGCTCAAGCTGCGGGCTTTGAGCCGGGTGAGCAGCGGCGCGCTGATGCCACACAAAAAGCGGGTCAACAGCTCAGCGCTGGGCGCGCTTCCTTGTGCCGACTGGTGTCGCACGATGAGCTCACCGCACAGCGCTGAAAACCCCAAGCCCGCCAGTGGTGGCAGTTTTTCCGGCTCTGGCCAAGGTGTCACTTGCCCCCGGCACACTGAGCAGTGTCCGCACTGCTGGGGCGCATCCTGGTCACCAAAATACGCCGCCAGGCGCTGGCTCAGGCATTGCTCACTGGCAAACAAGTCCAACACGCCCTGGATGCGGGCCACTTCGCTGGTCTCCTTGGTTTTGAAATAGTGGCTCAGTTCAGCGCCGAGCAGATCGGCATCAAAGTGCGGCTGCAGCACCGCGTAGACCTCGGTCATCTGCTTGGCTTCCAGCTCAATCCAGCCTTTCTCGGCCAGGTAGTCCAGCGCCTTGACCACGCGGCTGTGGTCGGTCGGGTAGCTCTGGTGCAGGGCCTCAAAGTCCAGCGTGCACCAGGTTCTGGCGCGTGGCGCGGCGTGCAGAAGCGCTTGCAAAAACTGCAAACGCTCGCCGCTGAAGTGCGCCAGGATCGCCTGGGGTTCTGCCCGGTACTGGAATCGGTACTCGGCGAAATAGGCGTAGCGCGATTCAATGATGCCGCGCAGCTCCAGCTGCACCAGCAGGGTTTTCAGCGGCAGCAGGCGAATGTTGCTGCGGTTGGACAAGGGCAGCAGGGTCAGCTCCCAGGACTGGCCCGGCGGCACGGCCAGCAGCTCAGCCAGCACGTGGCGGATGCCCGCAGGCTCGGGCGTGTCGCCATAGACAAAGTTTTCCAGCACCTGCAAGCTGTCGCGGTTGGCCAGCACCAGGCAGTCTGAAGGCTGCCCATCGCGCCCGGCCCGGCCAATTTCCTGGCTGTAGCCCTCAATTGACTTGGGCAAATCGAAATGCACCACGTTGCGGATATTGCTTTTGTCAATGCCCATGCCAAACGCGATGGTTGCCACCACGCAGTTGACCTGGCCCGCCATGAACTGCTGCTGGATCGCCACCCGTTGTTCGTTGCCGAGCCCGGCGTGGTAGGCCTGGGCGGCCACACCGTAGCGGCTGAGGTGTTCGGCCACCTGCTCCGCCGTGTGTTGCAGGGTGACATAGACGATGCTGGGCTGCTGCGGGCGCTGCGCCAGCCATGCCAGCAGGCGCGCCAGTTTGTGCTGGCTGCTGACGGGTTCAACCGTCAGGTTCAGGTTGGGGCGGTAAAAGCCGGTGCACACCACATCGGGGGCAGCAATGCCAAACTTCGCCTGCATGTCGGCCACCACCGGGGGTGTGGCTGTGGCGGTGAGCAGCAGGGTTTGCGGTATCGCCAATTGCTGCTGGTAGCGGGGCAGTTTCAGGTAGTCCGGGCGAAAGTTGTGCCCCCACTCCGAGATGCAATGCGCCTCGTCCACCACCAGCAGGGAGATCGGCACCTGGGCGATGAAGTTGCGAAAGCGCTCGTTGTTGAGCCGCTCCACCGAGATCATCAAAATCTTCAGCGCCCCTGAGCGGGCCTGCGCCATCACCGCCTGGGTTTGTTCGCGGCTTTGGGTTGAGTCGATGCGTTCTGCCGCAATGCCCAGACGCTGCATGGCGCTCAGCTGGTCTTGCATCAAGGCCAACAGCGGCGACACCACCAGGGTCAGGTGCGGCAGCAGCAGCGCTGGCAGCTGGTAACACAGCGACTTGCCCGCGCCAGTCGGAAAAATCGCCACCGCAGAGCGCCCCGCCAGCACGGCCGACATGACCGCCTCTTGACCGGGGCGAAACTGGGTGTGGCCGAAAACGCGCTGCAGGGTGGCGTGCATGGGGTGGACTGGATGAGGTGGGGCTGAAATCTTAATGTCTGAAGCGGGCTTCAGGGTCTGGCACGCATGGCAACAGTTTCACACCCGGCTCAGCACGTGAGTTTGATCAAAATGGCCTGTAGCCATCATTCATAAAGCGCAATGTGCTATAAAAATGATAGTTTTCAGTAAACACGCTGGCATCCACTTTGCCACCACACTGGCCTGCACCACTTCGGCATCGCTCGCTTTGACGATGTGATCCAGCTAGTCGCGGTACACCACCTGGGCGGCGGCTTCGATGTCCTGGAGGGTGGGCAGGTGAGTGTTCATGGTGCGTTTACAAGTTGATGGTTCCGTTGATGCACGTGGTGGTGTCGCCGCCCACCCAGACCTGGCCGCTGGCATCCTGGCTCAGGGTCACCAGTCCGGCGCGGCCCAGGCTGGTCCCTTGGGTGGCGGTGTAGTCGGCGGGCAGGATGCCGTCGGCGATCAGCCATTGCGCCAGGCTGGCGTTGAGGCTGCCGGTGACCGGGTCTTCTTCCACCCCCAAGAGGGACACAAAGGCACGCACCTCGATTTCCACCGGCTCAGGCGCGCTGCTGCGTGGCCCGAAGGCGCGTGCTTCGCGGTTTGATCTTGCTATCAATAGTGAAGCGCCTTGCGAAGGCTTGACGGCGGCCACACCCACTTCTTGCCCCAAACCCCTGAGTGCTTTGTGATCCGGCTTTAGTTGCAGAACGGTATCCGGGCTGTCCAGCAGCAGCCCCAGCCAGGTTGGGCCGTTGTTGAGCACTTGCGCGGTGCGGATCTGGCTGGCCTGGAGCCCCAGCGCGGCAGCTACCTGGCTCAGCAGGGCCGCGTCAGGCTGGCTGCGCTTCAGTGGGGGTGCGGTGAAGGCCAGGCGCGTGCCGTCGCGCCGGATGCGGACCAGTCCTACCTGGCAGGCTTGCACGATCTCATTGCCTGCCTTGGGGCTGCCCCCGGCTTCCAGCCAGGCGTGGCAACTGCCCAGCGTGGGGTGGCCGGCAAATGGCAGTTCGTTTGCGGGGGTGAAGATGCGCACGCGGTAGTCGGCCCCGGCGGCGGCCTCCTGGCTGCTGGGCGGCAGCAGGAACGTGGTTTCCGACAGATTGGTCCAGCGTGCAAAGCGCTGCATGTCGTCGTCACTCAGGCCAGCGCCGTCCAGCACCACGGCCAGCGGGTTGCCGAGGTAGGGGGTGGCGGTGAAAACATCAACTTGTTTGAAGGGGCGGGTGCGCATGGTTTTGGGGTTGGAAAGGGTGGAGGAAAGGGCAGGGGGCCTGCGTCTCATGGGTGAACGGGGGTTAACTGTAGCGGGCAAATCAGCGCCGCATCGGTACAGTTGCGCACGCGTTCACCGAGCCTGTATGGCTGGCCTGGTCAGCACAGTTGGCTGGTAGCGGGGCGTGCTGGTGCGGAGCTTTGGCCGCGGGCAGGAGGCCATGATGAGCCATCCTTCCTGATTTGACAAAGTCAAAAAAGCACATAAAAATGCATTAATTAATGCACACTTTTAACACTCATGACCCTCACCCAATCCATCTATGCCAGAACCACGGTCAGCATGACTGACTTGCGACGCAATCCCAGCGGCATCCTTGAAGACGCGGGGGACTCCCCGGTTGCGGTGCTGAACCACAACAAGCCCGCCGCATACCTGCTGTCTGCCAAGGCTTATGAGGCTCTGTTGGACAAGCTTGACGATGCTGAACTAACCAAAATCGTCAAGCAGCGACAAGGTGGCAAGCGCGTCAAGGTGTCGCTTGAAGACCTATGAACTCGAATTTGATGAAGCCGCACTCAAAGAGTGGCGCAAGCTTGACGGCTCCATCCAGGCACAGTTCAAAAAGCAATTGGCCAAGCGGCTGCAGGCTCCGCACGTTCCGTCCGCAAAGCTGCACGGTGATTTGCAAAATACCTACAAAATCAAGCTTCGTGATGCCGGGTATCGCTTGGTCTATGAAGTGATTGATCAGCGTTTGGTTGTGGTGGTCATCGCGGTGGGGCGGCGTGACCATGACGAGGTCTATTTGTTGGCAACCAAACGGCTGAACACGTGACCCGGCAATGCTTGCCCCACATCGGCGAAGCCAAGCCCATGACCATGTCGGCCACTCACCCCGCCGACAACACAATGTCAATCTGCGCGCCGCCCAGCTCTGATCGGGTGATGGTCAGCGTGCCGTGATGGGCGGCTACCAGGTCGTTGACCACGGCCAGGCCGATGCCGTGGCCGGGCACTTGTTCATCGAGCCGCACGCGGCGTTGCAAGGCGGCTTGGGTGTCGGTGAAGCCGGGGCCGTCGTCCGTGATGCGGATGTGCAAGGTGTTGTCCTCTGACCAGAGGCGTGCTGTGACCTGACCGCTGGCCCATTTGGCAGCGTTGTCGAGCAGGTTGCCCAGCAGCTCGAAGGCATCGCCCTCGTCGATGCGCCAGGTCAGTTCAGCCGGGCAGTCCACGACAAAGGTGAGGGCTTTGTCCGCATGGACTTTGAGCAGCGTGTCCCGGATGCGGTTCAGGATCGGAGCCAGCGCCAGATGCGGGGCAAAACGCGCCGCGCCGCTGGCACCGGCGCGGCCCAGCTGGTGCACCACGATGTCGTTCATGCGGCCCACTTGCTGCGCCACCATGGCGGGCAGTTCGCCGGGCTGTTCCAGCGTGGCTTGCAGCGCGGCCAGCGGGGTTTTGAGGCTGTGGGCGAGGTCGTCCAGCGCCTCTTTGTAGCGGGTCTGGCGGGCGCGTTCCTGCTCAATCAGCAAGTTCAGGTTGTGCGTGAGTCCGGCCAGCTCACGGGGGTAGTGGCCCTGCACCTGGCCTTGCTCGCCTTGCTCAATGCGCCGGATTTCGCGTGCCATCTGCCCCAGCGGTGCCAGGCCCCAGCGCAGCAGCAGGGCCTGCGTGAGCAGCAGTAGCAAGCCCGCACCGCCCAGCCAGCTCCACAAGGTGCGCTCAAAGGCAG